>Ga0213828_1000552_pt1 | contig 35285 bp, 30 predicted proteins | sample MC6MC0897MG_FD_180664 | JGI IMG/M metagenome (GOLD analysis project Ga0213828, IMG submission 180664) | Enriched soil aggregate microbial communities from Iowa State University, Ames, United States - MC6-MC0897-MG | ecosystem: Environmental > Terrestrial > Soil > Unclassified | place: USA: Iowa...
TGTTGCTCGACTCGCGAAAGGCGCCGAGCATGACCGAGGTGTTCATGGTCGAATTCTGTTTTTCGACACCGCGCATCATCATGCACATGTGTCTGGCCTCGATGACCACCGCGACGCCGGCGGCATCGGTGACTTGTTGCACCGCATCGGCGATTTGCCGGGTGAGGTTTTCCTGAATCTGCAGGCGGCGGGCGAACATGTCCACCAGGCGCGCGATTTTCGACAGGCCCAACACCTTGCCCGTCGGAATATAAGCCACATGGGCCTTGCCGATGAAGGGCAGCAGGTGATGTTCGCACAAAGAGTACAACTCGATGTCGGCGACGATGATCATCTCGTCGCTGTCCGAGGCAAACAGCGCGCCATTGACGATCTCGTCGACGCTCTGTTCGTAACCGTGACACAGGTATTGCATGGCCTTGGCCGCGCGCAGCGGGGTGTCGAGCAATCCTTCACGATCGGGATCTTCACCGAGGCCGATAAGGATTTCGCGGTAATTCTCGGGCAGTGAACGGGTCATGGAAATCCTCGCGAATCGGCTTATTTGACGTGCCGTCCGCCGTTGACGGTCAGGGTTGTCCCGGTGACATAAGGATTGTCGAGCAGATAGCGAAGGCTCTGATAGATCACTTCGCTGCCGGGTTCGATGCCCAGCGCGGATTTGGCCAGGGCCTTGGCGCGGTACGCCGCGTCGTCGTCGGGATTGAACAATAGCAGGGCCGGGGCGATGCCGTTGACCTTGATGGCCGGCGCATAGCGGGCGGCGAAGGACAGCGTCAGGTTGTCGAGCCCGGCCTTGGTGGCGCAATAACCGATGTGCTTGCTGCTGCCTTTGCGGGTGACATCGTCGCTGATATGGATGATGTCGGCGGGCGTCGAGCGCCTCAACAATTCACCGCAGTGCAGGTTGATCAGGTACGGCGCGAGCATGTGCAGATTGAACATGCGCGTGAAGGCTTCGGCCTCGCTGTCCGGGGTTTCGGCCAGCCACTCGGAAGCGTTGTGCACGATGGCGCGCAGGCTCTCGGTGTGGGTTTTCAGTGTTTCGATGAAGACGAGAATCCCGGCTTCGCTGGAGAAATCGGCGAACAGGCCGATGGCGCCCAGATCGCGCAGTGTCTGCACGCCGGGGCGTTCGCTGCGGTAGGTGAAGATGACGCGATGGCCTTCTTCGAGTAACCGCTGCGCGCAATGCAGACCGACACGCTGGCCGGCACCGGTGATGAGGATCGGGGCTGCGGAATCAGGCATGAACGGCTCGCATCGCGGTTGGAGCAAAAACTATAACAGCGACGAGCCTGAAAAGATCGCAGCCTGCGGCAGCTCCTACCCTGGTCTGTGTTCAGTCCTGTAGGAGCTGTCGAGTGCAACGAGGCTGCGATCTTTAATGTTTCTGAGGTGTCGCCGAAACAGGCAGGCGCACCGGGGTGCTGTTCAGCCAGTTCGCCAGCAGGCGCGTCGACAGCGGAATAAAGAAGTAGACCATCAGCGGCGTCAGGCACGCCGTGCTGATCAATACGCGCGGCAACAAACCCATGTCAGCGAGCAACGGGCCGAGGACAAAGTTGAACAACAGTGACACCGGAAAAAACGCCAGCCAGATCGCGACAGCCTGCTTCCAGCGCGGTGGACGCTGACCGGCCGCGCCGAACCAGCCTTCGATTCCACTGACCCGATGCTCTTTCGGGTGGGCGAAGAGATCGCTGCCGCGGCTCAACCACGCTGTACGGGATGCCGAATGCTCCCACGCATGCAACGTCTGCTCATCGACAAAGCGAAAAATGATCTGGAATTCGTTATCGCCGGGTGGCGGAGCGAGCACGCCAGAACCCAGGTAACCGGGGAAATCTGTGGCCAGTTGTTCGCCTTCGCGCAGCCAGGCGATCAGATCCTGATAGCGACCATCAGCGACGCGACGCGCTACCATCAGCGTGACGGGGGAAGTAGACATTTTGTATCTCCGTATTTCGAGTGCGTCACTCCGGGTAGGAATTTCGCCTGACGCAGGGCCGGGGTAGAGGCCTGCGTTTTCAACAAGCAAGGATTATTCCGGTTTTTCACGATTAAACCAGCGACTTTCGTCGCATTTCATCACTTGAATCCCATTGGGGCATAAGCGTTAGAATGGGATCCAATTGAATCGACATGGAAGTTGAACTCCATATGCCTGTCATAACGGACGCAAGCCCAGCTACGCAGGCCTCTGTTGCGCTCGAACGCGCTGATCTGTTCCCGATCCGTGAGGTCGCACGCCTCACCGGTGTAAACCCGGTGACGTTGCGCGCCTGGGAGCGACGCTATGGTTTGATTCAGCCGACACGCACCGAAAGCGGGCATCGGCTCTATTCGATGACCGATATCGAGCGGGTGCGCAGCATCGTCGACTGGATTGATCGCGGTGTCGCCGTGAGCAAAGTCGGCAAGATCCTCGCCAAGACCGAACCGATGAAAGTGCTGGCGCACATCATCCCCGATGATCTGGTGCAGGCTGATTACCTGCAGTGGCAGGAACAGATTCAGCAGGCGGTCAGCGCATTCGATGATCAGCAACTGGACCGTGTCTATGGCCAGATTTTCTCTTCTTACTCATTGCCGGTGGTGTTTCAGGACATCCTCATGCCGCTGTGGCTGCAATTGTTGCAGCGCCAGGAGGCGTTCGGGCAAACCAGCGAGTGGCTGTTTTTCGATGGCTTCCTGCGGGCGCGGGTGTTGCAACGGATCGTCATGCTGCGTGGCACCCAACCGCGCCGTGTGATCGTCAGCGCGCTGGCCGGGCAATGTCGAGAGCTGGAGTTGCTGGTGGCGGCGCTGTTTCTCAGCGACAGCAATTCCGGTGTTCGCGTGCTGACGACAGGTCAGCCGTTCGATGAGCTGACGTTGGTGTGCGAAAAGATCAAACCTGATGCACTCGTCCTGTTTTCCAATCACGCGCCCAGCACCGAATTGCCTCGGCGTCTGAACCGGTTGGCGTTGAGCCTCGATTGTCAGTTGATGCTGGCGGGCGATGCTTCAGATCTGGCGCAGGACAGCCTGGCCGGATCCTCTGTTGCCTGTCTGGGCAATGAAGGGGCGAACATGCGTCAGCGCATGCTGCAGTTTCTGGCCGGGAAGCTGGATACCTGAAACTCAGGTGTGAAGCGCAGGATGGGTGAGGCGATGTTGCTGCAGGATGAACTGACGCAGGCGTTCGGTTTCGTCGGTGTCGGTCTGGCTCAGTTCGTAGGCATAGAAACCGTTTTCGGTTTCCCGTTCGAAATTGCCACGCAATGAAATCCGCTCGTAACCCGAAGGGCTGAACCACAACGCGAAATGCTTGGGTGGTTTGGTCTTGTTGCGTACTTCAAGCAACACACCCTTATGCGAAACCTCGTGGACCCACAACGTGCCCGGCTGACCTTTGGCGTTCTCCAGGGCTACTGGCTCTTCGAGAGTCAGTCGCCAAGGCCGCACCATCGGGCCGTCTTCATAAATGCTCGGTACGCCGAGGCGCAGATGCAGTGCGTGAAACTCATCTTCCACCAGGTGCAACGGGAAGGTCATCTGCTGGTTTTCGAAGTTAGCCTGAATGGTCACTTGCTCGTGCGCGGCCAGGCGCGTGAGCAAATCGCGGATCTGTGAACCGCCGTTAACCAGCAGACTCGACGTCGCATCCCGCACGTTCAGTTGCGGGTTGTGCTGCATGGTCTGGATGAAATCCAGCTCATCCTGAGTGAGGAGGGCGTCGCGCTGCATGGCTAACTCAAAAGATATAGTTACAAAGTCATTGGTGATTGTAGTTAATGACACTTAGTTCGCGATTTTGTTTTGACCGTTTGTCGCTTTCACCGTAGCCAGTTCTGCTTTGAGGGCAGCGACTTCAGCTTCCAGTTGAACAACGCGCTGTTGCGCCTTGACCTGAACGGTGACGTCCTTCTGCACGCCAACGAAATATGTTTGCCCGTCTTCGACGTTTTTCACCGTCGAAATCGACAGTTCATTCCAGAACGGCGTACCGTCCTTGCGATAGTTGCGCAGGATTTCCCGGCACGAGCCGCCGTTATCCAGCGTTTCGCGAATCAGTTTCAGGCTGTCCTGATCTCGGTCTCCAGACTGCAGAAAGCGGCAGTCCTGATAGAGGATTTCCTCACTGGTGTAGCCGGTCAGTCGTTCAAAGGCCGGGTTCACATAGATCAGGATATCGTTCTGTTCACCTTCCTTTTCGGCGACCACGATGCCGTCGTTCGACGCGTTGATTACCATTTGCAGCAGGCTGGCGTTGATCATCTTTGAATCCTTTCAGAGTTGTCAGTGGCTCGCATTCTAGAAGAACCGTAGGCGCTGTCTACTGGCCATTACCGCCAATTGAGATCCAATCGCAGCTTTGCGTCGGAGGCTGTTACTATCGCCGCTCTTTTTTTCAGTTTCAGGATCAGATTGATGAAAGTCGCCATCCTCTCCGGTTCGGTCTACGGCACCGCCGAAGAAGTCGCCCGCCACGCCCAGAACCTGTTGAAAGACGCTGGCTTTGAAACCTTCTACAACTCGCGCGCCAGCCTCGCCGACCTTCAGGCGTTTGGCCCCGAAGCGTTACTCGCGGTGACCTCAACCACCGGCATGGGCGAATTGCCCGACAACCTGCAACCGCTGTATTCGGCGATTCGCGACCAGTTGCCAGCCGCATGGCGCGGTTTGCCGGGCGCAGTGATTGCCTTGGGCGACGCCAGTTATGGCGACACTTTCTGCGGCGGTGGCGAGCAAATGCGTGAACTGTTCGGCGAGCTAGGCGTGCGTGAAGTGCAAGAGATGCTGCGCATTGACGCCAGCGAAAGCGTCACTCCGGAAACCGACGCCGAGCCTTGGCTGGCGCAGTTGATCGAAGCCCTCAAGGGCTGATTCCGCGCTCGCGCAACAGCGCCAGCCATGCCTGCGCCGCTTTCGACAGATAGGCGCCGCGACGCCAGATGAAGGCGATATCCCAACGCAAATAGTCCGGTGCTCGCAAGCTCAGGCGAACCACGCCTGGCCGTACCAGTCCGCGTGCGACCACGCTGGGCAACAGCACCACGCCTTGCCCGGCGGCGACCAGCGCCGCAAGAAAATCGGCCTGACCGCTGCGTCCGCCTTCTTTCGGCGTGAAGCCCAATTGCTGGCATGCCTGCAGCAAGCGGTCGTTGAGCACGAAGCTGCGCTGATAGAGCAGAAAGGGCGTCTCGGCCAATTCCTCCAGACCGATCTCGCCCCGCTCGGCCAACGGATGATCCACCGGCAGCAAGGCGTCGAGTTGTTCATCGCAAAACGGCTGCCAGTCGAATTGCGGATCCTTTGGCAACAGACTGCCGCCCAACTCCAGTTCACCGCTCAGCACAGCCTGCTCGATATTGCGGCTACCACCCTCGAGCAACTGGATGCTGATATTCGGATAGCGCCGCCGGTATTCCGCAAACAGTTCGGCGAATAGCGCGTCGCTGCCGAGTAATGGCAGGCCGAGGCGCAGCTCTCCACGTGCCATATGACTGAGGTCGTCCAGCTCCGCGAGCAGTTCGTTGCGCAAACGCAGCATGCCCTCGGCCCGTTGCAGCACGACGCTGCCAGCGGCGGTCAGGCGCAATTGCGAACCGAGCCGTTCAAGTAAGGGCGTGCCGAGACTCTGCTCCAGTTGTGCGATCTGTTTGCTGACCGCTGACTGACTGATGTGCAGGGTTTTTGCGGCCTGGGTGAAACCGCCCTGATGCATGACTTCCACGAAACTGCGCAGCTGTTTGAATTCCATTGCCTGATTCCATTCTGGAATGGCTTTGAGTCTAACAATTCGCTTCGGCGATGGCAGGGTGCTTCGTAAAATAAGCGCCTGTCAGGAGCAAAATCATGAACGCCGTCACCCTCAAGCATCTCTCTCGTCTTCTCGCCGAACTCGCCGTATTGCTCGGTCTCTACCTGCTCGGCTGCCAACTGGCGGCATGGTTGGCGTGGCCAATCCCCGGCGGCGTGATCGGTATGGCGTTGTTGCTGCTGGCATTTGCCTTTGGCTGGGTCAAACCGGCAGCCCTGCAACTGGGCGCGGGACTGCTGATGGCCGAGATGTTGTTGTTCTTCATCCCGGCGCTGATGAGTCTGCTCGACTACGGCGCGCTGTTGCGCAATGACGGCTGGCGGATCCTGCTGGTCATCGCTGCCAGCACCTTGATGGTGATGCTGGTGACGGCTTTCACCGTAGAACTGGCCGTGCGCATGAGGCGGTCCCATGAAGCTTGAATGGATGCCCATGTTCTGGCTGGCCTTCACCCTGTTGGCGTATCTGTTCAGCCGCTGGTTGTATCGGCGCACCGGGCGTTACGTCTTGTCACCGCTGATTCTGGTGCCAGCGTTGCTGCTGGCGCTCGCCGTGCCCCTGCACACCGCCTATGCCGAATATTCCAGCAACACCCACTGGCTGATGCTGGTGCTCGGTCCCGTCACCGTGGCTTTTGCCGTGCCGATCTGGCAGCAACGCCGTTTGTTGATGCGGCACTGGTCGGCGCTGCTATTGGGTATGGTTGCCGGCAGTGCTGCATCGATCGGCACCTCATTCGGATTGGCCAGGGCGCTGGCGCTCGACAGCTCGGTGACGATGTCACTGGTGCCGCGCTCGATCACCACTCCGTTCGCCATGCCGCTGGCGCAGAACCTCGGCGGCGTGCCGGAGTTGACCGCGGTCTTCGTGATGTCCACCGGTGTGTTCGGCGCGATGCTCGGCGGGGTGCTGTTGAAGTGGCTGCCGTTGCGCAGTGCCTTGGCCCGCGGTGCGCTGTTCGGGGTTGGCGCGCACGGTGCCGGGGTCAGCCGGGCCCATGAAGTGGGCGGGGAAGAAGGCTCAGTCGCCGGGCTGGTGATGGTCTTGACCGGGTTGCTCAATCTGTTTGCCGCGCCTTTGTTGGCGTCGTTGCTTTGACATGGATCCAGACTGTTTGCATCGCTGACTCGGTCAGTCATCAAGCTGGCTGCCAATGCAACTACGCGATCCTCTGCGCCTGACTAGACTGCTCGTACGTGCAGAACAATAAGAACGCAGAGGTGCATACAGTGAGCGTAGCCCCCGTCCAATCGTCCCTTAATGTCAAAGACCAGGTCAGTGCTGCGGAATGGCAGACCCGAGTCGATCTCGCCGCTTGTTATCGTCTGGTCGCGCTGCATGGCTGGGACGATCTGATCTTCACCCATATCTCGGCCAAGGTGCCGGGCACCGAAGATTTCCTGATCAACCCGTTTGGTCTGATGTTCCATGAGATCACCGCGTCGAGCCTGGTGAAAGTCGATCAGTCCGGCAACAAACTCATGGACAGCCCCTACGAGATCAACCCCGCCGGCTACACCATCCACAGTGCCGTGCACGAAGTGCGGCACGATGTGGTTTGCGTGCTGCATACCCACACCGCTTCCGGTGTCGCGGTGTCGGCGCAAAAGCAGGGCGTGTTACCGATCAGTCAGCAATCGCTGTTCGTGCTATCGAGCCTGGCCTATCACGCCTACGAGGGTGTGGCGCTGAACCACGAGGAGAAGGCGCGCCTGCAGGCCGACCTTGGCGAGAGCAATTTCCTGATGCTGCACAACCACGGTCTGCTGACCTGTGGCGGCACCATTGCCGATACGTTTCTGATGATGTTCACCTTCCAGCGCGCCTGCGACATTCAGGTCATGGCGCAAACCGGTGGCGCTGAACTGATCGCCATCGAACCGAACATTCTGGCAGGCGCCAAAGCGATGATCGCCGGCGTCACCAAAAGTGCTCAAGGCATGGGTGGTGCGCTGGCCTGGCCGGCGTTGCTGCGCAAACTCGATAAACAAGACCCCGGATATAAACTCTAATGCCTCTTGCCGAGATTCCTCTGTGTGTCTGGCGCAAACGCAGCCAGACGTTTGTCTTTCGTGGCCAGCCGATTCGCTACTGGACGGCGGGGCAGGGTGAGCCGCTGTTGCTGATCCACGGTTTCCCGACCGCCAGTTGGGATTGGCATTACCTCTGGCAACCACTGGCCCAGCGTTATCGGGTGATCGCCTGCGACATGCTCGGTTTTGGCGATTCGGCGAAACCGATCAATCACACCTACAGTTTGCTTGAGCAGGCGGATTTGCAGCAGGCGTTGCTCGCGCACCTGCAGATCGACCAGCCGGTGCATGTGCTCGCGCACGATTACGGTGACAGCGTTGCCCAGGAACTACTCGCCCGGCACTACGAAGACAAGATCGAAGTGGCCAGTTGTGTGTTTCTCAACGGTGGATTGTTCCCGGAAACCCATCGCCCGGTACTGATGCAAAAACTGCTGCTCAGCCCGTTGGGCTGGATGATTGGTCGGGCGTTTACTCGTGATGCTCTGGTGAAAAGCTTCCGGCAGATCTTCGGCCCGCAAACGCGGCCGAGCGAAAGTGAACTGGACGACTTCTGGAGCCTGGTCGACAGCAATCGCGGCCCGCGAATCATGCACAAGTTGATCGGGTACATTCCCGAGCGCCGCGTGCAGCGTGATCGCTGGGTGACGGCGATGCAGCGCGGCGAGATTCCGTTGCGGGTGATCGATGGTGAAGTCGATCCGATTTCCGGGGCGCACATGGTCGAGCGCTACCGCGAGCTGATTCCGGACGCGGACACGGTGCTGTTGCCGGGCATTGGTCACTATCCACAGACCGAGGCGCCAGTGCAGGTGCTCAAGCACTACCTAGCGTTTCGTGAGCGTTTTGTGCTGCCGCCGCGCAAAGTCGCCTGCTCCTGAAAGATCAAAAGATCGCAGCCTGCGGCAGCTCCTACATCAGATTTGTGTAGGAGCTGCCGCAGGCTGCGATCTTTTGACCTTTTGACACCTTCATCATCCCCCAACCTTATCGCACACCATTCAGCCTCAGCCGTGTTCGTTGTGACCAAAAGCCGCGTGCCTGACACTCAGGACCAATACTGGCCTGCTGGAGTTGCTGCGATGAATGAGTCTGTGCGTTTCGAAGATAAAGTCGTAATCGTCACCGGAGCCGGCGGTGGCCTCGGACGAGCGCACGCTCTGCTGTTCGCCAAACAAGGCGCGAAAGTGCTGGTCAACGATCTCGGCGGCTCGGCTCAGGGCGAAGGCGCCAACGCCTCCGCCGCCGATCGCGTGGTAGCAGAAATTCGCGCGGCCGGCGGTATCGCCGAAGCCAACCACGACTCGGTCACCGACGGCGACAAACTGGTGCAGAACGCCCTCGACGCCTTCGGCCGTGTCGACGTCGTCGTCAACAACGCCGGGATCCTGCGCGACAAGACTTTCCACAAAATGGACGATGCCGACTGGGACCTGGTTTACCGCGTCCACGTCGAAGGCGCCTACAAAGTCACCCGCGCCGCCTGGCCGCACCTGCGCGAGCAAAACTACGGCCGAGTGATCTTCACCGCCTCGACCTCAGGCATCTACGGCAACTTCGGCCAGTCCAACTACGGCATGGCCAAACTCGGCCTCTACGGCCTGACCCGCACGCTGGCCATCGAAGGCCGCAAGAACAACATCCTGGTCAACGCCATCGCGCCAACCGGCGGCACGCGCATGACCGAGGGCCTCATTCCTCCGCAAGTGTTCGAGCAATTGAAGCCGGAGCTGGTCAGTCCGCTGGTGGTGTATCTGGCCAGCGAGCAATGCCAGGAAACCTCTGGGCTGTTCGAAGTCGGTGGCGGCTGGATGGGCAAGGTGCGTTGGGAACGCAGCCTCGGTGCCGGCTTCGACCCACGCGTTGGCTTCTCACCGGAAGATGTCGCCGCGCACTGGCAACAGATTTGCGATTTCGAAGGGGCGGCGCATCCGAAGGACAATATTGAAGCGCTGAAGGAAATGATGGCGAATTTGCAGAAGTATTCGCTTTAAGGGGTGAGGCCACCAAGCTTGGGCTTGGTGGCCTGCATTGCTACTTAAGAATACGTGTTGTCAGTCATAAACCTAGGCGCTCGCCAGTTAGGCCCTTTGACGGCAACTGGTCCGCTGCCATTGGCCAAAACGCCTTGCTCGAAGAGTCGTGCATAGGTTTCAAGAAGTTCGCCGCTTGCAATAACTTCGTACCTGTAGCGCCCAAACATTCTGTCTAGGGAAGGTATGGCGGAGCCGAGTGCGAACACGGTTAGTACATCTTCTACAGATTCATTTTTTACTATTTGCTCAACGATGCTCATTGCTTACCTCCTTTCAACAGATTCTTGAAAAACACTTCATCTTGCTTGTCTGCAGCAGCAATGGCGTCTTGGGAATAGAGCAAAGACTCATCGTCGCGAAGCTTGAAATCTTCTAGCGTGGCCGTATGCGCATTGTTCCAAAGAGGCGACTCTCTGTCTGGCTTGAAATCGTCACCCAGTCCCAGCGCGCGAAACCTCTCGAGCTCGCGTACTTCATGAGTGTAATAGCGTAAATCCGTATCGGTGAACTCCCAGTGCCCGCTTAGAATTTTTTCCAGACGTTGAATCATGATTTCGTTGGCATCTGATTGGTCAAGCCTTGCGATATGTAATTTCACAGCATCAATGCCGGCTTGAGTGATAACTGCCGTTCGCCAATCCAGATCAAGTATTGGGCCACCTGCCTGCTCTGGATTGAAATCGCGGCCACTGTATTTACCCTTGGTGGTTGCACCCGCATAAGGACTGCTGAACACCACATACAGCGGTGCAATCCCCGAGTCATCGGGAAACACGATGATGAATCTTTCCCAGCCTTCGACCAGAATCGGATTCAGGTCCAGCCGTCCTTCAATCGGAACAATCGGAGCGCCCGTATACGCAGGGGAGTCGGTATCTACCATGGGCGACTCAGTCGAGCTGTCACCCGGCGAGATAGCGGGCGTCCAGGTCAGAAAGTCCGTCGGCGAATCTGGCAGCGCTACTTCATAAACATCATTCAGCAAGTCATAGGCCGCATTCAGAACCAGCACACTCGAGCGGATATGGAAGTCATCGCTTGTGGCGACGAAGATTTCCGCGCCAGCCCCGAGCCGCCTTACGCCCAAACCCACAGGCAGCTCCAGCGTGCCTTGCCGAACGGCTATTTCACGCAGTGTCTGTGCAGACTCCGACGACAACTCGGCAAGCGGCACGCTCATGGAAAAGCGCTCGCCATTGCCCAGGCGTGAAGGCATCAGCAGCGCCGCGAACCCTACCAGTACCGGACCGCTTATCAGCGCAGTGGCTGCCGCCTGCACGGTCAGTAATCCCGCCCGCAGAGAGGTAAGAATGGCGGATGATGTTGCAGGAGAAAGGCGCGTAGCTTTCGACGCAAATGATACAACCGTACTGTTGGTCGCCAGTACTCCTGAAGCCGGGTAGACGTGCTGGACTTTTGTTGCTCCGCGTTCTTGCTGTTGCACCTTCTCGATAGGTTGTTCCGGTTTCGTTTGAAGTGGAGCCTGCTCGGTTGCGAGTTTTTGCGTAGTTGCTTCGGCTTTGGAATCTGTGTCACCCACCACAGAATTTGTTGCTGCAATCCGAGTTCTTTCCTGCGATTGGGCCCTAGCTTCAGCAATCAACCTTGTCAAAGTTTCAGAGTATCCTGCCATAAGGGCAGCCAGTTTCTGTTTATTCGCCAGCTCGACAAGTTGGGCCTGTTCTGACGTACGTATCATTTCCTCTTCATTTTTGCGTCTTGTCGCTTCGACCAGGGCCTGCTGGTGATGCTGGTCGGAAAGTCTTGCCTTTTCAGCATCCTCTCGCCTTGATTCTGCTTCGATGCGGGCATGTTCTTTAGCCAAGCGCTGAGTCTCTGCCAGAGCCGCAAGTCTTGCTTGCTCCACACGTGCTGCTTCGGCGAGTTCTCTTTGACGTTGCTGTTCAGCCGCGATTCGCGCACGTTCTGCTGCCAATCGCTGAGCTTCTGCCGCCGCTTGTGCTTGCGCCTGATCATTTGCCTGAACGGCGGTCAGCCAGTTCTGCACGTTGACCTGTTGCTGGTTGAGCATCTGAATTGATTGCGCCAGCAATTTCGCTTCGTGTGCGGCTCTGTACGAGGCAGCCCAGGTCTGCATAGCAATTCCCCGCGCATTAACGGTTCTATCGATGCTTTGGGCTTTTCGAAAGTAGGCATGGAAGTCTTTATTAAGTGGGTCATCTCCAAAGAACTGATTGGCTTGTGCTGTTTTTTGATGAAATTCAGCGGTTTTTCTTTGAATCAGGGTATGCCGTACACCCAGTTCACGAATGATTGCTTGCGCGGGAGGAAGTGGGTGGGTTGCGCCTTCCAGCCGCGTTGCGGCCAGATCCTGCTCGATTGATTGGGGCAGTTGCTCTGTTCGAGTTTGAAACTCACGAGCAGTTCTCAGGCTGTGGGCAGTAAACTCCCGAGAGTTGACTTGAACATTGTTGGGAATAGCAAACGTGCCGCTTTGGGAGAGGTTCGGTGATGTCCCTCGAATCAAAGGTGTGTGGGGGGTGCTGTTGCTGTCGTATGAATAGCTTCGGTTAACACAAAGGGTGGAGGCTTTTGCATATTCATGTCCTTTTGAATGTGCGTGATAACTCGCTGGCAAGTCAGCGCGGCCGATAGTGACGTCCGTGTCACCAGCGAGGGGTTGAGGTGTTTCAAGTTACATCAGACTTGCGGTTACAAAATCTGAGAAGCCCGTAAGTAACAGGGCGTTGTTTCGAGAGGTTTTTCGCAGGCTAATAACAAAGCAAGGAGAATTCTTCTGCGCCGCAGGAAAGTTCCTACGTTGTTCTCGGAAAGTGTTTGCAGGTTGTAGGGATGACTTTTCAACAGGCATAAAAAAGGCCGCTGCAAACGCAGCGGCCAAGGTAAGACGTTGGATCAAGGAGCTACAAATCAACGTCAGTGAACACCGGGGCGATAAACCGAAAACTTCGATTCACCTGAAATCTGTCAGCAATGGCCTGAGTTGCTCAAAGGCCAGTGCTTGTTGCTTTGCGGCGTGTCCCGTGAAAGCGAGTTCAGAATAAGGTCTTGATCGCGTAGGAAAAATACCGATTCCGGACATGCACTGTTGCGGGGCATGCAACAGTCCCGTGATCCGATGTGCACCATGCGCGGCACTGATGATCCTCCATCCAGCCGATCCATGAGCGGCGCAAAGTCCCGTCCCGCAAGGCCATTCATCCTTTCGAACGACAACACGAATACCTCCTTGGTGCGCTTATCGACGCGGTTGCCCGGCAGTAGGGTGGGGCCTTCTGTCACTCACCGGGGAAGACGCATGACAACAAAAACAATGCGCGCCATCTTCACACCGCAGGCGCTGGCAGCCGCGGTGGCTTTGGGTTGCTGCGCCCAGGCGCAAGCGGTTGCGTTCAACATTGGCGAAATCGAGGGCACCTTCGATTCGTCGTTGTCGATCGGTGCGAGCTGGGGCATGCGCGATGCCGATAAGTCGCTGGTCGGCACGGTCAATGGTGGTACCGGGCAATCTTCGACCGGTGATGACGGGCGTTTGAATTTCAAGAAGGGCGAGACCTTTTCGAAGATCTTCAAAGGCATTCACGACCTAGAACTTAAGTACGGCGACACCGGTGTGTTTGTGCGTGGCAAATACTGGTACGACTTTGAACTCAAGGACGAAGACCGCGAGTTCAAGCCGATCAGCGACAGCGGCCGCAAGGAAGGAGCGAAATCCTCCGGCGCACAAATTCTCGATGCGTTCGTCTATCACAACTATTCCATCGCCGATCTGCCGGGCACCGTGCGCGCCGGTAAACAAGTGGTGAGCTGGGGCGAAAGTACGTTTATCGGCAACTCGATCAACAGCATCAACCCGATCGACGTTTCCGCATTTCGCCGTCCCGGTGCCGAGATCAAGGAAGGCCTGATTCCGGTGAACATGCTGTTTGGCTCGCAAGGCTTGACCGATCAACTGACTGTCGAAGGTTTCTATCAACTGGAATGGGACCAGACCGTTCTCGACAACTGCGGCACCTTCTTCGGTGTCGATGTGGCGGCGGACGGTTGCAACAACGGCTACACCGTCGGCAACCCGGCGATTGCGCCGTTTGTGCCGCTGACCCAGGCCTTCGGCCAAGGCATTCAAGTCACCCGTGAAGGCGTGGTGATCCCGCGTGGCGGCGACCGTGATGCGCGGGATTCCGGGCAGTGGGGTACGGCGTTGCGCTGGCTCGGTGATGACACTGAGTACGGTCTCTACTTCATGAACTACCACAGTCGTACGCCGACGGTAGGCACTACCACGGCCGGGCTTTCGACATTGGCGGCGTTGCCGGGCATGGTCGGTATCGCCAATGGCCTGGCACCCGGCAGCGGTTCCGGTCTGGCGCAGAGCGTGATGCTCGGGCGCGGCCAGTACTACCTTGAGTATCCGGAAGACATTCGCCTGTACGGCGCGAGTTTCTCCACCACTTTGCCCACCGGTACCGCGTGGACCGGCGAGATCAGCTACCGGCCGAATGCCCCGGTGCAGGTCAACACCAACGACCTGACGCTGGCGCTGCTCAATCCGATTGCCGGTGGCACGGCGTCGCCACTTGCGACGTCACCGGGAGCGGACAACAAAGGCTATCGGCGCAAGGAAGTCACGCAAATCCAGAGCACCCTCACGCACTTCTTCGATCAGGTCTGGGGCGCTCAGCGTTTGACTCTGGTCGGTGAAGCGGCGGTGGTGCGGGTCGGCGGACTGGAGTCGCGCGACAAGCTGCGTTATGGCCGCGACTCGGTTTACGGGCAGTACGGTTTCGGCGGCGACACCGACGGTTTTGTCACCTCGACCTCTTGGGGCTACCGCGCCCGGGCGATCCTTGATTACGCCAACGTGATCGGCGGGATCAACCTCAAACCCAACCTGTCGTGGTCGCACGACGTCGCCGGTTACGGGCCCAACGGTCTGTTCAACGAAGGCGCGAAAGCGATCAGCCTCGGCGTCGATGCCGACTACCGCAACACCTACACCGCGAGCCTCAGTTACACCGACTTTTTCGGTGGCGACTACAACGTCCTCGAAGACCGTGACTTCGTCGCACTGAGCTTCGGCGTGAACTTCTGATCTGCCCGAGAAGGATGACTGCAATGCGCAAAATGATTCTGCAATGTGGTGTGCTGGCCCTGAGTCTGCTGGCCGCCAACGTAATGGCGGCGGTGTCGCCGGACGAGGCCAACAAGCTCGGCAACAGCCTCACGCCGCTGGGTGCCGAGAAGGCCGGCAATGCTGACGGTTCGATTCCGGCATGGACCGGCGGCATCCCGAAAAATGCCGCCGCGGTGGACAGCAAAGGCTTTCTCTCTGACCCGTTCGCCAATGAAAAACCGTTGTTCACCATCACCGCGGCCAACGTCGACAAGTACAAGGACAAGCTCTCCGACGGCCAGGTGGCGATGTTCAAACGCTATCCGGAAACCTACAAGATCCCGGTCTACCCGACTCACCGCACCGTCGCCGCACCGGCGCAAATCTACGAATCGGCCAAGCGCAGCGCGCTCAACGTCACCACCATCAATGACGGTAACGGCTTGGCCAATTTCACCGGCAATCGCTACTACGCGTTCCCGATTCCGAAGAACGGCGTCGAGGTATTGTGGAACCACATCACCCGTTATCACGGCGGCAACGTCAAACGCATCATCACTCAGGTCACCCCGCAGACCAACGGCAGCTACACGCCGATCCGCTTCGAAGAAGAGATCGCCGTGCCGCAACTGATCAAGGATATCGACCCGGAAAAAGCCGCCAACGTGCTGACCTTCTTCAAACAATCAGTGACCGCGCCGGCACGTCTGGCGGGTAACGTGCTGCTGGTCCATGAAACCCTCGATCAGGTGAAGGAACCGCGCCTGGCGTGGATCTACAACGCCGGCCAGCGTCGGGTGCGTCGTGCACCGCAAGTGGCCTATGACGGCCCGGGCACCGCGGCCGATGGCCTGCGTACCTCGGATAACTTCGACATGTTCTCCGGCGCACCGGATCGCTACGACTGGAAACTGGTCGGCAAGAAGGAAATGTACATTCCGTACAACAGCTACAAACTCGATTCGCCGAGTCTCAAGTACGACGACATCGTCAAGGCGGGGCACATCAATCAGGATCTGACCCGTTACGAACTGCACCGGGTGTGGGAAGTGATCGGCACGGTGAAACCGAACGAGCGGCACATCTACGCCAAGCGTCACATGTACATCGACGAAGACAGCTGGCAGGTGGCGCTGGCTGACCACTATGACGGTCGCGGACAGCTGTGGCGCGTCGCCGAAGGCCACTCTGAATATCACTACGAGCATCAGGCACAGGCTTACACACTCGAAGCGCTCTACGACATCATCGCCGGTCGCTACATTGCCCTGGGGATGAAGAACGAAGAGAAGCACAGTTATATATTCGACTTCGAAGCCAAGTCTGCCGACTACACGCCAGCGGCCTTGCGTGCAGAGGGTGTTCGGTAACGGTTCTGCGATGCAACTGAACAAAAGGCGACCGCTCGGTCGCCTTTTTTATGGCTGCCAATCAGCGCGCTGAATACTCGTCAACAAGTCCATGGGAGAGGGCTAGGGTGAAGGCACAACGATAAAAAGGCTCACCCGATGACCGCCATGACTGCCTGTCTGGATCGCCCCGGATTTCTGCCCAGACTTTCTTCTCATCATCAGCCTCGCCCTCGCTTGAGCGAGCCACTGCTTGAGTCGGTGGCGCGGGTCAGGTTGATCTGCGCACCTGCCGGCAGTGGCAAGAGTGCGCTGCTTGCCGAGTGCCTGCTGCAGGCGCCGCCACGCTGCGAAGTAGGTTGGTTGCCGCTGGCGGGCGCGGCATTGAGTACCAGTGACTTTTGTCTGCGCCTGGCGCAGGCGTTGGGACTGGTCGAAACAACGGAGTCCGCTCTGGTCACTGCGCTGAGTCGCTGGTCGAGGCCGACCTGGCTGTTTATCGATGACTACTGCCGTTTGCCGGATCCGACGCTGGACGCGCTGCTTGATCGGTTACTGACGGTCAGCAGTCCCGCGTGTGTCTGGTGGATCGGCGCGCGAAGACGTCCGCAATGCAACTGGCCCCGTCTGCTGCTCGATGATGAACTGTACGAGTGCGAAAGCCCGACGCTGGCGCTCACCCAAACAGAAATCGCCCATGCGCTGAAGCACTTGCCCGCCGAGCAGGCGAGGGACGTGGCTGCGCGAATCTACCAGCGAACCGCTGGCTGGTGTGCCGGCGTCCGCATGGCGCTATTGCGCAAATGCGATTGGTCGCAGACAACTGAACCACAACAACGCGTCGATACGCTGCTCGATTACCTGCAACATGAACTCTTCAGTGGCCTCACGCCGGAACTCATTGAAGTCTGGCGCGTGCTTGCACAAATGCCGCGCTTCAATGCGCAACTATGCGAGCATCTGTTCGGCGCCGGGGAGGGGGCTGTACACCTGCGTACATTGCAAATGCTTGGCTGCTTTATTGAGCCTTGGAATGATTCCGGGGACTGGTTGCACATCTTCCCGCCCCTGTCTCGCGTCGTGTGCGAGAAGCAATTACCGTCGCGCTGCACATGGCATCGACGTGCCTGTCAGTGGTTCAGTGCCGCACGGGATTGGCGCTCGGCATTTGAACAGGCGTTATTGGCTGAAGAATATGAAGCGGCAGTCAGCCTGCTGCAGCACTTTAGTTTCGAGCAGTTGTTTGAAGAGCAAACGGTCGTGTTATTGGTGCGATTGCACGAGCAACAAGGTGGGGAGTTGACCCTGAGCACTCCGCAACTGGTCGAGCTGATTACCGCTGCGTTGCTCTTTGCCGGTCGTTTTGAACAGGCAGCGAAATGCATCGGGCACCTGGGGGTATTCATTCCCCAGCCTTCGCCAGCGCTTGAGCGGCAGTTGATTTCGCGTTGGCAAACGTTGCAAGGCTGGTTACTGCATCTGGAAGGGCGAATGGTGGCCGCTCATGAACACTTTTCGCAAGCGCTGGAAGTACTCGATCCCGATAAGTGGATCGCTCGGGTGATGTGTCTGTCAGGGTTGACCCAACAGGCTCTGTTGCGCGGGGAACTGGATTTGGCCCACACGCTGAATCGCCAGGCGCTGTGTCTGGCGCGGGCGCAAGGTTCGCTGGTTGTCGAAGCTCTGCTTGAACTCGATCACGGGCAACTACTCGAGCAGCGCGGCGCGGCGCCTCGGGCTGAAAGTCTGCTGGCGAGCGTGCATGATTTGCTCGCCCGGCAGTCGAACCGCCTGAGTCCTTTGCTGGGGCGAATAGCCTTGCGCCGTGGGCGCATCGCACTGAGTCAGGGCCAGGATGCCTCGGCGGCTGTGTTTTTTCAGTCGGGGCTGGACGATTGCAAGCGCAATCAAGACAAGCGGGTGTTGTATGGCTATCTGGGATTGGCGCAGCTGGCCGCCAATGAGGCTGATTATCAAAAGGCATTCGTATGGCTGCGTGACGCGGAGCGTCTGATGCAACAAAGGTTGATTCCGGAAACAGTGTACCGGGGCGTGCTGTTGCAAGTCAGCAGCCTGTTCTGGTTACAGCAGGGACGTCCCGAGCTGGTATGCGAGGCCATGACACGCCTGCTGCGACACTACCAAGGACCGAATGCTTTGCAAGCGCCACCCGCGACACTTGAGTTGATTCCGCGCATTGAATACTTGTTGATCCTTGCGCAAGTTGGCTTGCGCAAAGCGCACAATCCGCTCGGCCGCCTCCAGCTTTTGCTGGAGGCGGCGCAACAACGCAAAATGTTGTGGCTGGAAACCGACCTTCATCTGGTGTTGGCCGAATCTGCCTACATTCAAGGCGATCTGACTTCGGCACGTCGTCACTTGCAGAAGGGGTTGGAAATGTCCAGTCACCATGGTTTGCACCAGGCATTAAATGAACTGAAACTGCGTCAACCTGATTTGTTGAGTACATTCAATAACAAGGTCGTCGAATCGCCTGGTAACAAGGCCATAAGTGACAGCGGTCTGCTCAGTCTACGAGAGTTGGAAGTTTTAGGTCTGATTGCCAAAGGATACTCAAATCAACAAATTGCGGATCAACTGTTTATTTCTCTGCATACGGTAAAGACGCACGCCAGACGCATACATGGGAAGTTAGGTGTTGCGCGACGAACTCAGGCCGTGGCGAGTGCCAAGTCAATGGGTATGGTGTTTTAGTGTTTTTTTATTTGTGTTCTTTAGGGAGAAAGTGGCTGCGTTTTCTGTGATGAATTTCTTGAGTGTAAGTGTCAATGTCTGGTGGTTGGCGCGTTTAAGTTTCTGGAGGTGTCGGTATGGGTAAATAAGTAATTCGTATTATTTGTGCGGAATGTTCAGTTTTACTCGAGTACAAGATTGGAAAAGTATTCCGAGTGTCTTTTCGAGAACTTCCTGGTTTAGTTTGAATTGGCTAAGCAAATGTCATTTGGATGTTTGTAAGTTCAGACTGAAAAGGTTTTTTACAATGGAAGTTCGTAATCTTGAGGAAACCGGGTTCACGGGATTGGGTGAGGCACTGGCCGCACTGTCGGATCACTTGAAGGGCATGCCTATATTTGATTTTATCTTGCGTGCTTGTCTAAAGCGTGCACTTGACGAATTCGCGCCAGGCGTTGATGAACGTCTTGTCAATATTAATGTTCGTAGCAATGTCAAACTGAAGCAAATGGAGCCGGTGGGCGGCTTGTTTCAAGTTTTGAATGACTGCCTTCAGCGCGGCAGGGCGCCAACATACGATGCACAGTATTACGCGATTTATGATCGCCCGCTTTCTACCGATTATCGAGATATCTATTCTGCGGTCTCTCTGGCGGCTGTGGAGAAGTTGCTGCTGCATCTGTTTCGAACATTGCCGGACTACTACGTTGCGGCGCTGCAAGAGTACTGGGCGGGAAAAGACGAAAGTTATGGACGGTTTTCCCTTTCGCGAAAAACGACCCTGAGCGAGCTTCAAGCCAATCTCTTTCTGCATGAGCTTGAGGTGCTTTCTAATGAGGGCGGTATTAGCCGGGCCGAACTTCAGCGTATCCGTTATATGGTTCAGCCGGGTTCGCGTGGGGAGTGGTATGGCGTATTTATCGGCAGTCGAGGAGACGCTTATAGCGAGCAACGTTCAATGTTCGCCATCCCACTCGAAGCGCCAGTCATGAATGAACTCGTTCCGCGGGCCGATACAGCGATAGTGCTCTATTCCCCGACCCATGGAGTCGAAAAGTTCTCCTCCTCTGCTGAGTTGCATCAGACGCTGGAGCAACGCTTGATGTCAGGTGACAGTCGTGAGGTTTTCTTGCAGTCACTTGCGATCAATGAGCGAGAAAATTTCCCGACGCTACCTGAGTTCCGTTACTTGAAAGTTGAGGCCGATCTGTTTGCACGCGTCAGTGATAACGGGATTGAGAAGTCCTGTGGTGATGTTGTGAAACAGCTGGCCCGGTTCGCTGATCCGGATTCGGATTCGGATTTTGCTTCGGTAGTCGCGTCGGTGACATCTGCTCAGGCTCTACCGGATATTCCTGGCCAGGCGAAGGCTCGCCAGGTAGCACTTCTGCGAAGAGCGCAAAAAAACAGGTGGCCGGCCTGGTTGAAAAATGCCGGTTCGACGAATCAGGAGATTTATGAGGCATTGCAACAGCGCCTGCTGGAAAGTGAGGTTCAATACCATGAAGTGACCAAGGGGTTCGCATCGCTCAAGGACTTTGCAAAAAATGAAGTGGAAGAATTCATTTCGCCGGGTAAGGACGTTCGGATTGACCCCGATAGCGTCTTCGTCAATGTTCGACATTTATTGAAAGTAACAAACGGCCAACAGATTGAGACACGGGAGCGCAAAACGCTCACCCAGGCGTTCATGTACGGCGTACATGATCAAGAAGGTCAGTATGAGATTGCTGTGGAAAATCAGCCTTACAATCCCAAACTAACGCCTTCGAATCTGATCAATTCGATCATTTCGCTGAATGTACGGAACCGTTATAACGACGTGCGGCAAGCGGTTTATTCCAGGCGTGAAGTTTTAGAAGCGCTTCGAGATCTGGAAGGCAAGAGGACGGCGCTGTCGATATTTAGCGCGGTGCTGCAGAAACATTTGACTTCGCCTGCCAATGACATGGTCAATCGCTATAATCTTGGTGATTTGTCTTTTATGTCCGGAGAGATCAAACTCGGTCAGCAGTATCAAGCATTCAAGGATTTAAGGTATTTTACAAGAAAGCTTGATCGAGAAGGTTTCATCGTGTTGTATGCGCCGGGTTTTCCATCCGGACAAGAGTGGTTTGAGTTTCTCACTCCCAAACAGTTAAGGAATAAGTTATTAGAATGGGTCCAGGATAATGAAAGTTGGGAGTATTTGAAGTCTCAGGCCGTTCTGTCTGATGTAACCAGAATGGTGGCTGAAGTCACAGGAGATAGTTGGGCTCCACGGTGGATTGGCCAGTTGAGCTTTGAGTTTCCGTTTGCTACTGAAGACTATCCGCTGGAAAATGCGGTAAAAAATATCCTCAGTTGGGAAACCAAGCAGATAGAAGCCTACACTCCTCAATGGTTCAGAAAAGCCTCGCTGGAGGAACAAGGGTTATCTGTTCGATTGCATACAGAGTTCAAAGCTATTCAGAACGTTGCAAAAGACGATCTGAAAATCGTGCCTTTCAAGGAGTTTTCTCGTGATCTGGTGATGAAGACATTCACCCGATATTGGGAGCTTAAGGGACTTAAAGTTCCTGTCTTCGATCCGAATGATGTAATGGTCAAAATTCATAATGTTCCAGAAATGACGCTCACTAATCTGTTCATTCAGTGGCAGATTTGGCGTAGTGATGTCACGGTTTTTGAAAAAATCGTGAGTGCCGTCGTTCCAGGCGTTTCCATAGCAATAAATGAGTTGAGAGATTATCTTCGAACTGCCACATTCAGCGGTGCCGGTGTAGTACGGGCATTAAATGTACAGGCCGTCAATGATCTTATCGATTTGAAACCCGGTGAACATTACGAGGTGTATCTTGAGAAACAATTCATCTCGAACCCACGTCGGGTTCTGAAGGAAGTTTTTTACCGAGAGTTGAAGCAGAACGAAATGCTCACCGCAGCCCTGGCCCAGAAAATCCGGCGCACGATATCCAATGAGGATTTCAATTGGCTGAAAACGCTTATTGAAGGTCTTGATAGCAACATTCGCTGGGGCGGGTATACAAGCGTACCAAACGTGGGCGTTTATCATTTCACCTTGGAAGGCAAAAGAATTCACGGTGCTTATGTTCTTAGTCGCCAATTTAACGGGCGTCTGCAGTCTGTTGTCTATGTACCGGGGACCCATGACGGGAATGATTTCTTCCCGGTCGAACAATTGTCGGCGCGGCTTAAAAGTTCCGCCTTTAAAAGCCATGTTTTACGAATGGTCAGTCTTGAGGATCAAAAGGCGGTCAAGAAACTCACATCCAAGTACGATTTCGGGGGGGCGCCCGAAGCACTACCCAGGCTGTACAACGCCTACAAGGTGGGCAACGAGTTCAAAGACGAATACGAGGCCATGATCAAGCGTTTCAGGGCTGACGTGGATTATCAAACCACCAGCACTTGGGAGGCGGTCTGGGTCGATGCCAAGATTCTGATCGGTATCGCTTTGGATGTTGTCTCGTTGTTTGTGCCTCCGGTAGGGGCGGTAGTGAGTGTGCTGCGAATCGCCTACACGATCGTTGAGGGCATTTCTGCCTCGCTGGACGGCGATAAGGCAGTAGCCAATGCTTACTTTGCCAGTGCCTGGAGGGCGGCCATCATGTTTTATATCGGCAATATCGCCGGAGTCGGCAACTCTGTCAGCGCGATCGGACTGTTGTCTCGGGTCAATGATTACGCAGACCTGCTCTCGGCGGTGACCGGTGTCCCCGTTGGTATCAGTTATGTCAGTGCAGTTGCCGTCCCGCCTCACAGGGTGGAAAGCACCACGCGACTGATCGGTTGATCCATTAATCGAGGCGCCGGCCTACCCGTTCAGGAAGCAGGCGTTTCGAACCCCATGCGCCAACTCACGGCCCGCGTCGCCGCCAGCAACCGCTGCGCCGCCGGGCCGTTTTCGTCGGCGTGGAACAGTGAGGTCGGGCCAACGATGGTCAACACGGCGGCGACCTGGCCAACGGCGTTGAACACCGGGGCGGACAACGCATCCACACCCGGCATCAGCAAACCATGCACATGGTGCAGACCGCGTTCGCGGATCTGTTCGCACAGCGTTGCATACGTCTTCTCGTCCTTCAGCGGATGATCGGCAGCGGCGATCTCCTGCTCGCGCAACTCACCGGTTTCCCGATGCGGCAGATAGGCACTGAACACCAGACCCGTCGATGAACTGAGCAGCGGCAACACTGAACCCAATTGCGTCACCACCGTCACCGCACGCACCGCCGGTTCGATGTGCACCACGGTCGCGCCCTGATTGCCCCACACCGCCAGAAAGCAGGTTTCGTTGAGTTCGTCGCGCAGTTCGGCCAGCGGCAGCGCGGCGACTTTCAGCACGTCCATACTGTTGAGGGCGGCCAGGCCCACGCGCAACGCTTCACGGCCGAGACCGTAATGGTTGGTGGCGGCGTTCTGCTCGGCAAAACCCGAGGCAATCAACGCCTGTAGATAGCGATGCACTTTGCTCGCCGGCATCTGCACATGTTCGGCCAGCCGCGACAACGAAGTCGACGGCGACAACTCGGCCAGGGCCTTGAGGATGTCGGTGCCGACTTCGGCGGAGCGGACTTTCTGTTTGCCGTTGCTGTCGCTGGTTTTTTCCATGGTGCGGCCGGGTTCCGAAACGAATGGGCGTCTTTATAGCTTGACGCTGGATAGCGAGCAAATTACGTTATGCGTAATCGAATTACGATAATAACAACCCCGGCGTGCCGAAACCTCTGAGCCAGAGCGATGGGCCACTGCCGACTCCCTGTTCAGGAGGCTCCATGAACCTCGATTCAACCGCGCAGGCCTTGGCTTATCAGTCCGGTTTCGGCAACGAATTCAGCACTGAAGCGTTGCCCGGCGCGCTGCCCGTCGGCCAGAACTCCCCGCAAAAAGCCCCGTACGGCCTCTACACCGAATTGTTTTCCGGCACCGCGTTCACCATGACCCGCAGTGAAGCGCGGCGCACCTGGATGTACCTCATTCAGCCGTCGGCCAATCACCCGGCCTTCGTCAAACTGGAACGGCAACTCGCCGGTGGCCCGTTGGGCGAAGTGACGCCCAATCGCCTGCGCTGGAACCCGCTGGAGATCCCGGCCGAGCCGACCGATTTCATCGATGGTCTGGTGAGCATGGCCGCCAACGCCGGGGCGGAAAAACCGTCCGGTATCAGCATTTACAACTATGCCGCCAACCGTTCGATGGAGCGGGTGTTCTTCAACGCCGACGGTGAACTGCTGCTGGTGCCGCAACTTGGGCGTCTGCGCATTGTTACCGAATTGGGTGTGCTGGAAGTGGCGCCGCTGGAAATCGTCGTGCTGCCACGTGGCCTGAAATTCCGCGTTGAATTGCTCGACCCGCAAGCCCGCGGTTACGTCGCCGAGAACCATGGCGCGCCGTTGCGCCTGCCGGATCTGGGGCCGATCGGCAGCAACGGTCTGGCCAATCCGCGCGATTTCCTGACCCCGGTTGCCGCTTACGAAAACCTCCAGCAACCGACCACACTGGTGCAGAAATTCCTCGGTCAGTTGTGGGCCACCGAGCTCAATCACTCGCCCCTGAACGTGGTCGCCTGGCACGGTAACAACGTGCCGTACAAATACGATCTGCGCCGTTTCAACACCATCGGTACGGTGAGTTTCGATCACCCGGATCCGTCGATCTTCACCGTGCTGACCTCGCCGACCAGCGTCCACGGTCTGGCGAACCTCGATTTCGTGATCTTCCCGCCGCGCTGGATGGTCGCCGAAAACACCTTCAGGCCACCATGGTTCCACCGCAACCTGATGAACGAATTCATGGGCCTGATCCAGGGCGAATACGACGCCAAGGCTGAAGGTTTTGTGCCCGGCGGTGCCTCGCTGCACAGCTGCATGAGCGCCCACGGCCCGGACGGCGAGACCTGCACCAAAGCGATCAACGCCGAACTCAAACCGGCGAAGATCGACAACACCATGGCCTTCATGTTCGAGACCAGCCAAGTGTTGCGCCCAAGCCGTTTCGCCCTCGACTGCCCACAATTGCAACCTAGTTACGATGCCTGCTGGGCCACTTTGCCCGCCACGTTCGACCCGACCCGGAGATAACCCATGACGCAGAATTCCATCACCCGCAGCTGGGTTGTATCGGCCAATGGCCACGCTGATTTCCCGCTGCAGAACCTGCCGCTCGGTGTGTTCAGCAGCAACGATGCGGCGCCGCGCGCTGGCGTGGCGATTGGCGAACACATCTTCGATCTGCAAGTGGCGCTGGAAGCCGGGCTGTTCGACGGTGCTGCACGTAGCGCCGTCGAAGCCATGCACGGCGGCCAGTTGAACGCGTTCTTCGACCTCGGTCGCGAGGCACGTGTGGCTTTGCGCACACGCCTGCTGGAACTGTTCAGTGAAGGCAGCACGCACCGTGGCAACATCGAAGCTCAGGGCGCGAAACTGCTGCCACTGGCCGCCGATTGCCAACTGCACCTGCCGGCACGCATCAGCGATTACACCGACTTCTACGTCGGCATCGAGCACGCGCAGAACGTCGGCAAACTGTTCCGTCCGGATAACCCGTTGCTGCCGAACTACAAGCATGTGCCGATCGGTTATCACGGTCGTGCCTCCACCGTGCGTGCATCCGGCACCGACGTGCGTCGTCCGAAAGGCCAGACCTTGCCGGCCGGTCAGACCGAACCCACTTTTGGTCCGTGCGCACGCCTGGACTATGAACTGGAGCTGGGCATCTGGATCGGTCAGGGCAACGAGATGGGCGATTCAATCGCCATCGGCGACGCCGCTGATCACATCGCCGGTTTCTGCCTGCTCAACGACTGGTCGGCGCGTGATATTCAGGCGTGGGAATACCAGCCGCTGGGTCCGTTCCTGTCCAAGAGTTTCATTACCAGTGTGTCGCCGTGGGTGGTCACGGCGGAAGCGCTGGAGCCGTTCCGCACCGCGCAACCGAAGCGTCCTGAAGGTGATCCGCAGCCGCTGCCTTACCTGTTCGACAAACGCGATCAGGACGGCGGAGCCTTCGACATCGAGCTGGAAGTGCTGCTGCTCACTGAAGCCATGCGCGAGCAGAACCTGCCGGCCCATCGCCTGACCCTGAGCAACACGCGCTACATGTACTGGACCGTCGCGCAAATGGTCGCGCACCACAGCGTGAACGGTTGCCAGTTGCAGGCCGGTGACCTGTTCGGTTCGGGCACTTTGTCCGGCCCTGAGAGCGGTCAGTTCGGCAGCCTGCTGGAAATCACCGAGGGCGGCAAAAAGCCGATCGAACTGGCGTCTGGCGAGGTGCGGAAATTCCTTGAAGATGGCGACGAAATCATCTTGCGTGCGCGTTGTGCCCGTGACGGTTTTGCGTCGATCGGCTTCGGCGAGTGCCGTGGCAAAGTGTTGCCGGCGCGCTGACAGGAGCGGCTCATGGATCTCTATACCTATTACCGTTCCACCTCGTCGTACCGGGTGCGAATTGCGCTGGCGCTCAAAGGTTTGGACTACCAGGCGCTGCCGGTCAACCTGATCGCACCGCCGGGTGGCGAGCATCGGCAAGCGGCTTATCTGGCGATCAATCCACAGGGGCGGGTGCCGGCGCTGCGCACTGACGAAGGCGGTTTGCTGATTCAGTCGCCGGCGATCATCGAGTATCTGGAGGAGCGTTATCCACAGGTGCCGTTGCTGCCTGAGGATCTGCTCGCCCGCGCCCAGGTGCGCGGTGTGGCGGCGGTGATCGGTTGCGATGTGCATCCGCTGCACAACGTCAGTGTGCTTAATCGCCTGCGCCAATTGGGGCACGACGAGCCGCAGGTGGTCGAGTGGATCAGTCACTGGATCAGCCAAGGGCTGGCGACAGTGGAGCAGTTGATTGGCGACGAGGGTTTCTGTTTTGGTGAGTGGCCGTGCGTGGCTGATGTTTACCTGATTCCGCAGTTGTATGCGGCAGAGCGGTTCAACGTCAGCCTTGAGGCGTATCCGAAAATTCGTCGGGTCGCCGCATTGGCGGCTGAACATCCAGCGTTCATCAAGGCTCATCCTGCCAATCAACCAGACACCCCATAACCCTGTAGGAGTGAGCCTGCTCGCGATGAGGGAGTGTCAGTCACTGATGTTCTGACTGAACCACCGCTATCGCGAGCAGGCTCACTCCTACAAGGGAATATCGCCATTCGCATGATCATAAAAACAAAACAGGTACCTTGCGATGCACAACCAGATTGCCAGCTTTCGCGCGGCACTCGACGCCCGCCCTGTGTCCCGCTATCAGTGGTTGCTCTTGATCCTGCTCGCCTTGCTGTTGGTCACCGACGGCTACGACGCCCAAGTGCTCGGTTACGTGGTGCCCGCGCTGGCGCAGGACTGGGGGCTGGAAAAGTCGGCGTTCGGGCCTGTGTTCAGCGCCAATCTGCTCGGTCTCACCCTTGGTTCACTGGCGGTCACGCCGCTGGCTGACCGCTTTGGCGTGCGCCGGATTCTGCTCGCCTGCGTACTGATCTACGCCACACTGACCGTGCTGATGGTCTTCGCCGATTCGCTGAACACACTGATGATCGCGCGCTTCATCTGCGGCATCGGCATGGGTGGAGCGATGCCCAGTGCCATGGCGTTGATGTCGGAATACTCGCCACCGCGTTTGCGCACCTTGATGGTGACGCTGGCGGCCTGTGGCTTTTCGTTCGGTGGCGCGGCGGGTGGTTTTGTCGCCGCCGGGTTCATCGACCAATTCGGCTGGCAAGCGGTGTTCCTTGCCGGTGGCGTCACGCCGTTGCTGCTGTTTCCGTTTCTCTGGTGGATGCTACCGGAGTCGCTGCCACGCCTGTTGCGTGATGCACCGCCGTATGTACGACTGCGCAAAGTTACCGCAAGGATGCTGCCGGATTGGCAGCCGCCCGTTGCCAGTGTCGAGCAGAACGAGCGCGAGCAGGGCAGCAAACTGACCGTGGTCGAGTTGTTCCGCAACGGCTACGCGCGGCCGACCTTGCTGATCTGGGCGACTTTTTTCGTCAGCCTGATTCTGCTGTACTTCATGATCAGCTGGCTGCCGACGCTGCTGCTGGAAAGTGGCCTGAAACTCAACGAGGCGAATCTGGTGACGTCGATGTTCCTGTTCGCCGGTACCCTGGGTGCGATCTGCATGGCGTGGTTCGCCGACCGCTTGAAGCGCAAGGTGCGGTTGTTGTCCGGCGTGTTGGCGGGCGCAGCGCTGTGCACGATTCTGCTGGGGCTCAATCATGACAATCCGCGTTATCTGGTGGCCTGCGTCTTCGCCGCCGGGTTCTGCATCATCGGCGGGCAACTGACGCTGAATGCGTTTGCCAGTAACTTCTACCCGGCACATGTGCGCGCGACGGGCACCGGTTGGGCGTTGGGCGTGGGGCGCTTCGGTTCGATTCTCGGGCCGCTGTTTGGCAGCCTGTTGTTGGCAATGCACATTCCGGTCGAACAGATTTTCTTCTTCTGTGCGATCCCGGCGGTGATTGCCGCGCTGCTGATCATCCAGGTGCGCTCACCCTCCGAAGGCAGTTCGGCAGTTGGAGTGGGGATTTCTGTCAAATCCTGAAGAGTAAAAGATCGCAGCCTTCGGCAGCTCCTACAGGGAAATACATAATTCAATGTAGGAGCTGCCGAAGGCTGCGATCTTTTGCTTTTAATGGACGACTGAGTTGGGCGGGAGATGGCCGAGTCGCTCGGTCAGGCGCAGTCGCTGGATCGGATCGTCGCTGAGCAGCAAGGCGTGTTCCAGATCGAAGCGCTCGGCATTCGGGCAGTCGAGCCGCTGATACAGACTGGCCCGGGCCAGATAATCGGCGGCGCCAGCGTCGCCCAGTTCGAGCACGCGTTCGGCGTCGATCAGCGCGGCAATGAAGTCATCATGCGTCAGGTGCAACTGCCGCAGGTTGCGTGACAGCCGCTGCTGCATCTGCACGGGCGTCGCCGTAGCCAAGTGCTCGGCGTTGAGCTTCATGTTTGGCCCATATTGGCGCTGCAACAGCTCACGACAATCGTTGGGGTACAAGCGTCGCCCGCCGCACGGATCAAGGAGATGATCGGCACCGGGCACCTTCAACAGGAAGTGCCCGGGGAAATTGACGCCTACCAGCGGAATCTCCAGGCCGCGCGCCAGCTCAAGCGCAATCAACGCCAGCGCCAAAGGCTGGCCGCGATGGGTTTGCAAGACTTTATGCAACAACGCCGCCTGCGGACGCAGCGGCAGAAAATCGTCCTGGGCAAAGCCCAATTCAATCATGCGCCGTAACAGCGGCTGTGCCAGCTCGCTCACCGGCAGCATCGGCAAACCGTAACTGACCCGCTGTTGCAGCTCCTTGAAGTCTTGCAGGAGTGCCGCTGGATCCACGTCTTTTTCGTGTTCAGCCGCCATCCACAGCGCAGCTTCCAACAGCGCAGGCGGTGAACGGTGCAGGCATTCGAAAAAACGTTGGCGCGGACTCATTGAAATCTCCGGGGAATGCCTCGTTTTAGCCCCGTCCGCGAGATTCGTCCAGTGCTCTGCAGCGCAGGTTCGGGGTTATGCCGCAAAGCCGTTGTCCCAGCAGGTGCTTATTCCGGTGCGCTCCAGCAATTTTCAGGCGCAGGCCTATACTGGCGTTCTACAAGAAGTGATTCGGGAGCCCAACGATGTTTGCGCTCATGCAAAGCACTCGCCTGGAATCGCTGCACCTTAGCGTTGACCCGGTCACCGGGTTGAAGGCGGTCATTGCCATCCACAACAGTCGCCTCGGCCCAGCCTTGGGCGGATGTCGTTATCTTGCCTATCCCAATGACGAATCTGCCGTCGAGGACGCCATTCGCCTGGCCCAAGGCATGAGTTACAAGGCCGCTTTGGCGGGGCTGCCGCAGGGCGGTGGTGTTGCAGTGATCGTGCGTCCGGTGCACGTGGAAAACCGTGGCGCGCTGTTCGAAGCCTTTGGCCGCTGCATCGATCAGCTCGACGGTCGCTATATCACCGCGATCGACAGCGGCACCTCGGTCGCCGACATGGATTGCATCGCCCAGCAGACCCAACATGTCACCAGCACCACGTCTGCCGGCGATCCGGCACCGCACGCAGCGATGGGCGTGTTCACCGGCATTCGCGCGACGGCCATGGCACGGTTGGGCAGCGATAACCTCGAAGGCTTGCGCATCGCGATTCAGGGCTTGGGCAATGTCGGTTATGCATTGGCCGAGCAACTGCACGCCGCCGGGGCTGAACTGCTGGTCAGCGATATTGACCACGGCAAGGTGCAACTGGCGATGGAGCAACTCAACGCCCATCCAATCGCCAACGACGCGTTACTCAGCACCCCGTGCGACATTCTTGCACCGTGTGGTCTGGGCGGAGTTCTGAACAGCCACAGCGTCACGCAACTGCGGTGTTCGGCCGTGGCGGGTTCGGCGAACAATCAACTGACGCATCTGGATGTCGCCGATCAACTGGAGCGGCGCGGGATTCTGTATGCGCCGGATTATGTGATCAACGCAGGTGGGCTGATTTACGTCTCTCTGAAACATCGTGGCGAGGAATTGCCGACGATTACCGCGCATCTGTCGAAGATCAGTTCGCGGTTGACCGAGGTGTTCGGCCATGCGCAGGCGGAAAAACGTTCGCCGGCGCGGGTGGCGGATGAGTTGGCGGAGAAAGTTTTGTATCGTTGAGTTTCACAGGCATGAAAAAGGCCCTGAGCCATTCGACTCAGGGCCTATTCAATTCGGTCATCGCTTACTTTGCAGCTTTCGCCGCTTTGACCGGCTTCACCGGCGTTTCAGCAGGTTCTGCAGCTTCGGCATTATCGACCGGTTCTGCCGGTGCATTGAGCAGCTCGGACAATGCATCAGGCTGGCTCTTGAACGCCCGGGCGAACACATCGCGATTCTTCGCCATGTAGATCCCGGCTTCTTCCACTTGCTGTTCAGTCAGGGACGGAACGGCTTTTTGCAGGACATCGGCCAGATATTCGGCCAGTTCGAGCATTTTGTCATGACGGTCAGCTTCGGCTTTATCCATGAACAAGCGCTCCAGATCTCGGCTGCTGCGGTATACCACTTCGACGGCCATTCACCACCTCACATGCCTTCACATTAAGTTGTCTTGACGACTACTGTATCCATATACAGCGAAAAGGATAAGCGAATCCCTGCGCCATGGGTAGTGGCTTTTCAATGTAGACCGGATTTCGGGTTTGTCAGGGAGACCGTGTCGCTGCATTCGCGAGCAGGCTCGCTCCCACAAAAGCACAGCGGTGCGACCAAACGCCACGGCGCGGGTTTGGCGGCGTCTCGCCATGATGGCGTGGCCTCTTTTCTGCATGAAAACCGTTACGTGCAGAAAACCGTCACGTCCAACACGCATCATCCGCTCGCATTCGAGCTAAGGAACATCATCGTGAAAATAAACTGGGCCGAGAAACTGCGGCAAAACGTGCATCAACTGGCCGAGTCCCTGGGCAACCTGTTTGTCGAGACCTTCCACTATCTGGCGCTGTTTGCCATCGGTGCGGTGACGGCATACGCGGCGGTGATGGAGTTTCTCGGGATGCTCGAGGAAGGCCACATCAAGATCGATGACATTCTGTTGCTGTTCATCTATCTCGAGCTGGGAGCGATGGTCGGGATTTATTTCAAGACCAACCACATGCCGGTGCGCTTTCTGATCTATGTGGCGATCACCGCGCTGACCCGTCTGCTGATTTCCAATGTCTCGCACCACAACCCGCCGGACATGGGCATCATTTACCTGTGCGGCGGGATTCTGCTGCTGGCGCTGGCGATTCTGGTGGTGCGTTACGCTTCGTCGCAATTTCCGTCGGTGAAGATCGAAAAACCACAGCGCACGCTGGGCACCGGTTCCAGCGAACATCCTGAAGTCGAGAAGGGTGAGCTTTAAAGCCCGGCTGCCGGTCGTGGCTGACCGATGACGCGTGGCGGTGGCGGCGTCAGCCCGCTGCCGCTGGTCATGGCTTCGAGGATCGCCATGGCGCTATGGCCCTGTTCGATGGCGATGCCGAACTGAATGCTTTGCACCAGGCGCTTGAGGCGCGCGGGGTCGTTGCGCTGCTCGGCGCTGATCATGCGTTTGGCCACGATCCGGCCGCTATTGGACAGGGTCAGCATGATGCTACCGTCCAGGCCCTGAATGCTCAGGTTGATCTGATAGTCCGGCGCGAAGGCATCGGTAATGATCTGAAAAGGATTGTCCATGATGCGTCACCGCCTGATTGAACGTGCAGTTGTTGACCGGCCGTGATCGGGTTGGTTCGCCAAACCGGATCATCGGCCATTCCGTGGCCTGTATTTGTTGCTTCATGTAGGAGCTGCTGCAGGCTGCGATCTTTTGCTCTTCAGTGTTTTGATTTCGGTCATCAAGAGCAAAAGATCGCAGCCTGCGGCCGCTCCCGTAGGGACGTAGCAAGGGCTGTGCCGGGAAAATTGTCGAACAATGAACACGGGCATAAAAAAGGCGAGCTACGCGGCTCGCCTTTTTTAATGGCGCGTTTTCAGGGCAGAACCAAGTAGATGATCGCTGACAGTGCAATCAGACCGATCAACACCACGAACACGTTGGACACCTGGCCCGAATACTGGCGCAAGGCTGGCACGCGGCGGATGGCGTACATCGGCATCAAGAACAGCAGGCAGGCAATCACTGGCCCACCGAAAGCCTCGATCATCCCGAGGATACTCGGGTTGAAAGTCGCCACGGCCCAGCAACTGAGGATCATGAACACGGCGGTTGCGCGGTTCAGCCAGCTCGCTGACATGACCCGGCCACGGCTGCGCAGGCTTTTCACGATCATGCCTTGAAAGCCTTCGCTAGCGCCGATGTAGTGGCCGAGGAAGGATTTGGTGATCGCCACCAGTGCAATCAGCGGCGCGGCGTAAGCGATGACCGGGGTCTGGAAGTGGTTGGCCAGGTACGACAGGATCGAAATGTTCTGCGCCTTGGCGGCTGCCAGATCCGCCGGCGACAACGCCAGTACACAGCTGAAGCAGAAGAACATCACCGTGATGACCATCATGCCGTGGGCCATGGCGAGGATGCCGCTGCTCTTGCGTTCTGCCTGTTCGCCGTAGCGCTGTTTTTGATCAACGGCAAACGCGGAAATGATCGGAGAATGGTTGAACGAGAACACCATCACCGGGATTGCCAGCCACAATGTCTTGAGGAACACGGACATCGGCATGGCTTCTTGAGCACTGGCGAAAAAAGCGCCGTTCCAGTTCGGAATCAGGCTGAACGCGAGCAGCAGCAATGCGGCGACGAATGGATACACCAACACGCTCATGGCTTTGACGATCACGCTCTGACCGCAACGAACGATCGCCATCAAACCGAGGATCAGCGCCAGCGAAAGGATCGCCCGAGGCGGCGGGGCGATGTGCAATTGGTGTTCGAGAAAGCTGCTCAAGGTGTTGGTCAGCGCCACGCTGTACACCAGCAGGATCGGGAAGATCGCAAAGAAATACAGCAGTGTGATCAGCTTGCCGGCGCCGATACCAAAGTGTTCTTCGACCACTTCGGTGATGTCCCCGGAGCGTCCGGACAACACGAAGCGGGTCAGGCCACGGTGGGCAAAAAACGTCATCGGGAAGGCCAGTACGGCGAGAATCAGCAACGGCCAGAAACCACCGACACCGGCGTTGATTGGCAGGAACAATGTCCCGGCGCCGATGGCGGTGCCGTACAGTCCAAGCATCCAGGTGGTGTCGAATTTGTTCCAGCCCTTGTGGGCTGTTTCTGCATTGCGTGTGCGGTCTACAGCGGGATTTTCGGCAGCAGGTGTACGTACATCGGTCATCGGTATCGCCTCGTTATTATTTTTGCTCGGGCTCACGGTTGGCAGACCGCTCTGTGCGGTCTGCCGGGGCGGTCAGGGAATGCGCGTCAGCATTCCACCCAGTTCACAGCCAGGCCGCCCCGTGAAGTCTCTTTGTATTTGTCATGCATGTCGGCGCCGGTATCGCGCATGGTGCGGATCACCCGGTCGAGGGAAATGAAATGGTTGCCGTCGCCGCGCAGGGCCATTTGTGTGGCGTTGATCGCTTTCACGGCGGCGATGGCGTTGCGCTCGATGCACGGCACTTGCACCAGACCGCCGACCGGGTCGCAGGTCAGGCCAAGGTTATGTTCCAGGCCGATTTCGGCGGCGTTTTCCAATTGCTCCGGGGTGGCGCCGAGCACGTCGGCCAGGCCGGCAGCCGCCATTGCGCAGGCTGAACCGACTTCACCCTGACAGCCGACTTCGGCGCCGGAGATCGAGGCATTTTTCTTACACAGAATGCCGACGGCGGCCGCGCCCAGAAAGAAAGCGACCACGTCATCGTCAGACGCGTCGGGATTGAATTTCATGTAGTAGTGCAGAACCGCCGGGATGATCCCGGCTGCACCGTTGGTCGGCGCGGTGACCATGCGCCCGCCAGCGGCGTTTTCTTCGTTGACGGCGAGGGCGAACAGGTTGACCCATTCCATTGCCGACAGCGTTGAACTGATCACGTTGGGCTTGCCGATTTCCAACAGGCTGCGATGCAATTTCGCCGCGCGGCGCGGCACATTCAGGCCTCCGGGCAGGATGCCTTCGTGGCGCAGGCCCTGCTCCACACATTCACGCATCACCGACCAGATGTGCAGCAGACCTTGGCGGATTTCCACGTCGCTACGCCAGGCGCGCTCGTTGGCCATCATCAGTTCGGAGACGCGCAGGTTGTGCTGTTTGCACAGTGACAACAGTTCGGCGGCGCTGGAGAAATCGTACGGCAACACCACGTCACCGGCCGGCGCCACACCGGACTCGGCTTCCGCTGCTTCGATGATGAAACCGCCGCCAACCGAGTAGTACGTCTGCTCGAACAACTCGGCAGTTTCGCCAAAGGCTGTCAGCGACATGGCGTTGGGGTGGTAGGGCAGGCTCTCGTCCAGCAGCAGGAGATCACGCTGCCAGTCGAAGGCAATTTCTCTCTGACCGGCGAGGGACAGTTGGCCTGTCTCACGCAGTTGCTGGATACGTGGATCGATGGTCGCCGGATCGATGCTGTCCGGCCATTCGCCCATCAGGCCCATGACCGTGGCACGGTCGGTGGCATGACCGACGCCGGTGGCTGACAGCGAGCCGTATAAACGGATTTCCACACGGCGTATGTCGTTCAGCAAACACTGATCAATCAGCGCCTGAGCGAAGGTCGCCGCCGCGCGCATCGGACCGACGGTGTGGGAGCTGGACGGGCCGATACCGACTTTGAATAGATCGAAAACACTGATAGCCATGCTAAACCCTTACAAGCAATGGAGTACGAATCG
>Ga0213828_1000557_pt1 | contig 35181 bp, 31 predicted proteins | sample MC6MC0897MG_FD_180664 | JGI IMG/M metagenome (GOLD analysis project Ga0213828, IMG submission 180664) | Enriched soil aggregate microbial communities from Iowa State University, Ames, United States - MC6-MC0897-MG | ecosystem: Environmental > Terrestrial > Soil > Unclassified | place: USA: Iowa...
TTCTCTACGTTGACCTTCTGATTGCAGATATGAATGGTGTGGTGCGCGGCAAGCGCATAGAGCGCACCAGCCTCCACAAGGTTTACGAGAAAGGCATCAACCTGCCGGCCTCCCTCTTCGCCCTGGACATCAACGGTTCCACCGTCGAGAGCACTGGGCTTGGCCTGGACATCGGCGATGCTGACCGCATCTGCTATCCAATCCCCGACACGCTGTGCAACGAGCCGTGGCAGAAACGCCCCACCGCACAGCTGCTCATGACCATGCACGAGATCGAAGGCGAGCCCTTCTTCGCCGACCCTCGTGAAGTGTTGCGTCAGGTTGTCAGCAAGTTCGACGACATGGGCCTGACCATCTGCGCCGCGTTCGAGCTGGAGTTCTACCTGATCGACCAGGAGAACGTGAACGGCCGCCCGCAACCACCCCGCTCGCCGATCTCGGGCAAGCGCCCACAGTCGACCCAGGTGTACCTGATCGACGACCTCGACGAATACGCCGACTGCCTGCAGGACATCCTCGAGGGTGCCAAAGAGCAGGGTATTCCGGCCGACGCCATCGTCAAGGAAAGCGCCCCGGCGCAGTTCGAAGTCAACCTGCACCACGTCCCCGACCCGCTCAAGGCCTGTGACTACGCGGTGCTGCTCAAGCGCTTGATCAAGAACATCGCCTACGACCATGAAATGGACACCACCTTCATGGCCAAGCCCTACCCGGGCCAGGCAGGCAACGGCCTGCACGTACACATCTCCGTGCTGGACAAAGATGGCAACAACATCTTCACCAGCGAGGATCCCGAGCAGAACGCCGCGCTACGTCACGCTGTCGGCGGTGTGCTCGAGACCCTGCCCGCGTCCATGGCGTTCCTTTGCCCGAACGTCAACTCGTACCGTCGCTTTGGCGCGCAGTTCTATGTGCCGAACGCACCGAGTTGGGGCCTGGACAACCGCACCGTGGCCCTGCGCGTGCCGACCGGTTCTGCCGATGCCGTGCGCCTCGAGCACCGGGTAGCCGGCGCCGATGCCAACCCGTACCTGATGATGGCGGCCGTACTGGCCGGCGTGCACCACGGCCTGACCAACAAGGTCGAGCCCGGCGCGCCAATCGAAGGCAACTCGTACGAGCAGCTGGATCAGAGCCTGCCGAACAACCTGCGCGATGCCCTGCGTGAGCTGGACGACAGCGAGATCCTCAACAAGTACATCGATCCGAAGTACATCGACATCTTCGTCGCGTGCAAGGAAAGCGAGCTGGAGGAGTTCGAGCATTCGATCTCCGACCTCGAGTACAACTGGTACCTGCATACCGTGTAACTGAAAACGCCGCCCATCAGGGCGGCGTTTTTCATTGAGGCCGAGGCAGGCTTACAGCGACTTTTCGAAAATCTTCGAATTGCGCTGATAGTTGTACAGCGAAGCCCGCGCCGCCGGCAGCCGCTCCACGCCACTTGGCGCAAAGCCACGCTCGCGGAACCAGTGCGCAGTGCGCGTCGTCAGCACGAACAGCGTATTCAAACCCATCTGCCGTGCCCGGCTCTCGATGCGTTCAAGCAGCTCATCGCCGCGCCCACCATGCCGGTACTCCGGGTTCACCGCCAGGCACGCCAGCTCCCCCGCCTCGGAATCGGCAATCGGGTACAGCGCCGCACACGCGATGATCATGCCCTCGCGCTCGACCACGCTGAACTGCTCGATTTCCCGCTCCAGCACCTCGCGCGAACGGCGCACCAGGATGCCTTGCTCTTCCAGCGGGCTGATCAGCTCCAACAGGCCGCCGACATCTTCGATGGTTGCCTCACGCACGACCTCGAACTGCTCCTGGGACACCAGCGTACCGCCACCCCCGCGGGTGAACAGCTCGGTCAGCAGCGCACCGTCTTCGGCATAACTGACGATATGGCTGCGCGCCACGCCGCCCTTGCAGGCCTCGGCGGCAGCATCCAGCAGCTCCCCCTGATAGTCGCTGCCCAGGCGCAGCAGATGCGGGGCCACCTGCTGCGGGCGCAGCTCACGCACCAGCTTGCCCTGTTCATCCAGCAGCCCCGGCTCGGCGCCGAACAGCAGCAGTTTGTCAGCACCCAGCTCGATGGCCGCGCGGGTGGCCACGTCTTCGCAGGCCAGGTTGAAGATTTCACCCGTGGGCGAGTACCCCAACGGCGACAGCAGCACGATGGAGCGCTCGTCGAGCAAGCGGCTGATGCCTTTGCGGTCGACCCGGCGCACTTCGCCGGTGTGGTGGTAGTCCACGCCTTCGAGCACACCGATGGGCCGGGCAGTGACCAGGTTGCCGGACGCCACGCGCAGGCGCGAGCCCTGCATCGGCGAAGCGGCGATGTCCATCGACAAGCGGGCCTCGATGGCCAGGCGCAGGGCACCCACAGCATCAATCACGCAATCCAGCGTGGCCGCATCGGTAATGCGCAGGCTGCGGTGGTAGTGCGGAGTCAGGCCGCGCTCGGCCAGGCGGCTCTCGATCTGCGGGCGCGAGCCATGCACCAGCACCAGCCGCACGCCCAGGCTGTGCAGCAGCACCAGGTCGTGGACGATGTTGCCGAAATTAGGGTGCTCCACCCCGTCGCCGGGGAGCATGACCACAAAGGTGCAGTCGCGATGGGCATTGATGTACGGGGAAGCATGACGCAGCCAGTTGACGTAATCGGGCATGACAGGGCCTGTGGATAAGTGGACGGAGAACGGCGATACAGGGGGCGTTCAAGATCATCGTCGGAACAGGCTTGCGGTCACGCGCGGTCTCCTCTAGGCAGGAACGAATCAGCTCAATGGACGTTTAGTGCAGGCAATAGTGCCGGATCAGGTCACGCAATAGACGCACGGTAGGCTCGATTCGTGACATTTCAAGGTACTCGCCAGGCTGGTGGGCACAGGCGATGTCGCCAGGGCCCAGCACGATGGTCTGGCAGCCCAGCTGCTGAAGATAAGGCGCTTCGGTGCCGAACGCTACCGCTTCGGCGCGATGACCGGTCAGGCGCTCGGCCACGTGCACCAGCTCGGCGTCCGCAGCCTCCTCGAACGGGGGCACTTCAGGGAACAGCGGCGCATAGTCGATGCGCACCTCATAACGTTCCGCCAGCGGTACCAGCTTCTGGCGAATCGCCGCACGCAACTGCTCTGCATCCATCCCCGGCAGCGGCCGCAGGTCGAATTCCAGTGCACACTGGCCACAAATGCGGTTGGGGTTGTCGCCGCCATGGATGCAGCCGAAGTTCATCGTTGGCGTAGGCACGGTGAACTGTGGGTTGCGGTACGCCTGTTGCCATTGCCCGCGCAACTGCATCAGCTCGCCCATCACCGCGTGCATGGCTTCCATGGCGCTGCGCCCGAGGCTTGGGTCCGACGAATGGCCGCTGCGGCCCAAGATGTCGATGCGGTCCATGAGGATGCCCTTGTGCATGCGGATCGGCCGCAGGCCGGTGGGCTCGCCGATTACCGCTGCGCGGCCCAGCGGCTGGCCGGCCTCGGCCAGGGCGCGGGCGCCGGACATGGAACTTTCTTCGTCGCAGGTGGCGAGAATCAGCAGTGGCTGCTTGAAGTCGTGCTCCAGCAACGGCAGCACGGCCTCGATGACCAGGGGGAAGAAGCCCTTCATGTCGCAGCTGCCCAGGCCGACCCAGCGGCCATCGATTTCGGTCAGCTTCAGCGGGTCGCTCGACCACAGCTGCTCGTCGAAGGGCACGGTATCGCTGTGCCCCGCCAGCACCAGGCCACCCGGGCCAGTGCCACGGCTGGCCAGCAGGTTGAACTTGCCGGGGCTGACCTGCTGGATGTCGCACGTGAAACCCAGGTCGCCCAACCAGCCGGCCAGCAGGTCGATGACCTGGCGGTTGGACTGGTCCAGCGCAGGCTGGGTACAACTGACCGAAGGCGCGGCGATCAAAGCGGCAAACTGGTCTTTCAGCGTCGGCAACGGCATGCCCGTACTCCTCGGAAGCGTTGCCCATCATAGGACCATCTGCCGTCTGGAATAAACCGTTGGCGGCCGACTGCTGTAGACTCTGTTGCCAACGAGCCCCTCCTTCGAGCCAGCGATGCACAAAGAAACCGAACTCAAGCTCCGCGCCAGCCGCGAGACCCTTGCCGCCCTGCGCGAGCACCCCTTGCTGAAAAAGCGCAACAAGTCCGGTTGGCAGACCCGCGAACTGCTCAACCAGTACTTCGACACCCCGGAGCGTGACCTTTCCGCTGCCCGCGTGGCCCTGCGCCTGCGCCGCGATGGCGAGGCGATCATCCAGACCTTGAAGTGCCGTGGCCAAAGCGTGGCCGGGCTGTCCGAGCGCAACGAGTACGAGTGGCAGCTGGACAAGGTCAAGCTCGACCTGAAAAAACTCGACGCCACCTGCTGGCCCGAGCAGTTGGCCGCGCTCGACAAGAAAACCATCAAGCCGCTGTTCACCACCGACTTCACCCGCGAATTCGCGGAAATCGCCTGGGGCCGTGGCAAGAGCAAAGTCGTGATCGAGGCCGCGCTGGACCAAGGCTTCGTGATCGCTGGCAAGCGCAAGGAAGAAATCTGCGAGCTGGAGCTCGAGCTCCGCGAAGGTGCGCCTGAAGCCCTGCTGGAGCTGGCCGCCGAGCTCGCCGCCAGCCTGCCGTTGATGCCCTGCGACATCAGCAAGGCCGAGCGTGGCTACCGCCTGCTGGAGCCCGAAAGCTATGAGCTGGGCTTGCCGCACACCGAGCTGGACGCCGAAATGGCCGTGGACGATGCCTACGCCGCCCTCGCCTGGCAGCTGTTGGCCAGCAGCCAGCGCCTGGCCGAGCAATATCGCCACAATGGCCACTGGCGCCTGTTGCAGGACTGGGTCGAGTGCCTGGCCGAGTTGCGCGCACTGACCAGCAGCCTGGGCCAGGCGGCACCGCGCCCGTCCACCCGCGCCCTGCGCAGCAGCCTCGACGCATTGCTCGAAGACTGGCGCCCGCTGGTGCAGGCCGGTAACGATGACGAAGACATCCGCCGCGCCGCGCCCGAGCAGTTTGCCGAAGAGCTCGAAGACGTGCGTTGGGGTCAGTTCTCCCTGGAAACCTCGCGCTGGCTGCTGGCCCGTGGCTGGACCGCCGAACGCAAAGGCCGTGGCGAACGCCAGGGCAATGCGCAGCTGGCCAGCTGGATGGCCCATCTGCTGGGCGAAGAAGGCCGTGCCCTGAAGCTGCCGCTGTACACCCAGCGCCCGGAAGACCTGGCCGAACAGCTGCCGCGCATCGAACAGTTGCTGGCCTGGCTGCACCATGCCCGCCAGGTGCTCGAAGCACCGCAAATGGACCGCCTGTACGGCGACCTGAAAAAACTGCACGAGCTGGCCGAGCTGCCGCTGTCGGAAGAGCCCGACGAGCTGCTTGAAGCCCGTATCGAACAGGCCCGCGCCGTTGATCAGAGCCGCGGCTGGAAGCACCTGCTCAAGCCCTGACGACACGGCCCTTGTAGGAGCGGCCTTGCGTCGCGAAAGGGTCGCGCAGCGGCCCCAAGATCTCCAAAGCAGCACAGATCTTAAGGCCGCTCCTGCAAAAATCACGAAAATCTACCTCAGCGACCCAGTGGCAGGCTCGTCGTGGACTTGATCTCCGAAAGCGCCACAATCGAATTGACCTCCTGAATCCCCGGCACATTCGACAGCTTTTCAAAGAAGAACCGCTCGTACGCCTCGATGTCTGAGGTAACGATGCGCAGCAGGAAGTCCACCGACCCCATCAGCACATAACACTCCAGCACCTCCGGGAACCCCCGAATCGCCTCGGTGAACTCGGTAAAATTCGAGCGCCCGTGCGCGTTCAGCTTCACCTCGGCGAAGATCTGCGTGTTCAAGCCGATTTTCTTGCGGTCGAGCAAGGTCACCTGCCCGCGTATCACCCCCTCCTCCTTGAGCCGCTGAATACGCCGCCAGCAAGGCGATTGCGACAACCCGACACGCTCGGCAATCTGTGCGCTGGACAGCGAAGCGTCCTCCTGAAGCAGTTCGAGGATGCGCCGATCATAGGCGTCCAGCTCGCTGTGCATGAATAATCCCCCAAAACCATATAATCAGAATTGAACGATCTGCCATTCCAGCAAATCGATGGAATCATAGCGAAAAAATACCCGCCGCAACGTGCAAGAATTTCTCCCACATTCGCGGAGACCAGCATGAACGCACTGCCACGTACCGACGCCTGGGCCGCCAGCAACGCCCACAGCACCGTGCACTACCGCCTGCAGGCCGAGGCCGAGCCCGACAGCCTGTGCCGGGTGCTCAACCTGTTTGCCTTGCAGTTTCTGACCCCGCACCACGTGCAGGTCAGCCAACAGGAGGACTGGCTCGATATCGAAATCGGCATTGGCGGGCTGAGCTGGCACCGGGCCGAGGTCATTGCGCAAAAATTGCGCAACCTGGTGTGCGTGGGTGACGTGAGCCTGGCGAACCTTGCGCGCGTGGAGCTGGCGGTGGTCTGAGCCCGCTTCTTTTGTTCATGTCGCAAGATCCCGAAACCCTTTGCCAGCAGACAGCTCACCGCACCCGGCTAGCCTTCATCAGGACTCCCCACCTGGCAAGGACGCCAACATGCATACCCCCGGCAAGCAAGCACTCGACCTCAACCGTCTGCTCCAGGCTCTGCTGACCGAGCAGCACCTGGACGCCAGCGACACCCTGCTGGTGCTTGAGCAGGCCGCCGCACGCCCGGCCTGCCACCCACTGGAGCTGATCGCCGGCCCTGGTCTTGAAGACCGCATGCACCCCGGCCAACCGCTGGACTTGGACCGCCTCTGTCAGTGGCTGGCCGATAAGGTCGGCCAGCCCTTTGTGCGCATCGACCCGATGCAACTGGACATGTCCCAGGTCAGCGGGCTGATCTCCCCGGCGTTCGCCCAGCGCCATGGCATCCTCGTCGTGGCCGCCGACGCCTCGGCCGTCACCGTGGCCAGCGCCCAGCCTTATCAGGATGACTGGCAGGCAGACCTGGCCCGCAGCCTCGGCAGGCCGATCCGTCGGGTGCTGGCAAGCCCGTTGCAGATCCGCCAGCTGGGGCAATCGTTCTTGCGCCTGGCCCAGTCGGTACAGGGTGCGCAACACCAGCAGCCGGCCAGCCTGGGAGAGCTCGAACACCTGCTGGAACTGGGCAAACGCCAGGCCGAGGCCAATGCCGACGATGCGCATATCGTGCACATCGTCGACTGGCTGCTGCAGTACGCCCTCGAACAACGCGCCAGCGATATCCACCTGGAGCCCCGCCGCGAACAGGGGCAACTGCGGTACCGCATAGACGGCCTGCTGCACACCGTCTACGCCTTTCCCGCAGGCGTGACCCTGGCGCTGGTCAGCCGCCTCAAACACCTGGGGCGTATGGATGTAGCGGAGAAACGCCGGCCACAAGACGGTCGCCTGCAAAGCCGCCTGCCGGGCGGCGGCGAGGTGGAGCTGCGCCTGTCGACCCTACCGACGCCGTTTGGCGAAAAACTGGTGTTGCGCCTGTTCGACCCGCAACAACTGCATGAAGGCTTCGACCGCCTGGGCCTCGAAGGGCAGCAGCTGGAGCAATGGCGGGCGCTGCTGCGCCACCGCCAAGGCATCATCCTGGTAACGGGCCCCACCGGTTCCGGCAAGACCAGCACGCTCTACGCCAGCCTCAAACTGCTGGCCACCCCGCAAATCAACCTGTGCACCATCGAAGACCCGATCGAACGGCTGGAACCGGCGTTCAACCAGTTGCAAGTGCAGCCGGCCCTGGGCCTGTGCTTCGCCAACGGCGTGCGGGCGATGCTGCGCCAGGACCCGGACATCATCATGATCGGCGAGATCCGTGACCGTGAAACCGCCCTGGTGGCCGTACAGGCAGCCCTCACCGGGCACCTGGTGCTGTCGACCCTGCACACCAACGATGCCTGCGCTGCGATCACCCGCCTGCAGGAACTGGGCGTAGCCGACTACCTGATCAAGGCAACGCTGATCGGGGTCATGGCGCAACGGCTGATTCGTACCCTTTGCGGCGATTGCCAGGGTTGTGCCTCGGCGGCCAGCGGCCAGCCCTGCCGTACCTGTCGTGGTACCGGATTTCACGGTCGCACGGGCCTGTTCGAACTGTTGATACCCAGCGAAAACTTTCGCGCGCAGATAGGCCCGCACACCGACCTTGCGCACTTGCGGCGTCAGGCACTGACGGAAGGCTTGCTGGACCTGCGCCGCTGCGGGGAGGCGAAAGTGGCCTGCGGGCTGACCCGCGCAGAGGAAGTGCTACGGGCCTGCTCCTGAGCGAAAATCCCTTGTATTCAAGGAACTTGCCTCCTTTGCCACGATCAAACCGCGCATCTTCAACCCTCACCCTTCGAGGTGTTTCAACATGCGTCTCAAAACCGCCATCGCGACCGCTGCCTTGCTTTCGCTGCCAATGGGCTCCGCCATGGCCGATACCTTCTGGCGTAACGTGATTTCTTCGGGTGCGACCACCGCGTCCACCTACCTGACCTCCAAGGATCACAAGCTGGTACTGGCCGCGCAGGAAGACGCTGGCAGCTTCGTGGCCAGCGAAGGCGCCATTCGTGGGCCGTTCCTGGAGTCTGCGCTGCGCCAGGTGCGCACCGAAAACCCAGGCATGCAAGCCAGCGACATGGAACTGGCCAATGCCATTCTGGCCAAGAACGCAGTAGCCGAGTAAATAATCGGGGGGCCAAGCCCCCCCGAAACTCAGCGATAAGCCTCCACCGGCACACACGCGCAGAACAAGTTCCTGTCTCCATACACATTGTCGACCCGGTTCACCGCTGGCCAATACTTGTGCTGGCGTACGTGAGCACTGGGGGCGATGCCCTGCTCCAGGCTGTACGGCCTGTTCCACGCTGCCAACACATCGGCCAAGGTGTGCGGCGCATGCTTGAGCGGGTTGTCTTCGGCCGGCCAGTTGCCCTCCTGCACCTGGGCGATTTCTGCACGGATCGCCAGCATCGCCTCGACGAAACGGTCCAGCTCGGCCTTGGACTCACTCTCGGTCGGCTCGACCATCAGCGTGCCCGGTACCGGGAATGACATGGTCGGGGCATGGAAGCCGTAGTCCATCAAACGTTTGGCCACGTCCTCCTCACTGATGCCGGTCTGTGCCTTGAGCGGGCGCAGGTCGAGGATGCATTCGTGGGCCACACGCTGGTTACGCCCGCGGTAGAGCACCGGGAACGCCCCGGCAAGCTGGCTGGCCAGGTAGTTGGCCGAGAGTATCGCCACCTCGCTGGCATCGGCCAGTTGCGGGCCCATCATGGCGATGTACATCCAGCTGATCGGCAGAATGCTCGCACTGCCCCAGGGCGCGGCACTGACCGCGCTGTTGTTCGGGTCCAGGCCGGGTACCGGCACCACCGGGTGGCTGGCGACAAAGGGCTTGAGGTGGGCGCGGATGCCGATCGGGCCCATGCCGGGGCCGCCGCCGCCATGGGGGATGCAGAAGGTCTTGTGCAGGTTCATGTGCGAGACGTCGGCGCCGATGTCTGCGGGCCGTGCCAGGCCGACCTGGGCATTGAGGTTGGCACCGTCCATGTACACCTGGCCACCGTGCTGGTGCACCACGTCGCAGATTTCGCGGATACCCTCTTCGTACACCCCATGGGTCGAGGGGTAGGTGACCATCAGGCAGGACAACCGATCCCCTGCCGCCTGGGCCTTGACCTTGAGGTCCGTGAGGTCGACGTTGCCGTCTTCGTCGCAATCGACGATCACCACGTCCATGCCGGCCATTTGCGCCGAGGCCGGGTTGGTGCCGTGGGCCGAGGATGGAATCAGGCACAGCGTACGCTGCGGCTGATGGCGACTGCGGTGGTAGCGGGTGATGGCCATGAGGCCGGCGTATTCGCCCTGGGCCCCGGAGTTGGGCTGCATGCAAATGGCGTCAAAGCCCGTGATCGCGCACAACCAGCTCTCCAGCTCGTCGATCATCGCTTTGTAGCCAACCGCCTGGGCAGCAGGCGCAAAGGGATGAAGCTGGGCGAAGCCGGGCCAGGTGATGGGGATCATCTCGCTGGTGGCGTTGAGCTTCATGGTGCAGGAGCCCAGCGGGATCATCGACTGGTTCAGCGCCAGGTCTTTGTTTTCCAGCTGCTTGAGGTAGCGCAGCATCTCGGTTTCACTGTGGTGCAGGTTGAAGACCGGGTGCGCGAGGAACGGCGTGCGCCGCACCAGCCCCGCTGGTATGCCTTCGGGCAGCGCCAGTTGGTCGAGCGTCGCGATGTCCAGGCCGTGGTCGACCCCCAGGAAAACATCGAACAGGCGCAACACGGTCTGTTCGCTGCAGGTTTCGTCCAAGCTCACGCCCAGGTGCCCACGCCCGAGGATGCGCAGGTTGATCTGCGCGTGCTCGGCACTTTCGATGATCGCCGCCTGCGCGCCGCCCACCTCCAGCGTCAGGGTGTCGAAAAAATGCTGGTTGAGCCGCTTGATGCCCTTGGCTTCCAGGCCGGCCGCCAGGATAAAGGTCAGCCGATGCACGCGCTGGGCAATGCGCTGCAAGCCCTCTGGGCCATGGTAGACGGCATAGAAGCCGGCGATATTGGCCAGCAGTACCTGGGCCGTGCAGATGTTGGAGTTGGCCTTCTCACGGCGGATGTGCTGCTCGCGGGTCTGCAGGGCCATGCGCAGCGCGGTATTGCCACGGGCATCGCGTGACACACCGATGATGCGCCCCGGCATGGCACGCTTGAAGTCGTCACGGCAGGCAAAATAGGCCGCGTGTGGCCCGCCGTAGCCCATCGGTACGCCAAAGCGCTGGGTCGAGCCCAGCACCACATCGGCGCCCAGCTCACCGGGCGGCGCCAGCACCACCAGGCTGAGCAGGTCGGCGGCAACGCAGGCCAAGGCTTGCTGGCTGTGCAGCTGGTCGATCAATGGGCGCAGGTCGCGCACCTCGCCATGGGTGTCCGGGTATTGCAGCAAAGCGCCGAATACCGAGTGCTTGGCCAGGTTATCCACAGCGTCGACGATCAGCTCGAAGCCGAACCCCTCGGCGCGGGTTTTCAGTACCGAGAGGGTTTGCGGGTGGCAGTGCTCGTCGGCGAAGAAGGCGTTGCTCTTGTTACGTGCCACGCGCTTGGCCAAGGCCATCGCCTCGGCGGCGGCGGTGGCTTCGTCGAGCAGCGAGGCGTTGGCCAGGGCCAGGCCGGTCAGGTCGATGACCATCTGCTGAAAGTTGAGCAGGGCTTCCAGCCGGCCTTGGGCGATTTCTGGCTGATAAGGCGTATAGGCGGTGTACCAGCCTGGGTTTTCCAGCACGTTGCGCAGGATGACAGTTGGCGTGACGGTGCCGTGGTAGCCCATGCCGATGAGGCTGGTCCTGACCTGATTCTGCTCGGCGTAACCGGCGAGCTTGGCCAGTGCGGCCTGTTCATCCAGGGCCGGCGGCAGGTCGAGTGGGCGATTGAGGCGGATCCCTGGCGGGACCGTCTGCTCGATCAGCTCGCTGCGGCTGGCAACACCCAGCGCGCTGAGCATGGCCTGCTGCTCCGAGGCATCGGGGCCAAGGTGGCGACGCAGGAAAGGGTTGAGCTCTTGCAGTTGATGCAGGGACGGCGACTGGGACATGACGACGCTCTCTTCCTAGACCAGGCCTCATGGAGACTTATAAGTCTAGGAAGGATTGCCGATTGTGCGGAGAAACTTGCTTTTGCCGCACCATTGCCGGGCGGCGCATTGCGCCCCCCGGCTTGATCAGTTACTCGCCGATCGCAGCCTGATAAGCCGCAGCATCCAGCAGCTTGTCCAGTTCAGCTTTGTCGCTTGGCTGCAGTTTGAAGATCCACGCCCCATAAGGTTCTGCGTTCAACAGCTCCGGATTGTCTGCCAGCGCGTCGTTGACCGCGATCACTTCGCCAGCGATCGGGGCGTAGATGTCAGAAGCCGCCTTGACCGATTCGACCACGCCTGCGGCATCGCCTTGGGCAAACACCTTGCCGACTTCCGCCAGTTCGACGAACACGACGTCACCCAAGGCTTCCTGTGCATGGTCGCTGATGCCAACGGTCACTGTGCCGTCGCTTTCCAGGCGCGCCCACTCGTGGCTTTCGGCAAAACGCAGATCGGCGGGGATATTGCTCATGTCTTGAATTCCTCGATTGGCTCAGCGGTCGGCCCGCCGGTTAATAATTGTTCAAATCAGGATTTTGCCGTGGCGCACGAAGGTCGGTTTGACCACCCGCACCGGGTACCACTTGCCGCGAATCTCGACCTCGGCGCGGTCGCCGGTAGCCATGGGTACACGCGCCAGGGCAATGGATTTGCTCAGCGTAGGAGAGAAACTACCACTGGTGATCTCACCTTCGCCAATACCGGTAACACGAACCACCTGATGGGCACGCAGAACGCCGCGTTCTTCCAGCACCAGGCCAACCAGTTTTTCCTTCACACCCTGCTCGATTTCCGCCAACAGGCCAGTGCGGCCGATGAATTCGCGCGCAGCCGGCTCCCAGGCGATGCTCCAGCCCAGGTTGGAGGTCAGCGGGGTGTGGGCTTCGTCGATGTCCTGGCCGTAAAGGTTCATGCCGGCTTCCAGACGCAGGGTATCGCGGGCGCCCAGGCCACTGGGGGCGATGCCGGCCCCCACCAGGTCGTTGAAGAAGGCCACGGCCTGGTCACCCGGGAGGATAATCTCCAGGCCGTCCTCACCGGTATAACCGGTACGGGCAATGAAACAGTCGCCTTCGGCGATACCTTCGAACGGGCGCAGCTCGCGGATCAGCGCGGCGCGCGAGGGGCTCAGCAAGGCGGCCACCTTTTCACGGGCGTGGGGGCCTTGGATGGCGAGGATGGCGAGGTCCGGGCGAACCTGAACATCCACCTCGAAGCCTGCACGCTGCGCATGCAGCCAGCCAAGCACCTTTTCGCGGGTGGCGGCGTTGGTCACCAAGCGATAGCCGCCTTCGGTACGGTAGGCGATAAGGTCGTCGATAACCCCGCCCTGCGCGTTCAGCAGTGGGCTGTACAGCGCCTTGCCAATACCCGCGAGACGTGCGACGTCGTTGGCCAGCAAACGCTGCAACCAGGCAAAGGCATCACGGCCCGTGACGTCAATGACGGTCATGTGAGAGACATCGAAGACCCCGCAGTCACTGCGCACCTGATGGTGCTCCTCGACTTGCGAGCCATAGTGCAGGGGCATGTCCCAGCCGCCAAAATCGACCGTCTTGGCGCCGAGCGCCAGGTGCAGGTCATACAGAAGCGTGCGCTGTCCCATGGGTTTCTCCTTCCGGGCGTGGCGAAGCGGCGGCGGTCGATGACGTTGGGTCGTCAGCTCTTCTTGTAGGACCCGCCGCGCGAATGCCGCGCATTGTAGCCGCATGGGCGCAGGCTGGCACCCTTAGTGTCTGTGACCGGGGCGCCGAGCCGAACGGCGGATCAGCCCGATGACCGGCAGCAGCCCCACCAGTACCAGGGTCAAGGCAGGCAGCGAGGCGCGCGCCCACTCCCCCTCGCTGGTCATCTCGAACACCCGTACCGCCAAGGTGTCCCAGCCGAACGGACGCATCAGCAAGGTAGCCGGCATTTCCTTCAACACATCGACGAATACCAGCAGGGCCGCACTCAGTGCACCGGGCACCAACAACGGCAGATACACCCTGAAAAACAATCCCACGCCGCCGACGCCCAGGCTGCGCGACGCTTCAGGCAACGAGGGCCGGATACGCTCCAGGCTGCCTTCCAGCGGCCCGTAGGCCACGGCGATGAAGCGCACCAGGTAGGCCAGCAGCAAGGCCGCGAGGCTACCCAGCAGCAAGGGCTTGCCAGCGCCGCCCAGCCACGTGGAGAGCGGCACCACCAGTTGGTTATCGAGGTAACTGAAGGCCAGCATGATCGACACCGCCAGCACTGAGCCTGGCAAGGCATAACCAAGGTTGGCCAGGCCGACCCCAGCGCGGATGCCAGCCGTCGGCGCCTGGCGTCGGGCAAATGCCAGCAGCAGCGCCACGCTCACCGTGATCAATGCCGCCATGGCGCCCAGGTACAAGGTGTGCAGCACCAGGCCGACATAGCGATCGTCCAGGTCATGCCGCCCGCGCTGCCAGAACCACACCAGCAATTGCAGCAGCGGTATGACGAAGGCGCAGGCGAACACCAGCAGGCACCAGCCGCTGGCCAGCAGCGCCTTTGCCCCGCGCAGGTGATAGAGCGCTTGCCCACGCGGCCGCTCGTTGCCGGTACGGCTGGCGCCGCGCGCACGGCGCTCGCCGTAGAGCACCAGCATCACCGCCAACAGCAGCAGGCTGGCCAACTGCGCGGCGCTGGACAGGCTGAAGAAGCCGTACCAGGTCTTGTAGATGGCCGTGGTGAAGGTATCGAAATTGAACACTGCCACTGCACCGAAATCAGCCAGGGTTTCCATCAACGCCAGGGCGATACCGGCACCGATGGCCGGGCGCGCCATGGGCAACGCCACGCGCCAGAACGCCTGCAGCGGCGACAGCCCCAGTACCCGGGCCGCCTCCATCAGGCCCCGGCCCTGCGCCAGAAAGGCTGTGCGCGCAAGCAGGTAGACATAGGGGTAGAACACCAGCACCAACACGATGACCACTCCACCCGTGGAGCGTACGCGGGGCAGGCGCATCGGCCCGAAGGCTTCACGCAAGGCGCTTTGCACGGGGCCGGCAAAGTCCAGCAGGCCGACGAAGACGAATGCCAGCACGTAGGCGGGGATGGCGAACGGCAGCATCAGCGCCCAGTCCAGCCAGCGCCGGCCGGGGAATTCGCAGAGGCTGGTGAGCCAGGCCAGGCTGACACCCAGGACAGTGACGCCGATGCCTACGCCCAGCACCAGGGTCAGGGTGTTGCCGAGCAGGCGGCTCATCTGGGTGTCGAGCAGGTGCGACCAGATCTGCTGGTCGATCGACTGCCACGACAGCAACAGGACGCTCAGGGGCAGGAGCACCAGGGCAGCGATCAGGGCGACCGGGAGGTACCAGCGGCGTTGGGGGGTGTGGGGCAAGGCTCAAGTCTCGAAGGCGATGGCGACCGCTGCGCGGTCGTTCGCGGGTAAACCCGCTCCTACAGGTACGGTGCCGCCGCTTGGGCTGCGCTGTACCTGTGGGAGCGGGCTTGCCCCGCGAAAGGGCCCTTGCAGGCCCCGCAAGGATAAAGCCTGGCGCTTAGTTCCAGCCAGCCCGGTCCATCAACCGAATCGCTTCTGCCTGGCGCTTGCCCGCGATCTCGACCGGAATGCTGTCAGCTTTGAAGCTGCCCCAGGCTGCAACCTCGTCCGACGGTTTGACCTTCGGGTTGGCCGGGAACTCCTGGTTGATGTCGGCGAACAGCTTCTGCGCGTCTTCGCCGGTCATCCACTCGACCAGCTTTTTCGCAGCCTCTGGGTGCGGAGCATGCTTGGTCAGGCCGATGCCCGACAGGTTCACGTGTACGCCACGGTCACCCTGGTTGGGCCAGAAGATCTTCACCGGCAACGCGGGGTTTTGCTTGTGCAGGCGCCCGTAGTAGTAAGTGTTGACCACGCCCACATCGCACTGGCCGGCCTCGATGGCCTGGATCACGGCGTTGTCATCGGAGAACACGTCGGTGGACAGGTTGTTGACCCAGCCTTTGACGATCTCTTCGGTCTTCGCCTCGCCGTGGTTCTCGATCAGTGTGGCGGTCAGCGACTGGTTGTAGACCTTCTTCGCGGTGCGCAGGCACAGGCGGCCTTCCCACTGCTTGTCGGCCAGGGCTTCGTAGGTGCTCAGCTGTTCGGGTTTGACCCGGTCGGTGGCATAGATGATGGTCCGGGCGCGCAGGCTCAGGCCGGTCCAGTCATGGGACGAGGCACGGTACTGCGCCGGGATGTTCTGGTCGATGATGTCGGACTTGATCGGCTGCAGGATGCCCATCTGTTCGGCCTGCCAGAGGTTACCGGCATCGACGGTCAGCAGCAGGTCGGCCACACCGTTCTCGCCCTCGGCCTTGATGCGTTGCATCAACGGGGCTTCCTTGTCGGTGATGAACTTGATCTTGACCCCGGTCTTGGCGGTGTAAGCATCGAACACCGGCTTGATCAGCTCGTCGATGCGCGAGGAGTACACCACCACTTCCTCCGCTGCCTGGGCAGTGCCGCCGAACAGGGTCAGGGCCAGGGCGGCCAGTAGGGGCTTGCGTGGCAACATGGAAAGCACTCCTCGGATCGTATGAGAGGCGCAAATGGTAGTGAATCCCATTTTGTCACTCACCCTTGGAGCCGTTACCGGATGTTGCAGGGGCCGCAAGGCGGACCCGTAGGCTCAAGGCCTGGCCAACGCCGGCAGGTCCCCGCTCAACCCCAGTGCCTGGCGCACGAACAACGCCTTGGCCTCCGGCATCTGCTCCACCAGCTTCAAGCCACTGTTACGCAACCAGCGCAACGGCAGTGGGTTGGCCTGGAACAGCCGCTCGAAACCCTCCATCGCCGCCATCAGCCCCAGGTTGTGCGGCATGCGCCGCCGCTCATAGCGGCTCAGCACCTTCACATCCGCCAGCCGTTCGCCTCGCTCGCAGGCATTGACCAGCACCTCGGCCAGCACAGCGGCGTCGAGGAAGCCCAGGTTGACGCCCTGGCCAGCCAACGGGTGAATGGTGTGCGCGGCATCGCCAATCAAAGCCAGCCCTTCATCCACATAGCGCTTGGCGTGGCGCTGGCGCAGCGGCACGCAGACGCGCGGGTCTGCCTGCAGGACTTCACCCAGGCGCCCCTCGAAGGCCCGTTCCAGGGCCTTGAGGAAGGCCGGCTCATCCAGCGCCATCAACTGCTCGGCATGCTCCGGCGTGGTCGACCAGACAATCGAGCACCAGTCCTGCTGGCCATCGCGCGTCAGCGGCAGGAACGCCAGCGGGCCGTCGTCGGTGAAGCGCTGCCAGGCCGTGGACTGGTGCCCCGCGCTGCAACGTACGCTGGTGACGATGGCGTGATGCAGGTAGTCCCACTCGCGGGTTTCGCAACCGGTCAGGCGGCGCACCGCCGAGTTGGCGCCATCAGCCGCCACCACCAACGGCGCACGCAGCTGGCGGCCGTCGGCCAGGGTCAGCAGCCATTCGTCACCGGAGCGGCGCAGTTGCTCCAGCCGCGCATTGGGCAGCAAGCCGATGTCGCTGTCATGCAGACGCTCCAGCAGGCCATCCTGCACCACCCGGTTCTCGACAATGTGGCCGAGTACCTGAGCGTGCACGCTGGCCGCCGAGAAGTGGATCTGGCCCGTGCCGCTGCCATCCCACACGTGCATGTCGGTGTACGGCGTGGCCCGCCGCCGGGCGATACCGTCCCAGGCGCCAAGGCGCTCGAGAATGCGCTGGCTGGCCGCCGACAGGGCACTGACACGCGGCTCGAACGCGGCCTCGTTATCGTAGGGTTTGACCGACAGCGGGCTGCCGTCGAGCAGGAGAATGTCCAGGCCACTGTGGCGCAACGCCAAGGCCAGGGCGCTGCCGACCATACCGGCACCGACAATCAACAGATCTGCGCGCATTTCCATGCCTTACGCCTGCCTCGCTTGCGGCTTGAGCCGCACGTATAGGGTTTTGTCGACCCGCGCCACCAGCTCGCCGGCAGCGTCGCGGATATCCACCTGCAAACGCGGCAGGCACTTCTTGCCGGTGGCGGTCTGCTGGCGGATCTCGTCCAGCAGGGCGTCATCGAGGTGGAACTCGGCGTACACCGGGCCTTTGCCCGGCGAGATGAAATCGATGCTCGCCGCCTTGTCCCAGACGATGTATTCACGCCCCAACTGCTCGATCAGCAGCAACATGTAGAACGGATCGACCATCGAGTAGAGGCTGCCGCCGAACTGGGTACCGACGTAATTGCGGTTCCAGCGCGTGAGCTTCATGCATACCTTGACGCTGCGCATGTCCGGGCTGATGTGCTGCACACGGATACCGGCGCCCAGGTACGGTGGGTAGAGGTTCAACAACCAGCGCAACATACGGGCCCGGCGCGCCAGCCTGCGCGGATTGCTCATGCCTGGCCTCGCGGGTCGGGGCGCGTACCCAGGCCCATGGCCTGGCGGGCAAACCAGCTTTTCGCCGGGGGCAACAGGTCGAGGCCGAGCAGGCCGATGTTGCGCCCTGCGGCCAACAACGGCTGGTTGCTGCCGAACAGGCGCGTAACCTGGTCGGAAAAGCCGATGGTCAGGGCCTGATCCAGGCGCTGACGCTGGTGATAGACGCGCAAGGTAGCCAGGTCTCCGGGTTGCTGCGGGCCCGCCAGCAGCGCTTCGGCCAGTGCCTGAACGTCACGCAGCGACAGGTTGAAGCCCTGGCCGGCAATGGGGTGCAGGCTGTGCGCGGCGTTGCCCAGCACCACCAGGTGCGGGCGTACCTGCTCGTCGGCTTCGACCAATGCCAGCGGGTACAGATGCCTTGCCCCCACCTGGCGCAATGCGCCGAGGCGATAGCCGAAGGCGTCCTGCAGCTCGCGCAGGAAGCTGCGCTCATCGATTTCGGCCAGCCGCTGCGCGTCCATGCCCTGACGGGTCCAGACCAACGCACAGCGGTTTTCCGGCAACGGCAGCAGCGCCATCGGGCCTGCCTCGGTGAAGCGCTCGAACGCCTGGCCGCGATGGGCCTCGCCAGGCGTGATGTTGGCGATCAAGGCGCTTTGCTCATAGGGCGTGCGGCGCACATGAATGCCCAGTTGCTCACGCAGGCCGGAGCGGCCGCCATCGGCCAGCACCGCCAGGTCGCAGTCCAGGCTGGTGTCGTCATCCAGCTGCAGACGGTAACCGCCTTCGATGGCGTGCATTGCCCGCACCTCGGCGGGGCAACGCCAGCTCACCACGTCACTGTCGAGCCCCTGCCACAGGCACTGGCCAAGCCAGGCGTTCTCGACCACGTAGCCGAGCGCTGGCACGCCCTCCTCGACGGCATCCAGGCGCGTGGCGCCGAACCGGCCGCGGTCGGATACCTGAATCTGCCGGATCGGTTCGGCGCGTTGGCCGATGGCCTGCCACAGCCCCAAGTGCTGGTAGATCTGTTGTGTGCCAAACGACAGCGCCGAGGAGCGCGCATCGTAGCTGGGCTGGAAGTTGTCGCCAGGCGCGAACGGCTCGATCAGCAGGATCTTCCAGCCGCGCGCCTTGGCCCCGGCTTGCAGGGCCAAGGCCAGGCTCGCGCCGACCAGGCCGCCGCCGATGATCGCCAGGTTTACTCGATTCATGCCGCGTCCTTGCGCGCAGCCTGCATCAGCGCCTCGATCTCGGTGACCGTGCGCGGCACGCCGGAGGTCAGAATTTCACAGCCTTGCCTGGTCACTACCACGTCGTCCTCGATCCTTATGCCGATGCCGCGCCACTTCTTCGCCACCGCCTGGTTGTCGGCGGCAATGTAGATGCCCGGCTCGACGGTCAGCGCCATGCCGGGCTCCAGCACGCGCCACTGACCGCCCACCTTGTACTCGCCCACATCGTGCACATCCATGCCCAGCCAGTGCCCGGCGCGGTGCATGTAGAAGGCGCGGTAGGCTTCGCTTTCGATCAGCCCCTGCACATCGCCCTTGAGCAGCCCCAGCGCCACCAGGCCCTCGGTGATGACCTGCACGGTCGCCTCGTGGGCGTGGTTCCAGTGCTTGCCGGGGGCGATTTCGGCGAAGGCCGCAGCCTGGGCCTTGAGCACCAGCTCGTAGATGGCCTTCTGCTCGGGCGAGAAACGCCCGCTGACCGGGAATGTGCGGGTGATGTCGCTGGCATAGCAGTCGATTTCGCAGCCCGCATCGATCAACACCAGGTCGCCATCCTTGAGCGGGGCGTCGTTCTGCTGATAGTGCAGGATGCAGCCATTGCGCCCGGCGGCGACGATCGAGCCGTAGGCCGGCATTTTCGCCCCGCCCTTGCGGAACTCGTAATCCAGCTCGGCTTCCAGGCTGTACTCGTGCAGCCCGGCCCGGCATGCCTGCATGGCACGCACGTGGGCGCGAGCGGAAATTTCTGCGGCAGCGCGCATCACTTTCACTTCCGCCGCCGATTTATACAGGCGCATGTCATGCAGCAGATGATCCAGCGCAACGAACTCGTTCGGCGGCTGGGCACCAAGGCGCGCCTTGGAGCGGATCACGTTGATCCAGTCCATCAGCCGGCGGTCGAACTCGGGGTTGCTGCCCATGGCGCTGTAGACCCGCTCGCGGCCTTCGATAAGGCCCGGCAGGATCTCGTCGATGTCGGTGATCGGGAAGGCATCGTCGGCGCCGAAATCACGCACCGCACCTTCCTGGCCGGCGCGCAGCCCTTCCCATTGCTCGCGCTCGGGGTTGCGCTCGCGGCAGAACAGCACGTACTCGCCATGTTCCCGGCCGGGGATAAGCGCGATGACAGCCTCAGGCTCCGGGAAGCCGCTGAGGTACTGGAAGTCGCTGTCCTGGCGGTACACGTGCTCGACGTCGCGGTTGCGAATGGCAACTGCGGCGGCGGGCAGGATGGCGATGCTATTGGGGACCATCTGCGCCATCAGCGCCTTGCGCCGACGGGCATACTCGGCCTTGGGAATGTGGCTCATGGGCAGGCTACCCCCGGTTGATCAGTGCAACGATGGCTTGGACGCGGGTGCGGCCGGCTTGGCCAGCTCGGAGAACAGCAGCAGCGGCGCTACGCGCAGGTATTCCATGACTTCCATGTAGTCGCTCTCGCCGTCTTCAGACTCTTCGAGGGCTTCTTGCACCTGCGAGATGGCAACCAGGTCCTGCAGCACGTCCTTGGCCTCGGTGGAAAGCTCCTTGCCACCTGCGTTCAGGCCGAAGCCGGTGATGAAGCCCTGGCACCACTGGCCCAGCGCCGCAGCGCGGTCGGCCAGCGCGGCGTCATCGGTGGGCAGCAGCAGGACGATGGCCATGTCATCGCTGGTCAGCTCACCCTTGACCATCTCCTGCAGGCCGATCAGGGCATTGCGGACAGTATCACCGGGTTCGTTTTCCAGCAGTTGGGCGGCGTCGGCCAGCCAGGCGTCGGCATCGAAGCCGGCACCGGCGCAACTGCGCCCGACCAGCAAGCCGTGCAGCTCGGCAGGAGTGACAGGGTGGCCATTGCTGGAAAGCAGCATGGCGAAGGCGATGTAGGGCGATTGGGTATTGGGCATGGGCAACTAGGCGCCAGACGGCGCAATGACTAGAATGGAGACCTTGTATCCTAGCACCGGCAGGCGCGCCAAGACCATCGGCACTGGCCGTCGCGGGCCAGGGAGAGGCATCATCGCCAGGTGACTGAACGACGGAGCGATTCGAGTGCAACCCACGCAAGAGAACGACCTGCAAGCGCTGATGAGCCGATTCGAGTTGCTGATCGAACGTGTCGAGCAACTAAAACGGCAAAATGCACTCCTAGTAGCTCAGGAAAAGTCCTGGCGCGAAGAGCGCGCCCACCTCATCGAAAAGAACGAGATCGCAAGGCGCAAGGTCGAGTCGATGATTTTACGCCTCAAGGCTCTGGAGCAAGACTCATGAGTTCAAGCAATAGCGTCACCGTGCAGATCCTCGACAAGGAATACTCGATCATCTGCCCGCCGGAAGAGCGCAACAACCTGGTCAGCGCCGCGCGCTACCTGGACGGCAAGATGCGCGAGATCCGCAGCAGCGGCAAGGTGATCGGCGCCGACCGCATCGCGGTCATGGCTGCGTTGAACATTACCCACGAGATGCTGCACCGCCAGGAAGACCGTAGCGCTGCCCCGGTCGCTGGCACCAACCGCGAACAGGTGCGCGACCTGCTGGATCGGGTCGATAAGGCTTTGTCCGACGACACGGATACCAAAATCGGCTGAGATTGGTATACTGGCGCCACTCCCTGGGGGATGCGCCAGTCGGTTATGTCCCTGAGCCGATACGCACAACCACGGGGGTTGCACGCTGGGGCCGGTGTGCATGTCCGCTCGACGGAAAGCCTTAACGCCCCCTGCAATCTCCACCTTGAACTTTCGGGTTCAAGGGCTACACCGATAGCGGTCCTATCGGGGAGCCTTATTTCTCTTGCCTGCATTTGCTGCGGGCAGACTCCACACCAGTAGCGACAACTGGGAACGCCCGTGCCATGACCGACACCGCGCCGCCTACCCGCCCCCAGCTCCGTCGCCTGCTGCGCAATGCCCGCCGCGCACTGACGCCTGCCCAGCAGCGCCAGGCCGCCCTCGGCCTGTACCGCCAGTTGGCGCAAAACCCGCTGTTCCGCCGCGCCCGGCACATCGCCTTGTACTTGCCCAACGACGGCGAAATAGACCCATACCTACTACTGCGCGAAGCCCAGCGACGCGGCAAGCGCACCTACCTGCCGGTACTGCACGCCTGGCCGCGCACGCGCATGGTGTTTCAGCGTTTCGAGCAGGGTGAAAAACTCAAGCGCAACCGCTTCCGTATTCCAGAGCCACTGACCGACCGCAAACGCCAACGCCCGATCTGGTCCCTGGACCTGATCCTGCTGCCGCTGGTGGGCTTCGATGAAGTGGGTGGGCGCCTGGGCATGGGCGGGGGGTTCTATGACCGCAGCCTGGCCTACCAGGCGCGCCGCAAGACCTGGAAAAAGCCCTTGCTGCTGGGGCTGGCGCATGAATGCCAGAAGGTCGAGCGGCTGGCGCAGGCCAGCTGGGATGTACCCTTGCAGGGGACGGTCTCGGACTGCGACTGGTACCTGGCGCCGAGCTGAGCGGCGCCAGCGAAGGGCATCAACGTGGCGGCTGGCTGGCGTCGACTGGCATCTGATAGGCGGTATCCAGCTTGCGCTCCCAGAACCCCTGCGCATAACCGGTAGTGACCACACCCAGGCCAAAAATGAACACCAGGATCCACAGAAGATCCGGCTTTTTGCGTTGATTCATCGAAGATTGCCCCCCAGGCAAACTGTTCCGGCTTGGCGATTTTCTGGGTATCGCCAGCGCATCTCGCTTTAAACGGGGCGCATTTTCCGACAACCTGCGTCTACACGCAAACATTGACGCCAACCGGCTGTCGGTTTCGTGCAACAGGTTATTTCAAACCTTTTCAGGAGCAGCATCCATGGCCTATTGGCTGATGAAATCCGAGCCCGACGAGCTTTCGATCGAAGGCCTTGGCCGCCTAGGCGAAACACGCTGGGACGGCGTGCGCAATTACCAGGCGCGCAACTTCCTGCGGGCCATGAGCGTGGGCGACACGTTCTTCTTCTACCATTCCAGCTGCCCGCAGCCGGGCATTGCCGGCATCGCGCGGATCACGCGGGCAGCCTACCCGGACCCAACCGCACTGGACCCAGAGAGCCCCTATCACGACCCCAAGGCCACGGCCGAGAAAAACCCGTGGAGCGCCGTAGATGTGGCGCACGTGCAGACCCTGCCCAAGGTGCTGGAGCTGGGCTGGCTCAAGCAACAGGCTGCCCTTGCCGAACTGCCGCTGGTACAGAAAGGCAGCCGCCTGTCGGTGATGCCGGTGACCCCCGAGCAATGGGCGGCGATTGTCGCGCTGAGCTGAAGGTGCGCTATGGTCATGGGGTTTGACCGATATCAACACGCCATGGATAGCCACACGCCACGATAGGGGCGTGCATTGAGCAGGATGCTGACTGATGAATCGATATGCCCCCAGGGTCTTCGCCACCGCGTTGATCGCCTTACTGGCGACCGCTGCAGGGCTGGGTTACTGGAAGTCGCTGCACGACCAATTGCCGGAAGGCTTGAGCATGGGCAACGGCCGTCTCGAGGCGACCGAAGTGCAGATTGCCAGCAAGGTCCCCGGGCGCTTGGCCGAAGTGCGGGTCGACGAAGGCGACAAGGTTGTCCGCGGCCAGCTGCTGGCCCGTATCGACACCCGTACCATGGAGGCCCAACGCAACCAGGCCGAGGCCGAAGTGCTGCGCGCGCGGGAAAACTACGCGGCAGCCCAGGCCAGTGTGCAACTGCGCCAAAGTGAACTGCTGCTGGCTGGCCAGGAGCTCAAGCGCGTGCGCGAAATCTTCCAGCGCAAGTACGCCAGCCAGCAGTTGCTCGACCAGCAACAGGCCCGCTTCGACACGGCCAACGCGGCAGTTGTCGCGGCACGTGCCCAGCTGGCGGCAGTCAAGGCCGCCATCGGCGCCGCCCAAGCCCAGGTGGCGCAGCTCACCAGCGAGATCGACGACAGCAGCCTGCGCGCGCCCATCGACGGCATCATCCAGCTGCGCCTGGCCGAACCGGGTGAGGTGTTGGGTGCTGGCGGCCGGGTACTGATGCTGATCGACCCGAGCGACCAGTACATGAACCTCTACCTGCCGGCCTCCACCAGCGGCCGGCTGACCGTTGGCGATCAGGCACGCATCGTCCTCGACGCCTTGCCAGAGCAGGCCTTGCCGGCGAAGGTGGCCTTTGTTGCGGCCAAGGCACAGTTCACCCCGAAACAGGTCGAAACCCGTGACGAACGGCAGAAGCTGGTGTTTCGCGTCAAACTGCGCCTGATCGACCCAAGCGCCGTGCCTCAAGCCAAGCCGGGCATGCCGGGTGCTGGCTACGTGCGCACGGCTGATGTGGACTGGCCGGCCAACCTGCAATGAACGCGCCGGCACTGCTGGCCGAGGGTATCAGCCACCGCTATGGCGGCCTGGTCGCCTTGCACACGCTGGGCTTCAGCCTGCCTGCAGGCACGCGCTGTGCACTGATTGGCCCCGACGGGGCCGGCAAATCGACCCTGCTCGGGCTGATCGCCGGCGTGAAGCGCCTGCAACAGGGTGAGCTGCAGGTGCTCGGCGGCTCGATCCGTCAGCGCCGCCATCGCGCGGCGCTGTACCCAAAAGTGGCGTTCATGCCGCAAGGGCTGGGCAACAACCTGTATCCCGAACTGTCGATCAGCGAGAACATTCGTTTTTTTGCCACCCTGTTTGGCCTTGGCCGTGATGAATGCGACCAGCGCATGGCCAACCTGCTGCAAGCCACCGACCTGCAACGTTTCGCCGAGCGCCCGGCCGGCAAGCTGTCGGGGGGCATGAAGCAGAAGCTGGGCCTGTGCTGCGCGTTGATCCACGAGCCTGACCTGCTGATCCTCGACGAACCCACCACCGGGGTCGACCCCCTGTCGCGCCGGCGCTTCTGGGAGCTGGTCGAGCAGGTACGTGCGCAACGCCCGCAATTGACGCTGCTGGTGGCCACCGCCTATATGGAAGAGGCCGAGCAGTTCGAGCACTGCCTGATGCTCGATGGCGGCCAGCTGATTGCCGCAGGCCCCAGCCAGGTACTGGCCGCCGTCACGCCCAGCGGCAAGCTGGACGACGCCTTTACCCATTACCAGGGCGCAGGCAGCACGCAACACGCACCCTTGAGCATCCCGCCACGCCCGACCAATGACGGCCCGGTTGCCATCGAGGCGCACGACCTGACCCTGCGCTTTGGCGATTTCACTGCAGTGAACAAGGTCAGCTTCGCCATTGGCCGTGGGGAAATTTTCGGCTTCCTGGGTTCCAACGGCTGCGGCAAGACCACCACCATGAAAGTGCTCACCGGCCTGATGCCCGCCACCGAGGGCAGCGCCACCCTGCTCGGCCGCCCGGTGGATGCCAGCGACCTGGCCACGCGCAAGCGGGTGGGGTTCATGTCGCAGAGTTTCTCGCTGTATGGCGAACTCAGCACCCGCCAGAACCTGACGCTGCATGCCCGCCTGTTCGACCTGCCCAAGGCCGAAAGCGCGCAGCGCATCAGCGAACTGATCGAACGCTTCGACCTGGGCAGCTTCGCCGACCAGCCGTCAGGCGCCCTGCCCCTTGGCCTGCGCCAGCGCCTGTCGCTGGCGGTCGCGGTGCTGCATCGCCCTGAAGTGCTGATCCTCGACGAGCCGACTTCTGGCGTCGACCCTGCCGCCCGGGACGACTTCTGGCGGCTGCTGGTGGAATTGTCCCGCGAGCAGGGCGTGACCATTTTCCTCTCCACCCACTTCATGAACGAAGCCCAGCGCTGCGACCGCATTTCGCTGATGCACGCTGGCCGGGTGCTGGCCTGCGACACACCCGACGCCCTGCAGCGCCATTACGCCGGCAACACCCTGGAAGACGCCTTCGTCCGCTGCCTGGAACAGGCCCAGGAGGCCGGCCCCCAGGCCCCGGGCAACGCGGTACTGGAGCAGGCAGCAGCGACCACACCGCCGTTGCGCCAGGGCTTCAGCCTGCGCCGCCTGTTGGCGGTGGCCAGCCGGGAGGGCAAGGAGTTGCTGCGTGACAGGGTGCGCCTGGCCTTTGCCCTGCTCGGCGCCGTGTTCATGATGGTGATCTTCGGCTACGGCATCTCGCTGGATGTGGAGAACCTCGCCTTCGCCGTCCACGACCAGGATCAGAGCCCGCAGAGCCGCGCCTACCTCGAGGCCTTTCGCGGGTCGCGCTATTTCGCCGAACAGGCGCCGATCCGGGATACTCGCGAGATGCACCAGCGCTTGCAGCGCTCCGAAATCAAACTGGCGCTGGAGATCCCACCGGGGTTTGGCCGCGACCTGCACGCCGGGCGCCAGCCGGTCGTGGCGGCCTGGCTGGACGGCGGCATGCCGTTTCGTGCGGAAACCAGCCGTAACTACGTGGAAGCCGTGCACCAGGCGAACCTCGAACAGCTTGCCGCCTACAGCCCGCAACCGGTGCAGCGCCAGGAACCGGTGCGCCTGGAAACACGCTTTCGCTACAACCAGGATGTGGTCAGCGTGAATGCCATCGGCCCCGGGGTGATGGCGCTGATCCTGGCCTTCATACCAGCCATGCTCACCGCCCTGGGCATTGTCCGCGAGAAAGAGCTCGGCTCCATTACCAACTTCTACGCCACGCCCCTCACCCGCCTGGAGTTCCTGCTGGGCAAACAGCTGCCCTACCTGGCCGTGAGCCTGGTCAACCTGGCGTTGCTGGTGGCGATGAACCGCTGGCTGTTCGCCGTGCCGCTAAAGGGCAGCGTGCTGGCCCTGGCCTGTGGCGGCGTGGCCTACCTGTTGGCCACCACCAGCCTGGGCTTGCTGATTTCGGCGTTCACCCGCACCCAGATCGCGGCCATTCTGGGCACCATGATCATCACCAGCTTGCCGACCATTCAGTTTTCCGGGCTGATCGTGCCGCGCTCGTCGCTCGACGGCGCTGCGGCGGTGATGGGCCAGCTGTTCCCGGCCGGGTATTTCCTCGACATCGCGGTCGGCACCTTCACCAAAGCGCTGGGCCTGCGCGAGCTGTGGCCGCAGTGCCTGATCCTGCTGAGTTTCTTTGCCGTATTCACCGGCCTGAGCCTGATCATGCTCAAGAAGCAGGAGGCCTGACATGTCGCGCTTGAACCACACCCTGCGCCTGGGCCTGAAAGAACTCACCAGCCTGCGCCATGACAGCGTGCTGCTGCTGTTTCTGCTTTATGCCTTTAGCGTGGCGATCTACATGCCTGCGGCCGGCTCGGTGATCGGCGTGCACAACGCCAGTGTCGCCGTGGTCGACGAAGACCACAGCCTGCTCTCGCGCAAACTCACCGAGTCGCTGCAACCGCCCGAGTTCCAGCCTGCCGTGCCTCTGCCTCCGGACCGCCTGGACCAGGCCATGGACAGTGGCCAGTACACCTTCGTGATCAATGTGCCGGTAAATTTCCAGAGCGACCTGCTGGCCGGGCGGTCGCCGGAGCTGCAGATCAACGTCGACGCCACGGCCATGAGCCAGGCCTTCATGGGTGCCGGCTACATCGGCCGGATCTTCGAACGTGAGCTGCTCGACTATACCCAGCGCACCACCACGCAGAGCCCGGTGCTGATCAACCCCAAGGCATTGTTCAACCCCAACCTTGAGGGCGGCTGGTTTCTGGCGGTGATCCAGATCATCAACAACATCACGATTCTGGCGATCATCCTCACCGGCACCGCGTTGTTGCGTGAACGCGAACACGGCACGCTCGATCACTTGCTGGTGCTGCCGTTGACCGCGCTGGAAATCATGCTGGCGAAAATCGCCAGCAACGCACTGGTGGTGGTGCTTTGCACCTGGATCTCGCTGATCGTGGTGGTCAAGGGCGCCCTCGGCGTGCCGTTGTCCGGCTCCATGGGGCTGTTTCTGGGCGTGACGGCGCTGTACCTGTTCGCCAGCACCGCGCTGGGCATCTTTCTGGCCACCCTGGCGCGTTCGACGCCTCAGTTCGGCCTGCTGGCGATCCCGGTGATCATCCCGATGCTGTTGCTGTCGGGCGGCAGCACGCCGCTGGACAGCATGCCGCAGTGGTTGCAATGGGTGATGCAAGGTTCGCCGTCGACGCATTTCGTCAGCCTCGGCGCCGCGATTCTGTTCCGCGACGCCGGCTTGGCCGTGGTATGGCCAGATATCCTGGCCCTGGCCGTGATCGGCCTGGTGTTCTTCAGCGTGGCACTGGCGCGCTTTCGGCGCAGCCTGGCCTCTTGATCACTGCACGATCAGGTTGTTGAACAGCAGGTCTTCGACAATCGGCTTGCCCTCTTCCGCTTCCATTACCTGCTGCACCTGCTTGAGGGCTTCCTGGCGCAGTTGCTCCTTGGCCTCGACGTTGCTCATCTTGTCTACCGTCTGCTGGGTGAACAGCGCCACCAGCTGGTTACGGATCAGCGGCTCATGATGCTTCACCGCCTTGGCGGCCTCATCACCGGTCACGCGCAGGGCCACGTCAGCCTTGTAGACGCGCAGCTTGGGGCCACCGTCGAGCGCGTAGTTACCGACAAAGGGTGGGCTCAGGGTGATGTAGGCGACTTTTGACTGCCCTTCCTTGGCCTCTTCGGCCATGGCCGCCACTGGCAGCATCAGGGCCAGCACCATCAAGATCCACGCTTTCACGAATTCGCTCCTCAATACAATTGGCGCCAGCTTACCCAGCACACCGCTCAAACCCAAGCCCAGGCTTATGCCGGCCCATCAGGGTGGGCCATGCTCGTTGACCCGGCAGGTGGCCCTCCTACACTTATCGGCCATTACCCGCAAAGGAATAGCCCCGATGAAAGCTGTGTTGTGCAAAACCCTGGGTCCGGCGCGCGACCTGGTACTGGAAGACGTCGCCAGCCCCGTGCCGAAGAAGAACGAGCTCCTGCTGGAGGTACAGGCCGCAGGCGTCAACTTCCCGGACACCCTGATCATCGAAGGTAAATACCAGTTTCAGCCACCGCTGCCGTTTTCCCCGGGCAGCGAAGCAGCGGGGGTGGTCGCCGCAGTCGGCGAAAAGGCCGGGGCGTTCAAGGTCGGCGACCGGGTCATGGCGCTGACGGGCTGGGGTGCGTTCGCCGAGCAGGTCGCGGTGCCCTTCTACAACGTGATGCCGATCCCCGAAAGCATGGACTTCACGACCGCTGCCGCCTTTGGCATGACCTACGGCACCTCGATGCATGCACTCAAGCAGCGCGGCCAACTGCGGCCCGGTGAAACCCTGCTGGTGCTGGGGGCGTCTGGCGGTGTGGGCCTGGCGGCAGTGGAAATAGGCAAGGCCATGGGCGCCCGGGTGATCGCCGCGGCCAGTAGCGCTGAAAAACTGGCTGTGGCCAAGGCTGCCGGGGCCGACGAGCTGATTGACTACAGCCAGGCCAGCCTCAAGGACGAGATAAAGCGCCTGACCGGCGGCCAGGGCGCGGACGTGATCTACGACCCGGTGGGCGGCGAGCTGTTCGACCAGGCCGTGCGCGGGCTGGCCTGGAATGGACGGTTACTGGTGGTCGGGTTTGCCAGCGGCACCATCCCACAGATGGCGGCGAACCTGGTGCTGCTCAAGGGCGCTGCGGTGCTGGGGGTGTTCTGGGGGGCGTTTGCACAGCGTCAGCCGGAGGACAATGCGGCGAACTTCAGCCAGCTGTTTGCCTGGCATGCCGAAGGCAAACTGAAACCGTTGGTGTCCAAGACTTATCCACTGGCCGAGGCTGGGGCGGCTATCGAGCAATTGGGGCAGAGGAAGGCGGTGGGTAAGTTGGTGGTGCTAACCCGATAAGGCATCACAACTGGGTTGGCAGCACCGGCCTCTTCGCGGGGCAAGCCCGCTCCCACAACCTGAAGACCGCAGAGAACCTGAGCAACTGTCTTGCTCAAACTTCGCGCAGGTTATGGCAGCGCCTGAACCGCGCCTCCAGGTTGCGATCCGGCATCTGGTGAGTGCGCAATGCGTTCAAGGTCTGCTCCACGTACTCGCGCGTGGTGCCATACCGCCCCTTGGCACTGGCAAGGATCTGGCTGAGCAGCGTATCTGGCAGATTCCCCGCATAGCACGGCAAGTGGCGCTCCAGCACAAAACCCAAGGCCTGCACCTTGCTGCCATCCCCCAACCGGCAACTGAGCCAGTGCGGGCGGTAGGCCGGGTAAGGCATCTCCCTCTGCCACAGCGCCATCAGCGAATCATCCAGGTTGCTTTCATCCAGCCGATAGGCAAAACCGCTGCACGACCCGCCACGGTCCAGGCCGAACACCAGGCCCGGTATTTCCGGCGTGCCACGGTGCTCGTGCGACCACAGGTACAGCCCACGGTGGTACCCATGCACCCGCGCCCGCTGACGCTCAACCGAACTGCACTCCGGGCGCCAGATCAACGAGCCATAGGCAAACAACCACACCGGCCCGCCTTCATGGCGTGACATGGTCGTGTGCATGGAGTTGATCAATTGCTCGCGGGTCAATTGCTGGCCGAAATCGAGCGCCGGAGGGTAAGAACTATTCCAGGATAACTGTTGAAGTGCCGACATAAGCTGCCGCCATTATTCCCCGTGAACTACAGTCGTAGCGAGCGTCGCTGTGTGCCAGGGCCTGCGCCCCGCACCCAAGGTGTCTGGATTAACCTTAGGATATAAACAGGCCAATACTCAAGCCCCGCAGCTAAAGTTTCACGCGAACTTCCGACGGTTGGAGCGCATTGTTTCAAGCCGGGTGAAAGTTATTAGCCAAGGCGGTAACAATTACCGCCTTATACCCAGTGGTTCAAACTTCGGTTATTAGCCACGCGGCGCGTAGGCAAATACATCCGCGCGCATGCGGTGCGCATCCATGCCCGCCTCGACCAGCGCATCGAGGGTGGCATAGACCATGTTGGGCGAGCCGCTGGCATACACATGCACGGTATTGAGGTCAGCGATGTCTTCGCAAACCGCCTCGTGCAGCATGCCGCACCGGCCTTCCCACCCGCACAGGTCACTGACGACCTTGTGCAGGAACAGGTTGGGCAAGTGCTGCCATTGGTCCCAGTGCTCGATCTGGTAGAAATCCTCGGGCCGGCGCACACCCCAATACAGGTGTACCGGATGCTTGAAACCCTGGGCGCGGCAGTGCTCGACCAGGCTGTGCATCTGGCCCATCCCCGTACCGGCAGCGATCAGCACCAGCGGGCCGTCTGGCAGCTCGGCCAGGTGCGCATCGCCGAACGGCAGTTCGATACGTGCCAGGCGATCGCGCTGCAATTGCTCGATCAACTGCAGTGCGCTGGGTTCACGCGCCAGCACGTGCAGCTCCAGCTCACGCCCACCGTGGGGGGCCGAGGCCAGGGAGAACGCCGCCTGCTTGCCGCCTTCACGCTCGATCATCAGATACTGCCCGGCGTGATAACGCGGCGGCTTGCCCGCAGGCGCACGCAGGCGCACGCGCCAGACGTCGCCACCGACGTCGACGCATTCGCTCACGCTGCACGCCAGCTTGCGCACTGGCAGCTCGCCCAGGGCGAGCACACCATCCCAGAGCAACACGCAATCCTCCAGCGGTTCGGCAATGCAGGTGAACAGCTCGCCATGGTCGCGTACTTCGCCGTTCTGGCGGACGCTCCCTTCTACCAGCAAAGCGGCGCAGACATGGCAATTGCCATTGCGGCAGCTGTTGGGGCAGTCATAGCCCAGCCGCCGCGCTCCATCCAGGATCCGTTCCCCGGGTTCGAGCGCCAGCACTGCCCCGGACGGCTGCAACGTTACCTGCATCAATCTATTCCCAACTGATCCCACAGCTCATCGATACGGCGGGTGACGGCTTCGTCCTTGACGATGACCCGCCCCCATTCGCGTGTAGTCTCGCCCGGCCACTTGTGGGTGGCATCCAGGCCCATCTTCGATCCCAACCCCGACACCGGCGACGCGAAGTCCAGGTAGTCGATCGGGGTGTTGTCGATCATCACCGTATCACGCTTGGGGTCCATGCGCGTGGTGATGGCCCAGATCACGTCATTCCAGTCGCGGGCGTTGATGTCGTCGTCGGTGACGATAACAAACTTGGTGTACATGAACTGTCGCAGGAACGACCACACGCCCAGCATCACGCGCTTGGCGTGGCCTGGGTACTGCTTTTTCATGGTCACCACCGCCATGCGGTACGAACAACCTTCCGGCGGCAGGTAGAAGTCGACGATCTCCGGGAACTGCTTCTGCAGGATCGGCACGAACACTTCGTTCAGCGCCACCCCGAGAATGGCCGGCTCATCGGGCGGGCGGCCGGTGTAGGTGCTGTGGTAGATCGGTTTCTGCCGGTGGGTGATGCGCTCGACCGTGAACACCGGGAAGCTGTCCACTTCGTTGTAGTAACCGGTGTGGTCGCCATAGGGGCCTTCGGGCGCCATTTCGCCAGGGTGGATCACCCCTTCGAGGATGATCTCGGCGGTGGCCGGTACCTGCAGGTTGCTGCCACGGCACTTGACCAGCTCGGTGCGGTTGCCACGCAGCAGGCCGGCGAAGGCGTACTCGGACAGGGTATCCGGCACGGGTGTCACCGCCCCAAGAATGGTCGCCGGGTCTGCGCCCAGCGCCACGGCAACCGGGAACGGCTGGCCGGGGTGCTTCTCGCACCATTCGCGGTAGTCCAGCGCGCCACCGCGGTGGCTCAGCCAGCGCATGATGACCTTGTTGCGGCCGATGACCTGCTGGCGGTAGATACCCAGGTTCTGGCGGTCCTTGTTGGGGCCGCGGGTCACGGTCAGGCCCCAGGTGATCAGCGGCGCCACATCGCCTGGCCAGCAATGCTGGATCGGCAGCTGGCCGAGGTCGACGTCGTCACCTTCGACCACCACCTCCTGGCACACGGCATCCTTGACCACCTTGGGCGCCATCGACACGACCTTCTTGAAGATCGGCAGTTTCGACCAGGCGTCCTTCAGGCCCTTCGGCGGCTCGGGCTCCTTGAGAAAGGCCAGCAACTTGCCGATTTCGCGCAGTTCTTCGACCGACTCGGCGCCCATGCCCATGGCCACCCGTTCTGGCGTACCGAACAGGTTGCCCAGCACCGGGATGTCGTAGCCGGTGGGCTTCTCGAACAGCAACGCCGGGCCCTTGGCACGCAGGGTGCGGTCGCAGACCTCGGTCATTTCCAGGACGGGAGAAATCGGAACCTGGATGCGCTTGAGTTCGCCGCGCTGTTCCAGGCCACGGATGAAGTCGCGCAAGTCGCGATACTGCATGCAGGAGCCTCGTGTTGGCCGTATCGGTCGGGGTGCAGAGTGTAGCGCCTAAGAGGGCAAAATGGCCAAGGGAGTCTGGGCCGCGCACAGTCTCACCGACTCTGGATACCCGGCACGCGATGTAACCTGGGCCGCACTCCGGGTGGGTCAACCACCGTGGTGCTGTTCACTACTATGCGAGACCACCTTAGACAGCCCTATTCCGAGTGCTTGCAGCACCTTCAATACGGTGGATAACCTTGGGTCACCGTCCGCTGACAACGCCCGATAGAGATTGGGGCGAGCAAGCCCGGTGGCCAGCGCAAGATTACCCATGCCGCCACGCGCTTCAGCCACACGCCGGACTGCCGTCAGAAAACCTGCAGCGCCACCAGGCTCATCGATTTCCTCAAGCGCCACGGAGAGGTAATCGATGGCGAAGGCTTCGTCGTTACGGAGCATTTCGAGGACACTTTCTTCATGCGAGCGCGTGCCGGTCATAGCTTTACCTTTTGCCTGTGCCAAAGCGCCTTGGCTTGGTCGATATCTGCCTGCTGCCTGTCTTTCGAGCCGCCGCCGAGCAGGAAAATAATCTTCCGCCCATGAGTGGCGTAGTAGATGCGGTAGCCTGGCCCAAAATCCAGTTTCATCTCGAACACGCCATCACCCACTGGCTCGGTCGCGCCGAAATGGCCCTGCTCTGCTCGGTCCACTCGCGTGGTAATTCGTGCTTTCGCCCTTGTGTCGCGAATGGTGTTTAACCATGCCTGGTAGAGATCCACGCCGTTGACGGATAGAACGTGATGAACTGTGTACATCCACACTGTACCTTATAAAAGACAATCCATGTCGAATTATCACCCGCCCGGTCGTTTGGGCTCGATACGGCGCAAGGCAAGATACCTTCAGTGGCCGCAGGCAGCATGGTGGCCTGCGCTCAGGGGGCTGGCTAACGATCTTTTGTGACAAGCAGCAAAAAGCCGGGTTTCCCCGGCTTTTTGTATGATGCAGCGAAGCTTACTTGCGCTTCATCGACAAGAAGAACTCGTCGTTGGTCTTGGTCTGCTTGAGCTTGTCGACCAGGAACTCGATGGCGGCGATTTCGTCCATCGGGTGCAGCAGCTTGCGCAGGATCCACATGCGCTGCAGTTCGTCGTCGGCAGTCAGCAGCTCTTCACGGCGGGTGCCGGAGCGGTTGATGTTGATGGCCGGGAACACACGCTTCTCGGCGATGCGACGGTCCAGGGGCAGCTCCATGTTGCCGGTACCCTTGAACTCTTCGTAGATCACTTCGTCCATCTTCGAGCCGGTTTCAACCAGCGCGGTGGCGATGATGGTCAGCGAACCGCCTTCCTCGATGTTACGTGCGGCACCGAAGAAGCGCTTCGGCTTCTCCAGGGCATGGGCGTCGACACCACCGGTGAGGACCTTGCCGGAGCTCGGGATCACGGTGTTGTAGGCACGTGCCAGGCGGGTGATGGAGTCGAGCAGGATGACCACATCCTTCTTGTGTTCGACCAGGCGCTTGGCCTTCTCGATCACCATTTCGGCAACCTGCACGTGGCGGGTCGGCGGCTCGTCGAAGGTCGAGGCAACCACTTCGCCGCGCACGGTGCGCTGCATTTCGGTCACTTCTTCCGGGCGCTCGTCGATCAGCAGGACGATCAGGTGGCACTCGGGGTTGTTCCGGGTGATGTTCGCCGCGATGTTCTGCAGCATGATCGTTTTACCCGCTTTCGGCGGGGCGACGATCAGGCCACGCTGGCCCTTGCCGATCGGTGCACACAGGTCGATGACACGGCCGGTCAAGTCTTCGGTGGAACCGTTGCCGGCTTCCATCTTCAGACGCTTGTTGGGGAACAGCGGCGTCAGGTTTTCGAACAGGATCTTGTTCTTCGCGTTTTCAGGGCGATCGAAGTTGATCGTGTCGACCTTCAGCAGGGCGAAGTAACGCTCCCCTTCCTTCGGCGGGC
>Ga0213828_1000558_pt1 | contig 35105 bp, 30 predicted proteins | sample MC6MC0897MG_FD_180664 | JGI IMG/M metagenome (GOLD analysis project Ga0213828, IMG submission 180664) | Enriched soil aggregate microbial communities from Iowa State University, Ames, United States - MC6-MC0897-MG | ecosystem: Environmental > Terrestrial > Soil > Unclassified | place: USA: Iowa...
GTTTTCTCATGAACGTAAGCGCCCAAGGGGTTTTCCCAGTGGGGTCGGTAAGGTTTATCGGGTCATTCAGGCAGTAGGCATAGGCATTCAACCCACCGCTGCCGAACGGACTCAGGCTGTCCGGGCTGAGGAATTTCATGAGCGACGGGCTATAGGCGCGATGACCGTTGCCGAGCAGGTAGTAGCCGGTTACCGGTTCGCGCTTTTGTCCGGTGAACGACAGCAGGCTGGCGTCAGCCTCCTGGGGGTGGTGGCCATAGGCGGCGTAGGCGATGCTCGCGCTGCTGGCGGCGCCCTGCAGCCGCACAATCGATCCTTGCTGATCGACGCCGAGCGGACAGGTGGCCGTGGTGTTGTCCAGCTGCGCCAAGGCTGACTCGCCATGGCGCAGCAGCGTGACGCATCGCTCACCTTGAAGCTCGGTCGCCAGGGATGACGCTTGGTAGAAGCGCAGCGCCGGGGGCAAAACGGAGGGTGGGGTGGTGTTGGGGAGCATGTTCGGGTCTCGGCATGGAGAAGATGAGACCCGAGTCTAACGTGGGGTTTTTCTGCAGTGACCTGTCAAAAATGACAGGCCACTGCAAGAGGCCCTAGAGGAATACGAACTTGGCGATGAAGATCACGCAGAGTACCCAAAGGCTGGGCGAAATCTCCTTGTACTTGCCCGTCCCGGCCTTGAGCACCACGTAGCTGATGAAGCCCAGGGCAATGCCGTCCGCCACCGAGAAGGTCAGCGGCATCATGATCACCGTGACGATCGCCGGAATGCTGTCGGTGGCTTCGTCCCAGTTGATATGGGCCATGCTGCCCATCATCAGCATCGCCACGTAGATCAGCGCGCCAGCGGTGGCGTAGGCGGGGATCATCCCTGCCAGCGGGGCGAAGAACATCGCCGCGACGAACAGTGCCCCGACCACCACGGCGGTCAGCCCGGTACGGCCACCTGCGGCCACTCCCGCAGCGCTCTCGACATAGCTGGTGACCGGCGGCACGCCAACGGCGGCGCCGAACACGCTCGAGGCACTGTCGGCCTTCAGCGCCCGTGACAGGTTTTCGATCTTGCCGTCCGGTGCCACCAGGTTGGCGCGCTGGGCAACCCCCATCAAGGTCCCGGCGGTGTCGAACATGTGCACGAAGAGAAACGCCAGCACCACGCTGATCATGCTCACGTTGAACACGCCGGCGACGTCCATGGCCATCCAGGTCGGCGCCAGACTCGGCGGCAGCGAGAACACCCCGCCGTACTGCACCAGGCCCAAGCCCCAGCCGGCCAGGGTAACGCTGATGATGGCGATCAGGATCGCACCGAACACTCGGTGATAGCTGAGCACCGCGATCATCAGGAAGCACACCGCCGCCAACAGCGGCCCGGCCTCGTGCAGCGAGCCGAGCTTGATCAGGGTCGCCGGGCTGTCGACGACGATGCCCGCAGTCTTCAGGCCGATCAGCCCGAGAAACAATCCGACGCCGGCCCCCATGGCATGGCGCAGGCTCAGCGGAATGCTGTTGAGCAGCCATTCGCGAACCCGCGACAAGGTCAGGAACATGAACAGCACCCCGGAGACGAACACGGCGCCCAGCGCCGCCTCCCAGGTGTAGCCCATGGTGCCGACCACGGTGTAGGTGAAGAAGGCGTTGAGCCCCATGCCCGGCGCCAGGCCAACCGGCCAGTTGGCGTAAAGCCCCATCAGCAGGCAGCCGAGCGCGGCCGAGATGCAGGTGGCGACGAACGCCGCACCATGATCGATGCCGGCGTCAGCCATGATGTTGGGGTTGACGAAGATGATGTAGGCCATGGTGATGAAGGTGGTCACCCCGGCGATCATTTCGGTCCTGACGGTGGTGCCGTGATGCTTGAGTTTGAAAATCCGCTCCAGCCAGCTCCTTTCGAGCGGCGGGGTGAGATCCAGCGTAGGGGCGTCGGATTTGCGGGTGTCCACAGCGAGTACTCCTCAAGTCTTTCTTGTTGTTCGGAACCAGTGTCCTGCGCTATGCACTTGGTGATTCCGCGAGGGTGAGGCAGACGTCTGACCGTTTTTGTTGACTCATGGGTCAAGAAGTTGCTCGCTGGATTATGCGTTTGTGTACAAATAATGCAAATAATGTTTTATCTTTCCTGGGTACAATCTTGTAAATAGTGGCTATATGCCGAAATGGCCACCTGCAGAAACGGGTCAGCCTGTGTACAATGGGCCAGTACCTTTCTTCTTATTTCCAACCAGGGCTTGCCAGCCACCCTCTGACAGGCAGTACAGTCAAGGTCCGATTGGCGGATTCCCATGCTCGAGTGCCCATGAACGAACAGCTGCAGCCTCTCAAGAAACCTGTACGCACCGGCAAGGCCGGGCGCAGTGGTACCCAGGACGACATCGTCTACGCGCATATTTTCGAGGCGATCCTCGAGCAGCGGCTGGCGCCGGGCACCAAGTTGAGCGAGGAAGCGCTGGGCGAGATCTTTGGCGTCAGCCGCACCATCATTCGTCGCGCGTTGTCGCGTCTGGCCCATGAGAGCGTGGTGTTGCTGCGGCCCAATCGCGGTGCCGTAGTTGCCAGTCCGACGGTTGAAGAGGCGCGGCAGGTGTTCTTTTCGCGACGGATGGTTGAGCGGGCGATTACCGAGTTGGCGGTGCAGCATGCTACGGCTGAGCAGCTGAACGAGCTGCGGCAGATGGTGCGTGACGAGCGCGACAGCTTTTCGCGGGGTGATCGTGGGGCCGGGATTCGGCTTTCCGGGGAGTTTCACCTGAAGCTGGCCGAGGCTGCTGGGAATGCACCTTTGGTGAGTTTCCAGCGTAGTCTGGTGTCGCAGACATCGCTGATCATTGCTCAGTATGAGAGCGGGAACCGGTCGCACTGTTCATATGATGAGCATATGCAGCTGATCGATGCGATCGAGGCGAGGGATGCGGGGCAGGCGGTTAGCTTGATGATGCATCATATGGATCATATCGACAGCAAGCTGAACCTCGATGAGGAGAGTGCTTCGGACGATCTGCATGCGGTGTTTTCGCACTTGTTGCAGAAGAAGCCTGCTCGGGTTACTTCGGCTAAAGGTTGATTGCTGCTTGGGTTAGATTGGGGGCTTATCCATTCCTTGTGGTGTGAGATCGGGCTCCTTTCGCCCTTACGGCGAGTCACTTTTTTGGCAAACGTCCCAAACAAGGTCTTGGCTCCACATCCGGCCCCTTCGCTGCGCTGGCGCAGAGCGGGTCAATGTGGGTTTCGCGATGGTGGTTGGCCGTCAGATTGCCGGGGCCGCTACGCGACCCTTCGCAGGTGAACCCGCTCCCACAGACCGCGCATGTCGATCGTACGCGGCCCCTGTAGGAGCGGCCTTGTGTCGCGAAAGGGCTGCGTAGCAGCCCCGGCAATCTCAAACCAATCAAAGCTCGGGCAGCCACAACAATCCCGCCCTGCGCCAGCGCGCTACCGCTGATGCACACACCGCCCAGCCGCATACGTCTCCAGCACCGTCCGATCATCCCCCAGCGTCGTCAGCACAAACAACGTTTCCTCGATCCCCCCCGATTGCTGCAGGCGATACTCAAGCAACGGCGTAGCCTTATAATCGAGGACCACGAAGTCCGCATCATTACCCGGACGCAAACTTCCCACCCGATCCTCCAGCCGCAAAGCCCGAGCCCCACCCAGCGTCGCCAGGTACAACGACTTGAACGGGTGCAAGCGCGCGCCCTGCAACTGCATCACCTTGTAAGCCTCATTCAAGGTATGCAGCAGCGAAAAACTGGTCCCCGCGCCAACATCCGTGCCCAGCCCGACATTGACCTTGAACTTCTCAGCTTGCGGCAAGTTAAACAAGCCACTGCCCAGGAACAGGTTCGAGGTCGGGCAGAACGCCACCGCCGAGCCCGTCTCCGAAAGCCGCTGACACTCTTCATCACACAGATGCACGCCATGGGCAAACACCGACCGCTCCCCCAGCAGCTCGAAGTGATCGTAGACGTCCAGGTAACCCTTCTGCTCCGGGAACAAGCCCTTGACCCAGTCGATCTCCTGCAGGTTCTCGGACAGGTGCGTATGCATGTACACCCCCGGATGCTCCTTCAGTAACTGGCCGGCCATCGCCAATTGCTCGGGCGTGCTGGTCGGGGCAAAGCGCGGCGTCACCGCATAGTGCAGCCGGCCCTTGCCATGCCAGCGCTGAATCAGCGCCTTGCTCTCGGTGTAGGACGACTCCGCCGTGTCGGTCAGATAATCCGGCGCGTTGCGGTCCATCATCACCTTGCCGGCGATCAGGCGCAGGTCCAGCCGCTCGGCCTCTTCGAACAGCGCGTTGACCGACTCCGGATGCACACTGCCAAACACCAGCGCGGTGGTGGTGCCGTTGCGCAGCAGCTCCTGCAGGAAGATCTTCGCGACCTTGTCGGCATGCGCCTTGTCGGCAAACTGCTTTTCGCAGGGGAAGGTGTAGGTGTTCAGCCAGTCCAGCAACTGCTCGCCATAGGAGCCGATCATGCCGGTCTGCGGGAAGTGGATATGGGTGTCGATAAAGCCCGGGGTGATCAGGGCATCCTGGTAATGCACCACGTCGATGTCGGCATCCAGCGTCGGCAGCAGGTCGCTGGCGTGACCAAGGGCGCTGATGCGGCCTTCGTCGACCACCAGCAGGCCGTCCGGGTAGTACTCGCAGGATGCCTCCAGGCCGACTTCGGCGGGGTCGCCAACGCTGTGCAGGATGGCGGATCGGTAAGCTTTGCGGGTTACGCTCATAACACTCTCGTCAATTGGCGTGGCTGCGGCGGGACGGCGGCAGCAACTGAGCAATGGGGCCGGCATTGACCGCAGCATCGTGCTGGCCAAAACAGGCGTTGTAGGTGGCGATGATTTCGCCGGCAATCGACACGGCGATCTCGATCGGCAATTTGCCTTTGACCTCGGCCAGGCCCATCGGGCAGCGCATGCGTGCTAGCACCGCATCGTCATAGCCGCGATCACGCAGGCGATGCTCGAACTTGGCCCGTTTGGTCTTCGAGCCGATGAGGCCGAACCAGGTGAAGTCGTTGCGCTTGAGGATCGCCGCGGTCAGCTCGAGATCGAGCTGGTGGTTGTGGGTCATGACGATGCAGTAACTGCCTGGCGGCAGCGCAGCCACTTCGTCGACCGGCTCCTCGCTGATGATGCGGCTCACGCCGGTGGGGATCAGCTCCGGGAATTCTTGCTCGCGCGAGTCGATCCAGCGCACCCGGCAGGGCAGGGCAGCGAGCAAGGGTACCAGAGCCCGGCCGACATGGCCCGCACCGAACACGGCGATCTCGGCCTGCACCGCCGCCATTGGCTCGAACAGCAGCACGGTAACGCCGCCGCAGCATTGGCCAAGGCTCGCGCCGAGGCTGAAGCGCTCCAGATGCGGGGTGCTGCGCTGCTCGTCGAGCATCTGCCGGGCGATGTGCAGGGCCTTGTACTCAAGGTGGCCACCGCCGATGGTGTCGAACAGCTGGCGGGCGCTGACGACCATCTTCGAGCCGGCATTGCGCGGGGTCGAGCCGCGCTCTTCGATGATGGTCACCAGCACGCAGGGTTCACCGCGAGCTTGCAGGTCGGCGAGGGCGTTGATCCATTGGTGCATGATACAAAACCTCAGTTGGCTTCAACTCAGCCCCGCGCAGCACAGGGCTGCGCGGGGCTGCCTGCGGTCACGATGTGACAGGTTCCACGTGCTGTTCAGCAGGCTGCTGCACTGCCAGGGCCTGGCGCATCTGCTCGCAGCCCCACAGGACCCGCTCAGGCGTGGCCGGCGCGTCGATGTTGGGTTGCGCGCGGTAGTCGGCGATGCTGGCGACGGCGTCCTTGATCGCGCACCAGGCAGCGATACCGAGCATGAACGGCGGCTCGCCGACGGCCTTGGAATGGAACACGGTGTCTTCCGGGTTCTTGCGGTTCTCGACCAGCTTGACCCGCAGGTCCAGCGGCATGTCGGCCACTGCCGGGATCTTGTAGCTGGCCGGGCCGTTGGTAACCAGCTTGCCCTTGGCGTTCCACACCAACTCTTCGGTGGTCAGCCAGCCCATGCCCTGAATGAAGCCGCCTTCGACCTGACCGATGTCGATGGCCGGGTTCAGCGAGTCGCCGACGTCATGCAGGATATCGGCACGCAGCATTTTGTACTCGCCGGTCAGGGTGTCGACGATGACCTCGACGCAGGCTGCGCCGAAGGCGAAGTAGTAGAACGGCCGGCCGCGCGCCTGTGAGCGGTCGTAGAAGATCTTCGGCGTGCGGTAGAAGCCGGTAGTCGACAGCGACACCTGGGCAAAATAGGCCTGCTGCACCAGCGTCTCGAAGCTGATCAGTTCCTCACGCACGCGCACATGGCCGTTGCGGAATTCAACGTCTTCCTCGGTGACATTCCAGTGCCGGGCGGCAAACTCGACCAGGCGCTTCTTGAGGATCTCGGCCGCGTTCTGCGCCGCCTTGCCGTTCAGGTCGGCGCCACTGGATGCAGCGGTCGGTGAGGTATTGGGGACCTTGTCGGTATTGGTCGCCGTGATCTGAATTCGGTCGATCTCGACCTGGAACACCTGCGCAACCACCTGTGCAACCTTGGTATTCAAACCCTGGCCCATCTCGGTGCCGCCATGGTTGAGGTGGATGCTGCCGTCGGTGTAGATGTGGATCAGTGCACCGGCCTGGTTGAGGAAGGTAGCGGTGAATGAGATGCCGAACTTGACCGGGGTCAGCGCCAGGCCTTTTTTCAATATCGGGCTGTGCTCGTTGAAGTGGCGGATCGACTTGCGCCGCTCGGCGTAGTCGCTGCTGGCCTCCAGTTCGGCGGTCATTTCCTCGATCAGGTTGTGTTCGACGGTCTGGTAGTAATGGGTGACGTTGCGCTCGGTCTTGCCGTAGTAGTTGGCCTTGCGCACATCCAGCGGGTCACGGCCGAGCTGACGGGCAATGTGGTCCATCACCTGCTCGATGGCGACCATGCCCTGCGGCCCGCCGAAACCGCGGTAAGCGGTGTTGGAGGCGGTGTTGGTCTTGCAACGGTGGCCGTTGACGGTGGCGTCGCCAAGGTAATAGGCGTTGTCCGAGTGGAACATGGCGCGGTCGACGATCGAGCCGGACAGGTCAGGCGAGTAGCCGCAGTTGCCGGCGAGGTCGAACTGGATGCCGTGCAGGCGGCCGTCGTCATCGAAGCCGACGTCGTACTCGACGTAGAACGGGTGGCGCTTGCCGGTCATGGTCATGTCTTCGACCCGTGGCAGGCGCATCTTGGTCGGCTGGCCGGTCAGCCGCGCGATCACCGCGCACAGGCATGCCGGGCTGGCGGCCTGGGTTTCCTTGCCGCCGAAGCCGCCACCCATGCGGCGCATGTCGAGGACGATCTTGTTCATCGGCACATCGAGCACTTCGGCGACCAATTTTTGCACTTCGGTCGGGTTCTGCGTCGAGCAGTACACGATCATGCCGCCGTCTTCGGTCGGCATCACCGAGGAGATTTGAGTTTCCAGGTAGAAGTGCTCTTGGCCACCGATATGCAAGGTCCCCTGCAAGCGGTGCGGGGCGCTGGCCAGGGCGGCAACCGAATCACCGCGCTGATGGGTATGGCTGTCGAGCACGAAGTGCTTGTCGCGCAGCGCCTGGACCACATCCAGCACCGGTTCGAGGTCTTCGTATTCGATGATCGCCGCCATCGCCGCACGGCGAGCGGTTTCCAGGTCGCGGGCAGCTACCGCCAGCACCGGTTGGCCGAAGAACTCGACCTTGTCGATCGCCAGCAATGGGTCGCCGGCGACCACCGGGCCGATGTCCTTGAGGCCGGGGATGTCTTCATGGGTGATGGCGATGCGTACGCCTTCGAAGGCGTAGCACGGCGCGGTATCGATACTCAGGATGCGCGCGTGGGCGCGGTCAGCTGTGCGCGCATACACATGCAACTGATTGGGGAATTCGAGGCGGTCATCGATATACACCGCTTCGCCGCTGACGTGTTTGTCGGCGCTGTCGTGCTTGACGCTGCGGCCGACACCGGTGGTCAGGTCCTGGCGGAACAGTTCGGCCATCTCGGCCTGGCTCTTGACGGCATGATGATTAGACATAGTCGGTCACCCGGGTTTCGATGTGCGGCGATTGCAGTTCGATGAAGTACTTGCGCAGCAGGTTCTGTGCGGTCAGCAGGCGGTATTCCTTGCTCGCGCGGAAGTCCGAGAGCGGGCTGAAGTCTTCGCCCAGCGCCTGGCAGGCACGTTCAAGGGTGGCCTGGTTCCACGGCTTGCCGCGCAGCGCGGCTTCACAGGCACGGGCACGTTTGGGAATCGCTGCCATCCCGCCAAAGGCAATGCGCACGCCGCTGACCACACCGTTTTCGATGCTCAGGTTGAACGCTGCACAAACTGCCGAGATGTCGTCGTCCAGTCGCTTGGAGACCTTGTAGGCGCGAAACGTCCAGTCGTTGCTGGCCCGCGGCACGATGATCTTCTCGATGAACTCGCTGTCCTGGCGGGCCGTGATGCGGTAGTCGATGAAGTAGTCTTCCAGTGGCAGCACGCGCTGGCGCTGGCCCTGGCGCAGTACCACCTGGGCATCCAGGGCAATCAGCAGCGGCGGCGAATCACCGATGGGCGAGGCATTGCCGATGTTGCCGCCGAGGGTGCCCTGGTTGCGAATCTGCAATGACGCAAAGCGGTGCAGCAGGGCGCCAAAATCGGGGTACTCATCGCTGAGCGCGCCGTAGCAGTCGGTCAGCGGCGTCGCTGCGCCGATCTCCAGATGAGTGGCGGTCTTGTCGATGCGCTTGAGTTCGGCGACGTTGCCGACATAGATCATCACCGGCAAGGTCTTGTGGAACTGGGTTACTTCCAGCGCCAGGTCGGTGCCGCCGGCAAGCAGGCGCGCTTCTGGGTGCGAGCTGTACAGGTCGGCCAGGTCGGCAACGGTCAGCGGCACCAGACAGCGCTTGTCGCCGCTGTTCAGTTCGCCGGTTTCGGACGGGGCGATGGCCTTGAGGCGGGCGATGGTCTGCGCTTGTTGCGCATCGAACTGATCGCGGCACGGTGTGGCGCAGCTCTGTTCGGCAGCGGCGAGGATCGGCCGGTAGCCGGTGCAACGGCACAGGTTGCCGGCGAGGGCTTCCTGGGCCTGCTGGGTGTCGGCGCCGTTGCTGTTCTTCTGCAAGGCAAACAGCGACATGACAAAGCCGGGAGTGCAGAAGCCGCATTGCGAGCCGTGGCAGTCGGCCATGGCTTTTTGCACACTGTGCAGTTCGCCCTGATGCTTGAGGCCTTCGACGCTGATCAATTGTTTGCCGTGCAACGACGAAACGAAGGTCAGGCACGAGTTGAGGCTGCGGTAGCGCAGGCTCTGGCCGTCTTCTTCGAGCTCGCCGACCACCACTGTACAGGCGCCGCAGTCGCCACTGGCGCAGCCTTCCTTGGTGCCGGATTTGCCAAGGTGTTCGCGCAGGTACTGCAGCACGGTCATGTTCGGGTCCAGGGCGTGCTCATTACGCAGCTCCTGGTTTACGAGAAACTGGATCACGGGGAAGGCCTCGCAATGGTTTTATTGTTGTTCCGGCGGACTCTAAGCAGGCTTGATCGCCGGGTCAATGATTTTCTGACTCAAAGGTCAAGAAATCGCGCGCAGCGAGTCCGCACCGAACAGTGTGTCTTTTGTTAAGCATAGATCGCGCCTGAGTCCCACGGCCGCCTGCAACGAATAAAGCGCAGCGCACCTCTGCGCGACTGCCTGGCAAGTGCGCTACAATCCGCCGCTTGTGCCCAGTTCAATGATTTTGAAGGAAAACCATGACGTTCAAGGCGCCGGACAGTCTCTCCGAGCAGATTGCCCACCATCTGGCCGAGCGGATCATCCGCGGCGAGCTTGCCCCGGGTGAGCGGATCCAGGAGCAAAAGGTCACTCAGGCCCTGAACGTTAGCCGCGGCTCGGTACGCGAGGCGCTGTTGATCCTTGAGCGTCGCCATCTGGTGGCGATCCTGCCGCGGCGGGGCGCCCACGTGACCCGTCTTGACGAGCGCAGTGTGCGTAGCCTGTGTGCGCTGATGGGCGAGTTCTACATTCTGCTCGGCAACGCCGTTGCCCAGAAATGGCGCACCGATGCCGACCTGATGCCGTTTCTGGGCATTCAGCAGCGCTTGCAACAGGCCTACGCCGCCACCGACATCAAGACCTTCGTCGCCGAGAGTTTTGCAGTGATGCGCGCTGCGTATCCGTTCGCCGACAACCCGTACCTGCAGGAAACCGTCGAGAACCTGCAGCCCGCCATGAGCCGCGCCTATTACCTCGCGCTGGATCAGCGCCAGGCGAATATGCTCGACTACCTCGACCTGTTCGATCGCCTGCTCCAAGCCGTGGTTGCGCGCGACATTGCACGTATTCGCGAAGTGCTGGTTGCCTACTGCCAGCGCAGCTGCGAGCTGGTGCTGGCTGCGTTGGCACGGGTCTGATCGATGCGCTTGAAGTGCATTCGCCTGGCCGGGTTCAAGTCGTTCGTCGACCCGACCACGGTCAACTTCCCCAGCAACATGGCCGCCGTGGTCGGGCCCAATGGCTGTGGCAAGTCCAACATCATCGATGCGGTGCGCTGGGTGATGGGCGAAAGCTCGGCTAAAAACCTGCGCGGCGAGTCGATGACCGACGTCATCTTCAATGGCTCGACCAGCCGCAAGCCGGTCAGCCAGGCCAGTATCGAACTGGTGTTCGACAACAGCGACAACACCCTGGTCGGCGAGTACGCCGCCTATGCCGAGATCTCGATCCGGCGCAAAGTGACCCGCGACGCGCAGAATACCTACTACCTCAACGGCACCAAATGCCGTCGCCGCGACATTACCGATATCTTCCTCGGAACCGGGCTGGGCCCGCGCAGCTACTCGATCATCGAGCAGGGCATGATCTCCAAGTTGATCGAGGCCAAGCCAGAAGAGCTACGCAACTTCATCGAAGAAGCCGCCGGCATCTCCAAGTACAAGGAGCGCCGCCGCGAGACCGAAACCCGAATTCGCCGCACCCAGGAAAACCTCGCCCGCCTGACCGACCTGCGCGATGAGCTCGGGCGCCAGCTCGAGCGTTTGCACCGCCAGGCCCAGGCCGCAGAAAAGTATCGCGAGTACAAAGCTGAAGAGCGTCTGCTCAAGGCGCGCTTGTCGGCCCTGCGCTGGCGTGAGCTGGACCAGAAGGTGCAGCAACGCGGCGCCGTCATCGGCGATCAGGAAGTAGCCTTCGAGGCGCTGGTGGCCGAGCAGCGCAATGCCGATGCCAGCATCGAGCGCCTGCGCGACGGCCACCATGAATTGTCCGAACGCTTCAATCAGGTCCAGGGCCGCTTCTATTCGGTGGCCGGTGACATTGCCCGGGTCGAGCAGAGCATTCAGCACGGCCAGCAGCGCCTGCGCCAGTTGCAGGATGACCTCAAGGAAGCCGAGCGCACACGGCTGGAGACCGAGTCGCACCTGGGCCATGACCGCACCCTGCTGGCGACCCTCGGCGAAGAGCTGGAGCAGCTTGAGCCTGAGCAGGAGATGACCCTCGCGGCAGCCGAAGAAGCGGCTGCCGTGCTCGAAGAAGCCGAGTTGGGCATGCACGGCTGGCAGGAGCAGTGGGACAGTTTCAATACCCGCTCAGCGGAGCCGCGGCGCCAGGCCGAAGTCCAGCAGTCGCGCTTGCAGCAGCTGGAAACCAGCCTCGAGCGCTTGGCTGAACGCCAGCGCAAGCTGGCTGACGAGCGTGATCAGCTCAGCGCCGACCCGCAGGATGCAGCCATGCTCGAGTTGACCGAGCAGGTCGCCAGCAGTGAGCTGCTGCTGGAAGAACTGCAGCTCAGCGAGCAGGACGTGCTCGAACGCCTCGAAGCTGTGCGTGAGCAACTGCAGCAGCTCAACCAGAGCCATCAGCAGTTGCAGGGCGAGCAACAGCGTCTGGGCGGCCGGCTGGCGTCGCTGGAGGCGTTGCAGCAAGCCGCCCTGGAGCCGTCTGCCGGTGCTGGCGAGTGGCTGCGCGAGCAAGGTTTGCAACAGCGTCCGCGCCTGGCCGAGGGTTTGCGCGTCGAGGCAGGTTGGGAGCTGGCCGTCGAGACGGTGCTGGGTGCTGACTTGCAGGCAGTGCTGGTCGACGACTTCAGCCAGCTTGACTTTGCCACGCTGGAACAAGGTGATTTGCGCCTGTTGCTGGCGGCCGGCGAGGGCGCTCGGGTGCCCGGCAGCTTGCTCGACAAGGTCGAAGGGCGCACCGACCTCAGCCCTTGGCTGGGCCAGGTGCGTCCGGTCGAGACCCTTGAGCAGGCGCTGAGCCAGCGCCCAAGTCTGCAGGCTGGCGAAAGCCTGGTCAGTCGCGATGGCTACTGGGTGGGCCGGCATTTCCTGCGCGTCAGCCGCGGCAGCGAAGCGCAAGGCGGCGTGCTCGCCCGCGCGCAGGAGATCGAACAGCTGGCCGAGCAGCAACTGCAGCAACAGGAGCAGCTGGACGAGTTCGAGCAGCGCCTGCACAGCCAGCGCGAGCAACAGCGTGACCTTGAAGAGCAGCGCGAACAACTGCGCCGCCGTAGCCAGGACGAAAACCGTCAGCACGGTGAGCTCAAGGCGCGTTTGTCTGCCGGTCGCGCCCGCGCCGAGCAGCTTGAGCTGCGTCGCCGCCGTCTTGAAGAAGAATTAAGCGAGCTCGGTGAGCAGCGCGCCATCGAGCACGAACAGCTCGGCGAGGCGCGGCTGATCCTGCAAGAGGCCCTTGACCTGATGGCCGAGGACACCGAGCAGCGCGAGCAATTGCTGGCCCGCCGCGACACCCTGCGCGAAGGCCTCGACCGCATCCGCCAGGAAGCCCGCCAGCACAAGGACCACGCCCACCAGTTGGCCGTGCGCCTGGGCTCGCTGCGCGCCCAGCATGATTCCACCCGGCAGGCGCTGGAGCGGCTGGAGCAGCAAGCCGAGCGCCTGAGCGAGCGCCAGGAGCAGTTGAGCCTGAATCTGGAAGAAGGCGAAGCGCCGCAGGAAGAGCTGCGCCTGAAACTTGAAGAGCTGCTCGAACGGCGCATGAGCGTCGATGAAGAAATGCGCCTGGCCCGGCTGCACATGGACGACGCCGACCGCGAACTGCGCGACGCCGAGAAACGCCGCACCCAGGCTGAGCAGCAGTCGCTTTTGCTGCGCGGTCAGCTGGAGCAGTCACGGCTTGAATCGCAAGGCCTCAACCTGCGCCGCAGCACTTTGCAGGAACAACTGCTGGCCGACGGTTTTGACCTGCAAGGCGTGCTTGCCACGCTCGATCCCGAGGCCAGCGAAGCGACCACCGAACAGCAGCTCGAACAAATCGAAGGGCGTATTCAGCGCCTGGGTGCGATCAACCTGGCAGCCATCGAAGAGTACGAGCAGCAGTCCGAGCGCAAACGCTATCTGGATGCGCAGGACGCCGACCTGGTCGAAGCGCTCGAGACCCTGGAAAACGTCATCCGCAAGATCGACAAGGAAACCCGCACCCGCTTCAAGGATACCTTTGATCAGATAAATGCCGGTTTGCAGGCACTTTTTCCAAAAGTTTTCGGCGGTGGCAGCGCTTACTTGGAACTGACGGGCGAAGATTTACTCGATACTGGGGTGACAATCATGGCGCGCCCGCCTGGCAAGAAAAACAGCACCATCCATTTGTTGTCGGGTGGCGAGAAAGCCCTGACTGCGCTGGCGCTGGTGTTCGCTATCTTCAAACTCAACCCGGCACCGTTCTGCATGCTCGACGAAGTCGATGCGCCGCTGGACGATGCCAACGTCGGGCGTTACGCCCGGTTGGTCAAGGAAATGAGCGAGACCGTGCAGTTCATCTACATCACCCACAACAAGATCGCCATGGAGATGGCCGATCAACTGATGGGGGTGACGATGCACGAGCCAGGCTGTTCACGTCTTGTTGCAGTTGATGTAGAGGCGGCAATGGCCATGGTAGACGCCTGATAAGCGACGCTGAGGCGTTTTCAGCAGCTAAAACGCCTGTCATGTGTGACAGACGGTGTAAAGTTGCCTTTGGTCGTGCTAGCTTTACCGTCACGTGTATTCTGCGTGGGTAAAACGCCTGTCAGAACATAGAGTTGGCGCCACGTGTTAAAGGGCTTTGAACCCTTTGTTTTCAAGCATATTTTTTATAGAGGCACGGGATTAAATGGAAATCGGTCTGCGCGAGTGGCTGATCGTCATCGGCATCATTGTCATCGCCGGTATTCTTTTCGACGGCTGGCGTCGCATGCGTGGTGGCAAAGGCAAGTTGAAATTCCGTCTCGATCGCAGCTACTCCAATGTTGCGGACGAAGAAGGCGGCGCGGAAGTGCTCGGCCCGGCACGCGTGCTGGAAGGCCAGCACAAAGAGCCCGAGCTGGATGAAACCGACCTGCCGTCGATGAGCGCAGGGCGTGAGCGCGAGCGCGAAGCCAAACCCGTCAAGGCCGCCAAGCGCGGCAAGCGCAACAGCGAGCCGCAGCAGGGCGATCTGAGCCTGGCGGCCGAGCCGCGTGAGCCCGACCTGTTCGCCGAGCCTGACAACGCCTACGAGACCGACAACAACCGCAGCAGCGGTTTCTCCTCGAACTCGTCCAGCAGCAGCGTCAAGGAGCTGCCACCGGCTGAAGAAGTGCTGGTGATCAGCGTGATCTCCCGTGACGAAACCGGCTTCCGCGGCCCGGCACTGTTGCAGAACATTCTCGAGAGCGGTCTGCGCTTTGGCGAAATGGACATCTTCCACCGTCACGAGAGCATGGCCGGCCACGGCGAAGTGCTGTTCTCGATGGCCAACGCGGTCAAGCCAGGGGTGTTTGACCTGGATGACATCGACCATTTCAGCACCCGTGCGGTGAGCTTCTTCCTCGGCTTGCCAGGCCCGCGCCATCCCAAGCAGGCGTTCGACGTAATGGTCGCTGCTGCGCGCAAGCTGGCCCATGAGCTCGACGGCGAACTCAAGGATGACCAGCGTAGCGTGTTGACGGCGCAGACCATCGAGCATTATCGCCAGCGCATCGTTGAGTTCGAGCGTCGCGCGCTGACTCAGAAACGTTGATTTAACTGTGCGGGCAGGGTCGATAGTGATCCTGCCCGCAGTGATTTTTGCGCTAGAGCAGCTTTGGGGTTGAGTGGGGCAGGCGAGTGCGGCGGTGCCTGGATTGGGGCTGCGGCGCAGCCCTTTCGCGACACAAGGCCGCTCCTACATGGATCCCGTTGCCGTTGAGGTCAGTGCGGTCCCCGCCGCTCTTTAGGCATGCGCGGTCCCCTGTAGGAGCGGCCTTGTGTCGCGAAAGGGCCGCATAGCGGCCCCCCATCCGCCAAACCCACCCAAAGCCGCTCTTGTGCCCAGCAAGAGACCCCCCATGACCGCCGAAACCCGCATCCATCAGCTGCGCGCCGAACTCGACCAGCACAACTACCGCTACTACGTCCTCGACGAGCCAAGCATCCCCGACGCCGAATACGACCGCCTGTTCAACGAACTCAAGGCCCTCGAAGCCGAACACCCGCACCTGGTCACCCCTGACTCGCCAACCCAGCGCGTCGGCGGCAGTGCCCTCGCGGCTTTCAGCCAGATCCGCCACGAAGTGCCCATGCTCAGCCTGGGTAACGCCTTCGAAGAAGCTGACCTGCGCGAATTCGATCGCCGCGTGGTCGACGGCCTCGATCAGCCCGGCGCCGTCGACTACAGCTGCGAGCCCAAGCTCGACGGCCTTGCGGTCAGCCTGCTGTACCGCGATGGCCAGTTGGTGCAAGGTGCCACCCGTGGCGACGGCACCACCGGCGAAGATATCAGCAGCAACGTGCGCACCGTACGCAACATCCCGCTCAAGCTGCAGGGCAGCGGCTGGCCAGCCGTGCTCGAAGTGCGCGGTGAAGTGTTCATGAGCAAGGCCGGCTTCGACCGCCTCAACGCCAGCCAGGCTGCCATTGGCGGCAAGACCTTCGCCAACCCGCGCAACGCCGCCGCCGGCAGTCTGCGCCAGCTGGACTCGAAGATCACCGCCAGCCGCCCGCTGGAATTCTGCTGCTATGGCGTTGGGCAAACCTCCGAAAGCATCGCCGACAGCCACATCGACACCCTCGAGAAGCTCAAGACCTGGGGCATGCCGATCAGTCGCGAGCTCAAGCACGCCGCTGGTATTGAAGAATGCCTGGCCTACTACCAGGACATCGGCGCTCGCCGCAACGAGCTGGCCTACGAGATCGATGGCGTGGTGTTCAAGGTCAACAGCCTGGCCGCACAGCGCGAGCTGGGCTTCCGTGCACGCGAGCCGCGCTGGGCGATCGCCCATAAATTCCCGGCCATGGAAGAGCTGACCGAAGTGCTCGACGTCGAGTTTCAGGTCGGTCGTACCGGCGCAGTCACGCCTGTCGCGCGCCTCAAGCCGGTCAAGGTCGCCGGCGTCACCGTATCCAATGCCACCCTGCACAACATGGACGAAGTCGCCCGGCTCGGCGTGCATATCGGCGACACGGTGATCATCCGTCGCGCTGGCGACGTCATCCCGCAAGTCATGCAGGTGGTGCTTGAGCGCCGCCCGGCTGACGCCCGTCCGGTGCCGGTGCCGAGTGAATGCCCGGTGTGTGGCTCGCAGGTCGAGCGTACCCAGTTGATCAAGCGCAGCAAAGGCAAAGAGACCACCAGTGAAGGTGCGGTCTACCGCTGCGTTGGCCGCCTGGCCTGCGCAGCGCAGCTGAAGCAGGCGATCATCCACTACGTCTCGCGCCGCGCCATGGACATCGATGGTCTAGGCGAAAAAAGCGTCGAGCAGTTGGTCGATGAGGGGCTGATCCGCTCGCCGGCTGACCTGTACAAGCTCACTTTCGAGCAGATCGTCGACCTCGAAGGCTTTGCCGAGGTTTCCAGTAACAAACTGCTCGAGGCCATCAACAACAGCAAGCGACCAAACCTGGCGCGCTTCATCTACGCCCTCGGCATCCCCGATGTCGGCGAAGAGACCGCCAAGGTCCTGGCGCGCTCGCTGGGCAGCCTGGCGCGGGTGCAGGAGGCGCTGCCGCAGGTGCTCACCTACCTGCCCGATATCGGCCTGGAAGTCGCCCACGAGATCCACAACTTCTTTGAAGACCAGCACAACCGCGACGTCATCCAGCAGTTGCTCGACAGCGGCATGCAGTTGCAAGAGGAGGGTGAGCTGGCCCCCGAGTTCGCCGCCAGCACTACCCTCGCCGGGCTGATCGCCAAGCTCGACATCGCTTCGGTCGGCCCGACTGGCGCCGAGAAGCTGGTGGCCAAGCTCGGCAGCCTCGAGCAGATCATCCAGGCCGACGGCATCGACCTGCGTCAGGCCCTGGCGGCCAAGCAAGCCGAAGCCGTGCGCGAGTTCTTCAAGGTCGAGGCCAACCAACAGCTGGCACGCGCTATCGAAGCGCAGCTGCTGAAGTTCGGCATGCACTGGGCCAGCGACAAGCGCGTGGTCGAAGGCCTGCCCCTGGCCGGGCAGACCTGGGTGCTTACCGGCAGCCTCGAGCGCATGAGCCGCGACATCGCCAAGGACAAGCTCGAACAGCTCGGCGCCAAGGTCGCCGGTTCGGTCTCTGGCAAGACCCACTGCGTCGTCGCCGGCCCCGGCGCCGGCTCGAAGCTGGCCAAAGCCAGCGAACTCGGGGTCAAGGTGCTCGATGAAGACGCCTTTGTCGGCTTTTTGGCCGGCCACGGCATCGACATCTGACCGCCTCGCGGGTCAAGTCATTGAGAAATGATGATTTTTTCTTGATGCAGAGGTTGTAACTTCGTCCCAGAGCGGTACAATGGCGCGGCTTGTAACATGGCAAGTCGCGTTATGGTGGCCCTATCGGTCCCTCCGCATTGATTACCCGTTGACCTGGTCAGATCCGGAAGGAAGCAGCCAAGGCGGGGACATTGAGTGCCGGGGTGTGGCTGGTGGGGCTGCCTCCATTACGCAAGTCCTTGAATTCTCAAGGATTTCTCTCTCAAAAAACTCGAAGTGGACCAGTGCCGTAGTACACCTGAGTGGTGCACCGTGCTGAAAATTCTAGCTTCGTCTCGCCTGATCTCCAAGCCTCTCTGCAATCTCGCCAGCTGTCATTATCCTGACGCCATTTTTCAGGTGATAGCAAAATGCCCGAACTCCCGCTATGGTTCCATTCGGCCTCAATACTATCGAGGGAATGATGCGATTTTCGGAGCACTTTAATTTAGGTCTCACACAGCCATATTTGGACTTTGTAGACATAAAATTGGATACAGACTTGCCGGTCTTCTTAGACCCGAGTGCTATCAAGGCCCTGAATAGTCCTTGGGGAAATGAGCTCGCGTCACTTTTGCAGACGTTCTTTGAGGAAGTGTTAACTCTGATTCGTGCAGGGAACGACCTGAAAGCTCAATACTTACTGTCGTCTCTCAACGAGCGAAATGAGTTTCATTTGGGCTATTCGGCTAATGAATCTCGCGGTCACGGGTTTGGAAGCGGGTCTGCAAAAAGCGTTTGGGGCGCGCTAAGCCAAAGCGCGGCGGTGAGGACAGGGTTGTTGAAAGACCTAGAAGATACAGCTTTGCTAATTCCGGGCATTGGCACTGATATGATTTCGGATGCTATTTGCAATATTCTACGTGGCCCACTAATTAGATACACGCAGGATATGTGTAATTTTTACGGCGTTGCTCTGACTCCTGATGTCGATTCTGGTCCTATTTGGAATGCTGAGAAAGGGCGTTGGGATACAGGTTTGGTGCCATTGCCCGTTACTCCTTTTGGTAAGGTTATTTTGGTTCCTAAGATACTTGTCCGGCAGCGTTTAGGTTATAAATTTGAGGAGTACTATCGTCATTTTCTCTTGCCTCAAATGCAGCAGGAGCATCTCAGTGCTAGGTCGGATTTGGTTGAGGTCTTAAGTAGTGGGCGAGAGCGAGTTACAAAAAAGGCTTTAATGGCTAGGTTCGGGAAGGATAAGCTTGCTGCGGTGAGGGAAACCCAATTAAGACCTAGAGTGTTGGATGAATATAGGGAATATAAGACTACTAAGGTATCTGAACCTCTCTCGCACGAGCAGTTTTCGGAGGTTGAGGATAATGACCTACCTGACTTGTCCTCTTTAGTCACGCAGTTAAAAGGGTTAGAGCCGGGCAGGGATGATGCTGACAAATACGAGAAGGTAATTGAGAAGATTTTCTCGGTAGTTTTCTATCCCTCATTGTGCAATCCGAAGAAACAGACTGAGCTGCATCAAGGTCGCAAGAGGGTCGATCTTACCTATACGAACGAAGCTAAATCTGGATTTTTCTCATGGCTCTCTTTGCACTACTGTGCACCACTTATATTTGTAGAGTGCAAGAACTATGGGAAAGAATTAGGTAACCCAGAGATCGATCAATTGTCATCCAGGTTCAGTCCTAGTAGGGGGCAGGTTGGAATTCTAGTATGCCGATCTATACAGGATAGACAGCTGCTACTGCAACGCTGCAAGGATACTTCGCAAGATAGGCGAGGATATATGATGGTGCTCGATGATGAGGACGTCGAAGAGCTTGTTAGAGTGTATACTGAGAACCCCGCAGCGGTGTTCAATGGTCTTCGGCGTCAGTGGGATTTATTGATAAGCTGATCTGATGCCTACATTCGCGGGGTGACCGAGGCGAGCGCGTCGTTGTTGATGGCCGAAACCCTCAAGATACGGGTTTCGTAGCCTAGGTAGACAAGGGGTGGGGCTGCTCATCCTACCCACTGCATGGGGGTAGGTGGCAACGACCTGTGACAGAGGCTGTGCCAGAGCACCTGACCACGGAAGCAGCACTGTTGATAGGAATCCCAGCAAGATTAATTTTTAGTAATATCGTATTGACAGCATCCTGTCTTAATGAATATCCTTCGAATCGCAGGTGTATCCACCTGTTCTGCTCTTTAAAGTCACATTTTCAAGGAAATCGATGCCTTAACTGGCGACCCTCAAAAAGGGTCATGACCGGCGCGGCGGTACCCTCTGCTCGCAGGGGGGGCGTGTGGTTCGCTCTCTTATTGGCGGGCTGCGACCGTTGTCTGGCGTAAATGTTAAGAGTCCACTTGAGCTAATAGTAATATTCCTTGACTGCTTACTCCACTTGGTCTGGCCACAGATGTGAATTTCTCGCATCTGCATGCTGAGAGGATAAAGCCATGTTTTACATGAAACCTGATGTACCTGTGACTGTTTCAAAAGAGAGCGTTCCTGAAGTGACTAGAGATAGTCCTTTGTGGAAAAGAGTTGGCTCAAGTGCAGCTTTCAGAATGACCGTTAAGGCTTTCTGGTTCTGGGTTAGGCACGAGTTGTTCTCCTATTTGATGGAGCTCGATTTGTTCTAACTGACTCTTAATTTTTGCTTTTCTACCACCGCTTGATTAGGTCTGCGACGTGGCAAAGGACAAGCCCTATTATCCTCATGGCCCCATTGGTTCATTGGCTATCCTCGCCAAGACTTTGGGCGTGCCTCCAAAATTACTTTCTGATCTAGCAAAAAAAGCCTCTAGCTCATACACGCCGTTCGTGATCGAAACGAAAGGCGGTAAGCAGCGAGACGTTTATGAGCCAAAGTATGAGCTAAAACGCCTTCAGAAGAGAATAAACTCAAGACTGTTCGAAAAAATTGAATACCCCCATTATTTGCAGGGTGGGGTAAAAGATGAAAAACAGCCGCGAGACTACATAGAAAACAGTAAAATACACGCAGGCTCAAAATTTCTTATAAGCTTGGATATACGTAACTTCTACGAGAATATCCGTATTGATAGCGTGCTCTCCATCTTTAATCATCTCTTTAAGTTTCCAGAAGATGTTAGTACGCTACTTGCCAGTCTAGTTACCCGCGAAGGTAGAGTTCCTCAGGGTGCTTGCACCTCAAGTTACATAGCAAATCTCATATTTCATAATTCTGAATATGGCTTTGTAAAGAAGTTAAGAGATAATGGGTTTCAGTATTCCCGCTTGTTAGATGATGTGACCATCTCCGCTGATCGCTTGGTACCGCAAGAAGAAGTCACCAAAACCATAAAATATGTCGCCGGTCTTTTCAGCGAGCATGGGCTTCGCCTTCGTCAAAGCAAAACCAAGGTAGAGCGTGCAGATGACCTGAAATCAGCCTATACCGTGACAGGCGTTTGGGTTGGACACGGAACACCTAAAATTCGTAGAAATGAGCGAGACATGATCAGGCACTCAGTTTACATATGTGAACAAGAGCACGCCAAGAATCGCTACTCCGAAGATTACCATGCTCTCTGGAACAAGGTATCTGGACAAGTTGCAAAGCTTACACGCCTCAAACATGCACAAGCTCCCAAGCTACGGCATAGAATGCGAAATATTTTACCTCTGTATGATAGCAAGGCAACTGCAAGCATTTGGCGAGAAACCGAAAAAATGCTTAAAAAACCTAAAAAATCCCATACAAAGATTGGAGTAATAAATGCTTATCGCAGCTTGATTTACCAGCTTGGGATTTTGGCAAGAACCGATAAAGCTCTGGCCCGAGCTTTACGCCGGCAATTGCAAGCTAGGTTCTCCGGGGTTCCTTCCAAAGCATTGATGTGGGAATAAGAAATGTCTGACGTTCTAATTGATCAAGGCACTGTACGAAGCTATGACACATTTAAAGGTTTTGGCTTTATAAGAAGGGAAAAGGGGAGGGATGTCTTTTTCTTTTATGATGACATAGCAGAGGCAGAAGGCTTGATAGTAGGTGATTTGGTTCGCTTTGAAGTAAAAGCCGCACCGAAAGGACCTAGAGCATACAAAATCGTTAAGCTGACTGACGATTGATATTAGGCATTCAGCGGTACGAGTTGTTAAGCAGCAGCGGCAATTGAGGATTTAACTCTCCCTTCTATGGGGGAAATATCATTACTCTTGTCGCAACATCATCCGCTTAAACCTTTGACAATGAGCATGGCTCTGCACAGCTTATCAACCACTCACTCCCGCAACTGCTCAATCGCTGAGCCTATGGCCCCGGCGTTGAGGTCGAGAGTCTGCAGGGCAACCATCACGTTGTCATGTACGTTGGTGGAGCCACGTTGACGCACCCAGGTACTGACTTCCTCAATGGCTGCGCGTAGGGCTATCTGGTTGAGATGAAGAAGTTCAAGTGCTACTGCGGTAGTCGTGGCTTTGTCCATGGTCAGGCTCTGTTGGTGTAGTTTGTAAGCGTAAACCGTTTTGCCACAAACTCAACTCCCCCCGCATTTCCAAGTCTCGTTTTCTTGTCAAACCGGAATGTTCTAGGGTCTAAAATCCCCAGCGGTTTAGCGACGATGTTCAACGCCCGATTCATAAAAAAAGACCGGGCACGCCAAACTTCTCCAAAATCCCATCCTTGACGAAGTTTGTCCGAGTGGTGGCAATACTAACATGAAGGCACCGTCACAAGCTTGCAGGAAGCTCATAGAGACGCGATTGAGTATCTGCCCACCCGAGCCCAAAGGGTAAGCTTATGCGAGTCTGTATGAGGCTAGTTTATGCGGACTTTGGGAGTGGCAAACCAAGTGCAAGGATCAGGCGACGTACAGCGGTAGGGTTCCAGAAGCTGCCGCGTTTGGTACGAATGCCTTTGGTGTTCAGGCAGTCAGCTACCGCTTGCAACGTGCTGAGCTTGTTGTACAGGCAAGCTTCGACGTGGGGCTTCACAGTGTTTTGAAACGCGGACACCTTCTCCATTCGTACGTTGTTTGCGGCTGTAATGTCAGCGACTGCACGACCCTTCTCTAGCGCCTGATTGCGGTTGCTTACCTTCTTCACGGCCACAGCATCACCTGCATCTGCACGGCGTTGTAAAGCAGCTAGAGCATCCTTGGTGCGTTGCGCAATAAACTCTCGTTCCTGCTGCGCAAGGGCGGCGAATAGGTGAAGCTGGAAGGTGTTGGCTTGCGGCATGGTGGCCACTTTGAAATCTACTTGCTCCATCAGCTGAGCAATGTGCAGAACCGAGCGGGAAAGACGATCCAGCTTCGCTACCAGAAGCTTTGCGTCGTGTTCCTTGCACGCTGCCAGTGCTTTCTTACCTTCTGGACGATCCTCCAGGGCAAGCTTGCCCGACACAACGTCTACAAACTCACCAACGATGTTCCAATCATTGGCTTGGGCGGCACGTTGGATGTACTCACGTTGCGATTCCAAACCGAGGCCAGATTCACCTTGACCACTGGTAGACACTCGAATGTAAGCGACAACATTAACCATGATGGATGCTCCCTAGCCTATGGTTACATTGTCGGTCGTTTGAACCTATTTGTCAATTGGGAGAACGACCATTCACGCTAATGACAAATTAGCCTATCCCAAATGACAAATGACGGGTGTGACAAATGCGTACATGTTCAGTGGGTGGCCATTGTCGAGATGTTGCTATACCGGGAAGGTCCATAAATCGTGCTTGCCAGCAGAATCAAAATTGTGATTGAGGAGAAATCGATAGGGGCTGTGACGACATCTGGCTAGACCCTGTGACGACATTTGTGGCGGGGAGTAGAAATGAAGGTTTCTTCTAAGGGGCGGCAAGTAGGATGCGAATTGAACTGAGCTCGTATGACCGACGAAAACTATGCATCCTGCTCACTATTTGGCTCATTCTTGTTGTGACGATACTATCCTGTAACACAGGGCGTCGCCAAGCTTGAGTGGGTTACGTAGCAATACAGAGTCAATGCCCACCCGCTCAAAATGGTTTAGTACCATATTGGCAGAATTATGGCACAGCTTAATCATGCTGTTAGCATAAGTCGCAGACCTATCAGAAGCATATATGAATCGCAATTTGGGTGGAAGGTGATGGTGCTCATAGTACGGCGACCTTCCAGCATTGATGTCAATATGCTTACCTAGCTCACTGTCAACTATCATACCTATCCGACAGCTATGCAGAAACCAAGGGGCAAGGCTCTGTGAGATAGCGATGTGCCACCCTATAGGTTCATTCTTGCCTGCATGATTGGGATTTAGGATTAGAAACGTAGCATGGTGCACAAAGGGGAGATCAGAACCGATAGATTTCAAATGATCTTTTACAATATAGATACAGCAAGCACTGACCTTGTACCCTTTGTATACTGTGTCCAAGGTGTTCGTATCTACGGCCATTAGGTAATCAAAGCGTTGCTTCACGTCCTCAAAGTCAGTGAGCGAAAGTGAGAAGTTGTCTGCGGGAGCGGAGTAGAGGACCTTATCGTCTTTAGCCTCACGCTTGTGGGTGATCTGGCGTCTGATCGTGGAAGGGTCTATCTCACGAATACTGAGCTTTCCCGTTGCGGAGTCGATGTTGAGTGTCAATGAGGCTACTTTCTCAGTTGCATGACCATACACCCACCCTTCACGAGGAATGGTAGCTTCACCATCCTTTTGCTTCGCCCGCTTCTTTTTCATTTTTGCCATGCAGCACACCTCCGGTAACTGAACATCCCATGACCATTTTCAGCGTTGACGCTGATGAGTGACTATCGAAGATTTACCTTCAAGAACGTCAACCTACGTTCTTCTTTTCCTATGTCTAATGGACAATTGAAAGTCATCATTCTCATAGGGTCAGTATCCGGCAGTGAGCACCAAGGTGCGAATGGTTTAAGGAGGGGGCAATCAGTCCACCAAGGCTCTTGAGGTGTCTTTAGAGGGCATTTGGTGAGCCCTGTTGAGCTTCCTCACTGGGGGGCTATGGGGCTGGCGTTTGTTTCTCCATCTCAGCGATTGTGTTCTCCAGATCCTGGATCACTTCACTGAGTCCCACTCCAAATTTTTGGCAGAGGTCTCGGAGCTGTATGACATCCAGTCTTCGTGTTCCCTTCTCCACATCACTCATGAACGACTGGGGCTTGCCCAATGCCTCGGAGCACTGCGCCTGAGTCAGGCCTGAAGCTGCCCTGTACCTCTTTAGCAGGGCCAGGAGGGCTACGTACTCGGGTCGATAAATCGTTTTAGTCATGATCGGTCGCTACGTGGAGGTAGCGGATCAAGCTATATCTGCTTTTCGGATATCTGAAAATCAGATAATCTGTTGGCTTAGCCTCCCCCGGGAGGCTGCTATCCGTCTGCCGATGGGTGATCTTGATCTAGGAGGGAGCAATGAAATTGAAGTTGTCGCTGTCACTGGCAATCATTTGCGTGGTCACTGCGGCTCAGGCAGCCAAAAAGGACGCTGAGGCCAGATGGCTTAATGAGCCAACGAGCTTCATAGGAATCAAGCTGGATCAAGGTCTGACCTATCAGTTAAAGGAGTGTCCCGCCGATTACAGCGTTCCGGATGAAGTCTGCTATCAGCGGCCCTTTCAAGGTTACTACTCACTGTTCGCTGTCCCTGCGCTTGGCCTGCATGGCTACACGGCTGGTGTCATGACCCATGAATCGCAGATTCGAGAAATTTCTCTGAGCACGAAGATTGATGACTATGAGACCGTGAAGGCGATGTTCCTTCAGAAATACGGTAAGCCCCAGCTTCAAGGTACAGAAATGGTGAAAACAAAAGTGGGGGCTACCTTTCAGAATGAGAAGCTTTTTTGGGAGGGCGAAAAGGTCATCATACTGCTCAAAAAGTACGGTGAAACGATAGACAAAAGCTCCGTATCAGTTATCAATAAGGCCGTTGCCATGAAAGCAGTGCGGGCCGAACGAGGTAAGCTCTCGGAAAACGCATCTCAGCTTTAAAGCGTCAGCCAAAAATTATGTTTATACCCAAGGAGGAGTTGAATATGCTCAAGGCAATGACTGCCAGTGCGATGGTGCTTACGTTAAACGGCTGTGCTGCACCGCCCACAGTTGGTGAGGCTTTACCTGCCCCAAGCAACCGCCTGCTTGCACTCCAGGTGGAGGATCGTGGTCAAGATGCGGTCGTGACCGTAGTGAGGGAAAGTGCGATTCAAGCCGGTCACTGCTTCTTTGGTATTTACCTTGACGGGCAACTGGTGGCAAGACTGGATAACAATGAGAAGGCAAGCTTCCATGTGAAGCCTGGCAGAAGACTCGTTGGTGTGGGGTCCGATCCTCAGGGGGCAGGAAACTGCTCCGGTAACAGTGGCTTCAGAAGAGAGGTTGCGACGTGGATCGAAGTTGGTGAGAAGCAAACCTTCCGCATTGCTTTCCAGCCAATGCTGGACATTCGTCCGTCGAGCTACTGACAGATTTGAAATCGTCATATTTCTTAGTTTTTTAGGGTCGTGCTCTTGGATTTCTAATTATTGAGATCGAGAGCCAGGAGTGCTTGACCTAATATGGCTCCAAGCCACGGAAAATCATGGTTCCAGCGGAGTTGCAAGAAATTCTAGGGTCTCGCTGTGCCTGCTTGCTGCTCTGTTACATGTCAGAAGTTTGCCTGCATCTCACGGCTGTTCTGATGGGTCCTGGGGGCATAGAAAAGCCCCGTCAGCATGCTGGTGCTGAAGGGGCTCAAATTGCTAGTGGTGTCCATTGAAAGCTCTCAGAGGGGCTTGCGGGGCGTTGTGCGGTTAGGGGATGACGAGATCACCGAAGCAGCCGTCCACTTCCTTCTCAATTTCGGCTAGCCGCTTGATCCGGGCCAGCTCCAGCTTCTTACTTTCTTTGGCGGCATCGGCCTCAATCAGCTGCTGGGTGAGTAAGTCGCGGTAACGTTGATGCTCTTCTTTCAGCTCTGCGATGTAGTCTGAGCGTACTTCTTCATCAATGTCGGCAAGGTCTTTCTGTTGCAGTGGCTTTGGCTTGAGCATGCGGCAAGAATAGTTGAGTGGTTCCATTGAGGCTGGGTATCGGGTGTGGAGCTCGTACCCTTGATGGCTCCTCTCAATCACGTGTGCGAGAAACAGATGCGGTATGTCAGCTTTGACAAGTTCGCAGCACTGGTCAGTTTGCTCGTAGACGCGATGGAAGCCTTCTTGGCGTTGCTTTAGCTCGGCTTCGTCGTACTGGCGTGGGGTGCCTTGAATTGTGGTCTTCATCTCAGTTCCTCATGGTTGTTCAATGTGGTTGGCAGGCATGGCAATGCCGCCTTCAGGTGTGTATCACTCTTGTGCTGGGTGCTGTCTGTGTCAGCAAACGACGGTCGCGGCAGGGGCTGAGCTAATGGATCGAGTGACTACCAGCGCCTCGATTGGAATGTTCTGCATCAATGCCTCGTGCTTCAGGCGCTCGAAATGATGCAGTCGGAAGTGGAGCTTGACCGGCACCAGTGGCTCTTGTTTGCCTCTCCAGGTCTTTGACCGGCAAGCGCTGGAGCAGTGCTTGGCGTGAGATCGACGATTGATGAGGTGAGTGCCGCAGAAACGGCATTGCTTTTCGTTGGGCATGGAATGGCCTCCTATGGGCTAGGTGATATGAGAGATGTTTGGGTTCCTGCTGAACGGATGTTCGTTGGGGCAAAATAAAAGGCCGACCTTTTGGGGCGACCTTTAAATTTTGATGGTGTGGAGTGGTGAGCTGAAAAGCTTCTCCCACTAGATCAATAGTAGCACTAAATTCCGCCATATGTCAATAGTGTTTTCGTATTTGTCAACACTTATTTTAGTTTTTGCGATTTTTGCGATGAGCGGTTGGTGTCTTTAGATGCTGGCTCTGCTTGTAGCTTCCACGCTTGTCCTTCTAGAAACTGGCTGGCATGACGAATGTCAGTGGTGCATTTCGGTTGTCTTGTCTATCGCCGTTAGGCGGAGATCAAGTGGGTAGGGGTATCTTGACCGTCAGGCGGTCAGGTGATGCTCTCTCTAGATCCAGTGCCAGCAGGTGAGCACGCAGTGCGAATGCTCTTTGGCAAGAGGGTGAGCAAACCCTCTCGTTTTTGATCTGTCTCCTGTGCATGCAATGCACAGTATTAGTTTTTTCTGTACGTCGTACAGGTGGAGATGATCCAGTCGTTCGCGACTGTGGGGCTTTATCTTTACAGCGTTCGCTGTTAGTTCTTCTTCTAGGTCTTGATGGGTTGCTTACCCATCCTTTTTCCGCTTTTTTACACAGAGTCTGCTCAGGGTTTCACCCTGAAGAGAGCCTTCCTCAGGGTGCCCCTGAGAAACAAAGTCAAAAGCCTTTATATTATAAGCTTTTTTCAGAGCCCCTTGATATTCGTGGCTTGCAGAGCATTTCTTGCGTAGCTTTTTCAAAAAAGCTACGCATATGCTACGCAGCAATATTGAAGGCTCCATCGCTCTGCACTGTAGATCCCAGCCTGGAAGACAGCCCATCTGCGGGGCTATACCAATCCTGAACGTACCGATCACGTGCCTTATCCGGCCCTCTGAAAATGAGTCGAGGGTTGATCGCAAGCTTGATCTCACTAGTCCGGATATTGCCGTTTCGCGAGGTGGTGACGCGCAACATGTTCGACCCTGCAAGTACGTTCAATTTCTTGATCAGGTTCGACTCCATCACGCCCAGTGCTAACGCCAAATCGGCTTGTGTGGTGAAGATGACATTATGGTACAGAACGAGCCCATGCAGTGCTTCCAGCAGTCGCTGCTGAGGCAGTGTGATTCGGCAATCAGCTCCAGTGCGAGACCAAAATCCCTTGCAGTGGTCCACCGTATCTCTCAAAGAGTGCAGGGTGTGTTCTGGCAGCTTGCGTCGATCAACGAACTTCAGATGTCGTTGGAAGTCATCCACGCTTCGGCAGTCGTGAAGGCTCGGTTGACAGTCAGCTGGAAGGGAAATGGCCGATGGCTTCTCGTCGTAACCAAAAATTTCACCAGTGGTGGCATCGACTACAAGCCCGTCAATGTGGGCGAAGTGGTGCTGCATTCTTTATTCTCCTTTGTTCGGTTCAATTCATAGGCAAGTCCTCTCGGGTGGCTGCCATGGCTTTGGTCAATTCGCAGGCGCAAAAAAGCCTCCTGCAATGGCTCAACCTGGGTCGGCTGAGGGTTTGCGTGGAGGCTTGGCTTGTTACTAGGTGCTCAACCTCCCATTGTACAGAAATCAAGACAAATGGTCAAGTGTTTTGCTTGACATATTTGATTGTCTTGATCTAGATGCGGTGTCAGGGGTCTGGGAACTCCTGGCAGGTGCTCACATAGAGGTCACATTAAGCGCTATTTGATGTGGGCTAACGCCTCCTTCATTGCCTTGATTGGCGTCCTGCTTCCGTAGATTCCGAATGTGACAGAGCTGTCCTCGTGGCCCACCATCCGCTTTATGAGTGAGTCCTGGACCCCTGCATCCCGTAGATCATCAATGAGTGTGTGGCGGAAGCTGTGGAAGGTCTTCCGGGGATCAGTGACGCCTAGCTTCGTCTTGTAGCGACCAAACCATTTAGACGGAGCATGACCCAGCTTGCCCCGGACAGCTTCCAGCTCGGGAAATAGCCGATCTGTCCCAGTGGCTCTGACTGACTCAACGTGCAGTAGGAAGCCTAGGTCGAGCAGTGCAGGGTGTAGGGGGAGGATGCGTCGGCTGCTGGCGTTCTTGAGATTCTGGCCTTCATGGTTGTCATCAATGCGGATGCACTGGATGCCCTGTTGTTCTATGAGGTCATCAACCCGCAGCTGGCACAGCTCTTCCAATCGTGCCCCAGTGGTTCGCCCAAGGAGCGGCAACCAGTAGCGCCAAGGATGTTTGCGGGCTTCGTTCCGTAAGGTTTCATTGTCGAGCAGGGCTGCAAGGTCGTGGCGGTCAAATGAAAGGCGGGCTTCTTTGGCAGATCCCGTCATGACCTTCATTCCTGCTAAGGGGTTGTCAGCGACGTACCCGTTTGCCTTGCACCAGTTCATGAAGGCGGTGAGCTTTCGTAGACGATTGTTCACTGTCACGGCAGTGATGGTCTTATAGGTACTGCCTGATTCAATCACCTGCTTCAGCGTCTTGCCCTTGAATTCAGGGCGTAGGCCAAAGTATTGAGGGCACCGGCTTAGCCTTTCCTTGAGCAGGCGTGCTTGCTGCACATCGAAGGCTGATGCTGGCATATCCCCCATCAGCTCAAACAGGTCGGCTAGAGCACGCTCGATATCTTCGGTGCTGCCCTGTCGCCATGTACCGCCTCGTTTGCCTTCATCTATATAGAGCTTGGACAGGCTGGCTAGGGTAGGGCCGTCGCTTTGTGGCTTCGCTGTGGTCGCTGTAGCTCTTCGTGTTGCAGGCATGTTGATTGGCTGAGGGGTAGAGTCCCGCCACTGCGTACACAGTGCACGCAGCGTCTCAGGGGTTGTCAGGGGATGTTCAGTCAAGTGGCAATGCACTCGCTGAGCCAAGGAGCTGGCAAGGAACATTGCAGCCTGACGCTCTCGTACACGCAGGCATATGCGTAGGGTGTGACGGCTAGGAAATAGATGCTTCGGCAGTCGGAGGTTGAGGTAGTAGACGGATTGGCGACGGACGATGTAGGCCATGGGGGCACCAGAGTGGACCAGTAAAGTGGACCAATTGAGTGGAACAATTCTGGTCACACCCCGACTCTTGAGCGCCCATGCTGGATGTGTGCATGGCTAAGTGGTGATGTACCTCATCAGCCTGAAACCCTTGCCCCATAAGGCTTGCATTGATTACCGAGCATGCTTGCATGCCACCTGGTCAGATCCGGAAGGAAGCAGCCAAGGCGGGGACATTGAGTGCCGGGGTGTGGCTGGTGGGGCTGCCTCCATTTCAGGGGTCGGAAAATCTTTCGACGCGCCTGCTTCAGCAGCTCCCTTCGCTGTCCAACCCAACTCCCCTCAGTTATTCGAGCGCCGCTCGCGTACACGTACCCCTGCAGCCGCAACCTTCATCAACCGCTGAAACGTTGGACACGCCAGATGATCGTCCTCAGGGCACGCCGCCGCATGTCGCAGCCCTTTGCTCATGGCCTGCAAGCGTTTGACCTGTTCATCGATTTCGTCCGCCTTGGCCCTGAGCATGTCGCGATCGACCTGCAGGTCTACCAGCATCGCCCGCACTTCACTCAATGAAAACCCTGCCGCTTGGCCCAGCGCGATCAAGGCCAGCCGATCAGCCACGTCTGCGGAAAACTGGCGACGTTGGCCGGGGCTGCCAAGTGACTCGAGCAAGCCAGTCTTGGCGTAGTAGCGCAGGGTCGAGGCGGGTACTCCGGTGCGCTTGGCGACATCGGCGATGTCCATGATTGCTCCCTTGACTTGAAGTTGACTTCAACTTCTATGCTGCGCGGCATTGGGGTTTTTCGTCAATCTGCGAGGGTGTATTCATGGGCGTTACGGTTTTATTGATTTCCACGCTGGTGGTCGGCATCGGCGCCACGTTGGTGATGGATGCGTGGGCGATGGTGCTGCGCCGCCTGGGGGTGACAACGCTGAACTACGCCATGCTCGGGCGCTGGGCGGGGCACCTGCTGCGGGGCAGGGTGCACCATGCAGCTATCGCCAAGGCTGAGCCGATCAGGCACGAGCGGATGTTGGGCTGGGCGTTGCATTACGCGATTGGCCTGTTCTTCGCCGCCGCGTTGCTGGCACTGCAAGGGGCCGACTGGCTGCACGCGCCGACGCTGCTGCCAGCGCTGACCTTTGGGCTGTGTACCGTTGTGGCGCCGCTGTGCATTCTACAGCCGGCGATGGGGGCGGGCTGGTTTGCCAGCAAGACGCCAGCGCCGCTGCGCAACAGCCTGCGCAGTGTGGCCACGCACCTGGTGTTCGGCAGCGGCTTGTATGCCACGGCGTTGCTGCTGTCACTGGTGTGAGCCGATCACCATCGGCGCTGGCGAAGTGGGCGCGGCGTAGTGCTGAACAATGCGTTCCACCTCGCCGGACTGCTTGATCCGCACCAGCGCCCTGAGCAGCGCCTGGGTCGGGCGCGACGGGTCGCTGCGGACCACGCAACCGAGGTTTTGCTCTTCCAGCAGCGCGCGGCTCTGCAATTGCGCTTCGGCTGGCAGTTGGCGGTTGAACCACTGCAGCGATAACTCATTGCTCACTGCGTACTGGTAGCGCCCGGCCTGTAGTTTCTGCAGGGCCAGTTGTTGGCTACGGCTGTCTTCGCGGTGCAATTGTCCTCGGCTGAACAGGGGTTGCAGGGTTGGGTAGCTATAGCCGAGGACCGTACCAATGGCTTGAGCCGGCAGGCGCGAGGCATCCACGGGGTCGAGCAGGCCGGCGCGGCTCACCAGCAGATCGCGCTGGACCATCAGCGGCACGCTCCAGATGTACTCGCCTGGGCGCTCGATCAACCAGTTGGTTGCGAGGTGGCAGCGCACGTCGACATCGCCGTCCTCCATGGCTTGCTGCATGCGCAGGCGGGCCAACACGTGGTACTCAGGCCGCACCCCGGCTTCGCGCGCGGCAGACTGCATCAAGTCATAAAGAATGCCTTCGACCGGCTGACCCTGCTCGATGCGGATCAGCGGCATGCTCCAGCTCTCGGCAATGGCGAAGCGCAGCACCGGTTGCTCGGCCCAGCTGGGCGTGGCGCATAACAGCAGGCTGGCCAGTAGTCGGCGCACGTGTATTCCTCCTTGATCTGCGTCGAACCGTGCATGGCTTAGCGTAGACGAGATTGGCCGGGTGCAATTTCGGCCCCGCTCCGCTAGCATTAGCGATCTTCCGCTGGTTCAGTTTGCGATGGTTTTTGATGAGTTATCAGGTTCTTGCACGTAAGTGGCGTCCGCGCTCGTTCCGCGAAATGGTCGGCCAGACCCATGTGCTCAAGGCATTGATCAATGCGCTGGACAACCAGCGGCTGCATCACGCCTACCTGTTTACCGGTACCCGCGGGGTCGGCAAGACCACCATCGCGCGGATCATCGCCAAGTGCCTGAACTGCGAAACCGGCATCACCTCGACGCCCTGTGGCACCTGCTCGGTGTGCCGGGAGATCGACGAGGGGCGCTTCGTCGACCTGATCGAGATCGACGCCGCCAGCCGAACCAAGGTCGAAGACACCCGCGAGCTGCTCGACAATGTGCAGTACGCACCGAGCCGTGGCCGCTTCAAGGTCTACCTGATCGACGAAGTGCACATGCTCTCGACGCACTCGTTCAACGCCTTGCTGAAGACGCTGGAAGAGCCGCCGCCCTACGTCAAGTTCATCCTCGCCACCACCGACCCGCAAAAGCTGCCGGCCACCATCCTCTCGCGCTGCTTGCAGTTCTCGTTGAAGAACATGAGCCCGGAGCGGGTGGTAGAGCACCTGAATCACGTGCTGACTGCCGAGAGCGTGCCGTTCGAGAATGACGCACTGTGGCTGCTCGGGCGCGCTGCCGATGGCTCGATGCGCGACGCCATGAGCCTGACCGATCAGGCCATCGCCTTTGGCGAAGGCCAGGTACTGGCCGCCGATGTGCGGGCGATGCTCGGCACCCTTGACCACGGCCAGGTGTATGGCGTGTTGCAGGCGTTGCTCGAAGGCGATGCGCGAGCGCTGCTGGAGGCGGTGCGCGATTTGGCCGAGCAAGGCCCGGACTGGTCCGGCGTGCTCGCCGAGATGCTCAACGTGCTGCACCGCGTGGCCATCGCCCAGGCGCTGCCCGAGGCGGTCGACAATGGTCAGGGCGACCGTGATCGAGTCCTGGCGCTGGCGTCGGCGCTGCCTGCCGAGGACGTGCAGTTCTACTATCAGATGGGTTTGATCGGCCGGCGCGACTTGCCGCTGGCACCAGACCCGCGCGGCGGTTTCGAAATGGTCCTGCTGCGCATGTTGGCATTCCGCCCGGCGGACAACGATGACGCGCCGAGACCGCAGCTAAAGCCAGTGGGGATCAGCCAGGCCACAGCTGATTCAGCAAAAGCGGTGGCAGCTGCAGCGCCCGTCAGCGCGGTTGCAGAGGTGCCGGCCCCGGCTGCGCCGGTGGCCCCAGCGGTTGCCGAACCAGTAGTCGCGGAGCCTGTTGCGGAACCAGAACCAGAACCTGCTGCGCCAGCGCCAGTTGCCGAGCAAGCCATCGACCTGCCATGGGAAGAGCAGGCAGCATCTGTCGCTCCGCCGAAGCCACCTGCGCCTGAGCCGCCAGCCAAGCCCGAGCCGCAACCCGAAGCACAGCACGCGCCGTCACGTGACGACGCGCCGCCGTTCGACCCGGCTGCCTACGATGGCGTCGGTATGGAACGTGACGACGAGCCGCCGCTGGACGAGGACTATTATGCCGGTGAGGCCGACCCGGTTGGTTTCAGCTACCTCGACGAACTCGCCGAGCACGTTCAGGAAGACCAGCAGGCGCCGCCGCCCGAGCCGCTGCCAGCCTCCAAGCCGGCAACCGGGCTGGCCCTGCAATGGTTGGAATTATGCCCACAGTTGCCTGTATCGGGGATGACAGGCAACATCGCCGCAAACTGTACATTGATTGCCGTCGACGGCGACAACTGGCTGCTGCACCTTGACCCGGCGCAGGGCGCGCTGTTCAACTCGACCCAGCAGCGGCGCTTGAACGACGCGCTCAACCAGCACCTCGGGCGCACCCTGCAGCTGAGCATCGAGCTGATTCGCCCGGAGCAGGAAACCCCGGCCCAGGCCGCAGCACGCAAGCGTTCCGAGCGTCAGCACGATGCCGAAGTGTCGATCGAGCAGGATCCGCTCATCCAGCAGATGATCCGCCAGTTTGGCGCGACCGTGCGGCAGGATACTATTGAGCCCGTAGAGCCTCTGGTCAGCCAGGGGCAATAAACCGATATCCATGCGGCCGGCACTGCGCCAGGCCGCATCATATGAACCAATCGAGGTATACCCCCATGATGAAAGGTGGCATGGCAGGCCTGATGAAGCAGGCTCAGCAAATGCAGGAAAAAATGGCCAAGATGCAGGAAGAGCTGGCCAGCGCCGAAGTCACTGGTCAGTCCGGCGCCGGCCTGGTCAGCGTGGTCATGACCGGCCGTCATGACGTCAAGCGCATCAGCCTCGACGACAGCCTGATGCAGGAAGACAAGGAAGTCCTCGAAGACCTGATCGCTGCCGCCGTCAACGACGCCGTGCGCAAGGTCGAGCAGAACAGCCAGGACAAGATGGGCGGCATGACCGCTGGCATGCAACTGCCGCCGGGCTTCAAGATGCCTTTCTAAGGCATTGGCTTTCCTGCAGGACAAAACGCCCGTTGATCGGGCGTTTTTTTTTGCACTGGGTAAACCCTGGCAAGTAACCGCAGCCGACCGAACGCGCAGGCGCGGTCTAGGGTCAACCACAACACAGGTAGGCCTTGTCGGTTTCGGCTGTAGCTGATTTGACGCTGCCTGCCGTGGCCGGTATAAACCGCCTCTTAATTTGTATTGTCAGGCCTCTCCGATGAGCTTCAGCCCACTGATCCGCCAACTGATCGACTCGCTGCGCATCCTGCCC
>Ga0213828_1000560_pt1 | contig 35073 bp, 51 predicted proteins | sample MC6MC0897MG_FD_180664 | JGI IMG/M metagenome (GOLD analysis project Ga0213828, IMG submission 180664) | Enriched soil aggregate microbial communities from Iowa State University, Ames, United States - MC6-MC0897-MG | ecosystem: Environmental > Terrestrial > Soil > Unclassified | place: USA: Iowa...
TCTTATTAGGTATAGCTTCGATTGGTAGTATTCTGTTTTTTCAGCTCTATCTTAAACGTCAGTCAATTGCCCGTCAGCTTACAATCATCTCAAAAATCCCGTTGGTCCAAATCTATGTGCGATTATCTTTAACGAGGCAATTTGCTGCCTATTTAGGGAGTCTACTAGAAAGTGGTTTTTCATTACAGGCCAGTCTGCAAATATTGGAAGAGCAACGATTACAGCCACTTTTACAGCATTTGGCTCGATGTCTCAAAGAGCGTGTTGTTTTTGGAGATACTTTGACACAGGCTGTTCAATTAACAGCTGTTTGGCAGAGAGATTTCTCCATATTTGTTGAGCATGGTGAGAAAAGTGGCTATTTAGGAAAAGAGCTTTTACTCTATAGCGAATTATTGACAGATAAGCAGGAGCAATTATTGCACCGAATACTTGCATTTGTACAGCCAACTTTTTTTATCATCATTGCTATCTGTATCGTTGCTGCATATGTTAGTTTGCTATTACCCATTTATCATATGATTGAACTAGTATAGGAGGATAATAATGAAAAAAATAAAGCAACAAGCTGGATTCACGCTTATCGAAATGTTAATTGTACTTCTAATTATTTCTATTCTAATAATACATTTTTAAAATGACTAACATATCAATGAATGTTTGTATACATATCAATCCCTCAACCCTTGCGCTGTCTACCTCCACGCAATTTGTTTTCTTTGATATATTTCAAAATAGTGCCCTGGGAACTACCTAACTCTTTTGCAATCTCTATACTAGTCATGTTTGGATTTACAGTAATTAACTTTTTAATACCTTCAACAATTTCAGCTTTTCGTTCAGGGCTGCCTTTACCTAATTTCAAGTTTGAATAAGGTCCAAATCGCTTTTCATCTTCTCTTAAAGTTTGTGCATTTAATCCTGTCAGTCGTTTTAATTCCATAAATGATATTGGAGAAGGTTGGGCATCTAAAATAGCTTGAGTAGCTTCGTAACGTTCTCTTTGCTTTTCTAATAAACGTTCTTCGTATTCTACATTTGTTTCATCTATTTTCACCATTAAATCAATAGGGAAATCATTGAGTGTGGTGAATTTAAACGTGATGTTGTTTTCAGCGGGTGAGAGTAGGGCATATTCAAACAGAGCAGCTATTAAATCTTCTTTATCTTTCTCGCTATATTCAGTATCTAATCTATGAATAGTCGATAAATGTTCTTCTACTACTGCTAAATTATCAAGCAACGCATCATAACTATATTTCTCATCCTTCAGCAAATCTATTTTCGTGTTTAATTCCTCAAAGCTCGTTTTTAAACCTGCATTTTCTGTTTCGATTGTCTTTGTTTTTTCCTCATATTTTTCTTTTGTCAGTTTGCTATCTAAATATAAATCTAGCAACTTATCAATTTTCCCATTATTATCGCTCATCATCTTTTGTAAATTTGACGCTTGTTGCTCGAGTTGGCTAATTTGAGATTCATCCTTAAATTCAATATCAAGGTATCTTTTCGCAGTTTCTTCACTCAGCAAAATATTTTTAACTGCCAATACAAGTGGTCTAGTAATGCGAACAGCATTATATTTCGGCTCGAAGGGGCAAGGATCAGCTAAGCCATGATTATGCGCTAAATACCACCTATAGCCACCGTACTGTGATTTATCTCCTTGTTGTAAAGATAGTTTACGCCCACATTCAGTGCAAGAAATATGCAACTTAGCAAGGGGATGGTGATGTTTACGTGTTGTTGGAAAAGGCTTCGTATTCGTTTCCATTATGTGTTGTATACGGTCAAATGTTTCTACTGTACGTAGCTGGGGATATTTATCTTCATTGTTAATAGTTTCACCGTTTGAAAAAGTTATGCTATATTCACCACAATAAGCCACATTTCTTAATCTTTGATACACGGTGTTAGGGTGCCATTTAGCGCCGTTTGATGTACGTGATATTTTATTTAGTTCTGTAGCGATACTTGATGGACCATATCCTTGTAAAAATAAATCATCAATGAACGATATGACCCAAGAAAATTCCTCGTTAAGAGATAATTCTTTTGTTTCCTTGTTATAAATATATTCAAATGGTACACGTCCATATATTCCGCCCTCACGTACATATTGGCGAAGTCCGCGTTGAGATCTTCTACGGAATAAACGTCGTTCCCGTCTTGCGATGATGTTGTATAAATCAGAACGAAATTCATCATCTTCATTGTCTAAGTCGATAACTAAGCCTGGTTCCGCAATTTTTACATTGTTTTCACGCAACACTAACTTTAATTCTTCCCAGTTCAACGTATCTAAGCGTGATAACCGGTCTTGATCAGCTACTAGCACAACATCTACCAAGCCATCATCTACACAATCCATCAAAGCTGTTAGCCCTTTTTTATCAAACTTTGCACCACTGTCTACATCCTTAAAAACATCGATGATACGCCAGTTTTGCTTGTTCGCATACTCTACTAAATCATGTTCCTGTGCAGCTAGACTGTATTTATCTTCTTGATTGCGGGTGGATACACGGATGTAGATAGCTACACGTAGGACATTTTTAGCTTCAGTTTCTTTTACGGTCATTTTTCTCATCTCCTTTTAATGTTTATAAGAAAAGAGCTAGACAAATGAGTCTGCTCTTTCTGTTTTAATGCTTAACGTTAAGTATTAATCTAAGTTAACAATATAAATAACAACTTTGCCGTGTAACCTCAAGTCCTCGTATGGTTCGCTAACCGTGTAATCTGTAAAACTAGCATCATATGACTCAGGTCTAAAAATTAACCGATCTCCATCCCGATAAAACCTTTTGACTGAGTAATTATATCCATCACTGTAAACAACAATATCTCCACTTCGCAATCCCTTAATTTTTATAGGTTTGACGCCAATAAGTGATTTATGAGGGATTATTTTGTTCATTGAATCCCCATTAACTCTCATAAAGAATAAATCTTCATCACCAGCGTATTTACCAAGTAATTCGTCAGGTATAGAAATTGTTTCGAAGCTATCTAAGCCATCAATATTAATTGGTATTCCAGCAGATACAGTGGCAGGGATATAAGGATAATCATTTTGGTTATTAAAAGTAAAAGTGTTGTTATTATCTTCTTGAGCGATTGACTTATCTTCAGTAATGTCTGATTTTAAAACTCCGAAATAATCCGCTAACAATTGAACTTTATCAATTCTAGGGTACTTTTTCCCATTGAACCAACTGTAAACGGTAGTTTCTGAAACTCCGTACTTCTCTAAATCTTTGAAAACATCAATCTTCTTTTTGTTGTTTTTTTCTAAAAGACTATTCAAATTTCTAGCGACTATGTGTCTTTGTTCCGTAGCTGATATTTCTTTTTTTGGCAATTTTATCACCTCCTTGAATCTATTTTACTCTTAAAGTGCAGTTTACGCAATGTATTATATTGCTATTTCCGCACTTTAAGTGTTGACATCGCACTTTAAGGGCGGTATATTAAAAGCAAGAAAATATTGGATTGGGGTGATAGTATGGATAAAACTTTATCTATCAAAGCAGCTAGAGTTGAAAGAGGCTATTCTCAAGAGGCGTTGGCTGAAAAATTGGGTATTGGTAAACGTACTTTAATCTCTTGGGAGAATGGAGAAGTAGATGTTAAACCAGTTAGTATGTATGCTTTGGCATATGTATTGAGATATGACATTGACGAATTAAGAGTTCCAGCAAAAAAATTTACTAACAAATCGCACTTAAAGTGCGGAATATGATAGATTTACTCTAATTATATTTCATTTACCAATGCGCTGTGATACCTAGCCGACGAAGGTAGAGTCGTAACTTATAGCTGAAATGACGGTAGCAACATTAGAACGGATGAAAGGAGCGAGGATACATGGAAGATAATAAAAAATCCTCACAGGTTGTTGGCGCAACGAGTGAGGGAAGTTACCCTAGATATGTTTTTGGACAAAAATACCCATCAGTAAAAATTGAAAATAGAATTTGGATTAACAATGCACATATTAACACGCTTGTAGATGTGAAAATCGATTCGCCAATTTCTAATGTTTCTACTGTAACACTTGTGTTTCTAGCACGAGTAGAGGGGCTAGATGTCCCTAATAAATAGCAATCTATTGCATGAAAAACTCGATTGCTAAAGGTATAAGGCTGGTAGCCAATGAACCAGCGTATTTGGACTGATACCTAAAAGATGACAGTGGCAACTTTAATTAGAAGAAAGGTGGACTTGTACAAGTGAAAGTTAAGCGTTTGATTCTTGTAAATGGAGATGAGTACGAGGATGTTGAGCTTTTTAATAAAATACCGCCAGAGGTAGACAGTGTAGCTCCTGGTCAATTTATTGGAGTAAATGCAAGCAACTACACTGTTTTTCTACAAAGAGAAATGATTATTTCCTTACAAGTAGCTCAAACTTTCAAGGTTATTTCTTCTTAGTTTGAGCTAATGCAGAGCCAGCAACAGATTTAGCTGTTTTGCTGTATCGACCATCTTTTAAAATTTTACTAGCTTTACTAGCAATACTTTTAGATGTTTGTTTCTTATTAGCCATAAGTAATTCACTTCCTTTCTACCTAAAAGAACATTTGTTCTTATATATTAATATATCACATTATATTGTGGTAATCAAATGGGAGGCGCACTATATATTGGATATTCGTTTAAAAGAGTTAAGAGAGTACCGAAAGTTATCAAGATATCGATTAGCTAAACTCTCGGGAGTAAATGAATCTACTCTCCAAATGATAGAAAACAGTGATAATCCTAATCCCACATTTCGAGTAATGTGTAAAATCGCAGATGCTCTAGAAGTGAGTTTGGATGATTTAAGAAAGGGGTCAGAACAATGAAAAATACCATCAATATGGAATTAGTTAAAATTCGAGCATTTTTACCTGAAAAGCTGACTGAGTTATCAAATAAGAATGAAGCTTTAGCGCTCGAAATATTGCGGATGTGGGGCAATGGTGATAAGCCCCTTCGCGATCTTTGGACTTTAGTTCATCAAGGTTTAGAAAGAGGGGAACACAATGGAGAGCACAGCAATTAGCTATGACAATTTTGGGCGTATGCGGTACCACCCAGAGTTCCATTTTTCGCATGGAAAGCCTTTTTCAGAAAGTGAACTCGAATATATTTGTAAATTTTATGAGATTGATCATACGAGGACCATAGCATTTGCTATTGGGCGAACAGAACATACTGTTCAATCTAAAGTAACTTCTCTAAGGAAAAAAGGGCTGTTCGATTATTATAAAAATCTTAATAAGAATTGGTAGGAGGCATTTATTGTATGAATATTGTAACGAAACTGGAACTGGAAATTGCGGCAAAGAAAGCATGTATAGAGGATTTACAAACTGCTATAAAATTTCATGAGCAACAAGGGACATATCACTTGGCTGCAGAATGTGCGTGGCGGATAAAACAGGCACAACATACTATTAAACGATTAGAGGTCCAACTACAAGATAACAGGAATTTTGGAGGGATAATAAAGAATTTAACCAGACGCGGTATTTCCCTGAAGGCGGTGAAAAAACTTGAGAATCAAAGTTAGAGCATGGCGACACATGACACTTAAGCAACGGCTAGTATGTATACATTTTTATTGCAATAAATGCACTATATCACGAGTGTACAACACACGAACCTTGCTAGATCGCTTTTATAACTTTGTCACAAAAAAAGCTGTTTGATCGGTAGGACGATTAAACAGCAGAGCTAAATTAAGTCTCAATAAATTATAACACATATTGTAGGAGGCCACTATGAATATTGAAATTACATTGCACAATGCTCATTTAAAAGCTGAAAACTTACAGAGTAATCATATGACAGATGCAATACAAGGCTTTTTCTATGTACTTAATGCTGGATTTAATAAGGAGTCAAAACAGTTAACAACTGCGGTACAAGTAGAAAAATCTACACCTGTATCGACTACACCTAAGGAATCAATCGAAAAAGTAAAACCTGCAACAGTACAAACAAAACTAGATGTGGACACTTCAACTATTAAGAAAGTGTTACCAAAAATAGATGACCATCGTTCGTTAAATGTATCAGTTGCTGAAAGAGTAGAAGCACAACAAGAGCAGAAGCATTGGGAAACCGGTATCAAAGTAGATGAAGATGGTACGGAGCGTTATCGCTGTTATTACTGGTGTGATTGTGGGAGTAAGGGAAAACGATACATTCATGAGTACGATGAAATTGTTGCTTGTCGTGAATGTGGGCAAGAAATATATGTAGAGGCAGCTACACCAAATTATCAAAAAAATGGACTTCCGGAACGAGATAAATTCGGCAATTTCTTTATAGCACGTGAAGTAGCAACAATTAGTGATTAATCAATAAGCGTTTGCGAGTATAATACTCGCTCTCGTCAAGCAGTTTACAACTACTATTTCCTTCCCTTAATTAATGGTTAGCCAAGTTGTAGGCTGCTTGATGGGAAACCATCCCTTGCTATCTCAAGACAACTGAATATTACTTCGTAGTAATCCTCTTATTCTACTTATAAAAAAATAATAGATCCTCGCAAGGAAAAAATTGAAAGGGTGACAGATATGAGATTAGAACAAGCAATAGCTAAGATTGCTAAATTGCCGCAATTGTTAGCAGAACACAGTATATCGCAAGATGCGGTTATAGATGTCCATATTGATTTAACGGCTTGGGCAAATTATAGTGTGAGGGTTTTGTTACTTGATGGTGAAGAAGCATTTAAAAAACTTGGAGACTACAACAAAAAGATTGATACCGATTTATTTCAAAAAAAAGAGCATCTTATCAAATTTTAGTGGATGGCATCGACTTTAGAGGCAATGAGGCTATTAAGGAGCGTGATTCGGATGGATGTTGAAAACCCAATGATTTTAGGGCGTCTTGAGTATCCTCAGCCATGCTTTAATCAATACGAACCCACTGTCAGTATTGAAATGTATGACGATTTTGGTAGTTTGATAGTTTGTCATGATGTGTATTTTGAGATAGGTGACGCTACCGTACACATTGACAATATTAGTGACTACCTAGCTACTAGATATAAAGACAAATCAACATATGATATGAGTGATTCTGAAGTTATAGTTTATGTGGAAAAACATTATGGCTTTGCACATACAAAAAAATAAACCACTTGGCAGAGTGGTCTAAACAAACATTATTAGCACTAATTATAGAGCACTATAGGAGGAATTTCAATGAGAAACTTAGCAGAACAATTTCATAATCCGACTTCCTATCAATCAACTCAAGGGGGAGGAGTACTAGCACAAGCTAGTTCCTCTCGTGAAATGGAGGAAGTTAAAGGGCAAATATTTATGGCAAAGTCGTTTCCAAGAAATTATTTCGATGCTGAAAGACGAATCTTAGATGCATGCAAACGATTCTCTCTCGCAGAGTCAGCAATGTATTCGTATCCAAGAGCAGGTACAAATGTAACCGGGCCTTCAATTCGTCTTGCAGAGGTTCTGGCGCAAAGTTGGGGAAACATTTCTTTTGGTGTTAAAGAATTAGAACAACGAAATGGTGAATCAACAGCTATGGCTTTTTGTTGGGATTTAGAGACGAATACAAGACAAGAAAAAACCTTTACTGTTAAACACTCAATAAAAACAAAAAATGGCTTAAAAACATTTTCTGATCCGCGTGACATTTATGAGAAAGTTGCAAATGATGGTTCGCGCAGACTAAGAGCTTGTATTCTTGGCATCATTCCAGGTGATATTGTTGAGAAAGCTTTAAAAGAATGTGAGTTGACATTACAAGGTAATAACACTGAGCCGTTGAAAGATCGTCTAGCAAATGCTTTAAAAATGCTAAAAGAGTATTTCAAAGTCACGCAGGAAATGGTTGAGGAAAAGTTCGGTTATAAAACTAGTGATTTTACTGAACGAGACTATATCGATTTAGGGAAAATTTACAATTCCTTATGTGATGGTATGACCAAAGTTGAAGATTGGTTTGATAAAGATGCAGTTAAACAGAAATCAAGTGGACTAGCTGCTGATTTTGAAAAATCACAAGAACAACCAAAAACAGAGGTGATAGTAGATGCATCAGACGAAATTCCAATTGAACAGACTGAATTACTACTCAAATGAAGCTAATCGATACTATATGTCAGTATCTCAATTTAAAAGTGCTATGCAATGTGAAGCAAGGTTTATTGCTGAGTTGAAGGGCGAATTTATTCGTCCTTCATCTACAGCTCTAATTGTTGGTTCCTACACACATGCAGCTTTTGAAAGTGACCAAGCTTTTACCGAGTTTTGTGAGAAACATCATGACAGCATCTTTAAAAGCCGTGGGGGAAAATATGCTGAGTTTGAACAAGCAGATAGTATGATAGAAACTTTAAAAAATGATCGATTTGCAATGTTTGCTTTAGATGGCGAAAAAGAGGTTATTCTTACTGGTGAACTTTTTGGAGTGCATTGGAAAATCAAAATTGATTCTATACACCATAATCGTAAATCATTTAGTGATTTAAAAACCACTCAGTGCCTTTATAAGCGTTATTGGAGTGAGAAATACAATAAGTATGTTTCCTTTGTTGAAGCTTATGATTATGTACTTCAAATGGCAGTATATCGAGAAATAATCTATCAAAACACAGGTCAATATTATGATCCATATCTTGTTACAGTCACTAAGGAAACACCACCTGATAAGGAAATTTTGGAGTTTGAAATACCTGATTTCGATTTTGAGTTGGAGTATGTAAAGACTTTGTTACCCAGCATTATTGAAGCGAAAAATTCTAGTAAAGAGCCGGTACGATGTGGAAAATGCGAATACTGCCGTATGACTAAACAACTCACTAGAACCATTAAAGTCGGCTATTTATTAGAATGATGAACGAAGTTCCCACAAAGGTTTTATTACCTACTTGGATATTTCTACAGGCAGAAGGTAATCACGATGAAATCAGGCGCTTGGTGTTGCAGTACATGATCAGATATCCAAACTATCGAATTATCAAAGTTAGTGGTAGTTTCGCAATCTGTGAGCGAATAAATCATTTTTTATAGGAGGACACGACATGGAATGTCCGTATTGCTTTGGAGAACTAAAATTTGTAACAAGCAAGGAATTTTACGGTGAGGACTATGGCACAAATCTTTATGTTTGTTATGAATGTGATGCAAGAGTGGGCACACATGGACGAGGCAAGACACCATTAGGAACGCCTGCTAACAAAGAACTCCGTAACTTGCGTATGATTGCACATTCTCTGTTTGACCCCTTGTGGAAGGGCAAGCACCGAAAAATGGGAAGAATTAGAGCTTATAGGGTGATGCAAGAACTTATGGATTTACCACCAAATATTGCGCATATCGCAATGTTTAATAAGGAACAGTGTCATAAATTTATCGTGAAATTGAAGGACTATCGAGGGCTTAAATGAGCAAGGAGGAAACAGTATGCAAGAAACAAACAACAGGGCATTTAAAGGGGTTTGGATACCAAAAGATATTTGGTTAGCACAGGATTTAGGATGGACTGAAAAAATGGTGCTTGTCGAACTAGATAGTCTGAATGGTGAACAAGGCTGCTTCGCATCAAATAAATATCTTGCATCATTTTTTGGTCTTAGTATAGGACGTATTTCAAAAGTAATTTCAGCTTTGAAGGAAAAAGGTTATATCACAGTTGATATGCAGTACAAAAAAGGCACGAAAGAAATTGATCGACGTATTATCAAAACGACTATAGGAGTATGGTCAGAAACAGCTACACCCCCTAGTCAAGAACAACCAGAGGCTATAGTCGAAAACGTCGATACCCCTATGGTCGAAAACAGCCAAGATAATAATACAGGTTTTAATAATACATTTAATAATACAAATTATATAAAAACCAACCACCAACCTAATAACTTAATGCAGCAAGATAATACACCCACCCACGATCCTGGTTGGGGGCAGGTGGTCAACTTTTATCACATGAACATACATCCTACGCCAGCACCAATCGTTTATGAAAAGCTTGGCATGATGTATGACCTGTACCCAATAGCAGAACTGGTGCTAGAAGCTTTGCAAATAGCCGTTCTAAATCATGCAAAAAACCATATTCACTATGCTGAGCCAATCTTACTCCGTTGGCGTAGTCAAAATATAAAAACAGTGGAGCAAGCACGCTTTGAACAAAGGAAGGATGGACAACAACATGCAAGCAATAGGGGAAAATCCATTTCTACAACAACTGATGCAGAGGAAAGACTTCGCAGAGAGACTGAACGCCTCAAAAAATTTTTATAAAGCAAAGGGGATTGAGTGTGAAACGCAGCCCAGTGAGAAATGCCCTTTTAACAAATGTGATGGTGGTGGCTTCTTAAAATTTATCAATTGGGAAAAAAAGATAGATGCCATTGACAATCCAGAAAAATATCGCATGAAAAACCATGAAATTGAATGGATTGAAAAGTGTGATTGTCATGAAAAAATCGAGATGGACAAGCTTATTGCTGAAAGAGTATCAGCTGCAGGCATTCCTGAGAAATTTCATAAAGCTAAAGTTTTAGGGTTTCGGATAGATTGCTATAAATCACAAGAAAGTCGAGATGCTGCAGCTATTGCTCAAAAGATGGCGAAACGATTTGTAGAGCGATTTGAGGAAATGGAGAACATCGGCAAAGGCTTGTTTTTATATAGCCGTACAAAAGGCAGTGGGAAAACGCGATTAGTTAGCAGTATAGCCAATGCCTTGCTAAGTAAGTATCAACGTAATGTTCTGTTTATCAAAGCTGCAGACATATCGGCACAGGTTCGTAAAACGTACAACAAAAAAGCTGAAATTACAGAAGAGGAAGTGCTAGAAGTCTTTCGATCTATTGAAGTGCTGGTGATTGATGATTTAGCTGTTGATGATGCGACAGGATATACAGAAGTTTTACTAGGTAAAATATTAGATCACCGTATGGACAGGCAACTAATAACACTTATTACTTCCAATCGCACATTGGACGAAATAGACAGCTTATATCAAAAGGGTATTGTTGGAAGTCGTGTTAAAAAGTTATGTTATGAGATTTTAATGCCAGAAGAATCAGTCCGAGACGATGAGGCTGAACAAGAAAAAGACCTGGTAGAAAAAATACTATTAGGCAACTAAAACTAAATGAATTGAGGGTTGAATATGGCTTTTCAAATACCAACAGCGGACCATTTAAGACAGGTAGCTAACCAAGGTTACATCACATACCGTAAAAGTGTTTTAGAAGGAACTATGTTTAAAACAGTGCTACGAAAAATTGAGGATGCAGCAATGATTGGTGGCACAAGCTGGGAATGCGTAATCGAAACAGACGAGGAATATAGAGCATTAAAAGTCATTCAAGCAGAGTTACAAGGCCATGGATACGAATGTAATTTTAAATATTCCACCACAACTCAACGACCTTGGTCCTTAGTTGTGAGCTGGGGGTGATGGTATGACAGCATATATAAACAGCCATACAAATGGCAATGTGACTTATATTGGCTTTACAACAATGCCATATGCAACGCTCTTTTGGTTAGTAGATAGTGTGAGAATGTATAAAACAAAATGTTACACGCCCACAGAGCTTGTAAATGCTATAACAAATCGAACTCAGCTAACTAGCAAACTAACATTTGAAGTCGAATATCCAACAACAGGCGGTGAGATGTGATGGATGGAAAGGAACACGCTATTGCTATGACACATGAGGGGCAAATGAACATATTTGAAGCATCGTATATGCAGGAACACACAGAAAAACAGGAGGAATCAAAGATGGTTGAACAAGCAATGGCGAAATTACAGGCAGAGCTTAGAGTTGAAGGAGTACATCCATACATTTCAGCAATTGGAAACTTTCTATTGGACTTTTTAAAAGATAATTCTGAATCTGCAGAAAAAATTATGGTTAAGGATAAAACGATCATCGGTAGTATGAAGGCAATGCGTAAGATAGCTGAAAAGCAAAAAGTTGACAATTGTGCAGTTTTAACACCTGAGCAAGGGTATAAGGCGGTGCTAGATTACTTTGGTATCAAAACACCAGGTACTGCGCCGATTGTTAAGACAGTTACACCACCAACATTGAATAATGCAACAAAAGAGTCAGTTGCTACTGCTCCAAGACCTACACAACGTTTTGAAGCTTCACTGGACGAATTTTTATAAGGGGTGACACCGATGGAACACGATGAATTTATCGAATCATTACTTGCACATTTTCCGGTCGAAGTACCTGAACATGTGCAGTATGAAGCAGAAGAAGGGGCATTACTATCAAGCCGATATATTTTTGTAAACAGTGGAAAGAAACCAACAGGTTACTGTACACATTGTCGAAATACGTTTCCTGTTGAAAATCCAATCAAGCAAGATGGGCAAGGTGAATGCCCAACATGTTTTTCGAAATGCAAGTATAAAAAAGCATGGTTAGGGAGAAAGACATTAATTGATACTGCTTGTATACTACATTGCCAAAAATCTGTATTGAATCCATCTGTGGTTACAACGGAATGGCTATATGTTTCTCGGGATTATAGAGAGAGTTTCGAAAATGTGAGGACAGAGTATACACCTGTTGCGCGGTATGTATTCGACTATGAACATAAAGTCTGCCAAAAAATCGAGTGTGGTTATAGTGGACGATGGTGGGCAGAAGGTGGATTCAGCACCCCTAGCTTCTTACAAAATAGAGCGTTTATGTCCAGAAAAATCATGTACAGAACCTTTGAAGATGGTATAGCAGGGACACCTTTCCAATACAGCGGATGGCAACGATACAATTATGAAGATGTTTTAAAATACCTGCCACTTTTTGTTAAATATCCGAGCATGGAAATTCTAACGAAAGCCGGATTAGATAATTTCGTAAAAGCGAAAATATATGGCTATAAAACTTTTAGCGCAATAAATTGGTCGAAATCAAAATTACATCACATTTTCAAAATGTCTAAGCAAGATTTTCAAATGTTAAGAGAGAATGATTTTGAAAACTCATTGTATTACGTAAGTGATTTTCTTTTTAAGGCTTGGGTGCTTCAACAATGGCGCAAAGAAAAATCGAAAATGAATATAGATGAACTACAAAAAATCATGAAAAGCTTCAGTGTAGCAGACGACATGAAAACATTTAAATTTATCAGACGGTTCACTTCACTTCATCGCTTGTTTAATTACGCAAAAAAGCAATTTCAAAAGGATGAGAAACATTTTACAAGGCGTCATCAAGTATTGATTACCTGGCATGATTATTTAAATGATTGTCAAAAGTTAAATATTCACATAGATGATGCAATCATTTTTCCGAAAAGCTTACGAAAGGCACATGAAGAGACAATTAAACGTGTGAAGCATTATGAAGATGAGCTAATGCGTAAAAAAGCAAAGGAAAGATACGAAAAAATCAAGCATTATGAGTTTGAACTTGGACAATTAAAAATAGTTGTTCCACATACAACTAAAGAAATTATCGATGAGGGCAATAAATTGTCACATTGTGTTGGAGGGTATGCACAACGACATGTGGATGGCCAAACAACAATATTATTTGTTCGCAATATCAAAGAACCTGATGAACCATTTTACACAGTGGAAGTTAAAGACGGTAAAGTTTGGCAAATACGAGGCTTCAAAAATAAACCTGCAACAGAAGATGTACAAGCATTTGTTGATGAATTTAAAAAGCAAAAGCTTACTAACACGAAAGTGAGGAAAGCAGTATGAACCAACTAACAACAGAGCGCTCCACAGATGTCATAGCAGCTGAAATAAATGCAATTAAGTATCAAACGCAAAATATGATGCTTCAGGCTTCGGCAGAAATAGGCAAGAGACTCACTGAGGCAAAGGCACAATTACAACATGGTGAATGGGGTAATTGGTTAAAAAATAATGTCGAATACAGTCAGTCTACTGCTAATAACTTAATGCAAATATATAAAGAATATGATCTAAATTCACAAACGTTTGTGGATTTAAGTTATTCGAAAGCTATCGCCCTTTTAGGAATCGATGCAGAAGAACGAGAGACTTTTATTCAAGAAAACAATGTTGATGAAATGTCAGCAAGGGAACTGCAGAAGGTCATCAAAGAGAAACAACAACTTGAAAAAAAAATGGCCAACCGCGAGACAGCTATTGCAAAAGAAAAAAAGCTACTCGAAAAGGATATACAAGAACTAACAATGCAACTTGAAAATGCACGACAAAAGCACAACGAGAATGAAGTTTCTGAAAAAGAGATTAATAGACTCACACAAGAATTAGCAGTCGCTGAATCGAGAGCAAAGCAATTAGAAGCTGACCTTAAAGCTAAACCTCTTGAAGCTACAACAATAGAAGTTATTCCTGATGAAGTTCAAAAAGAACTGGATAGTTTACGAAAGAAGATGTCCGAATCATCCGATCCATCTGAGGTTAAGTTCAAGGTAATGTTTGATTCATTGATAAAAACATTTGGAGCTACATTAGAAGCAGTAGAAGATATTTCAAACCATGACACACGTGTGAAATATAAAAACGCTATTCATAAGCTTATGGATAAGATGCGAGCAACGTTAGATGGGGGGAGCAACCAGTCATGTTAGACATCGTTAGAAAACGCCAGGTAGCAACCCGCAAGGACCACGAGTGTTTTGCGTGTATCAAGACAATCAAGAAAGGCGAGGAAGCTATTTATGTAACAGGTAAACAAGATAATCAGCATATACGAGTATATTTGCACCCAAAGTGCAATATAAAAACCGGAAAAAACTTAGCTGATGCCATTTATTACAAATGCGCTAATAAAATGACTATACCGAAATGGATGGTACAAGAAACGAATAAAAAGTCATAGCACTGCAATGCTATGACTCTCGCTCTCCTGTGGAGATTACTAACAGCATTATATCATAGGAGGGCAAAACTATGTTAAAAGAGAAAATACAACTAAATCGCTACCAACTAGACAAGGCAATTAAGAAGTATCATGACAACATGTGCAAGTACATGAGAATGAAGGATGAACTTGATTCTTTAACGGCTGCTGGAGCTACAACAAAGTATGGCATTGAGGCAACGATGCCTAAAGCTGTTGGAAATACAAGTGATCCAGTGCATGCACACGTTCAAATTAGAGCTTCACGCGAGGTTCGTATTAATAAAATCAAAGATGAATTGTTGATGGTACAAAATCTAATCGATAAGGTAACTGGCGACATAGAGCAAGAAGTACTTTATTGGTTACTAGAGGGCATGCCTTTTCGTTGGATTGGTGCAAAGCTTAATATAAGCCATACGAGTGTACAGCGAGTGCGAGAACGAATTTTAGATATGATGTTAAATTGAATCAATAAAAAACTTCATAAACCCTTAATATATCAAGGGTTTATGAAGTGATTTGTTTTTGTATCTAATATTATCTGAATATAGTTTTGATGCTGGTATAAACCAAATTGTCATCGATAAAAAGACGTACCCTTGCTTTAAGTTGGCTTTTTAATTTATCCTTTGAAAAATGGGGTAGAATAATCCTGTCTTGGGAAAATATATATTCTTTATTAAAACCAGAATTTATTATTTCTCCTGACATTGATATTATTTCAGTATAAAATGCTCTTTTATAATGATTTGGATTAATTATATTTATATTTAAAGTCTCTAATCCAAGTTCTACCGACTCAATAATCAAATAATCCTTTAAGAACATATTTTGAAATGCTTCATGTTTAATAACCCCAATTTTATCATAATATTTCTTAATTTGATTTTCTGATAATAAGTCAAGAAGTGTCTCCCTTTCAGCATCAGTACGACATATAATTTGAACTAGTTCATCTAAATCACATTGTTGAGGGATGATTAGCTCTGCTTGCCGATTTTTCTTAATAAAATACTCTGTTTCAGGATTATATGAACCTTTATGATAAATATACTTGAATGGAGCATTTGCAAAGTCTTCAGTTGTATTATATATATCTACATTATTGCTAGCTAATCCTTCATATGTAAATTGAGAATCTCCTCTATTTAGCATTTTCACAATATCAAATAATAAAAAAACCGGGACTGGGCAATGGGCTAAATGACCTGTATGAATTTCTTCTTTTGCTCTAATACCTTCATTATGAAATTGTGTAGGAGTTAAAGGTCGAAAATAAAATCTTACAAAGTCTTTGATATCATTATCAGTACCGTCCATTACCGGTCTACTCGCATTATTATTTTCCATAAGATTTAATTGAATTGCCATTTTTCTACTATAAATAATTCCAGTTTCTAATATCTTAGCTATATTTTTCACATCACTGAAATGATATACGTAATTTTTCCACCAACCGCAATTATTAGGTAAAAATTTCGTTACAAGATCACTATTTAAAATATCTTCGTATGTTAAAATAGATTTATTCAATATAACCCACCCCTAATTACCTATTTATTATAATGTAAACTATATTATCATATAAAAGGTATTAATATCCATGGAAGGAGTGTTATTTAATGATAGAATTTAAAAAAATTAACTTTTTTGATGAAATAAATAATTACGATGCGATTGTAAATACTGTTAATTCTGTTGGCGTTATGGGAAAAGGGATAGCCCTAGAATTTAAAAAAAGGTATCCTGAAAATTTTATGGCTTATAAAAAAGCTTGTCAGTCAAAAGAATTGAAAATTGGTAAAAGCTTGGTTTTTTCTTTAAAAGATGATTTACTACATACTAGATTTATAATTAATTTCCCTACCAAATTGCATTGGAGAAATCCTTCGAAAATTGAATATATTGAGCAAGGTTTGGATGAATTAGTTGAAATAATAGAAGACAAAGAAATTAAATCTATTTTAATGCCTGCATTAGGATGTGGTAATGGGAATCTTGATTGGGCTATTGTAAAGCCATTAATTAAGAAGAAATTAGAAGATTTAAAGGATATTAGAATAACTGTCATTGAGCCAACGACCACTGCAATTACAAAGCCAAAGAAACCTAGACTTACAATTACTAGAAAAAAATTGCTACTTTTAATGAATGACTATAATAAAAATACAACTGCTGGTTTAATAACATATAAAGAGGTAAACCTTTTAAGTTATTTATTGACATATGTTGATCCGAAATTAAACCTTAATTTTTCTTTATCATCGGTAGGGCCATATTGTAAAGACATTAATTCTATTCTAATTATTTTGAATGGATATTACATTACCCCTCAAAAAAACAATTCTAAGATGAATTCAACACCTATAAAAGTTAATACAATTAATTTTCCAAAAAAAGCAGAAGTATTAAAGGATAAAGATTATTTATTAGTAAAAGAATTTATCAAAGATTTTGAAAACCCAACTGAATTAATGTTACTTTGTGTTGTACATTGGTTTAAATTTAATGAGGGCATAACTGAAGATAATCTGTTTAGTAAAGTTCATGATTGGCTAAAATCTAGTTCTAATATAAATATAGAAGATAAACTAATTTTTAAAGCAATAAATAGAATAATTAAAATTTCAATTAATACTGAAAACCTTAAATTTGATTTGTAAATATTCTAAGCATTTTAAATAAAACTTGTTCCAAATGTGACAGTCGTTCCAAATGTTCCAAACGTATCATTTTAAATAATATACAGTGTAAAATGAAGGGGAGGTCGGACAGGTAAATCTTTCTTCCCTTGGTATTTATAAATTATCAAATATCAGGGACAGACAGACCGATGACCGACCTGCGCTTGACAGACTAGTTCGGAGTGTGTGAGGAATGAGCTAACTCGACAATTAAATATTTTACCGTAGTAGACGAGCCTTATCCCTAGCAATGCATATCAAAATTTTGAATTTACTGTTTTATGGGATTAATATTTTGTAAGAACTTGGCATCTGAATGGATGCCTTTTTCTTTTGCCCTGAAAAAATAGCATCGTTTTGTAGTATGACAAAAATCTCCGTTCAGCTAAAATTAGCTTGAGGGGAGGTGTGGATATGACTAAAAAATAGACACTGTTTATTTAGTACACAAATTAGTAAGTGGTTTTCCTTTTCACGAAGTTTTAGTTGGTTGCTATAGCACGCTAGAAAAAGCTGAAGAAGAAAAAACAAAATACGAAATAGCACGCATTCAAGAAATCGAAGTAGAGTAAAATCAATTTCTACTAAAGGGGATGTTAAAATGAATCCGGCAGAAAAGGTTGAGGAAGTTTTAAAAGAACTATTGCACTTTTTTAAAAGCTTGGACCATCTACCAGAAATGAATAGTATTGATGAAGTAATGTGTATTGGCAGTCATCTGGCCCTTGGGGCAGATATTGTAGATGAAACAATACAAAATTTAAATGAGTTAATAAGTGCTAATCAATAATTTTTCTAGTCACGTTCTATGAGCGTGGCTTTTATTATGCTTTGAAAACTGCATCGAACAGCCAATTAAACAAAAAAGTAACCTAAATTGGCGACAATGTTAATTGGTGGTATGGAACAGGAAGTGCTTTTCTGGTTTAGGGTATGCCCTCCATTGGATTGATGCAAAGCATGAAGTGACCTTCGTGTCCCTTCTTTTTTGTCTTCAGCGCTAAACTTTATGGGATTATATAGAATAATTATGTATAATATAAGTGGTTATAGTATTTTATTCCATAAGAAGAGAGGCGGAGTTTTTATTATGAAAATAACGAAATATCGTATTTTTATAGATGCTCAAAAAGAAACAGATTGGTTAAATGAAATGGCAGCTAAAGGATACGAACTTAAGAAAACAAATGGGTTCTCCTATCGCTTTAAACAGTCTGAAGAAAAAAAACAATATAAGGTCGTTTATACAATAAATAAAGAAGAAGCTAGTTCATTTATGTCGGAAGAGAACGGAATTCTTTGTAAAGCTTTTATAAATGGGTACGCATATTTTGAAAGTAAATCCTCTAACGAATCATTGTTATTCAATAATAATTTAAGTCAACAAATAAAACTACTAAAAAATAGACAAGCAACTCTATCATTTATACTAGCATTTAATATTTTTATGGGGACTTTACTACTTTACACTAGCCCACATTTAATATGGTTTATTATTCTGCCGTTATTAATTGTCACAGCAATTGGATATGCGCAATTAAGAATTCAGTCTGTAATTAATAAAATCAATCAACAAATAAGGTTTAATTAAACAATAACGAAATGTTACAAATATGCCCAAACTTATCTTTTCAATCTACAGTGTAAAATCGGTGTAGGGCGGAGTTTGGTGTGGTTTTGGGAGTGGAATTTGTAGAAAATTGTTCCAATTTATTTACTCGCAAAGTATGATTGATTTGGGTGATAAATATGGAAAATAATAATTCAATAGAAGAACAAAATGAAAACCTAAAAAAAAAGAAGAGATGGAAATTTGAATGGAGAAATCAGGATTGGGTATGGCTTGTGCTGATTCTGGTTGCAATAATTTATTTCATTTCAACCTTCAGACTTGCCGATAATATTCAGGTCGTCGATTTATTTTCATTTATATCTAGTTCAGTTTCTATCGCTTTAGCTCTAGTAGCAATTTTTTATTCATGGAAACAAGATAGTGATAACAGAAGAGTAAATGATAATGTTTCTACAATATTACATAATATTGTATATGAGATGGGTTCAGTCAAAAATTCAGTTGATAAGATAACTAGTAATGATATTGACACAATAGCCCAAAGTACTTTAGAAGAGGAAATTATTGAAGTGGATAGACAGCCTTCTTATAGTGCTGACGAAGTTAAAAAGATAGTTGAAGAAGCTTTAAATAATTTTAGCCAAAATGTTAAAACAAAAGTGGGAAAAGTTGATGATAATAATAATTCCTTAGTAAGTGCAATAAAAAATTATATAAAGCTTAAGGAAATGATTAATGAAATATCGAATGAAAAGAATGGTGAATTCAAAAGTCTGAAATATGTTCAGAAAGAACTTTTGAAAAGACACGGGATAGAGCTTTCACCAGGTCAAATTGTGCAAATTATGACTAATAAGTTTTAATTTTTAGGTACCTTAAAAGATGTCGATTAGATGTCTTTTTTTCTTTTACCCTGAAAAGGGAGTATCGAGCAGAGTTTCCCATCCCCTTGATTCGTCGGTACTTGCTTTTGAGAGTGAAATACATAACTGAATTGTTGGAGGTGGTGTTTATGAGATATGGCTAATTGGGATGAAATAAAACAGGAGTGGGAAACCACAAAAATTACATTGGCCAAGCTTGCTGAAAAACATGGGATAAAGCTTGGTACATTAAAGAGTCGTAAGAGCCGTGAGAAATGGTCAAGGGATGCAACTAAAATAGCAAAGGTTGCAACCGTAAAAGAGGATGCATCCGAAAAGGAAATAATCTATTTTACGGAAGATGATAAAAGTGGATTGAACGATAAGCAACGACTATTTATCGCTTATTACGTGAAGTGTTGGAATGCTACCAAGGCTTATCAAAAAGCTTATGGATGTGCTTATACAACAGCAAGAACAGAAGGCTCAAGATTACTTGCAAATCCTAACATTCGTGAGGAAATCATAAAGGTGCGAGATGGATTAACAGAGGATGCACTGCTTGACAAGCGCACACTTATCCAAAAATGGATAGACATAGCCTTTGCTGACATAACTGATTATGTGAAGTTTGGGAGGCAAGAAGAAGTCTTGTACAACGATGAGGGTCAACCAGAGCTAGACATGCATGGCAACGTTAAGACCTATGCATTTAACTATGTGCATCTGAATGAATCAGCCGAACTTGACGGTTCTCTCGTTACAGAGGTTAAGCAAGGCAAAGACGGTATCAGTGTTAAACTTGCTGATAAGATGAAAGCTATGGAGTTTTTATCGAAACACTTGGATTTGCTCAACGAGAATGAGCGTAAGCAGCTGCAAAACGAGCAGGCGAAGTTGAGTATTAAAAAGACCAAAGTAGAAATTGAAAAGCTGGGTTCAGGTGAACAAAATGGACCGATTGAAATCAAAATTATCGGTAAAAAATCCAAATAGTTTTATGCAAGAAATGTTGGGAAATAAATTCGGACAGCTTGCTTAAAGCCTGATAAATCAACGATGTATAAAATCTTGCATAATCAATAAAAAGCGAAGTTATAAGAACGTTGATACATCAACGGTTTATAAAAGTACCAACTTCCTAAAAGTGCAATTATGTTAACTAAAAACGAATGTGATATTCAATTTCTGCATAAAAAAAGCAACCTTAATTGGCTGCTTTTTTGTCATCGTGTTCTAATCCTAGAGCATCTTTGAGAGAAGCTTGGAGAATTTGAGAGAAGTTAAGTCCGGCATCTTCAGCTGCATCTCTTAACCATCGTGGAAGAGTACAATTTTTTGTTACAGCTTTATTAGCTGCCTCATTCCGATAAGGTGGCATATAAACATCAACGAATATAATTCGATCAGTAGTGTCGAATAACTCAATCTTGTCAGGAGCTGAAGGAGCAGGAATTGGTGAATCCTTCTCTTCTAATTCGAGAATTCGGAATGCCAACATCTCTTTTGCTTCTTTAATACCTGTTGAAATATCTTCAGCAGTTATTGCTGTCCCAGGAAAATCAGGGAAGTAAAACGAGTAATTACTTTCAGCTACTTCAGCAACAACTGGATAGATAAAATGATTTGGATATCTCAAAGTAAACACCTCTTCTTTTTAAATTTGAATTAAATAATGATCTATGGAGGTAAGGATTAGGCAAAGCAGAGAGGGGTTAGAACTTAACCCCTGAAGTCTGCTCGATACTCTTTAGAGTACCACGTTTGATAACTTCACCATCTCGTTTATAACTTATGTCAGCGAATCGAGTTGGGTCATCTTGGTGTATGTACCTTTGATGACTTCCTCCACCCTTATGTGTGGGGGATTTTATGAATCCGTTCTTCTTTAACTTTTGAAGAACTTCTCTTACGGTCACTTGCTTACCCATTACCTTACCTCCTTTCTATACCAATTATAACACGCATAATTAATGCGTGTCTACATAAAAATGAAAAAATATGCGTGTTTTTTATGCGTGTTAATGAAAGGGGGTTGAGTAAATGGCATCTGCAATTGAAAAAGAAGTGAATCCGCATTTTGAAGACTTCCTTTTCGATTGGCGTTGTAAAACTCAACTCCTAGTCGGTGGGTATGGTTCTTCAAAATCCTATCACGTAGCACTTAAGATACTTTTAAAACTACTCCAGGAAAAACGTACAGCTCTTGTCGTTCGTGAAGTTTACGATACGCACAGGGACAGTACGTTTTCTTTATTTTGTGAGATTATCGAGGACTTAGGGTTAGGTGGCAAGATAAAAACAAGTTCATCACCAATGACAGTTAGGTTTCCCAACGGTTCTAAGATAATCTTCCGAGGTATGGATAAGCCAGAGAAGCTAAAATCCATTAACAACATTTCACTTATCTGGTTAGAAGAATGTTCAGAAATCAAATACGCTGGCTTTAAAGAATTGCTTGGCCGTTTGCGACATCCAACACTAGACCTGTTTATGATTTTGTCAACAAACCCTGTATCTAAAGATAACTGGGTGTACACTCACTTTTTCATCGATGAAGAAAATGAACGTACAGTTTTAGATGATGAACGTTTATACAAAGAGCGTACAATCATCCAAGACGAGGTTTATTATCATCACTCAGTTGCTGATGATAATCTGTTTCTTCCCCAGTCGTATATAGATCAACTAGAAGAAATGAAAGACTATGATCCTGACCTTCACAGGATAGCGAGGTATGGCAAATTCGGAGTTAACGGTAAATTAGTGCTGCCGCAGTTAGAAGAGTGGGACCATGAAGATGTCATGAGAGACATCAACAGTATGCGAAAACCGTTATTTAAAAACGGTATGGACTTTGGTTTTTCTGAATCATCCAATGCTGTCTCTCGTATGTGTGTAGATACAGAAAAGGAATGGTTATATGTATGGGATGAGTATTACACGAAAGGTAAAACCGACCCAGAAATTGCTGCTGATTTAGAGGCAAAGGGGTTAAGGAAAACTTTAATGAAAGGTGATAATGCAGAAGCTAAAACCATCTTTTACTTACAACAAAAAGGCTTCCGAATATTGCCTTGTTATAAATTAACTCGTATAGAAAATACAAAAAAAATGAAACGATTTAAGAAGATCATCATATCTAGAAACTGCCCTAATCACATTCGAGAATTAAAGCCTCTTACTATTAAAATTGACCCTCGAACAGGAAAAGAGATACCAGGGGAATTTAATATTGACCCACATACGTTTTCAGCGATGTGGTATGGACTTGATGATTACGAAGTAGCTAATGTTAAAGGCTACAATGCAAAACGAAAGTAGGTGAAAACATGGATGAAAAACTAACGATCCGTCAACAGATGGATGATTTTAAAGCGTACATACCGTATTTAGACGAATACGGCATCAACGAGACTATTCTTGCTCAGTTAATCAACGAGCATAAGCCAATTAGGCGCGAAGTAGAGATGTTGCAGAAAAGATATGACACAACAGACGTACCAATTATGAAGCGTCCAATCATAGAGCTTCCAATAGCTAGTGAAAATATGAAACGTATTGACCAGCTAATTAACAACAAGCTCAACAATGCCTTTGATGCAGATGTAGTGGACACAAAAGTCGGATACTTTCTTGGGCACCCGATTAATTATGTAGTAGAAAAGGAGTCACATAACTTCAAGATACTTACTGCTACAATTGATGAAATGCGTATACGTGAGAACATGCCTGCAAAGGACACATCTACAGGCATGCAGACTTCTATAGCTGGCTATGGTGCTAGGTTAGTTTACTGGTCCGAGGACAGCGGTAAACAGGTGCTACGAGTATCAAATGTTAACCCAGCTGAGTGTATATTCTTGTATCACGAAAACATGCATGAACCTTCTTACTCTATCCAGTATTATTCGACAACACGTATAAAAGCTGATGGAACCAAAATGAAGATACAAGTAGCAGAATTTCATGATAAGGATAATACCTGGTTTTTCGAGAGTGGAACAAGTGGTTTTGAGTTAGTAGATGTTATACCTCACTACTTGTTGAATCCACCTTTATTTGGTGTAGAGAACAATGATGCTCTGCAAGGTGAAGCATCTAAAATACTCGCCCTAGTAGATGCCTATGACCGCACTATGAGTGACGCAAACAGCGAGGTAGAAGCTACACGATTAGCTATTCTTATCTTGCGGAACATTGGTATGGACGATGAAGACATACAGCAACTTAATAAATCAGGTGCACTTGAGCTATGGGGACCTGACTCGGATGTAAAGTACCTGACGAAAGATGTAAATGATTCGATGATTGAGCATTTACTAGATCGTCTTGATGAAAATATCACTCGTTTTGCAAAGAGTGTGAATTTCAACGATGAGGCTTTTGCTGGGAATATCAGCGGAATTGCAATGCGCTTCAAAATCTTTGCACTTGAGTTCAAAACAATCTTAGCAGAGCAGCGTTTCAGAAGTGCTTTGACCTATCAGTTTAAATTGCTCTGTGCTGGATGGTCATTACTGAATATCTGTAGCCCTGATGACTATCTCAAAATTTGGTTTGGTTTCAAGCGTAACCTACCATCAAACCTGAAGGAAGAGGCAGAGATACAGTCGATACTACAAGGCAGGGTATCAGAGCGTACACGCTTGTCGTTATTCAGTCAAATTGATGATGTAGAGGCGGAACTGGAGGCCATGAAACAAGAGAAGTCCGAGTTCCAGGGAGAGTTTGAAGACTTGAAACGTAAGGACATTGATGATTCAGATAAAAATGATGAAACAAATGAAGATGAATAGGTGGTGGCTACATGGACCAACTAGAAATCTTTGAACGATTGCAAAAGATACTTGAAGAATACGAGAAATCGTTTGATAAGCATTACTCTCGCTTGCAAAGCAGAATGGTTGAGAGTTTACAAGAAGCTTATGAGAAGTTTGGAAACAACCTATCAGAATACCGTAAATACAGTCGATTACAAGCGTTGGTAAAGCAATTGGATGGCATATCTTCAGCAGAGTATCAGAAGCTGTTAGAAGAAGCCTTAAAGATGCAAGAAGAGACGTTTGATATGACGTTTTTACTTTACACCTATCTGATTTACATGTACCTAAGCAACGAGGAAGGTAAATTACTGAATATCACAAGTGCAGCAGCCGGTACAAGCGCAGCAGTTGCTATTATCTACTGGTTGTTGAAGAATCGTAAACGTCTACGGAGTGAGTTTTTAAAAGAGTCAGAGTATGAAACTTTGCTCAGATTTAAAAAGCACAAAGATGATTATATATATAGCGTCTTCATGGATACGCAAGACAACCTGAAAGCAGAGGCAGATTTTACGGCTACTTCTAAGCAAGCTAAAAAGCGTACTCAATCAGCCAGAAACAACGGAATTAAACGGCTGCAGGAGATGTTTAACAGCACAGTTAACTATGTGCAAGATAAAATATATGATGCTCTCAAAGGCAAGGTTGAAGGTGTAGAAAAGATGTGGATCTCCATGAGAGATATGCAGGTAAGGCAAGCACACCGAATACTAGATAGCCAATTTGCCGATGAAGAAGGCTACTTCCATTATGATGGCGATAGAGCCAAGCGCCCGAAACTGTGGAAAGACCCTTCAATGAATTACGGCTGTCGTTGCAAGATAATTCTTCTTTTTGGTGGAAGAAATCCAATGTTTAGTCGTGTACATGATTATCAGGATCCACATTACCAAATAAAACTTGCAAAGCGCATCGATGAACTGTCGCCTAATAAAACATATCTTCAGTCATTAAAGCAGGCTCAAGATGAGATAAAGCCTCCTAAGAGAACAGTGCCGTACATTACGTTTAAAGATTGGCTTGAACAATATGGAGAGTAAAAAGCTTGAAAGTAGTGTTGAATAAATATTCACAAATAACTTCCGATAATAATTAATTATGTAAACTTGGTATTCTACGAAATGTTGATAAAACAGCGTTTGTAATGAGCATCGAAATTAAGTGTATACAATTTTTTATACATGCGTCACAAATCCTTTATTTACGTACACTTACAAATAGTAAATGGATAGAGATATTGATTAACTGTGTATAAAATCCTGTATATAATTCTTCATATCGAGCGAGAGGATTTGCTTGAGAAATAAGGAGAGGTGGTATAGATATGAATAAAACCCAAATGATCATATTATTAACAACTGTTATAGGTGGGATGGATGCAGCTGGTGTTAAGCCAAAGTTAAAATCTAGCGAAGGAGCCTTATTACAATATGAGCTTCTAAAATTAATTGAAGAAAATGGTGGAGAGGCAGCAGCTGAAGAAGTATTTGAAGATACCCTACATGAGGCTGTACAACAACTTTATAACGAAATTACAAAGGCGTAGAAATACGGCTTTTTATTTTTGCCTAAAAGGTGGTGAAAATGATGCTTGAATTCATCGGAATTTTAATTATAATCTTTTCCTTTTTAGCTATAGTTCTAACAATCTACAAAGGAATCAAAGTTAGACGTAAGTTGTTGCTACCTACCGAGTTAATTAATCAAGAGATGTTTGCAGAGCAGGAACAAGTCATTACTGAGTTACCTAGACGTGCTGTGGCAGATTCACACTGGCATGTAAAAACGTTTATGCGACCAAGACGAAAGAGGGTGTGATTATGGTTGAAGTTTTTGAACTACTTTATCGTCATCCAGGTTGGACTACTCTGTGGCTGTTACTAATTGTTATATGTATTGCTGCTATAGCAGAAAGGCAAAGGTGATCCCAATGAGAAATAACGTATCTAGCTACTAGAGCTTGTCTAGTAAATACATTGAGAGAAGGAGTCACTTATGTTCTCAAAAGTGCTCATTCAATTGCAAGTCGCGTTAATATTCATCGTACTTGTTGTTGCAACATTTTTAGATGGCAATTTTATTGATAATAGCTTCACTGAAACAGGTGGTATCTGTTTTACACTAATGCTTTGTACTTTAGCAATATGTCACTCACTCGAAAATAGAAAGTAGGAAAATGCAATGGATAACAAAAACAAATGCTTTTCTCCAGATTGTAATAACAAATCTGAAACAGAATTTTGCCCAGAATGCTTAGCAAATGGTGGTTTTAAACCATATGTTAATCCACAATTAGAAAATAATTTTAGGTACCACTCGCCAAAAGAAGGGCAGCCAGAACGATATCAATTAATTCGTGATAAAGCCAAGGAACTTGCTTATTTAATTGATGGAAATTGCCCTAACAGCCGGGAGAAATCCCTTGCAATTACTAATCTTGAACAAGCGATGATGTGGGCTAATGCTTCAATCGCACGAAATGAATAAATGGGCGTAAAGGGCACTAATAAGGTTAGTCCAGACGCATTTTAATTGTCTTTTTTAAGCATTTGAAGACATTAAAGAACAAATGACTAAGTGTTTCGCGGGCGAGAGCGTGCGAAGGACAGGAGGATAACATGCAAGTAAATTTTGAGACATTAAAAACATTGGTTGAAGCTGGTGATAAGTCGGCTTTTGAAAAACATATCTTTGAGAGTTTGGAAAAAGGTGACGTAGTTGCGGCAGCATCACACAATGCTTTTGTAAAAAGTGAACTAGATTCAGAGAAAGACAAGCATCACAACACAGCTTTAGAAACGTGGAAAACTAATCATCTACAAGGATTAATTGATGATGAAGTTTCAAAGCGCAATCCACAAGAGACGCCTGAGCAAAAGACTATTCGTGAATTGAAAGAACGTCTTGATCAAAAAGAAAAATCAGAACAACGAGCAGCATTGAAAGAAGCAGCTCTTACTTATGCAACTGATAAAGGGTATGATGCAAAATTTGCAACAAAGTGGATTGACAAATTACTTGGTGAAGATGAAACAGTTACAAATACCACGTTGGATAACTTTAAAACTGACCTTGATGCCATTGTACAAGCTCAAGTAGAAGAGAAGCTTAAAGGTGCTAATCGTAATCCTGGTGGTGGATCAGGTGGGGGTACAGATTTATCAACCGGTGCACGTGTAGCACAACAAAATCAGAATAAAAATGCTGAAGAACAACAAAAAGCGTTCTTCGGATAAGGAGGAAATGCAGCTATGAAATTTAAAAAGACGGAATATACAACACCTGCTGAAATTTTGAAGTTTCCTGAACATCATGTATCAGTATCCGTGTATGTAGACGACACAGGCATTACAGCGAATACAGAAGGGAAGAAAATTGTTCCTGCAGGTACGATTGTTGGTGGCGGTTTTTTAAATAATCGCACAGTAAAAGCAACGAAAGCAAATAGCGCTTCTGCTGAAGGTGTACTACGTTATGACGTAGATGTGACGTATGGTCCTTCTAACGGAGCAGCAGTCATTCACGGTTTTGTTGATTTAAACCGATTACCAGAAGCACCTGATGTAACTGCAATTACAGCGTTAAAACAAATTACATTCTTAAAATAATGGAGGTTTAAAGTATGCCAACTATTTTTGATTTAGTAACAGCGAAAAATACTAAGGATTACATTGAAAATTCCGATCAAAAGGTTTATTTAGGAGCGTCTTTGTTTCCGAATGATAAACAACTAGGACTAGAATTATCTTATTTAAAGGGCCGTCATGGTGCACCAGTAGTTTTAAAAGCAGCAGCGTTCGATGCTAACGCACCTGTTCGTCCACGTATTGGCGTTCAAAAAATCGAAACAGAAATGCCTTTCTTCCGAGAACAAATGAATGTGAAGGAGAAGGAACGTCAACAAGTCAACACTCTATTAGCTGGTGGTCAAACTCAATTGGCTGAGGCAGTGTTAAAGCATGTGTATGACGACCAGAAAGCACTTGTTGATGGGGCAAATGCTACTGCTGAACGTATGCGTATGCAACTGCTAACAACAGGCAAAATTTCTATTGACAGCGGTGCTGAAGGTGCTCAATACGATTATGATTATGAATTTGATCCATCACAATTTGAAGTGCTAACAGGAACAGACGTATGGTCAGATCCTAACTCAACTCAAATTCAGGATATCATGCGTTGGATGCAAGCTGTAAAACTAGCAAATGGAGCACGTGCTATTGTGAATAGTGCAACGTTTGCACATTTAGCTGCTCATGAGTCTATTCGAAAAGACCTTAATCCATTAGGAGCTACAAGCATCATCTTAACAAACGATGATGTTAAAAATTATTTACAACGTAAGTTAAAACTAAGTGTAGCAATTTATGATGAAACGTTTATCGATGAAACTGGCGATGAACAAAAATTTGTTCCAGATGGTGTGTTCACATTAATTCCACCAACAGGTACGCTAGGCAATACAGTGTATGGTACTACACCAGAAGAATCAGACTTAATGACAGGTGCTACAAAAGCTAATGTTGAGATTGTGAATACTGGGGTAGCTATCACAACTGTTAAACAAGAGCATCCTGTGAATGTTCAAACGATTGTTTCTGAAATCGTACTGCCGTCATTCCCTGTTGCAGATAAAGTGTTTATTGCAACTGTTTTATAATCAAGCGACTTGATCAGTAGTCGCTTTTTTCTATTCCACGGAAAGGAGAGATACGAATGTACTCAGTAGAGTTATTAAAAAATGCAAAGGTTCATGGCAAACCCCATAAAGCAGGAGCGCTTGTGAACGTTGACAATGATTTACTTGAGGAATTAAAAGAGAAAGGTCTTATTGGTGCTGTAGAAGAACTTAAGAAGACTTCAAGGACAACCAAAGCTGTAGCCGCGAAAGATGGTGAATAGTATGTGGGATGTCACAGATGATGATGTGAGGTATTATGCAACTTTAGGTCAAGTTAAAAAGCCAAACACGGATTACTACAAAGCTATGTTACCAGTGATGCTTGATAAAGTGAACGAGGACTATAATACTTGTTTCACACCTGAAAACATGCCACCAAATGTCAAATTATTTTTGGCTAAAGCAGTACCATTTTTCAGTGGCGCCAGTGGATTAAAGTCACGAAAAATGGGATCTGTTTCTTACTCATTTGATTTTAATGATATGCCTGTAGCTATTACGGATTTATTAAAACGCTATAGAAAGGCGAGATTCCATGTTTTTCGACCCTATGGATGAGTTCCCTCATACTGTGAATATTAATGAAGAAAAGTCAGTTTCGAACGGCTCTGGCGGTTCTGCAAAGAAATGGGTTAAAACAGGTGAACTTGACTGTTTTGTAGATACACCAACATCATCAAGATTAGTAGAGATGAAACAACTTGGCGTATCATTCCATCGAGATATTTATTTTTCCTATGGAGAATTAATACCTTTAACAGCAAGGATAGAGTATGAGGGTATCGAGTACACAGCTGCAGGTGATGCAGAGGACCAGGGCGGCATGCATGAAGTCATGCGTCTGCCATTGAAGAGGGTACAGTAATGGGTATCACAAAGCGAGGAAATAGACGTGTAGAGCGAGCTCTTAAAAAGTGGCAAGATGACATCATCGATGAAATAAAGCGTATTATCAGAAATACAACTCTGTTATTAGAAAAAGAGTTGAAAGCTAGAATGCCACATGAAACTGGTGAAATGGCCGATTCCATAAACGTAACATTTGATGCTGATGGGTACGGTGCAAAACTAGAAATCGGAGCTTTTTACGCCATCTACGTAAACTACGGGACTGGCATCTATGCACAAGGTCCAGGAGGTTCCCGTGCGAAGAAAATTCCTTGGGTGTACTTTAATACACGTTGGGGCCGTTTTGTACTAACACATGGTCAACGAGCGCAGTTCTTCTGGGAACAAGCTGTAGATGAGGCGTCTGATTATTTCATTAAAGAATTTAGAAGGCTAGGGAAGTGACAATATGGCACTACCATTTTTAGAATTGCAAACGGCGGTGTATCAACGGTTATCCAATGATGCATCGCTTTTAAATTTGGTCACAGGTGTATACGATCATGTAACGGAGCAAACGCCTTTTCCTTATGTTTATCTTGGTGAACCGTTATTGAATATCGACCAGGAAGTGAAAGTTGAGGATATTGCTGAAGAAACAATAGCCATACATGTATATCACAATCAAGAAACAAGTGGCGAGTATGGCAATGCAAAAGTTTATGAAATCTTAGATGCTGTTCATGAGGCACTTAAGTATAGGATTGAATTACCATCTTATGAAATCCTGCAGGTCAAGCCGCGTGAACCACGTGTCTTTGACGATATCGACAATGTACAAAAGCATGGTGTAATTACTTATAAATACAAACTATTAAAAACAAAATAGGAGGATCCGCAATGGTAAAAATTATTTTGGTACAACCAACCGATAATGTTTTAGGAGCTGATGGTTTGGTACCGGGCTTTCAGACGGATTATTCACACAGCCTAGAACGAGATAACTCTACTGAAGCTACAAAAATGGGCTCAATATCAGCTATTGGTACCTTAACAGAAACGATGGAACTGTCCATGTATGGGCGTAAAGGTGATGCTGGGCAGAAAGCTATCTATCGTGCAATTAAGGATGGTAAAGAGCTGAAAGTGTGGGAAGTAGAAACAGAAAAGAATGATGAAGGTACCCACGATGCTAAGTTTGCCTTTGCCGTAGTGGATTCGTTTGAAACATCTAGCCCAGTAGAAGGGTTAGAGGAATTAAGCTCATCTATGACTGTGCAAATTGAGTCAGTAGAAGGTGTATTTATGGATTTACCCCCAGGTCTTATTAATTTTGCGAAATACGGCTTCCAACTGCCGGGCGATACTACTGGTGACTCTAGTAACATTGTTAATAAAACAAAGGTTACTGGTATTACAGTGACACCTGAAACGCTCAGTCTAACACCAACAGATAAGCAACAACTAAGTGTAGAAGTTACACCAGCTGATGCTTCAAATCAGTTTGTAACATATGCATCATCAAATAAAGATGTGGCTACAGTTTCACCAAATGGATTATTGACAGCTGTAGCAGATGGTACCGCAACAATTACGGTGACATCAAAGGACAATCCTACAATTACTGATAAAGTGTCAGTAACAGTTTCTTGATCTATAAAAGACGGGCTTAGGTTCGTCTTTTTCTTATGTCCAAAATCAAAAAGAAAGAAGGAAAAAGAAATGGCTACATTAACAGTTAAAGAGAAGGAATACACATTAAAATGCTCTATTATGCTTGATAAATTATTAAATAAAGTGATTCCGGAACCAAAAACAAAAGACAGTGAATCGCAAAAAGATAAACTATCGGGTGGAATCTCCAAGGTACTACCACAGCTGATTGAGCAGGATGTTGAAGCGCTGGTACATCTTTGGGAAGCAACGATTAAATTGCAAACAAAAAAGGCACCAACACAAGATGAAATTTTAGAAGCAATCGATGAGCGTATGAATGCTGATGATGACGCAACCATTATGTTTACAGAAGTGTTTGAGGCAATCGAAGAATCGGCTTTTTCTCGAAACGAGTTGACGAAATTCAAGAAGAATATGCTGCTCGTAAAAGAAATGAAGCAGAAGGACGAGGAAGAAGTACAGAAAACAACTCTAATGATGAAACGTATGTCCGAGGGTTACAAGGAGATCACTGGTCGCGATCTATTCGAGGAAAAACAGACGGCTTAACCTATGATGATTTTGAACGTAACTGTGCTAGGTTTCTAGGTACCTATGATATAGGTCTAATCTATTCATGGACACCTAGGGAGTACCGTAATTTCTTGCAAGGCTCTCAATTAGCAAAAATTGATGATCATGAGCGAGCAATTCAAGCTGCTTGGATTGCTGGTGTAGTTTCTAAGCCGAAAAAATCTCGGAAAGAAAATCCTCCTAAGAAATACTTTGATGCAGAAAAGGCTCGTAAAGAAGTTCTAGCTGGCTCAAAAAATGAACAGCAGATGAAATTAGACTTTACGTTGTATGACCAAATGCGCAAAGAGTTAAAAACATTTAATTGGCAGCTTGTCGAGAAGAAATCATAGAGGTGGTGAGTGTATGCCAGTTGAGCGCTTTAAGGCCGAAGTAGATGCCGATATTAATAGTTTTAAACGAAAAATGGCAGAAGTTGACCGTCAAATGAGGGAACTTGCAACAGGTGTGTCTGTAGAAATCAATGCTTCTATCAATGAATTTATATCGAAAGTGCAACAGGTACAAGCGAGATTGCAACAACTAGATGCTACTGAGGCGACTGTTGAAATTGATGCTAAACTCAACGACTTTATGCGAGATCTCTTACAAGTCAGGGCATTGGCACAAGACATGGATGGAGAGACCATCAAGGTTAGAGTATTACTTGATGCAGAAGTGTTTTACACACAACTAACAATGATACAAGCCGAAATCGATGCCTTAGAACGCGAACGGGTAAAAGTTAAAGTTGAACTATCTCTTGGTAGTTTTATGATGGATTATGCACAAATCCAAGCGTTAATAGCTCAATTATCAGGTCAAAGTGGCAATATCAAGATCGATGTAGATTTCAGTGAGGTTATTGCTGCTATCCATGAAGTAAAGCTTGCTATTTTAGCGTTAAAAGATGTCACAATTGACATTCATGCTGATATTACTAGCTTCTTACGTGGCGTAGTAATTGTAGAACGACAATCGAAAAAATTAAAGAAAAACATCGTCATTAAGATTTGGGCTGACTATACCAATGCCATGAAATCATACGCAAATACTGTACAAGCATTTGCTGAGGCTGGCCGTCAAATTATCGGTGGTGCATTGCTCTCATTAATACCTGCTTTATCACAATTTTTATCGGTATTGGTAGGGTTAATCGGGTCCTTAGGTGTCATGATTGGTGTGTTAGCAGGACAACTGTTGATATTAGCTAGTGCATTAAGTATTGCAGCATTAGGCTTTGGTGGCTTGGCTGCTGTGGCCATTCCGACTATAAAAAAATTATTTGATGAGACAGCTAAGTTAAATGCTGAACAACAACGAGCAAAAGCTTCATGGGACGCTTTTAAAGGTACCTATGATGATTTAGTTAAGGCTACAGAGAAACCAGTATTACAAGCATTTACGAGCGCTATGCAAGGTGCTCAAAAAATATTAAAATCTCTTCAGCCTATGATTGAATCTGTAGCTAAAAGCGCAGCCAAGTTGATGGGTGCCTTTGATAAATCTATCAATAGTCAACCGATTCAAAAGATTTTTGATACGTTCAATAAATACGGTGCATCAATTTTTGAAAATTTTGTTGCGGGTATTGGTCATCTTATAGCTGGGCTAGGTAGTTTGATAGCAGCACTTGCACCTGCAGCTGAGGCGTGGTCCAAAAACTTTAATGGTATGATGCAATCCTTTGCCTCATGGGCTGATGGTTTAAGTCAATCTGAGAAATTTCAGTCGTTTATAAGTTATGTACAAACCTATATGCCTGTTATCTCTAAAATTTTTGCAGATCTCACAATGGGAATTATCGCCTTCTTCTCAGCATTTAGTGACATGGGCGGTAGCTTCATGACAAGTCTTGCAAGCATGATGGAAAGCTTTAGGGCATGGGCTGAAACATTAGGTGAAAATCAGCAGTTCCAACAATTTTTAAGTTTTATCCAAGAATCTACACCAGCAGTATTAGCATTGCTAGGTAACCTTTGGGACTTGATTATTAATCTAGGTATTGCATTCGCTCCTATTGGCGCAATTGTTTTGGATGTCGCTAATTCATTTTTGGAATGGTTTAATAATTTATTACAGACAAATCAAACTGCAGCTAAATTAGTTGCTCTATTCCCAGTAGTACTTGGCGTTATCTCTGCATTAGCACCTGTAGTCATATCGGTTGTTTCGATTTTCGGGAATCTTGTTGCTGCTATTATTCGTGTTCTACCGCATTTATCAAGCTTTTCAGCGATTGCCACAAAAGTAACTGAAATTGTTACTAAAGTTTGGGGACATATATCCAAATTAGGCGCTGTTTTTGCGTGGCTTACAACACCTGTAGGTATAGCAGTAGTCGCAATTGGTTTAATTATCTCGGCTCTCGTACTTGCATATAACAAGGTGGATTGGTTCCGGGCCTTGGTTAATAAAGCCTGGACATCCATAAAAGAAGTAACATCTAAAGCTTTTAAAGCAGTATATGATACTATCTCAAAAGCACTCGAGGAAGTTGTAGCATTTGGTAAACAGATACTGGGGAAATTCG
>Ga0213828_1000563_pt1 | contig 34903 bp, 27 predicted proteins | sample MC6MC0897MG_FD_180664 | JGI IMG/M metagenome (GOLD analysis project Ga0213828, IMG submission 180664) | Enriched soil aggregate microbial communities from Iowa State University, Ames, United States - MC6-MC0897-MG | ecosystem: Environmental > Terrestrial > Soil > Unclassified | place: USA: Iowa...
TCTGAACGTTGTGTGAAGGATAATGCTCTAGCTGAAAAAATAGTTCGTAACGGTTTATTATCATTTGTCAACGCATGGGAGAATATTCCGATGTTTGAATCACAAAAACGTTTACCTCGCAGTATAAAAGAAGCTATTCGCGCAGAAAGACTTTCTCAGAAGAAGGAAGGCCTGGCTGGTAGCTTACGAGGCATTGGGACAGGCGTCCAGCCTTCAAATTGGCTGTCATTAACTAAGTTAGAATTTCCTGTGCTTTTAATAACAGGCTCATTAGATGAAAAATTTTGTAAAATAGCACTAGAAATGAAAGCGTTATTAAATATTGTTAAGCATAAGACAGTAAATGACGCTGGACATGCAATTCATGTGGAAAATCCCGCTGAGTTTGCTACAATAGTAGAGGAGTATTTAACTTCTTTCAACACCAATGAAAGAAGTTAAAGCCTCCGGCGGATGTCATGGAATCGGAAAGGAATTCTTTGTGATTGCACAAAGCCGATTCCAGACGCAATTATGCCGAGGCATAATTGATCGTAATAAAATTTTACGTTACCGCCTCGGTTCTGAACGAGACGAATATATTTATTAGGAGGCAATTCAATGACACGTCAATGGACTACTTTACATACTTACGAAGATATTAAGTATGAGTTCTATAACGGTATCGCAAAAATTACGATTAACCGTCCAGAAGTGCGCAACGCATTCCGACCAAAAACGGTAATGGAAATGATCGATGCTTTTTCACGTGCACGTGATGACAAAAATGTTGGGGTTATCATTTTAACTGGTGAAGGTGAACATGCCTTCTGTTCAGGTGGGGACCAAAAAGTACGCGGTCATGGCGGCTACGTTGGTGAAGATGAAATCCCACGTCTAAACGTTCTTGATTTACAACGTTTAATCCGTGTTATTCCAAAACCAGTAGTAGCGATGGTTGCTGGCTATGCAATCGGTGGAGGACACGTATTACATGTTGTTTGTGACCTAACAATTGCTGCTGACAATGCACGTTTTGGACAAACTGGACCAAAAGTTGGTTCATTCGATGCTGGTTATGGCTCAGGCTATCTTGCACGTATCATTGGACATAAAAAGGCGCGTGAAATTTGGTACCTTTGCCGTCAATATGATGCACAGCAAGCACTTGATATGGGATTAGTTAACACAGTTGTTCCTTACGAGCAACTTGAAGATGAAACTGTACAATGGTGTGAAGAAATGCTAGAAATGTCTCCAACTGCTCTACGCTTCTTAAAAGCAGCGATGAATGCAGATACAGACGGTTTAGCAGGTCTTCAACAAATGGCTGGCGACGCTACTCTTCTTTATTACACAACAGATGAAGCTAAAGAAGGTCGTGACGCATTTAAAGAAAAACGTCAACCAGATTTCGGTCAATTCCCAAGATTCCCTTGATTATTGGAAGCGTTGAACAGCTCGTATCTTTTTGGAGATACGAGCTTTTTGTATATCTAAACGGGCGCGACGGATAGACTTGTCAGAGTGCCGGATAGAATAGTCGAAGCGAAGGAAAGCCTGATCAAAGTGATGGATAAACCTCGCAAACTGACGGATAGACGGATGATGCGATGTAACGGTAAGATTAAGGTTGATTGGAGGGAAAACGAGATGTATCCAAATTGGATTTTACAGCGAGCGTATTTAACACCGTTACGAAACGGTTTAACATATAATGGGCAAACTTGGACATTTCAAGAATTAAATGATTTGTCTTTAAAGCGTGCGCGTCAACTAACTACATTAGGAATTAAGCAAGGAGACCGGATTGCTATAATGGGGCCGAGCAAGCCTGCACTTGTCATCATGATGTATGCATGTATGCATTTACAATGTGAAATGGTCATGCTAAATCGGAGGCTATCACAGGCTGAAATTGCCTATCAATTAGAGGATTCAGAGGCAGTGACAGTAGTAATTGCAGATGAGGATGTAGAAAAACTACCGTCGCAAACTACGCATCACTTATTTTCAACTATTGAAGAAAGTTCGGAGACGACGATAGATGTTGCAAAAGAATGGCCTTTACAGCAAACAACATCAATTATGTATACATCTGGTACGACTGGCTTTCCAAAAGGGGTTCGTCAAACGGTTGGAAATCATCAGGCAAGTGCAACGTCCTCTGTTCTTAATTTAGGTTTGCAGGCTGATGACGCTTGGTTATGTGCAGTACCACTTTTTCATATTAGTGGCTTTTCTATATTAGTACGCTCTCTATTGTACGGTAATAAAGTGAATTTATATAATCATTTTGATGTAGAAGCCATTTCCGAAAATATAGTAAATGGTGATGTTACGCATATGTCAGTAGTCGCTGTTACATTGGAAAGGATTCTACATACACTTGAACAGAACAATGCACAAGCCTCACCGAAATTTAAAATGATGCTAGCAGGCGGAGGATCTGTGCCAGTAGATTATTTAAAAAGAGCTCATGCATTAAATTTAGCTGTAGCTCAAACGTATGGTATGACTGAAACTTCATCACAAACGGCAACATTAGCAAATGAAGATGCGATGCAAAAAATAGGTTCAGCGGGAAAACCATTGTTTTTTAACCAAATTCGCATTGCTGAGCCGAATGCCAATGGTGAGGGAGAGATTTGTATACGTGGTCCACATGTAACGCCAGGATATATTGGTCGTTTTGCCGAAAAAAATGCAACGATCGATGGCTGGCTGCATACTGGCGATATTGGTTATTTAGATGAAGAAGGCTATTTATTTGTCATTGATCGTCGGGCGGATTTAATTATTTCAGGTGGGGAAAATATTTATCCTGCGGAAATCGAAAATGTGTTACTTACACATCCTGCTGTTCAGGAAGCGGGAGTATGTGGTATCGAAGATGATGAGTGGGGACAAGTACCAATTGCCTTTGTTGTATTAAAAGAACAAGTACCGGTCGAACAAATACAGGCATTTTGTCAACAGAAACTTGCTAAATATAAAATGCCAAAAGAAATTATTATTACGGACAAGCTTCCTCGTAACGGTGCTAATAAGTTACTTCGTAGAAAATTAATGAAGTAATGTTGCGGCGCTTCACTTTCGCACAAAAAACATCTGCTGAAGTTTCATTTTATCACTATAAATTTGAGTGATATGCTAAGTGAATTGGTTGATTGAGTGACTGGGCGCCCCAGGAAGCTTTGCTCTGTGCGAAAGCGAAGCGACAGCAACAAATGTTTTATCTGCGCGAAAGCGAAGCGTCAGCGGCAAATGTTTTATCTGCGCGAAAGCGAAGCGTCAGCGGCAAAGCGCCCAGTCGGAACGGAAATCAGCCACTCATTTTGCTGGAGTACCATACTTTAATTTCAATGAAAAAATAATTTTTTTCAACACTATGAAAGAAGCCTTCATGATAAGAGGGCTTCTTTCAGTTTATAGACAAACATTATTTTGTTTGCATAAAGCATTTAATTGGTAGACCACGCTACTTAATATTTCACGAGAAGCGTCGAAGCTGTCTTGTTTCCTATATGGATAGATTTATTTTGTACAAAAAACCAACCTATTGCCTTACAATTTTTCTGGTTTTTTCTGGTATTTTAATTATAACCATAATAGAATTTTGGTTTCAGCTTGCCGACTCATCCTTTAAAGAGGAACAGTTGATTTTGCGGAGAGTGGCGACTCCTGCGGGATAAGCTTGCGCTGAAAGCCCCGCAGGAACGTAGTGACGAGGAGATTGAAGCCAAGCCCGCGGAAAGCGTCCACTCGGAGTGAAAATCAACCTTTGTTTATGGATACAAATTAATTTATATTCGATCAGTTGAAAAGAAGCCTTCATGATAAGAGGGCTTCTTTTATTCGTTTTAACTTCTATCAGCGGATGTCTTTTTTAGCAAACTTTTAGAATTAAATTAATCATTCATTAACATAATAAAAAATGGAAGGCATAAACTAGTTAGTAAAGGAGAATGACTCATATGAGAAAATATATATATAATGTTGTCATTATATTATTTGTTTTACAAATGAGTCATGTGCAAGTATTCGCAAACTATGAACAAAAGAATATTGCAACAGCAAATTCAATAGAAACACTACAAAATCTAATTGATAAACAAGTTATGCAATTGTCTACTGAATTTGACATCCATTACACAGGTGATACGACTGAAATAAAAGATGAACTATCAGAGCTTATTAAACATGCTATTCAAGATCCATATATTTACGCCAATATTTCTAGTTTTAAATGGAAATATGATGGATATGCCAATAATATTGTCATTAAATTTCAATTTACTTATCATATTTCACAAGCAGAGGAGGCATTTGTAGAACAGACTTTGGCGAATATTATTGCACCTATGCATGGATTAAGTGATCTGCAGAAACTACAGGCTGCACATGATTTTATTGTCTTATCCGCTGAATATTCAAAGGAAACCGAAGGAAGTCAATATTCTCCCTACACATTGCTTACGGAAAACAAGGGAGTCTGTCAGGCATATGCTTTAGTGCTTTATCGGATGTTAGAGATGCTAGGCTTTGAGGTACAATACGTTCCAGGAAAAGTAGGTGAACAGCTACATGCCTGGGTTTTAGTAAAGCTTGATAATGAATGGTATCATATCGACGTTACATGGGATGATCCTTTGCCGGATCGTAAAGGTGAAGTACGTTATAATTACTTTTTAGTTTCGGATCGCCAATTAGCACAGGATCACTCTTGGGACTATGCGAGCTTCCCCGCTGCAACAAGCGAAGCCTATATAGATTTTCATAGAACTAGTAAGGTTGAAGTTCTTACAAAACCAATATTGGATAGTTATTTTACTTTTGATGAAAGACTGTCTAATTTAAGTAAAAATAAATTAATTGTAAAACAATTAATAGAACAGCCTACACAGCTTATAAAAGGAAATCAAAGCGATCACTCTGTTCAGTTACATCTAAATAAATGGGAACCAATCATTTTAGAAAGTAAAGTAGTACAAATAAAGGCTGAGCAAAAGAAACATGATTCGGTAAAAATGAAAAAGAGGCTAATAAGTATTTATAGAACGGAAAAACGAATGCCACAAGAAAAATACGTCATAATAAAGGAGGTGCCCCAAACGATTGTCGGGGCACCTCCTTAGTCATTTATTTGTGGGAGTTTAATGCAGTATCTAAAGTTTGAATATTTTTCTTCATTAGCGTGAAGTATGTTTCATTATTTTTTTCATCATCCGTTGTTAAAACGCTTAAATTATGCAAGACAAGCGACTCTGCCCCAACTTCTTTTTGGATGACCTCGGCTAACTTAGAAGAAACATTTTGCTCGAATAAAATGTAATGAATATGCAAATCATTTGCTTTATCAACAATCTTAGTTAGTTCCTTTTGAGAAGGTTCATTTTGTGAGTTTAAACCTGCTATTGGTATTTGCTTTAAGCCGTATTGACCTGCGATATAGCCAAATGCTGCATGTGATACGAAGAACGACTTCTCTTGTGCCTTATCAGCCATTGCTTTAAATTCGTTGTCTAAATCTTGGAGTTCTTTTACTAATGCTTCGTAGTTAGCTGTAAATGTAGCTTCTTGTTCCGGCATTTTTTCAACTAGCGTGTTTTTAATAGAAAGTGCTAAGTCTTGACTAATAATAGGTGATAACCAAACATGTGGATCTATATTTCCATGATCATGATCGTCATGTCCGTGTTCGTCTTCACCGTGGCTATGCTCTTCTGTAGTAGTAGCATGGTCATCTTCATCATCGTGTATATGTCCAGTGCTGACAGCTAATTTTTCATCTGAAACCTGATCCGCTGTTGCAACCATTGTTACATCTTCATTAGCTAGTGTTTTTTTGGCATTTTCAACAAAGCCCTCTAGTCCTAGACCAATATAGAAAAATATATCAGCATCTGCTAGTTTCATCATATCTTTTTGTGTTGGCTCAAATGTGTGTTCATTGGCGCCAGCAGGGTAAATGGAAGAAACCTCTACAAAATCGCCGCCGATTCGTTGTGCAAAATAACTTAACGGATATACAGTTGTGTAAATTGTTAATTTATCCTTTTTCTCTGACTGTTTAGATGTTGATGTTTTATCTCCACAGGCAGCAGTGAATAAGGCAAGAACTGCAACTAAACATAACAAAAATAACTTTTTCATTTTATAGCATACCTCTTTCAAATAGTAATCGTTACGATTTGGTTATTAGAACAGTTTCTATAATAACGTACATCTGAAAAAAGTACAAGAAAAAATGACCCTCGAAAATTAATTCTTTTTCGAAGGCCATTTTTCAGGCACAGGATCAAAGCCGCCAGGATGTAATGGTTGGCATTTTGATATGCGCTTAATCGTTAAATAGAATCCTTTAATGGCACCGTGTTTTTGAAAAGCTTCTAGCCCATAAGAGGAGCATGTAGGGTAGAAGCGGCAGGATGGTGGCGTCATAGGTGAAATAAATTTTCTGTAAAACTTAATGAGCCATATAAAGGGATATTTCATATTTGTTTATCCTTTTGTTGTGGATTGACCTGTTCAGGCTTAGCATCGATAGTCTGTGTAAAGAAATTGCTTTTTTTCTTCAAAAGGACAATGACAGAAACGCCAAACATAAGCATCATCATTGCAATCATAATTATTATTGGTAATGGTACTCCCATTGTGTTCACTCCAAATTCTATTTGTTAATAATATTATAAAAGAATTCCTTTAAAAAATGTACAAATTGAACTAGTCTTCATCTGGATGAAAGCTTTGCTTAGGTTTTTCATCAACTGTATGTTTAAAGGCATATGCGCGATTGACACTAATAATAGTCGCGACTGTTATTAAAATAACGATAATCGCTGCTACAATTAAAAGCGTGATTAAACTCATGGCATTCCCTCCGTTCCTTAATCATCATATCTATTATAAATTAGATAATCTTACTTAGTTGTGAAGGAAGTTTGACATTCCAGCGAATAAAATGGCACTTTTACCTCCATACTATGGAAAAAGGAGGTTTGTAGAGATGGAGCGTCATCGTGTATATTTTTCACTTGCCAATAGAACGTATTATACAAATCCATATGCAGGACCGTGGAACTTTGAACTCAATATAGACCGCCAAGCATTAGATGTCTTTGAAAAGATTTTTCAGCAAATGCAGCTGTTAGAAATTTCAAATGCATGGCGTGCACAGTTACCGTATATACAGTATCACCTAGATAGGGAAAATGATGAAATTGATTTGCGATTAAAAAAAATCTATGCACTCGTCCATGAGTATGGGGATGATGATACGAAAGCATTTGTGGAACAACTTCCTTATTTCAATAAACGTGTTTAAGATTAGGGGTCACTGAAAAACTTCAGCGACCCTAATTTGTATAAGCTTTTAATGCACGCTAAAATTGAAAACTATAATGATTGCAATGTCTATTATTAAATAGAAAGAGTTCTATATACCGAGAGTCTATTTCTTTTGAATGTTATTTTCCAATACTAGTGTTAAAGAGTGAGGAAATGGCGCTACACGATCTGTAAAAATTGTGGATTTCTTTAAAACGAAAAGCATAAATAAAATAGTAACTAGGCAAATAAGACTTTAGCAAAAAATACTCCTAATACCACTTTATTTAAGCTATAGTCTATAGTAAAAATAAATGGATCTTTAAGGACTGTTGAAGGAGCTTGAGTACATGGAATTTGGAACATTGCAGAAACATTCCTCTGGCCTGTCAAACTGCTGCGTTTTTTAATACATACTCTATCCGCTTTATTAGAGCAGTGAATTATAGGAGATACATACTTTTAAGGCCAATACTGACATAGATTTTTATCTATGTGCTGAAGAATGCTATTATTTCTTAGTAATAGATTTAACTTAATGTATGAAATAATGCTTTTGCAATATAAAAAGGAGTTGAAGAGCGTGTTCTCATTTACAGATTTAAATGATTTACGAGTAGATTTAAGCTTTACAAGGGGGCAACTTGAGGTTGAGCCTAAGCATGTACTCGTTTTTTTAAAACATAAAAATAAGTGGTTATGTACGATTCATAAACGCCGTGGTGTAGAGGTTCCGGGTGGAAAGCAAGAACCAGGAGAAACATTGGAGCAGGCGGCAGTTAGGGAAGTGTTTGAGGAAACTGGTGTTCATGTGAAAAATCTTAAATGGTTTGCAGAATACGCAGTTCATGAGGACATCTTATTTTGTAAAACGGTCTTTACCGCACAATTTGCAGGGCAAGAGGACATAGAATTTGATTTAGAAACGTCAGGCATGCTTTGGTTAACAGATGAAGAATTTGCTCAGCATCCTAACTTGAGTTTTCATATGAAGGATGAGGGTATGAAGAAAATGCTGGAGGAGTTGAAACATCGTGACAAACAATGGTGAGATCGTAAAAAAGCGTGCCTATCCTTCGCCGAATCCAGCTATTCGTTTAACCGAAATTACTTATATGTCACAGGGGCTACGTGTGAAGGGATTATTAGCAGAGCCTAAGGCAGAAGGTACATATGATGGCTTTTTATATTTACGTGGAGGTATGCAAAGCATTGGTATGGTGAGACCTTCGCGTGTCGCACAGTTTGCAGCACAAGGCTTTATCGTTTTCGCCCCATATTACCGTGGCAATCGAGGTGGAGAAGGTCGAGATGAGTTTGCTGGAGGGGATCGTTATGACGCTGTATACGCAGTAGATGTGCTAAAAAAGTTTTGTAATGATAATATCCATATCTTTGGCTTTTCGCGTGGTGGCATTATGGCACTGTGGACAGCGATATTACGTAGAGATATCACCTCTGTTGTGACATGGGCAGGAGTATCTGATGCAACAGCTACATATTGGGAGCGGACAGATATGCGCCGTATGATGAAGCGGGTTATTGGAGGGACGCCTAATCGTGTACCAGAGGCTTATGATGCTCGAACACCACTATTTGAGGTAGAGCACATTACAGCTCCCGTACTTATTATTCATGGCTACCGTGATGAAAATGTAGATATTGAACATGCAAGACAGTTAGAGTTTTATTTAAAGGATGCTGATAAAACATATGAGACATGGTATGATAGCCGCTACGCTCATCAGTATCCACCGGCAAAAAATAGAGCAACAGTACATGCACTTTGTGAATGGATGAAACGACAATAAGGTATTCAAGCTGTCTTTCCATTCAACGATTCTAATGTAGAAACTCTTTGAATCAAAAAGGTATTAACTTGGGGTAGACCTCAGAATTGCTCGGGTCAGTGGGAAAACTGCTCGGGTAGGACAAAGAACCGCTCAGGTGCTTTGGGTAGACACCTGAGCGGTAGCAAAAATTAAGGATATTTACTCTATATATTTTGCTAAAAAGTTATTAACAGTTTCCCAATAGGTATCTCCAGCAACACTTTCAGCATTACCATGTCCAGCACCTTCAACTATAAATTTCTCCTTCGGTACATTGGCGGCCTCATATACTTCATTTAGCATATCAGAGGGAACGAATGTATCATTACTTCCATGAATGAATAGTATAGGTGTTTTCGATTTTGCTACTTGCTTGACGGTATCAGCTTCACCAAGCGTAAAGTCAGCTCTTAACTTCGTAACAATTGAAGAAAAATGCATAATAGGAAATTCAGGTAAATTAAAGAGTGCTTTCAATTGATAGGAGAATTCATCCCAAACTGAGGAATAACCACAATCCTCAATAATAGCCTTAACATTGTCAGGTAGATCTTCTCCTGAGGCCATCATCACTGTAGCACCACCCATGGAAACACCATACAAAACAATTTCAGCGTTTTTATCAGAACTGATAATATTATTAATCCAAGAGACTACATCAAGTCGATCATGCCAGCCCATACCAATATAGTCACCTTCACTTTTTCCATGAGCCCTTGCATCAGGTACGAGAACGTTGTAGCCTGTATCATAAAAGTGCTTAGCGTACTTTGTCATTTGTGAGCCATCAGATGAGTATCCATGGAAAATAATTGCCCATTTATTTGTTTCGTTTGTATTTTTAAGCGTATAGGCATGTAATTTCAAATCATCGAAAGACGGTATATAAGAATCCTCATAATTCTCTTTAAACCACTTCTCACTCTCTTCTTTTTCTTTAGCATCCTTAGGACTAACAGCAATAGAATTGTGCGGAGCATTAAACACTTCTGATTTATCAATATTAGGATTTAAGGCGAAGTTATAAAAATAATTCCCTGCAAAAAATCCAACCCCAATAAACAATACTAATAGAAGACTGACAATGGTAATAATCACTTTATACTTTCTTTTCATATGTATCCCCCTAAAACTACTATTATGAATTATACACAAAGTTACTAATATGAAAAGTAGACTTTTCAAAATAAGGGGATATAAAAAAGGGAACTACTTGAATCGTTCCTTTTGATTGTTGTCGAAATGTTAATAATTTAGTGTGGCTCTTCGGCAAAAATGAGAGATTGATTTCCGCTTCGACTGGGCGCTTTCCTGGGGGCGTCCGATGAGCCGCTTCACTCGCGTGCTCGCTCCAGGGTCTCGGGCCAACAGATGTTTTTTGCGCGAAAGCGTAGTGCTAACGAAGCGGCAGCAGCACCGATGTTGGTCACGAAGGCGTTATCACAGGACGTGATGCTCTTAGCCTTCGTTCCCCTATCGCTGATCCCCAAGGAGTCGCCCAGTCTCCGCTCCAATCAATCCTTTCACTCGGCATGTATCTTCTGGCATACTACTCTCAATTAATACTGATAAAACGGTACTGTTATGTGTGCGAAATCGAAGCGGTAGCAAAGCACAAAGCAGAAGAAGTGGCTAGATACATAGGATAGCGAGTAGTCTAGAATGGAAATCACCCTCGTTTAAAGAGAGCTATATATTTACGAAAATTTTCTTTTTCAACACAAAAAAGGGAACGATTATGAAATCGTTCCCTTTGCATAGTAAATTATTTTAATGGACCACCAAGTTTAGTGATGGCTTCAGAAACATTTGAGAATTTCTTGAAGTTTTCGTTGAATAGACCAGCAAGTTCAGAAGCTTTCGCATCATAAGCAGCTTTGTCCGCCCATGCATCACGAGGGTTAAGCACTTCTGTTGGTACACCTTCAACAGCAGTTGGAATGTTTAAGCCGAATACTGAATCTTGAATTGTTTCAACATCAGCTAATTGGCCATCAATTGCAGCACGTACCATTGTACGAGTGTAAGAAAGCTTCATACGGCTACCAGTACCATATTCGCCACCAGTCCAACCAGTGTTCACTAAGTATACTTGTGCACCGTGCTCGTCAATTTTTTGACCTAACATTTCAGCATATACTGTTGCTGGAAGTGGAAGGAATGGAGAGCCGAAGCAAGTTGAGAATACTGGTTCTGGCTCTGTTACACCACGTTCTGTACCAGCAAGTTTAGATGTGAAACCGCTTAGGAAGTGGTACATTGCTTGCTCTTTTGTTAATTTACTGATTGGAGGTAATACACCAAATGCATCAGCTGTTAAGAAGATGATTGTTTTTGGGTGACCTGCAACAGATGGATCAACAATATTTTCAATGAATTGGATTGGATAAGCTACACGAGTATTTTCTGTTAATGAACCATCATCATAGTCACAAACTCGAGTTTCTGGATCAACAGCTACGTTTTCTAGAACAGAACCGAAGCGGATTGCATTGTAGATTTCAGGTTCTTTTTCAGCAGAAAGGTTAATTGTTTTTGCATAGCAACCGCCCTCAATGTTGAATACACCATTATCAGACCAACCGTGTTCATCGTCACCGATAAGCTTACGCTCAGGATCAGCCGATAAAGTAGTTTTACCAGTACCAGATAAACCGAAGAATAATGCAACATCACCAGCTTCACCAACGTTTGCTGAGCAGTGCATTGAAAGGATGCCTTGTTGTGGTAATAAGTAGTTCATGATACCGAAAATAGATTTTTTGATTTCACCAGCGTATTCAGTACCACCGATTAGGATGATTTTCTTTTCAAGTGATACAATGATGAATGTTTCAGAAGCTGTGCCATCGATAGCAGGGTCTGCTTTAAAGTTAGGAGCTGAAATCACTGTGAAGTCAGCAACATGAGAAGTTAATTCTTCTGCAGTTGGACGGATAAATAATTGATGAGCGAAAAGATTATGCCAAGCATATTCATTGATTACTTGGATGCTCAATTGTGAATCTTTGTCAGCACCAGCAAAGCCCTTGAATACGAATAATTCGTCACGTTCTTTTAAATATTTTACTACTTTTACATATAAGTTATCGAACACTTCAGAAGAAATTGGTTGGTTTACTTTTCCCCAGTCAATTTTATCTTTTGTGCTTTCTTCTTCTACCATATATTTATCTTTAGGTGAACGACCAGTGTATTTGCCAGTTTCTGCACGAACAGCGCCATCTACTGTTAACATAGCTTCACCACGAGATGTTGCCTTTTCAGCTAATTGTGGTACTGAAAGTTGAACATTAATGTTACCGCCGTTTAATAATTCCTTCAGTTCGTTTGCAATTTCTACTGAATTCATCGATTAAATACCATCCTTTTTTATAGTATTCCCTTGAGTCTGGGGAGATTTTCTTAATTTCAAAAATAGTATAACACAATTGCTTAAATAATCTATACTAATTCAGAAATTATTTTTGAGATTTTATTACTTTTCAAGAAAACGACAAAAAGTTAATTTGTTCGCTTTAAGAATGCTTTTTACCCTATTTATAATCAAGTGATTACACAACCACTTTCGACAAGTTGAATCGCGTTTGGGAAGCTTTTGACCAACATGAGGTTCGCACAGGATGTCAAATTTTTAGCTGGTTTTTATCAGTTGGAGTGTGTCACCGACTGAAAAGGGGGCATAACTATTTTCATCCACCACATAATGAGATGGTATTCTTCCGTAGCTGACGATCTACTTTCGCCACAAAAAACATTTGTCGAATGAAGATTAAAGGGTCACACATATGTTAACACATGATGTGAGGTGGAGAGTAGGGATTATTTTGGGCTTATCACCAAAAGTTAGGATACGTTTGTTGAAACTATTGCCATGTCGTTATGGTAATAAGCCTCTGTGCTTCAAATTATAGCATAATCCAAATGTTAAGTGTTTTGATTCCTTGTGTATTCCATAGTTTTTAACTTCTTTCAGCAGATAATTTTTGTACTGAAAGCGTAGCGGACACAATTATAGCAAGGCATAATTGATAAGGGATAAAGCAAAAATAATTGACAACGTTCGACCTTTTACGTATTATGAGATATTGAACGGATACTCTTATCCCGAGCTGGTGGAGGGTCAGGCCCTGTGAAACCCGGCAACCTGCATGAACTATTTCACGACATGCGTTGGTGCCAACCTGATGCAAGGGTAAACCCTTGAACGATAAGAGTGAAAGGTTACGAAGTCATTATTTCCTTTCCTCATGTTAAGTAAGCGTGAGAGAAGGATTTTTTTTATTGTAAAAAACGAATGTAAAGGTAAGTATGTGTAATCCTTTCCTTATTATAATGACGGATCTTTCGAAAATCCTCGTGTTAAAAGCGGCAACTGTTTTTTTTTGTACGAAAGTGAAACGACAGCAACAGGTTGTTTTTGTGCGAAAGTGAAACGACAGCAACAGGTTGTTTTTTGTGCGAAAGTGAAACGACAGCAACAGGTTGTTTTTTGTGCGAAAGTGAAACGACAGCAACAACGGCTTGAGAGTTCAATCCTTAGGAACGGACTTGACATGGGTAATGAGTACCGTATTCATTCACAAATTTTATTTGTAAGAGTAATAGGAGGAAAACTAAATGACAAACCGTCGATTGTTTACATCAGAGAGTGTAACAGAAGGACATCCAGACAAAATTTGTGACCAAATTTCGGATGCCATTTTAGATGCTATTTTAGCAGAAGATCCAAATGCGCGTGTAGCGTGTGAAACAACTGTAACAACAGGCTTAGTATTAGTAGCAGGAGAAATTACTACTTCTACATATGTCGATATTAAAGGTATCGTCCGTGATACTGTAGCAGAAATCGGTTATACTCGTGGGAAATATGGCTTTGATGCTGAAAACCTAGCAGTACTTGTTGCGATTGGCGAGCAATCACCTGATATTGCGCAAGGTGTTGACCAAGCTTTAGAAGCGCGTGAAGGCTCTATGTCAGACGCTGACATTGAAGCAATTGGCGCCGGTGACCAAGGCTTAATGTTCGGTTATGCATGTAACGAAACACCAGAGCTTATGCCATTACCAATTAGTTTAGCGCATAAATTAGCTCGTCGTTTAACGGAAGCACGTAAATCTGGCGAACTTGCATATTTACGTCCAGATGGAAAAACGCAAGTAACGGTTGAATATGATGAAAATAATGTACCAGTGCGCGTAGATACGATTGTAATTTCAACACAGCACGACGAAGAAGCGACGCTTGAACAAATTCAAGCAGATATAAAAGAATTCGTTATTGCTCCGGTTGTGCCAAATGAATTACTAGATGCTAATACTAAATATTTCATCAACCCAACTGGCCGTTTCGTAATAGGTGGTCCAAAAGGGGATGCTGGTCTAACAGGACGTAAAATCATCGTTGATACATACGGTGGCTATGCGCGTCATGGTGGAGGTGCTTTCTCTGGTAAGGACGCAACTAAGGTGGACCGTTCAGCGGCATATGCAGCACGCTATGTGGCAAAAAATATCGTAGCGGCAGGCTTAGCAGAACGTGCTGAAGTACAACTTGCTTATGCAATCGGTGTTGCTCAACCAGTATCTATTGCTGTAGATACATTTGGGACAGGAAAAGTTAAGGAAATTGATATCGTAGAATGGGTACGCGAGCTATTCGATTTACGCCCAGCAGGGATTATAAAAATGCTTAATCTTCGTCGTCCTATTTATAAGCAAACTGCAGCATATGGTCATTTCGGTCGTACGGACTTAAATGTACCTTGGGAACAAACAGATAAAGCTGACGCATTAATGGAAAAAGCAGGATTATAAATAGTTTAGCTAAAACAATGCAGAAGCTGTAAAATTATTTTAACTCATTTCAGCGGGTGTCCAAACATCCGCTGAAATAGTTTTATCCAAAAAAAATAGCTTCTAATTACAACTATGTATGGCTTGGTTGTCCAAAAATACGAGGAGCTGCTTCGATGTAATTGAAATAGCTATTTATATTTTTGTTTGAAGAGATTTATAGTATTGACCTTTTTCTGCATATTCACGTACGATGCGTTCCATATCTTCTTTATCTTCAGCATTTAATTCTCGTACAACCTTTGCTGGACGACCTAATGCTAAGCTATTCGGAGGAATGACTTTGCCTGGAGGTACAAGACTACCCGCCCCGATGAATGCACCCTCTCCAATCTCTGCTCCGTCTAAAACTATTGAGCCCATACCTATTAAGGCATTTTTACGAATCGTACAGCTATGTAAAGTTACTTGATGTCCGACTGTTACTTCATCTTCAATAATGAGCGGATATTTAGGGCTTTGATGTAAACAACAAAGGTCTTGAATACTAACTCGTTTTCCGATAATTGTTGGTGATACATCACCTCGAATTACTGTGTTAAACCAAATTGTCGTTTCAGCACCTATTGTAACGTCACCAGTAACGGTTGCATAATCGGCAATAAAAACAGATGGATCGATCTTTGGTGTTTTCCCTTTAAATGGATAGATCATGAGAATCGCCTCTTTTCTTTCTATGATGTATTATTATCGTATCAAATACGCAACTTGATGGAAATATAAAATTAAAATGAGCGAAATATTTCGATATAATCATTGTGTAATTATTTTTTTAGGAGGACTATGTGAAATGTGGAAATGGGAAGCTGATGGACAAGCAAAGGCTGTGGTTGCTATTATTCATGGTGCATATGAAAATCACCGCTGGTATGCATGGCTTATAGAAAAACTTAGAATGGAAGGCTTCCACGTAGTCATGGGGGATTTACCTAATCATGGTGTAGATGTAGGATTTTCACGTGTTCATGATGAAGATTTTAAAGAATACAACAAATATACAAGGCATTTAATCGAGAATGCTTTTTCGTATAATTTACCTGTCTTTTTAATAGGACATGGGCTTGGTGCAACATTATTACTACACACCATGCATAAGCGAAAATATGAATGCGCAGGTATTATTTTAACTTCACCTTGGCTAAATTTAAAGCTATTGCCAGGTAAACTATCGAATGCTCTAACTAGTCTAAGTGCCCTGACAGCAAATGTGAAAATGACTCATGAAATTACATTAAACACGTTAACGCGCAGTGTAGAAGGAAGAGATGAGATGAAGGATGAGGTTTCTTTTATGTCAGTCGTTTCTGTGAAATGGTATAGAGAGCTACAGCAAATGATGCGTAATTTAGTGTTATTGCCTAAAGCTGAATTCCCTAATAGGCCTATGTTAGTTATGACAGCTGAAAAAGATAGTATTACTGAAACTAAACAAACCCGTAATTGGCTATATCAGCAGGAATTTACAGAGTTTCAATTCAAAGAATGGGAAAACTGTTATCATAATCTATTTCATGAAGTAGAGCGTGAAGAAATTTTTGTTTATATACGTGATTTTATTAATAATGCTCTTCGAAGAATTGGTTACATTATAGAGTAGTGTAACCTCTCTAAAACTTGCTAACGTATTGTTACTAACATGGCTCATCACCATAAATATGGGTTCCGACTGATGCGCTTTCCTGTGTGCGTCCGATGAGCCGCTTAGAGCAACAAATGTTTTATGTGCGAAAGCAAAGCGGCAGCAACAAATGTTTTATGTGCGAAAGCAAAGCGGCAGCAACAAATGTTTTATGTGCGAAAGCAAAGCGGCAGCAACAAATGTTTTATGTGCGAAAGCAAAGCGACAATAGCACAAATGTTGGTCACGAAGGCGTTTATTAGCCTTCGTCTTCTACTGGCTCGCTCAGAGTCTCACCTAAGACGCTAATTCCTCGAGGCGTCGTCCAGCTCCGACTCCGATTGACTTACATACACGACATATATTTAAAAAAACACACCTCCAACTTTTGGTAAATAATCTCCAAATATAATGTTGTAATTTTCTGAAAAGTGTAATACTATAATGACTTAAAGTAAAATTTCAAAATTGGAGGGGTAAGATGGAAGCAATTGTTGGAACATTGAATGACATTTTATGGGGACCGTGGTTTATTTATGGTATCTTATTGATTGGACTCTTTTTTTCAATCATTACACGATTCCTACAAGTAAGACACATCAAAGATATGTTTGTTTTAATGTTTAAAGGTGAAAAATCGGATAAGGGGATTTCATCCTTTCAGGCGATGTCTATCGCATTATCTGGTCGAGTAGGTACAGGTAATATTGCCGGTACTGCGACAGCAATCGGGATGGGGGGACCTGGTGCTGTTTTTTGGATGTGGGCAATTGCCTTTATCGGTGCGGCAACTGCTTACGTTGAGTCGACGTTGGCTCAAATTTATAAAGAAGAGAAAGATACAGAATATCGTGGCGGACCCGCATATTACATAGAAAAGGGAATGGGGCAAAAGTGGTTTGCAGTTATTTTTGCTATTGCCGCATTAGCTGCAATGTTAATCTTGATGCCGGGTGTTCAATCGAATGCAATTGCGACAGCTGTTGAAAACGCTTTTAATATTGAAACTTGGATTACAGGACTTATTATTGCCATATTACTAGGTGCCATTATTATCGGTGGGGTTAAATGGATTGCCAATGCTGCACAGATTATAGTACCTTTCATGGCGTTAGCTTATATTCTTATGGCCCTTATCATTATTGCAATGAATATTGAAGAAGTACCATCTGTAATTGCATTAATTTTTTCTAGCGCATTTGGTGCACAAGAAATCTTTGGTGGTATAATCGGATCTGCTATTGCATGGGGTGTTAAACGCGGAATTTATTCTAACGAGGCCGGTCAAGGGACAGGAGCGCATCCAGCTGCGGCAGCAGAAGTATCACATCCTGCTAAACAAGGAATCGTGCAAGCGGCTTCTGTATATATTGATACATTATTAATCTGTTCAGCTACAGCATTTATGATTTTATTTACTGGAATGTATAATGTACAGGATGAAAAAGCTGCAGAAGGTACGGATTCATTTATTTATACTGGTGAATTCAATAAAGACGGATTAACTGGGGATGAACAAATAACATTTGCGAAAAGTATTAAAGAAGGTGCAGCATACACACAATATGCAGTTGACTCTTCACTACCAGGCTTTGGTGGTCCATTCGTAGCGATTGCATTATTCTTCTTTGCTTTTACGACAATTATGGCATATTACTACATTGCCGAAACAAATGTGGCGTATCTATTCTCAGGAGCTACAGAAAAAGTCGCCATTTGGGTTGCGAAATTTGCTATTTTAATTGCTTCGTTCTACGGTACTATACGCACATCTGACCTTGCTTGGGCAATGGGGGATGTTGGACTGGGCCTAATGGTTTGGATTAATGTTTTAGCAATTTTAATTATTATGAAACCTGCAATTGTTGCATTAAAGGATTATGAGAAACAGAAAAAAGAAGGAAAAGATCCTGTTTTTGATCCTCGTAAACTAGGAATTAAAGGTGCAGATTTCTGGATAGACTATAATGAAAAACGTAAAAATAAATAGACAATAAAGAGAAAGCTATCTAATAGATTGTAATATTCTATTAGATAGCTTTTATTTTTTATAAAATAAAATCCTGGTGGTTCTGAGTAAGTTGATCTTCGTTACGACTGGGCGACTCCTTGGGGATTAGCGATAGAGGAACGAAGGCTAAAACCATCACGTCCTGTGATAACGCCTTCGTGACCAACATCCTGTTGCCCCGAGACCCTGGAGCGAGCAACGCGAGTGAAGCGGCTCATCGGACGCCCCCAGGAAGCTTTGCTCTGTGCGAAAGCGTAGTGCTAACGTAGCGGCAGCAATAAATGTTTTATCTGCGCGAAAGCGAAGCGTCAGCGGCAAATGTTTTATCTGTGCGAAAGTGCAACGACAGCAACAACAAATGTTTTATCTGCGCGAAAGCGAAGCGTCAGCGACAAATGTTTTATCTGCGCGAAAGCGAAGCGTCAGCGACAAATGTTTTATCTGTGCGAAAGCGAAGCGGCAGCAACAAATGTTTTCTGTAGCGAAAGCAAAGCGACAGCTACAAAGCGCCCAGTCGGAACGGAAATCAACTCCACGTTATGGTGAGAAGCCTCAAAAAAAGGCCCGAAATACTTATCTTGTTTCGGGCGTAAATGGATTAGATTAACGGGTAATCTTTCATTTTTTCTAAAGCAATAACAAAGGGTGGATCATTTTGTTGATTTAGAAACTCGTATTTTAATACATGTACATATTTTTGGGGAAGTTGACTGACATATTCTATCACTGTATCACGTTCTTCCTTGCCACCCGGATGACCGTGATAAATGACAAGGACTATAAGACCGCCGACTTTGAGCAATTTTAACAAATCCTGAATTGCTTGTATCGTAGTATTAGGCTTTGTAATAATATCATGATCACTACCAGGCAAATAACCAAGATTAAAAATAGCAGCAGCTACTTGTTTGTGTACATATTTGGCTATTTCTTCATGTCCCCTGTGTAAAACAAGTGCACGATGCTCTAAGCCATTATCTAAAAGGCGATGGAGAGTTGCATCGACTGCGCTTTTTTGAACATCAAAGGCGTAGACTTGACCTTCATCACCGACAAGTTGTGCTAAAAACAATGTGTCATGGCCGTTTCCTGCAGTGGCATCCACCGCAGTATCGCCCTCGGCAACTGCATCCTTTATTAGCTGTTGAGCATATTGTAAAACGCGTTGTAGCTTCATTTCGGAACCTCAGCTTTATAAAATTTCCCTTGCCAGCTTCCACGGCGTTCAAGTTCAGCATCAATTCCATTTAATACTTCCCATTTATTAACACTCCACATCGGACCAATCATTAAATCAATTGGTCCATCGCCTGTGATACGATGAATAACCATATCTGGTGGTAGAATTTCAAGTTGATCTGCTACTAGCTTTGTGTAAACCTCCTGATCTAAAAATTCTAACATACCCTTTTCATATTGCTTAACCATAGGCGTGCCTTTTAAAAGGTGTAGTAAATGAATTTTAATGCCTTGTACATCAAGCTTTGCTACCTCGCGAGCAGTTTCCATCATCATGTCATAGTCTTCAAGTGGAAGGCCATTAATAATATGCGAGCATACTCGAATACCATGCTTCCGTAGCTTTTCAACACCTTCTACATATGTTGCATAATCGTGGGCACGGTTGATGAGATTTGCTGTTTTTTCATGCACAGTTTGAAGTCCAAGTTCAATCCATAAATATGTGCGTTCATTTAATTCAGCTAAATACTCGACAACATCATCTGGCAAACAATCTGGGCGAGTTGCAATGGATAATCCAACAACACCCTCTTGGGCCAGAGCTGCCTCAAATTTTTCCTTTAATACTGGTAGTGGTGCGTGTGTATTTGTATATGCCTGGAAATAGGCCATGTATTTGCCATCCTTCCATTTTTGATGCATTTTGTCACGGATTTCAGCAAATTGCACCTCGATTGGATCAACTTTGTTGCCGGCAAAATCACCAGAACCTGCTGCACTACAAAACGTACAGCCTCCAAAGGCAACTGTACCATCACGGTTTGGGCAGTCAAAACCTGCATCCAGTGCTACTTTAAAAACTTTATGACCAAATTGCTCACGTAAATAGCGATTCCATGTATAATATCTTTTCCCGTCTGAAGGAAAAGGAAAGTTTGTTTCTGTCATTTATTTCACTCCTCTAACACTATATTTTATCATGTGTCAATGGTTCCGTCATGAGGTAAGAATTTATTATTAAGGACTTTACTATTTAATACTGGGAGAGCTGAGCGAAAAAATAAGACGACTGGTGCGAATGGATGGGGTAGCCGAGCGAAAAGGATAATGACCAGAGTGAATCGTGGTGATAGCTGAGCGAAAAGGACATCCACCAGAGCAAATCATAGAGGGCTTTACGCAACCTACACTAAAAACACCTGCATTAAAAACATTCTTAAGACTATGTAAAAAGAGTAAAATTATTTTTCTTGTGCTTTCGTATTTTTCAACATAAACTAACTATTTAGAGTATCGAAATAATGGAGGTCATTCTATGCCAAAAAGTGTGTGGTTTTTAATTATCGGAATGCTTGTGAACACAACGGGCAACTCTTTTTTATGGCCTTTAAACGCCATTTATTTGCACGATCATTTAGGGAAGTCGCTTGCGATGGCTGGCTTTGTGTTGATGTTGAATTCTGCTGCCGGCGTATTGGGAAATCTATTAGGCGGTTATTTATTTGATAGAATAGGGGGCTATAAATCAATAATGTTTGGCATTTTTTTGACGATTGCCTCATTAATTGGTTTAACGATTTGGCACGGATGGCCACATTATGTATGGTTCTTAACGATACTTGGCTTTAGTGGAGGTATCGTATTCCCTGGAATGTTTGCTTTAGCTGGAACTGCGTGGCCTGAGGGCGGACGGAAGGCCTTTAACGCCATTTATTTAGCTCAAAATTTAGGAGTGGCAATTGGACCTGCACTTGCTGGGGTAGTTGCTGATTACCAGTTTGACTATGTATTTAAAGTCAACTTAGTTATGTATATTTTGTTCTTTTTTATAGCGTTATTTACTTTTAAAAGATTAGAAGAGGGTAGCATTGCACCGAAAAATGTAGTAAGTGAAAGTAAACGAATTATTAATAAAGCACCGTTTTATGCATTATTAATTGTAAGTTCATCCTCTGTGCTATGCTGGCTAGCTTATTCACAATGGAGTGCAACTATTTCTTCTTATACGCAAGATCTAGGATTAGGATTGAAACAGTACAGCTTACTTTGGACTATTAATGGCCTACTTATTGTTTTAGGGCAGCCGTTAATTGCACCACTAGTGAAGCGTTGGGAAAATAAATTGAAGCGGCAATTAGTATTTGGTATTGTCCTTATCGCATTATCTTTTGGAATTATTGCCTTTGCTAGTGATTTTAAAATGTTTGCTGCCGCCATGGTTGTGTTAACGTTTGGCGAAATGTTTTATACGCCCGCTTTACCTACCATCGCCAATCGGCTTGCACCAAAAGGACGTCAGGGCTTTTATCAAGGGATTATCAATAGTGCGGCAACAGCAGGTCGTATGATAGGTCCTCTATTTGGTGGTATTATGGTCGATCAGTTTGGCATGATTGTACTCGTATTAATCCTAGTAATTATAGTATTGTTTGCGATTATTCCATGTCTTATCTATGATTATCCTTTACGAGAGAATAAAACAGTGACAGATCAATAGGTTAAATTTAACAAAAATTTTCCGGAAACGAGCAAAAACTGTGTGGGAAACACGTTTTCTGCTCGTTTTTTAATTTTTACTCTTGAAAGTAAACATATTGTAGCGTAGAATCAATCATACATATTCAAATATTTGAATATGTAAAGATGAAGTTCCGTGGAGGGATATATGTGGAAGAGAGCTTACAACAATTTAAGGCAGATTTTTTTAAAGCTTTAGCACATCCATTACGAATCAGAATATTGGAATTACTAGTAGATGGTAAAAAAAGTGTCAACGAAATTCAAAGTTGCTTAGAAAAAGAGGGCTCAGCTGTTTCTCAGCAATTAAGTGTATTACGAGGAAAAAATATCGTGTATGGGACGAAAGAGGGTAAAAAAGTTTACTATTCTTTAAGTGATCCGATGATTGTTGAATTACTTAGTATAGCAAAGGATATTTTCAACAATCACTTAATAAATACAATTACAAGATTAGAAGAGATGGCTATTAACGAAAATGAAGAGGATATGTAGCGTTTATTATGAAACATTTACCTTTTTGAAGGGAAGATTTATAGATGAAGTCACTGTTTACGGGGAGATATGAAGGGTATTCTATTCATCACTTAAAGAAAGATTTAATATCAGGGATTATTGTCGGGATTGTGGCAATACCACTGGCAATGTCCTTTGCCATTGCGTCAGGCGTTAAGCCCGAGTATGGCATATATACATCTATTATTGCTGGTATACTTATTTCTATTTTTGGTGGGTCGAAATATCAAATTGGGGGACCTACAGGGGCGTTTGTGCCAATTCTGCTAGGGATCGTCATTTCGTATGGCTATGAAAACTTACTAATTGCTGGATTAATGGCCGGGATTATTTTGTGCTTAATGGGTATTTTTAAACTAGGCTCATTAATAAAATTTATCCCACGTCCCGTGACGATAGGTTTTACAGCTGGAATTGCTGTTATTATTTTTACAGGTCAAATTGCCAATTTCTTGGGTTTGAAAAATGTTGAAAATCATGAGTATTTTATTGACAATATAAAAGAAATTGTTACGCATATTAATACGACAAGTTTTTATAGTGTTTTAACGGCAATTATTAGTCTTGTCATTATATTAATTACACCGAAAGTTTTACCTAAAGTACCTGCGGCGTTAGCAGGCATTGTTGTTTCTACACTTGTAGCAACAATCTTTTTTTCTGGACAAGTTGCCACAATAGCAACAGCCTATGGAGTAATTCCAAATACATTACCGGATTTTGCAATTCCAGAAATCACATTCGAGCGAATTCAGCTACTTATTGGCCCAGCATTTGTGATTGCTATGCTTGGTGGAATTGAATCCCTTCTATCAGCGGTAGTAGCGGATGGGATGACAAATACAAAACATAATAGTAACCGAGAACTTATTGGTCAAGGGATTGCTAATATTGTAACCCCTTTGTTTGGGGGGATTCCTGCAACGGGTGCTATTGCCCGTACTGCGACAAATATTAAAACAGGTGCAGCATCACCAATGTCAGGTGTTATCCATGGCGTATTTGTATTAGTCACTTTATTATTATTAGCACCAGTTGCTTCACATATCCCATTGGCTAGTATGGCGCCAGTTTTAATGGTTGTAGCTTGGAATATGAGTGAGCAAAAACATTTTGCACATATCCTTAAATTGAAATCAGGAGATTCCCTGGTCTTGATGATTACGTTTTTACTGACTGTTTTCACAAGCTTAACATTAGCTGTAGAGGTGGGGCTTGTGTTAGCAGTTGTATTATTTGCGAAGCGTATGAGCGAAAAGCTTGTAGTAACAAAGGTATTACCGGATCATTCGAAAGAGAGTGGGAAGGTACAATCACATGTTGTTCATCAGAAGCGTGACTGTCCACAAATTAGTATTTATACAATTGAGGGTCCTCTTTTCTTTGGCGCAGCTCAAAATTTTGAGGAGGCAATTGTAAGTTCCGTTCAACAACAACAAAAAGTTTTGATATTACGTATGAGTAAAGTGCCCTTTTTGGATACAACAGGTGAGACATATTTTGGTAATGTCGTCCGGAATTTTAAAGCCCAGGGTGACACTATTTTAGTTACAGGTGTTCAAGATGAATTGAAATTAGCATTACAAAACAATGGCTTATATGCTGAGATTGGTGAGGATCATTTCTATCCGCATACAGGAGAAGCAATTAATAAAGCTTTAAGCTATTTAGATATAAATAAATGTATCGGGTGTAAGCACTTTGCTTTCCGTGAATGTCAGGAATTATCTCGCGATGAAGGGACAGTAAATAAAGTAACTGCCCCTAGCTGCCTGATTGGTGAAGACTAATAATCGGTGGGGATGAAGAATCCCCACCGATTAAAATTTTCACTTTATCCCAACCTAACGGGCAGTAATTTATCTTATTGAAAGCGAAGCATTTGGTACAAGTCTCCTACCTCAAAATCTAGCGAAAGCAAAGAAGTTAGGTGGGAGATGAACTGCCAGAGAGGTCGTTATAATCATCCCCGCAATTATATTCGTTAATGTAGGGTGAGTGTCTTTAGGCAAATTGTTCATTTTGTCCTTCCGTGAGAAAACGCTTTCATTTTACTATAATTATTAAGAATATGCTTTCAAATAATAGGAATCATATCATAGCAGGAATCTCCTATGAATATTTATAGAAGTATGGATATGAAATAGGCTGCAAAGAATGTAACAAAGCTTACAGAGGAGGAATAAAAATGAAGAAAATTATGAATCAACCTGAAACACTCGTTATGGAAATGTGCAATGGGATGGTTATGGCTCATCCGGAACTTGAGTTGTTAAAAATATATAAAGTAATTAAGAAAAAAGAAATGAATGAAAATAAGGTAACTTTAATTAGCGGTGGCGGTAGTGGACATGAACCGGCACATGCGGGGTTAGTCGGAAAAGGAATGTTGGACGCTGCAGTATGCGGTGACGTCTTTGCTTCTCCTTCACAAATACAGGTATATCAAGCAATTAAAGCAACAGCTAGCAAAAAAGGTACACTGCTCATTATTAAAAATTATAGCGGAGATATTATGAACTTTAAAAATGGTGCTCAACTAGCTTCTGAGGATGGCATTCAAGTAGAGTATGTCCGCGTAGATGATGATATTGCAGTAGAAGATAGTCTTTATACAGTAGGACGACGCGGTGTTGCGGGAGTTGTGTTAGTACATAAAATCGCTGGTGCCGCTGCAGAAGAAGGTATGGATTTGATGCAGGTCAAAGCTGTGACGGAAAAAGCAGCGGCAAATGTTCGAACAATTGGTCTAGCACTAACTTCATGTACGGTGCCAGCTAGTGGATCACCAACTTTCAAATTAGGTGAAGATGAGATGGAATATGGTGTCGGTATTCATGGAGAGCCAGGAAGAAAACGTGAAAAAATGATGACTGCAGATGAATTAGCCTTCCGTATGACAAATGACCTAATGAAAGATTTAGGACTAGATAAAGATGATGAAATTGCTATCCTAATAAATGGATTTGGTGGTACACCTCTGCAAGAACTTTATCTGTTTAACAATGCAGTTACTAGAGAGTTGAGTAAAAGAAATATTCCAATCAATAGAACGTTTGTCGGCAATTACATGACAAGTATTGATATGGCTGGGATTTCTCTAACAGTAATGAAACTAGATGATGAGCTGAAAGCATTACTATCGAAAGAATGTAATACACCTGCATTTAAGGTAGATGGACCAGTTGAGCGTGTAGAATACGTAGATATTAATGATCACGTAGAAGAGAAGCGAGTTTTCTTTGAGACGGAAACAGAGGAAGAACACGCTATCATCAAAAATGAGGTAATCACATTAAACAATATAATTTATCTCGTAGATAAAATGAGCGAAATTATTATCAAGAACGAAGTGCCTTTCTGCGAATTGGATACCCATGCAGGTGATGGCGATTTCGGAATGAGTGTCGCTAAAGGATTTAAGCAATTGAAACGAGGATGGAGCTCGATTCTAAATCAAGAACATTTAAATATTGGAACTTTCCTGGATGCGTGTTCTATGATAATTATGGAACATTGCGGAGGAGCTTCTGGTCCAATTTGGGGTGGAGCTTTCCGAGCTGCAAGTAAAGCTGTAGAAGAGAAAATGGAATTAACAGTCGGAGAGTTTGCTGAAATGTTACAAGCTACACTAAAAGGTATACAGTCTGTTGGTGAGCGTTCTTTCGGAAGAGGAGCAGAGGTAGGCGATAAAACGCTTGTAGATGCGTTTGTACCTTGTGTAAATGCTTGGTTAGAAAGCGCTGCAGCTGGTACGGATATTAAAATAGCTTTTGAAAACGGGGCAGAGGCTGCTGTTAAAGGAGCGGAATATACAAAAGAAATTGTTGCTCGAATGGGTCGTGCGGGTACAGTTGGTGAAAGAAGCCTAGGATATCCGGATGCTGGTGCATATGCACTAGGGGTTATTTTTACGGAGCTTTCTCATAGTTTAAAATAATGCGAGCTCTATGGACACAATGTATTTCGGGTATTGCTACCTTTAGGGATTGAATTGTTCAATAATGGGTAGTATGTAAACAAAGCCTTGTGCTTTTCAGTACTTTCCATTAGAATAAATGCAATACATGAAAAGACAGTGATGAGGAATAGTAAATTTGTGTTTCTTTTTAGAGAGCTAGCGGTTGGTGGGAGCTAGTAGGAAAGCAAATTGAACTCGCCTTCTGAGTCTGCCCGCGTGAAACAGCGCGTGCCGTTCCTTCCGCGTTAAGGAAGCTAAAGCCGAGTGTGATCACTAATTTGGGTGGTACCGCGGGAGATACGAATTCTCTCGTCCCTTTCTATAGAAAGGGGCGAGTTTTTTTATTTTTTAAATATTTTGTCAATTATTATGAAGAGTAATATTACAAATTCGAAGGAGGAAAAATCGTGAGTTTTAATCATCTACAAATCGAAAAAAAGTGGCAGCAATATTGGGCCGATAATAAAACTTTCAAAACTGAAAATGAAACGGATAAACCAAAATTTTATGCGTTAGATATGTTCCCATACCCATCAGGCGCAGGTCTTCACGTAGGACACCCGGAAGGTTATACAGCGACAGACATCCTTTCACGCTTTAAACGTATGCAAGGCTATAATGTTCTACATCCAATGGGGTGGGATGCGTTTGGTTTACCAGCAGAGCAATATGCACTTGATACAGGGAATGACCCAGCAGAATTTACGGCGAAAAATATTGCTACATTTAAGCGTCAAATTCAAGAGCTAGGATTTAGCTATGATTGGGATCGCGAAATTAACACTACAGACCCAGAATATTATAAATGGACACAGTGGATTTTTATTCAACTTTATAAAAAGGGCTTAGCGTATGTAGATGAAGTGGCTGTAAACTGGTGCCCAGCACTTGGAACAGTACTTGCAAACGAAGAAGTTATTGATGGAAAGTCAGAGCGTGGTGGTCATCCAGTAGAACGTCGTCCGATGAAGCAATGGATGCTTAAAATTACTGCCTATGCAGATCGTTTAATCGACGACTTAGAAGAAGTTGATTGGCCAGAGTCTATTAAAGATATGCAACGTAACTGGATTGGTCGCTCTGAGGGTGCAGAAGTAACATTTAGCATTGATGGCACAGATGAAAACTTCACAGTGTTTACAACTCGTCCTGATACATTATTTGGTGCTACATACTGTGTTCTTGCACCTGAGCATAAATTAGTGGAGCAAATTACAACTGCTGAACAACGCCAAGCTGTAGAAGTTTATTTAGAAAAAGTAAAAATGAAATCTGATTTAGAGCGTACAGATTTAGCGAAAGAAAAAACTGGCGTATTTACGGGTGCCTACGCAGTTAATCCTATTAACGGTAAAAAAATGCCGATTTGGATTGCGGACTACGTATTAGCATCATACGGTACTGGCGCAATTATGGCAGTTCCAGCACATGATGAACGTGACTATGAATTCGCAACAGAATTTGGCTTAGAAATTACTGCTGTGCTTGAAGGCGGCGACATTAGCAAAGAGGCATTCACAGGTGATGGTAAGCACATTAACTCTGACTTCCTTGATGGCTTAAACAAAGAGGACGGTATTGCTAAGGCAATTGAATGGCTTGAGGAAAAAGGCGTAGGGGAGAAGAAAATCTCTTACCGTCTTCGCGACTGGTTATTCTCTCGTCAACGTTACTGGGGAGAGCCAATTCCTATGATTCATTGGGAAGATGGTACAACGACGCCAGTACCAGAATCCGAATTACCATTAGTGCTACCAAAAACAGATAATATTCGTCCTTCAGGTACTGGTGAATCTCCACTAGCAAATATTTCTGAATGGGTAAATGTTGTTGACCCTGAAACAGGCAAAAAAGGTCGTCGCGAAACGAACACGATGCCACAATGGGCAGGTTCTAGCTGGTACTTCATACGTTATATTGACCCAACAAATAAAGAAGCAATTGCTGACCCTGAGTTACTAAAACGCTGGTTACCAGTTGATATTTATATCGGTGGAGCAGAGCATGCGGTATTACACTTACTATACGCTCGCTTCTGGCACAAAGTACTATACGATTTAGGTGTTGTACACACGAAAGAGCCATTCCATAAATTATTTAACCAAGGGATGATTCTTGGTGAGGGTAATGAAAAAATGTCTAAATCAAAAGGCAATGTTGTTAACCCTGATGAAATCATTTCTTCACACGGTGCTGATACTTTACGTCTCTATGAAATGTTCATGGGTCCACTTGAAGCATCTGTTGCATGGTCAACAAATGGTTTGGACGGAGCACGTCGCTTCTTAGATCGTATTTGGCGTCTATTTATCAATGAAGAAGATGGAACAATCGCTGCGAAAATTCAAGCTTCTGATGATAAAACACTTGAAAAATCATACCATCAAACTGTGAAAAAAGTGACTGAGGATTATGAAGGTATTCGCTTTAATACAGCTATTTCACAAATGATGGTATTCATTAACGATTGCTACAAAGCAGATGTTATTCCGACAGCTTACGCAGAAGGCTTTGTGAAGATGCTAGCTCCAATGGTTCCACACGTTGCAGAAGAGTTATGGCAGCTATTAGGTCATGATGCAACACTTTCATATGAGCAATGGCCAACATATGACGAGTCTAAACTTGTTGATGATGAAGTGGAAGTCGCAGTTCAGGTTGCCGGCAAAGTACGTGCCAAAATCATCGTAGCAAAAGATGCTTCAAAAGAAGAAATCGAAAAAGTAGCACTTGCAGATGACAAAGTACAAGAGTATATGGCAGGCAAAGACTTAGTAAAAATCATTGTTATCCCAGGCAAGCTTGTTAACATCGTAGTTAAATAATAATGATAAAAGTGCCCAATTTGGGCACTTTTTTTATACTGAAACCAACTGAGATTTCGATACGACTATAACCACACGTTATGGTAGTGAACCAATATTAGTTAAAAAGGACAATTTTTACTTGCGTGCTATAACAAATGTTATTGATGAAAATTAATTGGAATAGTTGTTTTTGGGTTTAAATAACATCACTAGCCATAGTTAAATGAGAATGTATACGATTCCTTTTGAAAGAAAAATGTATATTTGAATAATAAAAATGAATAGGTAATGATCATTCAATTTAAAATATGCACAACATGTATTGGGTTTATTAAAGTGGAAATTTATTAAAAGTTAAAAATATCATTTAATATTATTTTTTGGTTTCTTTTTGTGTGAAAAATTTCTTTTGTTTAAGTTTTAAAATTCTCTTTTATTCCTAATATTTCTACCTATTTAATATTCGATTGTGATTTATGGAGAAGGGCGAAAAAAATAACTGAGTCGGAAAAATATGAACTATACATAGTTTGAATGTGAAAATATGCACAAATTTAATTATATCAGAATAATTATTTCGAACTGAGGTAATAGTGTGGAAAAGTAATATTAGCTAAAAAGTGTTGTGGTTTTCCTTTAATAAACAGCTATTTACTTAGAGGTTGTAGGGTTTTCGATGTAATATAACAAGGGTGAAAAATAAAAAACTTTTTGGGGAAATAATATTTTTTTGAAAAACATCTTGCATTTGAATAATTCTAAATGGTAAATTGTTTTACATGGACGTTCATAAAACTTTCACAGGTAGCAAAAGAGGGGAGAAAAGAGAATTTATGAATAAAAATAGATGGTTAATTGCATTATCCGCAATCGCTATTCATCTTTCGATCGGTGGAGCATATGCATACAGTGTATATAAGCTACCGATTGTCACAGAGATGGGCTGGAGTGAAACAAACGTAACGGTTGCCTTTACAATAATGATGGGGCTTGCGGGTTCTTCCGCAGCATTATTTGGTAGCTTAGTAGAGAAAATGGGGCCACGTAAATCTGCGATGATTGCAGCTGTTCTATTTGGAGCAGGACAAGCTGGTGCTGGTCTAGCGATTGAAATGGATTCTGTAACAATGTACTGGTTAACATATGGTTTACTAAGTGGATTGGGTATGGGTATTGGTTACATTTCACCTGTATCGACATTAGTTAAATGGTTCCCAGACCGTCGTGGTTTGGCAACAGGTATGGCTGTACTTGGGTTTGGATCAGGGGCACTCATTACAGCACCTGTCGCAGCTAACTTAATGGAGGCTGTGGGTATTTCTACAACGTACTTTATTTTAGGGGCAAGTTATTTCACGTTAATGATTTTAGGGGCTTTATATATAGTGCCGCCTGCACCTGGTTATATGCCAGCGAATATGAAGGCTGCTGCAAACAATGGGAAAGAAGTTGTGAAAAAAGATTTAGCTGTAATGTCAGCGCGTGAAGCTGTAAGAACTAAGCATTTCTGGATGCTATGGGCGATGCATTTAGTGAACGTAACAGCAGGTATTATGATGATTTCTGTTGCATCTCCAATGGCTCAGGAAATTGTAGGATTATCAGTTGCGGGAGCCGCAGCAATGGTAGGAATTATGGGATTATTTAATGGTGGTGGTCGTTTAGTATGGGCTGCTGTGTCTGACTATATTGGTCGTTCGAACGTCTTTGTAATTTTCTTTATCGTACAGCTAGTTACATTTATCGTCTTACCATATACAACAAACGCTATTATTTTCCAAGCACTTATTTTCTTAGTTGTTAGTTGCTATGGTGGAGGCTTCTCGAATTTACCTGCATTTGCAAGTGATTTATTCGGTACGAAGCAACTTGGTGTTATACATGGTTATTTATTAACGACATGGTCATTAGGTGGTGTTTTTGGACCACTTTTAGTAAGCGCAATTAAAAATGCTTATGGAAGCTATATTCCAGTATTCTATGTGTTTACAGGATTAATTGCAGCTTCATTAATAATTGCATTAACTTTACGTGCCGACGTACGTAAACAAACAGCATTAAAAGAAGCTTCTCAAAAGGTTGGAGACGTCTCCGCTACACGATAAATTTTACTTTCAATTCGCACTTGAAGGTATTGGCCATATGAGTGTCATTTCGCACATGACGCTTGTATGGTCTTTTTTTGTAGCTGGTGTTATATAACACTAGATTAATCTTTTTTTAATGTATAACAGCTGTTGTCTGATGTCAATATCATTACGGGAAATAAAGTGATTTTGCTACCAAAAGAGAATTTTTGTAACGAAAAGTAAATGCAGGGCTCATTGATCAATCATTAAGGGGGGGACCTAGAATTGGGGATGTATTTGTCAGAAATATTTAGGCACAACCGTTAACGCTAAAGTTTGTAAGTTTAGTTAGGGGTCATCACCGAAACATGTACTTGGTTTTAAAAACGAAATTAGCACATGGAACGGAAGGCGGCGACTCCTTGGGGATTAGCGAACAGCTTGAGACCCCGCAGGAGCGTACGCGACGAGGAGGCTCAAGGTTCGCCCCCAGGAAAGCGTCCGCCTGTAGTGGAATGTGCTGTCAAGTACAGATTTTGGTGAAGAGCCTTAGTTAGAGTACGAAATTCAAGAGGAATTAAAATGAATTGAATCTTTTCATGGGTTTAAACGTATATAATAAAAAAAGGGAGGAATTGGAATGGGTAAATTTTCTTTAGATGAATTTGTCAATAAAACACAACAGGACGACAACGAAAATGAATATTTCGAGTTAGAAACTGAACGTGTATTAGAGGTCAATCTAGATGGTGAAGTATGGTCAAAAATGGGCGCAATGATTTCCTACATAGGCGATATTAAGTTTGAGCGTGAGCGTGTGTTGGAGCATGGATTAGGTAAAATGTTTAAAAAGGCATTAACAGGCGAAGGTATACAACTTATGAAAGCGAATGGGAAAGGGCGACTGTACTTAGCCGATCAAGGAAAAAAAATAACGATCTTCGATTTAAAGGGTGAAAGTATTTGTGTCAATGGTAATGACTTACTCGCATTTGAACCGAGTATAGAATGGGATATTCATTTAATGCGTAAAATGGCTGGAGTCATGTCAGGTGGGTTGTTTAATGTAACGTTACAAGGGAAAGGGAAGGTAGCTATTACAACTCATTTTGAACCGCTTACCTTGTTAGTGAAGCCTGGTGAAACGGTTTATACGGACCCACATGCAACAGTAGCATGGTCAGGCAATTTGAAACCAGAATTTAAAACAGATATTAGCTTCCGTACGTTTATCGGACGCGGTAGTGGTGAATCTATTCAAATGGCATTTTCGGGTGAAGGATTTGTCATCATTCAGCCGTTTGAGGAAGTATATGTGTCTAAAGAAAGCTAAAAAAAGCGTGTCCATATTTTTAGGACACGCTTTTTTAATGGATAGAAGTTCTGGAATCGCTGATAACTTGCGGGAAATCGCTGATAAAAGCCCAGAATCGCTGATAAAAGACTTAAAATCGCCGATAACTCCCGAAAGTTCGCTGATAGAAGTCCGCGATACAGTAATATTACAGTGCTGCGTTCATCCCTGCGATACGTCCTGTAACGAGTGCAGACGTTATATTATAGCCACCTGTGTAGCCGTGAATATCAAGGATTTCTCCGCAGAAAAATAACCCATCCTTTTTCTTCGAGGCCATTGTCTTTGGTTCAATCTCTTTAACAGAAACTCCACCCCCAGTGACAAATGCTTTTTCAAGAGATTGCGTACTACTAACCGACATTGTGAAGTTGACGAGTAGTCTAGCTAAGTTGCGAATTTTTTCCTGTGATAATTCAATGCCTGTCATTTGTACATCGATATCCGCACGTTCACATAAAAATAACAACCAGCGTTCAGGCGCAATTCCTTTCCACACATTTTTCACCGCTTTTTTCGGGTCTTCTTTAATAAGTCTGTTTAAATATTGCAGGCACGTTTCTTCATTATAATCAACAAGTGTTTGAATACGCATTGTCACAGGCTCGTAACCTGTTTTCATTAATTCTTTAACGACAAATTGACTACAGCGTAACACAGCAGGGCCACTTATTCCGAAATGCGTAAATAGCATATCCATGTGATGGGTTATAAGTACCTTGCCCTTTTTGTTTAAAACGGAAACAGCGACATCTCGTAACGCTAGCCCTTGTAGTTCACGAGCCTGTATAAAATCCTCTTTTGATATAACAGGGACCTCAGTAGGGAAAAGTGTTGTGATTGTATGACCAGCACGTTCTGCCCATGGATAACCATCTCCTGTCGAACCTGTTTGTGGAACAGCTTTTCCACCAACTGCAATGATTACGGCCTCACTGCGAATTTCAGTACCATCTGTAAGGCGTACACCGAGAATTTTGTCCTCATCCATAAGAAGCTTATTAACTGGTGTGTTTAAGCGTACTTCAACATGTAGCCGCTGAAGTTGACGAATAAGAGTATCGACCACATCTTGAGCGCGATTAGACACGGGGAACATACGCCCATGATCTTCCTCCTTTAATGCAACGCCAAGTCCTTCGAAAAATGCAATAATATCTTCGTTGTTGTAAACCGTAAAAGGACTGTAAAGAAAACGACCATTTCCAGGGATGTGTTTGACTATTTCTTCTACAGGTAAACGATTGGTAACATTACAACGACCACCGCCAGAAATGGCCAATTTTTTACCGAGCTTTGTCCCTTTTTCTAGCAATAGTACTTTCTTTTTACGCTCACCAGCAGCGATAGCGGCCATTAAACCTGATGGGCCACCACCGATAACGATAACATCGTACATATATTAAAACTCACTTTCTCTTCAAATTAGGAATCTTTCCTATTATACATGAAGTCTATATAGAGGGGCTTCTTTCACATTGAAAATAACACAAAAGTGTTTTATAATTTTCTATCTTCTACTTTAATGCAGTGGCTTGTCATCAAAAGTTGGAAATAACATTTGTTTAAACATATGCTATGTATATAAGTTGATTGGAGTGGAGACTGGGCGACTCCTTGGGGATCAGCGATAGAGGAACAAAGCCTAAGAGCATCACGTCCTGTGATAACGCCTTCGTGACCTACATTGTGTAGGCCCGAGACCCTGGAGCGAGCAACGCGGCTCATCGGACTCCCCCAGGAAGCTTTGCTCTGTGCGAAAGCGTAGTGCTAACGTAGCGACAGCAACAAATGTTTTATCTGCGCGAAAGCGAAGCGACAGCGGCAAATGTTATATCTGCGCGAAAGCGAAGCGACAGCGGCAAATGTTAT
>Ga0213828_1000564_pt1 | contig 34903 bp, 28 predicted proteins | sample MC6MC0897MG_FD_180664 | JGI IMG/M metagenome (GOLD analysis project Ga0213828, IMG submission 180664) | Enriched soil aggregate microbial communities from Iowa State University, Ames, United States - MC6-MC0897-MG | ecosystem: Environmental > Terrestrial > Soil > Unclassified | place: USA: Iowa...
TTCCTGCCCCGCCTTCAGGCCAAACAACACGGCAAGGACAGTCAGCGTCACCAGACAGAAGCCGCTGACGCGCACGAGCGGCGTGGGCGACGGCGGCTTGATGAGGCCGGCGTCCTGCGCCGTGACTTTTTCCTCAGAAGGATCGGTCTTTGCCGCCGCCGGCTCGGCCTTTTTTTCGGCGGCCTCGGCCGCTACGGGTTCCGGGCCTTCCCTCTGCGGCGAAGTGACCACTGGCGTCGCGCTGTCCATCTTTCCCCTCACATCCGTTTTGCGAAGGCCGTCAGCAAGTTGCGTGCCCGGCAGGTTCAGCCGCTGCTGATTGCCAGCAGACCCGGCTCGCCGTCGTGCTGCCGCTGCGCCCGCTCCAGGATGAATTCAATGATCATTGCGAGCGCCCGCGGGTGGTGGCGATTGGGCATGTACAGCATATACATGCCGCGCCCAAAAATGCTCAAGCGCCAATCGGTCAGCGCGGGGACAAGCTCACCGCGCGCAATGTCCTCGTGCACCACATAATCCGGCACCACGCCGACGCCCAGGCCCGCGCGGATGGCGTCGCGCAGGAAGGCATAGTTGCGGGAAATGACGGTGGGTTCCAGGACGACATGCTGGCGGGGCTGGCCGCCGTAGTACGCCGACAGGCGCAGCGGCCGGCCGATCACGGCGGCGCTGATGACAGGCGTGCCGGCCAGGTCTTCGGGCCGCTGGGGAAGCCCGCGGCTTTCCGCGTAGTCCCTGGACGCACAGGCCACGTAGCGGACCTGGCCGAGTTCGCGCGCGACCAGATGCTGCGGCGGTTCGGACATGATGCGCACGGCAATGTCGACTTCGTCGCGCAGCAGGTCCTCGACACTGTTTTCAAACAGCACGTCCAGCACGATGTCGGGATAGGTTTTCTTGAACTCGAGCAGCCATGGCGTCATCACGAACTGCCCGTAGCCGCTGGGCACGCTCAGGCGCACCTTGCCCTGCGGTGTCTTGCCCAGAGTTTCGATCGATTCGCGCGCGGCTGCGAGCTCATCCTGGATGCTGCGCCCGTGCTTGTACAGCTTCAGGCCGATCTCGGTGGGTTCCACGCGCCGCGTCGTGCGCCGCACCAGCTGCATGCCGACCGAACGCTCCAATTGGCTCAGGTGATAGCTGACGTTGGCGCGCGTCATCTTCAGGCGGCGCGCGGCCTCGCTGAGATTGCCCGCGTCCAGGATTTCGACCAGCAGGGTAAGGGATTTGGTGTCCATGGCGGCGCTCCTTGCCGTGCATTGTCAAATTTTCTTATCCGTAGTGTCAATTATCGATGTCATTGTCAAGACATCTTTGCTGCGAAAGAATAAAGCCATAAGAGACGGGCCACCCCTGGCCCGCCAAGGCTCCGTTCGCGCCAGGCGCCGGCGCACCGGCATGCCGGCGCGGCGCGCGAGCAGGAAGCATCATTGGAGACACTGTCCATGACAGACAGCGCAAGCACCGGCGCGGCCCAGACGCGCCGCTACGAAGACATTCTGGTCATCGTCATCGACCATCCCCCCGTGAATGCACTGAGCGCCGCCGTGCGTCGAGACCTGTCCGACGCCATCACACAGGCGCAGACGGACGCGCGGGTCCGCGCGATCTTGCTGATGGGCGCTGGCAAGAACTTTATCGCGGGCGCGGACATCCGCGAGTTCGGCAAGCCGCCGCAACCGCCCCTGCTGCCCGACCTATGCAACCAGATCGAAGCCAGCGCCAAGCCCGTCGTGGCGGCGCTGCACGGCGCAACGCTGGGCGGCGGGCTGGAGATTGCCTTGGCGGCGCACTATCGCGTGGCGCTGGCCACTGCCAAGCTGGGCCTGCCCGAAGTGAACCTGGGCCTGTTGCCCGGCGCGGGCGGCACGCAGCGCGCGCCGCGCCTCATGGGCGCACTAGCCGCGCTGGACCTGATGCTGACCGGCAAGCACTTGCCCGCCGAAGCCGCCCTGGCTTCGGGGCTGGTCGACGTGCTGTCCGCAGAGGAGGATGCGCTGGACGCAGGCCTTGCCTACACGCGCGAACTGCTGGCGCTGAACGCCGGCCCGCGCCGCACGCGCGATGCGGCCGAGGCTCTTTCAGACCGGCAAGCGCAACTGGCGGTGGTGGATGCCGCCGCCGAACGCGTCGCCGCTACCACCCGCGGCCTGTATTCGCCTGCAAAGATCGTCGACGCGGTGCGCGCAGCCATTGAACAGCCCTTCGACGAAGGCCTGCGCATCGAGCGCGCGCTCTTCCTGCAATGCCTGGACAGCCCGCAGCGCGCGGCGCTGGTCCACGCGTTTTTTGCCGAGCGCGAAACCGCCAAGACTCCCGAGCTGAAGGAAGCGCGCTCGCGCCGGCTTGAGCGCGTGGGCATCGTCGGCGGCGGCACGATGGGCGCGGGCATTGCCGTGGCCGTGCTCGATGCGGGCCTGCCGGTCGTGATGGTGGAACAGGACGAGGCCGCGCTGGCACGTGGCCGCGCGCGCGTCGAGCAGGTGTACGACCTGCTGGTCAAGAAAGGCCGGATCACCGCCGACGACCGCGCATCGCGCATGGCGCGCTACACCGGAGCCACCAGCTATGACGCGCTGGGCGAGGCCGACCTCATCATCGAAGCCGTGTTCGAGGACATGGCCGTCAAGCAGGCCGTCTTCGCGCAACTGGATCGCGTTGCCAAGCCTGGCGCCGTGCTGGCCACCAACACCTCTTACCTGGATGTGGACCGCATCGCCGAAGCGACGCGCGGACCGGCCGACGTGTTGGGGCTGCACTTCTTCTCGCCGGCCAACATCATGAAGCTCATGGAGATCGTCGTCGGCCGCCACACCGCGCCGGACACCGTGGCAACCGGCTTCGAGCTGGCGCGCCGGCTGCGCAAGATTCCCGTGCGCGCGGGCGTGTGCGATGGCTTCATCGGCAACCGCATCCTGGCCGTGCATCGGCAGGCGGCGGACATGATGATGGAGGATGGCGCCTCGCCTTATGACATCGACGCCGCCATACGCGCGTTTGGCTATCCGATGGGTCCGTACCAGATGGCCGATCTGGCCGGCGGAGACATCGGCTGGGCGACGCGCAAACGCCGCGCCGCCACGCGCGACCCGGCGCTGCGCTACGTGCAGATTCCTGACCGCCTCTGCGAGCGCGGCTGGTTTGGTCAGAAGACCGGCCGCGGCTTTTATCTGTACCCCGACGGCGCGCGCCAGGGCACGCCGGACCCGGAAGTGCTTGCCATCATCGACGAAGAACGCCGCCGCGCCGGCGTCACGCCGCGGCCGTTCACGCAGGAAGACATCCTGCGCCGCTACCTGGCCGCGATGGTCAACGAAGCGGCGAACGTGCTGCACCAGGGCATCGCGCTGCGCCCGTCCGACATCGACGTCGTGTTCCTGTCCGGCTATGGCTTTCCGCGCCACCGCGGCGGCCCGATGCACTACGCCGACAGCGTGGGCCTGCAAAGCATTCTTGCCGACATCCGCAGCTATGCGAAGGAAGACCCCGCGTTCTGGAAGCCGTCGCCGCTGCTCGTGGAACTGGCCGAGTCCGGCCGCACCTTCGGCAGCCTGAACGCCGCCTGATCCGAATTCATCCTAGGAACTCTCATGCGTGAAGCCGTCATCGTTTCCACTGCCCGCACCCCCATTACCAAGGCGGGGCGCGGCGAATTCAACCTGATTGCCGGGCCCACGTTGGCCGCGCACGCCGTGCGTGCCGCCGTGGACCGCGCCGGCATCGACCCCGCGCTGATCGAAGACGCGTTCATCGGCTGCGGCTATCCGGAAGGCGCCACCGGGCGCAACATCGGCCGCCAGGCCGTGATCCGCGCGGAGCTGCCCGTCAGCGTCGGCGGCGCCACCATCAACCGCTATTGCGCATCCGGCCTGCAGGCGATCGCGTCGGCCGCGAGCCGCATCGTAATGGACGGCGCGCCCGCCGTGATTGCGGGCGGCGTCGAGCTGGTGTCGCAGATCCGCACCCGCGACGATGGCGTCAGCGGCATGGACCCGTGGATCGTCGCCAACAAGCCCGAGCTCTATCTGCCCATGATCGAGACCGCCGACATCGTGGCTGCCCGCTACGGCATCAGCCGCGAGGCGCAGGACCGCTTTGCCGCGCAAAGCCAGGCGCGCACCGAGGCCGCGCAAGCGGCGGGCCGCTACCGCGAGGAAATCATTCCGGTCACCACCACCATGTCCGTCACGGACCGCGCCACCGGCGCCGTCACCGAACGCGAAGTGACGGTGGACAAGGACACCTGCAACCGTCCCGGCACGACTTACGAGGCGCTGGCCGGCCTGGCGCCCGTGCGCGGCGAAGGCCAGTTCGTCACGGCGGGCAATGCCTCGCAGTTGTCCGACGGCGCGGCCGCCTGCGTGCTGATGGAAGCGGCCGAGGCACAGCGCGCCGGCATCCGTCCGCTGGGCGCGTTCCGCGGCCTTGCCATCGCCGGCTGCGAGCCGGACGAAATGGGCATCGGCCCGGTTTACGCAGTGCCCAAGCTGCTGGCGCGCCACGGCTTGAAAGTGCAGGACATCGACCTGTGGGAACTGAACGAGGCATTCGCCTCGCAGGCCCTGTATTGCCAGGAAAAGCTGGGCATCCCCATGGACCGCCTGAACGTGGACGGCGGTTCCATTGCGCTGGGTCACCCCTTCGGCGTGACCGGCGCGCGGCTGGCTGGCCACGTCCTGATCGAAGGCCGCCGCCGCGGCGCCCGCTACGCCGTCGTCACGATGTGCATCGGCGGCGGCATGGGCGCGGCCGGCCTGTTTGAAATTTACTGAGAGACCCGCATGGATCTGGAATTCACCCCCGAAGAAATCGCCTTCCGCGACGAAGTGCGCGCCTTTCTGGACGCCAGGCTGCCCCGGCGTCTGGCGGACAAAGTTGGCGAAGGCAAGCTGCTGACGCGTGACGACATGACCGAATGGCACGCGATCCTGAACGCGCAAGGCTGGCTGGCCACGCACTGGCCCGAGGAATACGGCGGCACCGGCTGGACGGCCGCGCAGAAGTACATTTTCGACAACGAATGCGCACTGGCCAACGCCCCGCGCATCGTGCCGTTCGGCCTGAGCATGCTGGGGCCCGTGCTGATCAAGTACGGCACCGAGGCGCAGCGCCGTTACTGGCTGCCTCGTATTCTCGACGGCTCGGACTGGTGGTGCCAGGGCTACTCCGAACCCGGCGCGGGCTCGGACCTGGCATCGCTGAAAACCACCGCCGTGCGCGATGGCGACAGCTACGTCGTCAACGGCCAGAAGACGTGGACCACGCTGGGCCAGTACGCCAACATGATCTTCTGCCTGGTGCGGACCTCGCAGGAAGGCCGGCGCCAGGAAGGCATCAGCTTTCTCCTGATCGACATGAACAGCCCGGGCATCGAAGTGCGCCCCATCATCACGCTGGACGGTGAACACGAAGTCAATGAAGTGTTCTTCTCGGACGTGCGCGTGCCCGTCGAAAACCTGGTGGGCGAAGAGAACCGCGGCTGGACGTGCGCCAAATATCTGCTGACCTATGAGCGCACCAACATTGCGGGCGTGGGCCAGTCCACGGCCGCGCTGGAACGCCTGAAGGCCGTGGCCGCGAGCCAGAAACGGCATGGCCGCCCGCTGACCGAAGACCCGGATTTTGCCGCGCGGCTGGCGCGCGTTGAGATCGAGCTGGCCAACATGCGCACGACCAACCTGCGCGTGGTCGCGGCCGTGGCCGGCGGTGGCGCGCCCGGCGCGGAGAGTTCGATGCTGAAGATCCGCGGCACGCAGATCCGCCAGGAGATCAGCGCCTTGAACCGCCGCGCCATGGGCCCGTACGCGCGCCCCTTCGTGCCCGAGGCGCTGCACGACGGCTACGACTTGCCGCCCATCGGCCCGGACGGCGCCAACAGCGCCGCGGCGCAGTACTTCAACAACCGCAAGCTGTCGATCTTCGGCGGCTCCAATGAAATCCAGAAGAACATCATCTCCAAGATGATCCTGGGACTGTAAGGGCTGGCCATGAATTTCGAACACACCGAAGACCGGCGCATGCTCTCGGACATGCTGCGCCGCTTTGTCGCCGAGCAATACGACTTTGCCACCCGCATGCGCCACGCCGAATCGCCGCAGGGATACAGCCCTGAATTCTGGCAACGCTACGCAGAGCTGGGCGCCATCGGCGCGCTGTTCACCGAGGCGGACGGCGGGCTGGGCGGCGCGGGCTTTGACATTTCTGTCGTCTTTGAAGCGCTGGGCCGCGGCATGGTCGTGGAACCCTTCCTGGATGCGGTGATGGTGGGCAGCGCGATCGCATCAAAGGGCACGCCCCAACAGCGCGAGGCGCTGGAAGGCCTGATCGCCGGCAGCCTGACCGCCGCGCTGGCCCACGCCGAGCCGCAATCCGGCTATGACCTCAACCAGGTGCAGGCGCGTGCGCAACGCAGCGCCGACGGCTGGGTGCTCAATGGCGCCAAGGCCGTCGTCTACGCGGGCGAACACGCGGATCTCTTCCTGGTGTCGGCGCGCACGTCGGGCGCTGATGACGATGAGGCCGGCATCAGCCTCTTTTTTGTGACCAAGGCCACGCCCGGCCTGAGCCTGCGGGGCTACGGACTGATCGACGGCGGGCGCGCCGCGGAGCTTGTGCTGGACAACGTGCAGCTTGGACCCGGCGCGTTGCTGGGCGAGGCGGACGCCGGTTACCCGTTGCTGGAGCGCGCCGTGGGACGCGGCATCCTGGCGCTGTGCGCGGAGGCCGTCGGCGCCATGGACTGCGCGCGCGACGCCACGCTGGAATACCTGCGCACGCGCCGCCAGTTTGGCGCACCGCTCGGCAGCTTCCAGGCCTTGCAGCACCGCATGGCCGACGTTCTGCTGGAGATCGAACAGGCGCGCTCGGCCGTCATCAACGCCGCCGCCGCCGTCGACCATCCCGACCGCGTCACGCGCGAACGCGCGCTGTCGGCCGCCAAGGTCACCATCGGGCGCATCGGCACGCTGGTGGCCGAAGAATGCATCCAGCTGCATGGCGGCATCGGCATGACCTGGGAGTTGCCGCTGGCGCACTACGCCAAGCGCCTGGTCATGATCGACCATCAGTTGGGCGACGAAGACCACCACCTGCGCCGCTACATTGCGCTGGGGCAGGCATGAACGCGGACGCACGGCCATGATCGAATCCCGTTCCGCCACTCTCTCCCGTCCCTTCGCCGCGCCGTTCCCGGTGCGCACCGCAGAGGACGTCCAGCGGCTGCAGGCGCGGCCGCTGGAAGAAACGCTGACGGTGCAGAGCACCTACGAAATTTTCTGCAATTCCGCGGCCGCGTTCGGTGAACGGCGCGCGCTGACCTTCCTGCGCAGCGCGGATCCCGCCGACGACGCCATCAGCTGGACCTATCAGGACCTGCTGGCCGGCATCCACCAGACCGCCAACCTGCTGCACAGCCTGGGCATCCGGGAAGGCGACGCCGTGGGCGTGCTGCTGCCCGGCTGCCTGGAATACCACCTTGCCCTCTGGGGCGGCGAGGCGGCCGGCATTGTTCAACCGCTCAATCCGCTGCTCACCGAAGACAAGCTGGCATCGCTGATGACGACGGCCGGCGCCAAGGCGCTAATCGCCTATGGATCCGACGTGGAGTGCGGCTCGTGGTCCAAGGCGCTGCGTCTGATGGAGCGCGTGCCGACCCTGAAGTCGCTGTTGCGCGTAGCGCCGTGGCATGAAGCCGAAGCGGACCGCCCCGCGCTGCCGGACTTCGCGCTGGATTTCAATGCCGCGCGCGCGGCCCAGCCTTCCGACCGGCTGGTCAGCGAACGCGTCTTCCGCGCCAGCGACGTGGCCGCCTATTTCCACACGGGCGGCACCACGGGCGCGCCCAAGCTGGCGATCCACACGCACGCCAATCAGGTGTTTTCCGCCTGGGCGGCCGTGCAACTGCAAAACGCAGGTCCCGGCGACGTGGTCATCAATGGCTATCCGCTGTTTCATGTGGCGGGCGTGCTGCCGGCATCGCTGGCGGCGTTGTCGTCCGGCGTCGAAACCGTCATTCCCACCACCCTGCTGCTGCGCAACCGCGACGTGCTGCGCAATTACTGGCGCCTTGTCGAAAAGCACCGTGCAACGTCGCTGCAGGGCGTGCCGACCATCCTGGCCGCGTTGGCGGAGGTGCCGTTGGCCGGCGCCGACATTTCATCGCTCCGTTACTGCCGCACCGGCGCCGCGCCCCTGCCCGCCGAACTGGCCGCGCGCTTCAAGCGCCTCTTCGGCCTGCACGTCAGCGAAAGCCTGGGCATGACCGAAATGGCGGGCATCACCTCGATCTCGCCCCCCGGCTGCGAATTCCCCGTCAACTGCGTGGGGTTCCCGCTGCCGTATGTGCAAATTCGCATCGTCAGCCTGGACATGCCCGCGGGCCAGCCCGCGCGCGATCTGCCGCCCGGCACGCCGGGCATGGTGCTGATCAAGGCGCCGAACGTCATCCCCGGTTTTCTGGACGCCGACGACACCGCGCGCGCCTTCACCGAAGACGGCTGGCTCATCAGCGGCGACGTCGGCCTGATGGATGCCGAAGGCCGCCTGCATCTGCAGGGCCGCGCCAAGGACCTGATCATCCGCGGCGGCCACAACATCGACCCCAAGACTATCGAGGACGCGCTTGCCAGACACCCGGCGGTGCAGCTTTGCGCGGCAGTCGGCGCCCCCGATGCCTACGCGGGCGAATTGCCCATCGCCTTCGTCACGCTGGCCGAAGGCAGCGAGGTGACCGAGGCGGAATTGGTGGCTTACGCCGCTGAGCACGTGGACGAAGGCCCCGCACGGCCCAAGCGGGTCGTCGTGCTGGACACCATGCCGATGACCAACGTGGGCAAGATCTACAAACCCGATTTGCGCCGCCTGGCGACCGCCGTGTCGGTCGAGGCCGTGGTGGCGCGCACCCTGCAAGCGGCTGGCCGCGCGCAAGACGATCCCGTCTTCCGCGTGCTGGCCGATGCGCAACCGGATGTCGCCGTAGAAGCCGGCGCCGGTGCGCCCGCGCCGCTGAAAGCCCAGCTGCGCGAAGCGCTGTCCCGGCTGCCCGTCAAGGTCGACTTGCGCGACTGACTGGCCGCCCATAACAACCATCAGGCAAACCACCAGGAGACAAACAATATGAACCGACTTCCCCTGCGACGCGCTGTCCTCGCCGCCCTGACGCTCACGCTGGCAAGCGCCGCGTTGCCCTTTTCCGCCAGCGCCCAGACGGACTTTCCCACCAAGCCCATTACCCTGATCGTGCCGTTCCCGGCCGGCGGCTCCACCGACCGCCACCTGCGGATCGTGGCGCAGGACGCCTCGAAACACCTGGGCCAGCCCGTCATCGTGGAAAACCGGCCAGGCGCCGGCGGCACGCTGGGCACCGCGACCATGGCCAAGACCGCCAAGCCGGACGGCTACACCATCGCGCTGTACACGCTGGCCATGCTGCGCATGCCCTACATGCAGAAAAGCAGCTGGGATCCGATCAACGACTTCACCTTCATCCTGGGCCTGTCGGGCTACACCTTCGGCTTCACGGTGCGCTCCGATTCGCCGTACAAGACCTTCAACGAGTACATCGAGGCGGCGCGCAAGGCGCCCGGCAAGATCGACTACGGCTCGACCGGCATCGGCTCGTCGCCGCACCTGATCATCGAAGAGATCGCCATCAACGCCAACGTCAAGCTCAACCACGTGCCGTTCAAGGGCAACGCCGACATGCAGCAGGCGCTGCTGGGCGGCCATGTCATGGCGCAGAGCGACGCCACCGGCTGGGACCAGTTCGTCGATTCCGGCAAGATGCGCCTGCTGGTCACCTTTGGCGAAAAGCGCACGACGCGCTGGCCCGACGTGCCGACCGCGCAAGAGCTGGGCTACAAGGTCGTGTCCACGTCGCCGTATGGTCTGGCCGGTCCGAAGGGCATGGACCCGGCGGTCGTGAAGATCCTGCATGACGCGTTCAAGAAGGCGCTGTTCGACCAGGCCAGCATGGACGTCATGAAGCAGCTCAATCAGGAACCGGCCTACCGCAGCAGCGAGGACTACAAGGCCTGGGCGCAGGCCACCTTCGTCAAGGAAAAGGCATTGATCGAAAACCTGGGGTTGATGGCCAAGTAGCGCGACAAGCTGGCGGGACGAGCGAGTGGGACGGACGCCGGGAGGACAGGGGCAGGCCGGCAGGCGCTGCTGCCCCGGTCCCGGCGCCGCGCGCAGCCCCGCACCCTTAGGAAGGAGCGTGCAGACAGATTTTGTATGCAAGAAATGTCTGCCGCCCCGTCCGCCTTTTGTTAGACTGGCTGCCCGACGATTTCCCGCTACCGGCAGCCCTGCCGCGCCTCATGAATCAGGACGTCCAGCCAGACCCCAGCGCCGACGACATCGCCCAGGAAGTGTCCGCCGCCATCGTGGCGCACAAGCTTCCGCCCGGCACCCGGCTGCGCGAGGAGGCCCTGGCCCGGGTCTACAAGGTCAGCCGCACCAAGATCCGCGCCGCGCTCCTGATGCTGTCCAAGGACAAGCTCATCAACATCGTTCCGGACAAGGGCGCCTTCGTCAGCAAGCCCGACGCGAACGAGGCGCGCGAGGTCTACGCCGTGCGTCGCATCCTGGAAGCGGCATTGGCCCGGGAATTCGTGGCCTGCGCCAAGACCGCCGACTTCCGCCGCATCGATGCGCATCTGGCCGAGGAACGCCGGGCCCTGGAAGGCGGCGACGTGCAGGCGAGAAACCGGTTGCTCAGCCAGTTCCACATCCTGCTTGCCGAAACCGTGGGCAACTCGGTGCTGACCGGCATGCTGCGCGAATTGTCGGCGCGCAGCGCGGTGATCACTGTGCTGTATCAAAGCTCCCACGACGCCAATTGCTCGTCCCGCGAGCACCACACCTTCATCGAGGCGGCACGCGCCGGCGACGCCGATCGCGCCTGCGCCCTGATGGACGAACATCTGGAGCACGTGCTGGCCGCGCTGGATTTCAGCGGTGACCGGCAGGCGGGCAGCGATCTGGTTGCCGCGCTGCTGAGCTGAGACGCGGCTGAGCTGACTCGCTGCGGACCTGAGACGCGGCTTGCCTGACGCGCATTCCGCTCCGCTGCGCTATCCCGCCCGCAGCAATTGCTCCATGCGCTGCTGAAGCCAGCGTTCCGTCTCGTTCAACACGGCCCCTTGCAGCCACAACGTCCGCACGGACAGCATCGGCAGGGCCAGTTCCGCGCACGGCACCGGCGTCAGCGTGGTGCTGAAGCTCTCGTATTCCGCGATATTCAGCGGCAGGATCGCAAAGCCCAGGCCGTCGGCCACCATGCCCGCGATGCTGTAGAAGCTGTCGGTGCGCCACACTGTGGGACTGAGCACCATGTCCTCAACGCCTTCCATCTGCATGACAAGCTGGCGGTGACGCGCCAGGTCTTCGCGCGACACCTGCGGCAGCGCAGCCAGCGGATGGCCAGACGCCACGAAGATCCCTTGCGCCACGTTGCCCAGCGAACGGTGCGCAAAGTCGCTGCCGGGGTCGCCCCGGTCGAAGTGGAACGCGATGCTGGCCCGGCCCTGCCGCACGTAATCGGCAACCTCGGTCGCGGTGCCGTTCAACTGCGTCAGCTCAAGCGCCGGGAATCGCTCGGCCAGTTCCAGCGCCAGCGCGCCTAGCACCAGATACGGCAAGGCCTCGTCCAGCGCAATCGACAGTCGCGCCTCCTGGCCTCCGGCAAACGCCAGCGCGCGCTGCGACAGCCCGCCCGCCTGGCGCAGCAGTTCTTTCGCTTCCCGCAGCATCACCTCGCCGGCCGGCGTCAGCACCGCATTGCGGCGCGACCGGTCAAAGAGTTCCACGCCCAGATCCGCCTCCAGCAGACCCACCGCCGTGCTGACCGCGGACTGGGCGCGGCCGATGCGGCGCGCCGCCGCCGAGAACGACCCGGCCTCTGCCGCCGCCACGAATTGCCGAAGTTGGTCCAAGGTCCATTGCATGGTGACCTCCTTTCAATCCATCGATTTTATAGATGCAATCCAACTTTTTATGGCGGATATGTAGATGGATAATGCCAGCCCGTGTTCCCGAGCGCGCACGCCGCGAGTGGAAACACGGTCTTTTTAGGAGTAGAACCATGCAGCGGACTCATTCGAACGCTGTTGCCGCGGCCACCCCCGGCCGCTGGCTGGTGCTGGCCATCGTGTCCAGCGCCTTGCTGCTGATCGTCGTCGACATGACGGTCCTGTACACCGCCCTGCCGCGGCTCACCCACGAACTTGGCGTCACGGCATCCGCCAAGCTGTGGATCGTGAACGTATATGCGTTGGTCGTGTCCGGCCTGTTGCTGGGCATGGGCACGCTGGGCGACCGGCTGGGCCACAAGCGCCTTTTCATGATGGGGCTGGCCGTATTCGGCGCGGCGTCGCTCGCCGCCGCCTATTCGCCCGGCGCGGTCGTCCTGATCGCGGCCCGCGCGCTGCTGGGTGTGGGCGCGGCGATGATGATGCCCGCCACGCTGTCCATCCTGCGCCTGGCGTTTGCCGACGAGCGCGAGCGCGCCGTGGCGATTGGCGTCTGGGCGTCGGTCGCCTCGGGCGGCGCCGCGCTCGGACCCGTCGTGGGCGGCCTGCTGCTGGAGCATTTCTGGTGGGGCTCGGTGTTTCTCATCAACGTCCCCATCGTGCTGCTGGCGTTGCCGCTGGCATGGCGGTTCATCCCGGCAAGCCAGCCCGACGCATCGCGGCCGTGGGATCTGGTCGGCTCCTTGCAGGTGATGGCGGGCATGATCCTGTGCGCCTACGCGCTCAAGGAACTGGGGCGTGCGTCGCCGTCCTGGCTGCACGCCATCGTGGCCTGCGCGGCGGGCGCCGCCATGCTGGCCGTTTTCGTGCGCCGTCAGCGGCGGCGGCCCTATCCGCTGATCGACTTCGCCATCTTCCGCAACGCGTCCTTCAGTTCGGCCGTCGCCGCCGCCTTGTTTGCCGCCGCGGCGCTGCTGGGCATGGAGCTGGTGTTCAGCCAGCGCCTGCAACTGGTGCTGGGCATGTCGCCGATCCAGTCCGCGCTGTTCATCCTGCCGCTGCCGCTGGCCGCCTTTGTCGCCGGGCCGCTCGCGGGTCTTCTGCTCGGGCGCGTGGGCAGCCGGCGCATGCTGTTCCTGTCGCTGCTGGTGTCAGGCGCGGGGATGGGCGGGTACCTCCTGACCTATGATGCGGCGGTCATCCCGCAGATGATCAGCCTGTGCGTGCTGGGACTGGGCATCGGCGCCACCATGACCGCCGCCTCCAGCACCATCATGCAAAGCGCCACGCCCGAGCGCGCCGGCATGGCGGCGTCGATCGAGGAAGTCTCGTATGAGCTGGGCGGCGCGCTGGGCGTGACGCTGATGGGTTCGATCCTGTCGGGCGTGTATGCGCAGTCGCTGTCCGTGCCTGCGGGCGTGGCGGCCACCGGCGCGGCGCGCGACAGCCTGGACGAGGCGCTTGTCGTCGCCGAAAGCCTGCCCGCGGAGCTGGCGGCTTCGCTGACCGAGTTGGCGCGCGGCGCCTTCGAGACGGGCTACGCGGTGGTGATCGCCACCGCCACGATCATGCTGCTGGGCACTGCCGCGTTCGTGCTGCTGAACCGCGCCCGCCGGGCGGTTCAGCCGGGCTAAATCCCGGTACGCGGCGGGAGCGGTCTGCCTAAGTGCGGACGCACTGCCCGTACCGATCAGCCGTTGCGGAATGCGTGGTCCATGTCCGCGATCAGGTCTTCCTCGTGCTCCAGGCCGATCGACACCCGGATCAGGCCTTCGGACACGCCCGCGGCATCACGCTCCGCCGCGGGCACGCCGGAATGCGTGGTCGACGCCGGGTGGCACACCAGCGTCTCCGTGCCGCCCAGGCTGACGGCCGAACGGAACAGATGCAGCGCATTGATGAAGCGGAAGGCGCGCTCGCGGCCGCCGTCCAGCACGAAGGCGAACGTCGAACCCGGCCCGGTGCATTGCCGCTTGTACACCTCCTGGTAGGCGCGATCGGCGATCAGTTCCGGGTGGAACACCTGCACCTTTTCGTGCGGATTGCCCGCCAGCCATTCCGCCACGCGGGTTGCCGTGCGTGCCGCCTGCTTCATGCGCAGGACCACCGTTTCCATTGACCGCGTGATCATCCAGCAAGAATGCGGATCCAGTTGCGACCCGAAGGCGCTGCGGATCGCGCGCACCTTCTTGATGAGCTCCTTGCTGCCGGTGACCGCCCCCGCCACCAGATCGCTATGGCCGCCAACATACTTGGTCAGCGAATACACCGACAGATCCACCCCGTGCTCCGCCGGCTTCTGGAAGATCGGCCCGAGCAGCGTGTTGTCGCACACCGAGATCGGCCGGTAGCCGTGACGCGTTTCGAATGCATCCAGCTCGTTCTTCATGGCCTCGAAGTCGAACAGCGCGTTGGTGGGATTGGCGGGCGTTTCGACATAGAAAAGCTTTACCGGCCCCTTGGCTGCGGCCTCTTCCAGCGCGGTGCGCATGTTGCGCGGCGACAGCCCGTCCGCCACGGGATGCGAACCCACGCCCCACTCCGGAAAGATCTTTCCGATCAGCGTCTCGGTGCCGCCATAGAGCGGCACGGACTGCACCAGCTGGTCGCCCGGCCGCAGAAACGCCATCAGCACTGCGCTGATCGCAGACATGCCACTGGAAGTGACGGCGGCATCCTGCGAACCGTCCAGCAGCGAGAGCCGGTCTTCCACGATTTCCAGGTTCGGATGGTTGAACCGGCTGTACACCAGACCCGCCGTCTCGCCCTGCGGCAAGGGCTTGCGGCCCGACACCAAGTCAAAGAACGCCGCGCCGTCCTCGGCGGTGCGGAACGCGAAGGTGGACGTCAGAAACACCGGCGGCTTGACCGCCCCCTCGGACAGATAGGGATCGTAGCCATAGGACATCATCTGCGTCTCGGCATGCAAGGGGCGGCCGAAGATGTCCTTCTTGTGATAGCTCGAGTAAGTCATGGTGTGCCTCATTCTGGTGTTCCAGCCGACCCGGCGGGCGCGACATGCATCTTGCAGACAATAACGCCGCGCCGCGGGCGAAACATTGCAGGTTGTGACGGGTAGGGGCGCCTGCACGCCGATCGTGCGCGGGGTGGATCTTCCAGGCAGACTGGGCGGATCGAGGGCTGCAGCTGCGCCCGATGCCGCCTCCGCCACTCCCCGTCATGCCAAACCAAAGAGCCGCTATTTGTTTTTTTAATGTACTAGTAAGGCGCATATCCTAGGGTAAACACGGCCTTTTCTCGCTCAATTCGCGGATCTATAAACACGTATTGTTTTTTTTATGTGTTTCTAAGATGAAAATCGCACTGATTGGATGCGGCGAGGTCGGCCACTGCTACACCCGGGCCTGGATCGCCGCAGGACATCGCATCGTCGGCATCTGCGACCTGCGCTCGGACGCAGAAATGGCGGATCGCGCCAAGGCCGCAGACGCGGCCTTGCATGCCGAACCGGGCGCCTGGTTGGCCGAGGCCGACGTCGTGGTCTCGGCCGTGTACGGCTACAGCGCGGCGGAAGTCGCCGCCCAGGCCTTTCCCCACATGCGCACCGGCGCCGTCTACGCCGACTTCACCACCGCCAGCGCGCCCGACATGCAGAAGGCGGCCGCCGCCGCTGCCGCGAGCGCCATCCCGTTCATGGACGTGGCCATCATGGGCGCCATCGCCCTGCTGGCCGAAAAGACGCCACTGTTATGCGCCGGCGAAGGCGCGGCCGTGGTGACGGCGCTGGGCGAAAGCGCGGGAGCCACGGTCCGGATCATCGAAGGCAAGCCCGGCGACGCGGTGCGTTTGAAGCTCTTGCGCAGCATCATGACCAAAGGCATGGAAAGCCTGGCCGTCGAATGCCTGGTGGCGGCCGAGCGCATGGGTCTGCGCGAATCGCTGTACGAAGTGCTGGCCGACATCGACCGCACGCCGTTGACGGCGTTCATGGACTCGTTCGTGCGTTCGCACGTGTTGCACGCGCCGCGCCGGCTGGCCGAAGTGCGCGAGGCGCGCGACCAGCTGCATGAAGCAGGCCTCGAGCCGCTGGTCCTTGATGGCGTCGAACAGCTCTTTGCGCGATCCACCCGTGGCATCGAGGCCGCGCGCGCCAAGGGCGAAGCCCCGGCGCCCGACACGGTCGAGGCGCGCCTGGCCTGGCTGACCACGCTGGCCCGCCAGTCCTGACACCCCCACCGCGCCACAGAGCGCGGACCGAATCTGCAAACACCTCGTGAGGAAGACAATGAAACTGTTCAAGAAACTGCTGGCCGCAACGCTCGTGCTGGGCTGCGCCGCCGCGCATGGCGCCGACCTGGGCAAGTCCCCCATCACCCTGATCTCGCCGTTTCCCCCCGGCGGCGGCACCGACACGCTGACGCGCATGATCGGCAGCGCCATCAGCCAGGACGCCGGCTGGAACATCGTCGTCGAGAACAAGCCCGGCGCCGGCGGCAACCTGGCGCTGGACGCCACGGCGCGCGCTCAACCCGACGGCCACACGCTGGTCATGGCGCAGACCGACAACATCGTGCTGAACCCCTGGCTCTACAGCAAGCTCAGCTACGACACCTTCAAGGACTTCAAGCCGGTCGGCCCCGTGGCGTCTTCGCCCAGCGTCTTCGTCGTGGTGCCCGATTCGCCGTTCAAGACCATCGGAGACGTCGTCAAGGCCGCGCAGGCGCGTCCTAACCAGGTTTCGCTCGGCATTCCCGGCATCGGCGGCACGGGCGATCTGACCGGCTACTTGTGGCGCAAGGCGGCAAACATGGAACTGATGCATGTGCCGTACCGCGGCTGGAGCCAGGCCTTCCCCGATCTGGCCAGCGGCCGCATCGACATTTATGTTGGCTCCGTCGCGTCGCTGCTTCCGCAGATCCGCGGCGGCAAGGTGCGCGCGCTGGGCGTCGTCGCGAGCGAGCGTTCGCCCGCCCTGCCCGACGTGCCGACCTTTCCGGAAAGCGGTTTTCCGACCATCAACCAGTCGATCTGGTGGGGCCTGATGGCGCCGGGCAAGACGCCGGACGACGTGGTCGCCGCGCTGAACAGCGAGCTGCAGAAGGTGCAGTCGAATCCCGAATTGATCAAGAAGCTTGAAGACGCCGGCTACAGCGTCCTCAAGGGCTCGCCCGACGATCTGGCACGCCGCCATCGCGCGGACCACGACGCCTTCGGCAAGGTCGTGCAGGAAGCCGGCATCCCCAAGCAGTGAGCCCGATTCAACCCTATACAGCTATCAGGAGCAGTGATGACAGGTTTTGAAATCCACGCCCGCCAGCGCGCGGTCATCAAGGAACTGGTCGATAAATTCCGCCAGGTGCCGGTCGCCAACGTCAGCGACTGCATGTCGCGCATGACGGCCGGCGGCGCGCGCCTGCGGCCCATGCACGACGGCACGCCGCTGGCCGGCCCCGCGCTGACCGTGCGCACGCGTCCCGGCGACAACCTGCTGGTGCACAAGGCGCTGAGCCTGGCGCAGCCGGGCGACGTCATCGTGGTCGATGCCGGCGGCGACCTGACCAACGCGATCATCGGCGAGATCATGACGACCTACGCCGAGTCGCGCGGCATCGCGGGCATCATCATCAACGGCGCCATCCGCGACTGCGGCACCATTCGCCGCAGCGCGTTTCCCGTCTATGCGGCCGGCGTCACGCACCGCGGCCCGTACAAGGACGGCCCCGGCGAGATCAACTGCGTGGTCGCGCTGGACGGCATGACCATCGCTCCGGGCGATCTGATCCTGGGCGACGACGACGGGCTGCTTGCCGTGCCGTTCGATCAGGCGCAGGCCATTTTTGAGGCCGCAGCGGCAAAGCACGACGTCGAAACCAAGATGCTGGCGGACATTGCCGCGGGCACGTTGGATACGTCGTGGGTCGACGCCCGTCTGCGCGCGTTGGGTTGCACGGGAGTCTAGCCATGAGCGGTGCGGCACTCAGCAGGCCTCAGTTGCGCGTCGCGCGTCTGGATCTGTGGATCGATCCGGTCTTCGACGAGACCATTGCGCGGGACGGCACGCTGGACCTGCGCGTGCTGCCGGCCGGCGGCGATGCCGTGACGGCGGCCGGCCTGGCCGGCGCGCATGCGTACCACGTCAGTGCGGCCAAGGACGAGGTGCCGGCACGCTGGCAAGTGTCGGCGGACCTGCTGCCCCAGTGTCCGCAATTGTTGTGCGTGTCTTCGGGCGGCGCGGGCTACGACACGGTGGATGTGGCCGCATGCACCCGCGCGGGCGTGGCGGTCGTCAACCAGGCCGGCGCCAATGCCGCGTCGGTCGCCGAAATGACCTTTGCCCTGCTGCTGTCGCTGGTCAAGCGGCTGGGCGAATCGGAAGCCGCACTGCGCGCGGGCACTGCCGTCAGCCGCGAGGCCCTGATGGGTCACGAGATCGAAGGCCGCGTCATCGGCATCGTGGGCATCGGCGAGATCGGACGCAGGGTGGCGCGGATCGCAACGGGTTTCGGCCTGAAGGTCATTGCGTACGATCCGCTGCTGACGGACGCGCAGATCGCCGAACGCGGCGCGGCGCCCGTCTCGTTCGATGCGCTGCTGGAACAGGCAGACATCGTCAGCCTGCATTGCCCGCTGAACGCCGTCACGCGCGGGATGGTCGACGCCGCCGCCTTGCGCCGGATGAAGCGTGGTGCGCTCTTCGTCTCCACCGCGCGCGGCGGCATCCATGACGAAGACGCCCTGCTCGCGGCGCTGGAATCCGGTCATATTGCGGGTGCTGGCCTGGACGTGTGGCAGGTGGAACCGCCGCCTCCGCGCAGCGGCCTTTTGCAGCGGCCGGACGTGGCCGCCGCCTTCCACACGGGCGGCGTCACGCACGAAGGCCGCCGCAAGGTGGCGCAGGGTTCGGCCACGCAGATCCTGGACATGCTCGCCGGGCGCAAGCCGGCGCGTCTGCTCAATCCCGAGGTCTGGCCGCGCTTTCTGGCGCGTCTGGCGGAGCACGGGGTGAAGGTGTAGAACCCGCTTGCGCGGCGGCCAACGCCTCGGCGCCCATGGCCCCGCGCGCCGTTGTTATAGTCCCAGCTTCCAAATCCGAGAAGAGCCAAGCCGCGTCATGTCGAGCGCCAGTGATTACGTATACGGAGAGTTGCGCCGCCGCCTGATGGCCGGCTCGTTCCTGCCCGGCGAACCGCTGCGCGAGGAGCACATCGCCGCGCAGCTTTCCGTCAGCCGCACGCCCGTGCGCAACGCGATCGAACGCCTGATCGCGGACGGCCTGGTCACCCGCGAAGGCCGGCGCGGCGCGGTCGTGCTGGGCTGGCAGGACCGCGACATCGACGAGGCCTTCGAGCTGCGCATGCTGCTCGAACCCTATTCCGCCAAGGCCGCCGCCGAGCGCGCCACGCCTGAGCAAATCGACGAACTGGACCGCATCAACCAGTGCATGCTCGACGCCGTGAACTCCGGCGCGCCCGACCACGTTGCCCAAGTCCAGCACTACAACAATCTGTTCCACCACGCCCTGCTCAACGCCGCGCAGTCGGCGCGGGTGCGATCCCTGGTCGAGAACCTGCTGGACATGCCGATCATCATCGGCTCGTTCTACTTCTACGGCCGCGACGACATGCTGCGCAGCGTGGAACACCATCGCCAGATCATCGCCGCCATCCGCGCGCGCGATCCCGAATGCGCCGAGATCGCGGTGCGCTTTCATCTGGCGACGACCCACCTTCTGTTCCGGTCGCATCGCAAGGACGGCAAGACGGGCGGGTAGCCTGCGGCGCGACTATCGAAGGCCATTTGCCGCAGCTCGCCCGCAAGGCAGTGGCATTCGGTCGGGGAGGTGTCATCGACGTGTAGCAACACGCCCCTAGAGTGTCGGCTCCGATTGAATCCCAAAGAGGACTTTCATTTTGAAATCGACACTCCGCATTGCGGCGGCTGGCGCCTGCCTGTCCGCTTTCTCCCTGGCAGCGCCCGCCGCGCTCGCCGCCACCGCCACCTCGGTCCAGCTTTATGGCCTGATCGACACCGGCCTGCAGTACCTCAGCAACGGTCCCGACGGCAACAGCAAGACGGGCATGAGCGCAGGCAACCTGAACGGTTCGCGTTGGGGTCTGAAGGGTTCCGAGGACCTGGGCGACGGCGTTTCCGCCATCTTCGTGCTTGAAAACGGCTTTGACTCCAGCAACGGCACCACGCTGCAAGGCGGACGGCTGTTCGGGCGCCAGGCCTACGTGGGCTTTTCCAGCAACACGTGGGGCCGCCTGACGCTGGGGCGCCACAACACGCTGATGATCGAATGGATGAGCAAGTACAACCCGTTCGACAACGCCAACTTCTCGATCAAGCGGCCTGACGCCGCGTTCTCGGACCGTACCGACAACGCCGTCATGTACGTAGGCAAGCTGGGCCCCGTGTCCGTCGGCGGCTACTACAGCTTCGGCTGGAACAACGAACAGTCGTTCGATGACAGCAAGCTAGGACGCATGGTGGGCGGCGGTCTGCGCTACAAGTCGGGCGGTCTGGACGCCGCGGTGCTGTATCACTCGAAGAACGCTGACAAACCCAAGACGGGCGCCAACAGCGGCAACCGCGAAGACCGCGTGGTCGCGGGCGTGTCGTACGACTTCGAGGACGTCAAGGTCTACGCCGGCTACCGCTGGCTGGACCAGAAGCTGACGCAGCGCAGCTACAAGAACAACATGACGTGGCTGGGCGCCAGCTACAAGCCGCAGGGCAACATGCGCCTGTCGGCCGCCGTCTACCACCTGAACGACTCGGTGTGCGACGACATGAATAACGCTGCCTGCCCCGCCGTGCAGGCCGCCGGCACGGGCCAGAAGTCCACCATGATCGTGCTCGGCAATGAATACGATCTGTCCAGGCGCACCACGCTGTACGCGGTGGCTGCTTACGCCATCAACGACGACAAATCGTCCTTGAGCGTGGTCGGCGGCAAGTATGGCGCCAACGTCGAACCGGGCAAGAACCAGTTCGGCCTGAACCTCGGCATGCGGCATCGGTTTTGAACGCGCCCGCCTCCAATGCCGGCGGCACGGCCATCGCCGTGCGCGGCCTGCGGCATGCGTTCAACGGCCATACGGTGCTGGACGGCGTGGACCTGGACGTGCCTGCGGGCACGGTCCTGGCGCTGCTTGGGCCCTCCGGCTGCGGCAAGAGCACGCTGCTCAAGGCGCTGGCCGGTCTCTTGCGGCCGCAGCACGGCGACATCCGGTTCGGCGGCGCGGTGGTCAGCGGCGCGGGCCAGCACGAGCCGCCGGAGCGCCGGAGCCTGGGCATGGTGTTTCAGGATTACGCCCTCTGGCCGCACATGAGCGTGGCCAGCAACGTGGGCTTTCCGCTTGAAATGCGGGGCGTCTCGCGCCGCGAGCGCCCCGCGCTCGTGCGCGACGCCCTTGCCATGGTCGGCCTGCATGAACATGCCGAACGCCGCCCTGCCGACCTGTCCGGCGGCCAGCAGCAGCGCGTGGCGCTGGCGCGCGCCATTGTCGCCCGCCCGCGCGTGCTGCTGTTCGACGAACCTCTCTCCAACCTGGACCGGACGCTGCGCGAAACGCTATGCGCCGAGATCGGCGCGCTACTGCGCCGCATCGGCACGACCGCCGTCTACGTCACCCATGACCACGAGGAAGCCCATGCGCTGGCGCACACGATCGCCCGCATGCAAAACGGCCGCATCGCCGAACTCGTGCCGGTCAACAAGGACTCTGCTTAAATGTCACTCGCACCTTCTTCCCAACTACTCGCAACGCTCTTCATGACGCTTTCTATCGGATTGGCCTCGGGCCAGGCCAAGGCGCTGACCGTCTACACCGCCGGACCGGGCGGCCTCATCAAGCAATTGGCAGCCGGCTTCCAGGACAAGACCGGCATCAAGGTGGACGTGTTCCAGGCCACCACGGGCAAGGTCATGGCGCGCCTGGAGGCCGAAGCGGCCAACCCGCGCGCCGACGTGCTGATCTCGGCCTCCTGGGACACCGCCCAGGACCTGGACCAGCGCGGCTGGCTGATGGCCTACGAAAGCCCGAACGCCGCGCAGGTGCCTGCGCGCTTCAAGGCGCCCACCTATGTCGCGCAAGGCATCTCCGCGCTAGGCATAGTCTGGAACACGAAGAGCGGCACGCCCGAACCGCGCGACTGGTCAGATCTGACCGCCCCCCAATTCAAGCAGTTGGTCACCATGCCGGATCCGGCCCTGTCAGGTGCGTCGCTCGACCTGCTGCTGGGTCTGCAAAACGCCCAGGGCGAGGCCGCGTGGAGGCTGTTCGAAACGCTGCGCGACAACGGCATGACCATCTCCGGCCCCAACGCCCAGGCGTTGACGCCAGTGCTGCAAGGCGCCAAGGCGGCGGTGTTCGGCGCGGTGGATTACGTGTCGTATGCCAGCGTCGCCAAGGGCGAATCGGTGAAGGTCATCTTCCCGTCCAGCGGCACCGCGATCGCTCCGCGTCCCATGATGATCCTGAAGACCGCGCGCCAGGCCGACGAGGCGCGCAAGTTCGTGGACTACGTGCTGTCCGAAGAAGGCCAGCGCGCCGTGGCAGACGCCTGGCTGATGCCCGCGCGTCAGGACGTGGCGGCCAAACGGCCGGTGTTCAAGGATCTGGCCCTGCTGCCCGACACCGCCACCGAATCCGGCGCCAGCCGGGCCGAGGTGCTGACCCGCTTCGGCCGGATCTTCGGCCAACACTGACAGGCCGGGATGCCTGCCCGGCATCCGATCCCCTCCATGAAAAGCATCTATCTCCTGGCGGCCGCCACCCTGGCCGCCCTGGCGGTGCTCGTCGCCTTGCCCATGGCGTTCGTGGCGCTGCAAGCCGTGTTTCCCCATCTGGGCGAAGGTTCGCTACGCGATCCGTTCGGCGCCTGGCCTGCGACGCTGGGCAGTCCCGGCACGCTCAGCCTGATCGGCGGCACGCTGAAACTGGGCCTTGGCGTGGCGGCGGTCAGCGCGGCCATCGGCATTCCGCTTGGTGCCCTGCGCGGGCTTTTCCGCGTGCCGCTGGCGCGGATGTGGGACCTGCTGTTCCTGGTTCCCTTTCTGCTTCCGCCGTACATCGCCGCGTTGTCGTGGACGATGGCATTGCAGCCGCGCGGCTATCTGGAACAGTTGACGGGCTTCAATCTCGGCCCCTTGCTGTTTTCGCCGACCGGCGTGACGTTGGCCATGGGCCTGGCGATCTTTCCCGTCGTGTACTTCGCCGTCTCGCGCAGCATGGCGGCCACCGGCGCGCGGATGGCGGACGTGGCACGCGTATTCGGCGCGGGTCCGTGGCGCGCCTTCGTGCGCGTCACGCTGCCGCTGGCGCTGCCTGCCATTGCCGCCAGCCTGCTGCTTGCGTTCACGCTCGCCATCGAGGAGTACGGCGTACCCGCGGCGCTCGGCTCGCAATCGGGCGTTGCCGTGCTGACCACCGCCATCGAACGCCGGCTGGCCGACTGGCCCATCGACCTGCCCGGCGCATCGCTGCTGTCGCTGGTGCTAGTGGCGCTGGCCCTGACCGCCTACGCCGTCCAACGCGCCGCGCTGGCGGGCCGGGGTTTCGAAACCACAACGGGCAAGCCTGCGCCGCTGGCGCGCGTTGAACTCGGCCCATGGCGCGCCCCCGTGCTGCTGGGTTTTGCCACGGTGGCGTTGATTGCGGTGGCGGCGCCCTTGGCCTCGATGCTGGCTGCCGCGCTGACGCGCAACGTGTCGGGCGGCCTCGCGGCCGGCAATCTGACGCTGGTCAACTTTGCCGCGCTGTTCGATGCGCGCGGCGACGCATGGGAGGCTTTGTCCACGAGTCTGTCGCTGGCGAGCGGGACCGCCTTGCTGGCCGGCGCGGTCGGCCTGCTGGCGGCGTGGTGCATCGCGGGGCGGCACGTACGCGGGGCCGCGCTGATCGACGCGCTGGCTTTGTTGCCAGCGGCATTGCCCGGCGTGGTGGTCGGCGTCGGCCTGATCCTGGCGTGGAACCAGCCGTTCTGGCCGGCCACGCCTTACGGGACCTGGGGCATCCTGCTGCTGTCGTACACCTGCCTGCTTCTGCCCTACCCGGTGCGGTATGTCGGCGCGGCCTTGGCGCAGATCGGCGCCAACCTGGAAGCGGCGGCGCGGGTCCATGGCGCCAGCGCAGCGCGCGCGCTGCGGCGCATCGTCCTGCCGCTGGTGTTGCCCGGGCTGGCGGCGTCGATGCTGATGGTGTTTGCGGTGGCGTCCCGGGAATTGGTGACGTCGCTGCTGCTGGCGCCGGCCGGCGTGCAGACCGTGTCGATCTTCGTGTGGCGGCAGTTCGAGCAGGGATCAGTGGGAGAAGGCATGGCGATGGCCGCAGTGGCCGTTGCCGTCAGCCTGCTGCTAATGCTGGGCGCAGCCGGCATCAGCCGCCGCCAACCCCGCTAGCAGGCGGAGCGGCAGGCAAGCGCATCAGAGCTGTCCGGGCACCACCCGGTTGCGCCCCTGCCGCTTTGCTTCATACAGGCCCCGGTCGGCGGCCTGGATCAGCTCGGTGCAAGGCTGCCCCTCTTGCGGGACCGCCGTCGCCAGCCCGATGCTGACCGTCAGCCACGGGCCGAAGCCCGCGTCGCGCTGGGGAATCTGCATGGCTTCCACGGCCCGGCGCAGCTTCTCGGCCGCCAGCCGCGCGCTGCCGCCCGGCGTGCCCGGCAGCACCAGCGCAAACTCCTCGCCGCCAAAACGCGCCGCCAGGTCGGTGGAACGGTCGCAACTGGCGAAGATGGTGTTGGCCACGCGCTTGAGCGCTTCGTCGCCCGCGATGTGGCCATAGGTGTCGTTGTAGGACTTGAAGTGGTCCACGTCGATCATCAGCATGCTGATCTCGCGGCTGTCCCGTCCCGCGCGCTGCCATTCGGCATTCAGGTATTCATCGAAATAGCGACGATTGCCCAGGCCGGTCAGGCCGTCCGAATTGGTCAGCCGGCGCAGCTCCATATTGCTTTCCAGCAGTTGCTGCTGGCTCTGGCGCAGCGCCTGATAGGCTTCGTCGCGCTGCACCAGCGCCATGTACGAACGCGAGTGGTAGCGGATGCGCGCGATCAGCTCGATGGAGTCCGGCAGCTTGACCAGGTAATCGTTGGCGCCCGTCGCGAAGGCCGCGCTCTTGATGGCGGGATCTTCCTTGGTGGACAACACGATGATGGGGATGTCGCGCGTGACGGGATGGGCGCGGTATTCGCGCACCAGGCTCAGGCCGTCCACGCCGGGCAGCACCAGATCCTGCAGGATGACCGTGGGCCGGGTCTGGATCGCCACGCTCAAGGCCTTGTAAGGGTCCGAGCAATAGTGAAAATCGATGTTGCCCTCGGGCACGAGCGCGCGCCGGATCGCTTCTCCAACCATGACCTGGTCGTCGACGAGCAACACCATCGCCCCATGCGAATTGAGATCCGCGGAGACCGTGTCGTCGGGGGATGGGAGCATAGTGAGTCCTTGATGCTAACGATGTGCCGCGGCTCAGGCGAAAGCCTGAATCACGCGGGACGCAATTTGTTCGAGCGGCCGGATTTCCACCGCGGCCTGCATGGCCGCGGCCGCCTTCGGCATGCCATAGACGGCGCTGGTGGCCTGGTCTTGTGCGATGGTCAGGCATCCACGCTCGCGCAGCGCCTTCAGGCCGCGCGCGCCGTCCTGGCCCATGCCGGTCAGCAGCACGCCGACCGCGACGCCGCGCCAGTGCTGCGCGACGCTATGAAAGAAGACATCGATGGAGGGCCGATACAGGCTTTCGCGCGGACAATCCGTGTACCGGAGGGTACCATCCTCGAGCAGAGTCAGATGGTCATCCGTGCCCGCCAGCAGGATCTGGCCGGGCAACGGCCGTTCGCCTTCGCGCGCCAGCCTGACCGGCAGCGGCACCTGGTCATTGAGCCAGTCCGCCATGCCCGCCGCAAACGACGCGTCCACGTGCTGCACCAGCACGATGCCGGCCGGAAAATCCAGGGGAATGTCGCGCAGCAATTGGGCCAGTGTCGCCGGGCCGCCGGCCGACGCGCCCACCGCGAGCAGCCGGCGCGTGCTCGCGGGCGCCGCAGGCTTGCTGACCGGTGTCAATGCGGCACGATTGCCGTAACGGCCGATCAGCCAGCCGATGTTGCGGATCTTGCGCAGCAGCGGCGCCGCCGCCGTGCGCATGTCGGCGGCGCCGACCACCGGCGTGTCCACCGCATCCAACGCCCCGTGACCCATGGCGTCAAAAACGCGCGACGTGTGGCCCGCCACGTCGGAGGTGACCACAACGATTGCGCAGGGGGTTTCGGCCATGATGCGGCGCGTGGCCTCGACGCCATCCATGACGGGCATGATGAGATCCATCAGCACGACATCGGGACGATCGCGGGCGCATTGCTGGACGGCCTCCAGACCGTCGGACGCCGTCCAGGCGACCTCCAGGCCGGGTTCCAATGTAATGACTCGCCGCAGGACTTCGACGGCGAGGGGCATATCGTTGACGATCCCGATTCTCACGTCCGTGCCTTCCCGATGAGGTCTTCAACGGCGTCGAGCAGCGCATCATCATGGAAGCTGCCCTTGGCCAGATAGTAGTCCGCGCCGGCATCCAGCCCGCGCTGCCTGTCCTCTTCCCGGTCCTTGTACGACACCACCATGACGGGCAGGGTCTGCAGCCTGGGATCCGCCTTGATCCGCGACACCAGCTCGATGCCGTCCATACGCGGCATGTCGACGTCGGTCACGATCAGATCGAAGTCTTCGCTGCGGAGCATGTTCCAGCCGTCCATGCCGTCCACGGCGACCGCCACATCGAAGCCGCGGTTCAAGAGGAGCTTGCGCTCAAGCTCGCGAACCGTCAATGAATCATCCACCACCAGCACGCGCTTGCGGCGGCGCGTGGCCGCCGCGCCCGACCCGCTGTCGACCCGCGACAGCCGCCCGCCCTCGATCAGCTTCTGGACGGACACCAGCATGTCCTCGACGTCCAGGATCAGGAGCGGCGTGCCGTCATCCATGAGCGATCCGGCCATCACGTCCTGCACCTTGCCCAGGCGGGGATCCAGCGGCTGCACGACCAGCGTGCGCTCGCCCACGTAGCGGTCCACGGCAATGCCGTAGAGCCGGTCATGGTCGCCCACCACCACCACGGACAAGGTATCCGTGGCTGGCGCGGCCTCGCCGGCGCGCAGGATCTGGCGCGCCGACACCAGGCCGATCTGCCGGTCCTGGAACCGGAAATGCTGCTGGCCTTCTAGCTGCTCGATGTCCTGGGCGTCCACTTGCAACGCGTGGCTGACGTACGCCAGCGGAAACGCGTAGATCTCGTTCTGCACCTCGACCAACAGACTGCGCACCACCGACAGCGACAGCGGCATCTCCAGCACAAAGCGCGTACCCCGCCCCTGCTGCTGGTAGACCCGTACCGCGCCGCGCAACTGGCGAACCATCGTCTGGACCACGTCCAGCCCAACGCCGCGCCCGGATATCTCGGTCACCTCGTCACGCGTGCTGAAACCCGACAGGAACAGGAATTCCAGCAGCTCGGCTTCGCTCAGGCGCGACGCGGTCTCGGCATTGGTAAGCTTGCGTTCGACGACTTCTTCACGCAGGTGGTCCAGCGAAATGCCGGTGCCGTCGTCGGCCAGTTCCACCAGCAGCATGCCCGCCGAATGGCGCGCCGACAGCGTGATCAGGCCCTCGGCCGGCTTGCCCGCGCGTTCGCGGACGTCGGGCGCCTCGATGCCGTGATCCACCGCGTTGCGCAGCAGGTGCATGAGCGGCGCATCCAGCTTTTCGAGGATGTCCCGGTCCACCTGCGTGTTTTCGCCCTCGATTTCAAGGCGAACCTGCTTGCCCAGCGAACGGCCCAGATCGCGCACCATGCGCGGCATGCCGCCCACGCCGTCGCCAAAGGGCCGCATGCGGCAGGCGAGCGCGGTGTCATAAAGGCGCCGCGTCAGATGATTCATGCGCCAGCCGAATTCGTCGACTTCGCTGGCGCGCTGCGTCAGCTCGCGCTGGCATTGTTCAAGGATGCGCTGGGCGTCGTCCAGTGCGGCCTGGCCGCGCGCGTCAAGTTGCTGATCGGCCAGCACCGCCCGCAGACCGTCCAACGCGTGCGCCGCGCCCGTCTGCATTCGCCGCAGCCGCAGCATGGCCGTGCTGAAAGGCCCCACCCATTGCGATTCGACCAGGGTTTCGCTGGACAAGCCCAGCAGGCGGTTCAGCGTGTCGGCGGTCACGCGCAGCACCCGCTCGCCCTCGCCCACGCTGCCGTCCGAACTGCGGCGCGATGGCAGGGTGGCGGGTGCGGTCGGCTTTGCGGCGGCAGCCGGCGCGGCGGCGGCAGGCTCGTCTTCGATCCGCACGATGGGCGGCAGGTAGTCCGACGGCCGCCCCGTGCGCGGGTCCGGCGCCGGCGGCGTGTCGGCCGTGCTGGGCGCCTTGGAGGCGTTGGGCAGATTGGGCGCGCTGCTCAGCCGCGCCACCAGATCGCCGATCTCGGCGTCCAGTTCCACGCCCGGCGTTGCGACACGCTGCAGCAGGTCGGTGCCCAGCAGCAAGGCATCGATGTCGGCGGCTTGCAAAAGCAGACGGCCTTCCTGCGCGGCCACCAGGCAGTCTTCCATGGCGTGCGCGATGCGTACGGCCGGATGCAGGTCCACGATGCGCGCCGCGCCCTTGAGCGAATGCGCGGCGCGCATGCAGGCCTCAAGGTGCGGCGCGGACGTGGGGTTCTTTTCCAGGGCAAGCAGCCCGTCGTTCAAGACCTGCACCTGGGTGCGGGTCTCGATCTGGAACAGTTCGAGGAGCGAGGCGTCGCGCATCTGATCGGGATTCAAGCGAGGCTCCGTTCCAATGCCTGCATCAGCAGGGTTTCGTCCAGCACCCCGACGGCGCGGCCGCCGCAGCGCGCCACGCCGCGCGAATACTTCAGGCTTGCGCCCTGCACCGTCGACGGCAGCGGCTCCAGCGCCTCCAGGTCCACTTCGTGCATGCCTTCGACCTCGTCCACGGGCAGCACCACGGCGCGGCCCGCGCCGCCGAAAATCAGCATGCGGGCGGTGGCGGGACGATCCCGCGTCTGTGGCGCCGCGGCATCCAGTCCCAACAGGCGCGGCAGCGATACGCACACCGTCAGCGTGCCGCGCACGTTGGTCACGCCCAGCACCGCCGGATCGCGCCGGTGCGGCAGGCTGATGATGCCGCGCGTGCCGGCCACCTCGTCCAGCGACCGGGTCGGCAGGCCCATCCATTCGCGGTGCAGCCGGAACACCAGCAGCGAGGACAGATTGGCCGAATGCTGCGGCGGGGCGGCCTCGTCGGCCGCTTCCATGGCGGGCGGCAGGCGGTCCAGGATGCGCTTGGCCGCCGCGGCATACACCGGACAGTTGCGGCAATGCACGTGCTCGGCAAGCTGCGGGCAGCTTTTGTCGCCGCGTATCCCGATGCGGTTCCAGCAGTCGTCCACGCCGGACAGGGCTTCGATCGCGTCAGTCACGTCGCGCCTCCCCGCGCGCCGCGCGCGCCTGCAGGCGGCGGGCGCCCTCGTGATCGCCATCCGACGCCACCAGGGCGGCCAGATGCAGCAACGCCTCGCGGTGGTTCGGGTCCAGATACAAGGCCTTGCGGTACGCGGCCTGCGCCTGCCGCGACTGCCCTTCCGCATCCAGCAGCAGACCTTGCAGATGCAGCGCGTCGGCGCTGGCGCCGTGGATATCGATGTGCGCCTGGCATTTCGCCATCGCATCGCGCACCCGGCCCAGATCGGCCAGCGCGGCGATCTCGCGCAGCGACGTCTGCGCGGCCTGCCCCGTTGCGGCGGCGGGCGGTGCGGATGGCGTATCGGCAATTGCCGCGTGCGGCACCGGCAGCCGCGGCGCGGGCGTCTGCGCGACCGGGCGGCGCGGCGGCGTCCAGGCGTGAACGATGGGACCCTGGCCGGACAGCGGCGCGCGCGCAGCGGCCGGCATCTCTGCCGGCGCGGGCGCAGGCTTGGCGCGGAAGGCAAAGGACCGCGCGAGCGGCACGGCAGGCAGGCGGCGGCCGGTCAGAAGACTGGTCTCGGCCGGTCCCACGAACAGCACACCGTCATCGCGCGCAAACCGGCGCAGCACCTGCACGGCCCGTTCCTGCGTCGCCAGGTCGAAATAGATCAACAGGTTGCGGCAGAACACGAAGTCATAGGGCGCGGCGCCCGCCAACAGGTTCGGATCAAACAGGTTGCCAGACTGGAACCGGACCTGCCCGCGCACGCGCGCAGCCAGTTGCTGGCCGTCCGGCACCTCTGAAAAATGGCGATCGCGGAACGCCAGATCGCCTCCGCGAAACGAATTGCGGCCGTACACGGCGCGCTGGGCGAATTCCACCATGCGCACGCTGATGTCGATGGCATCCACATGAAACCGGTGCGACGGAACGCCCGCATCCAGCAGCGCCATGGCAATCGAATACGGTTCTTCGCCGCTGGAACACGGCACGCTTAACACGCGCAACATGCGCCCTTCACAGCCAGGCGCGAACAACCGCTCGCGTGCCAGCGCCGCCATCGCATCCTGCGATTCCGGATACCGGAAGAACCAGGTCTCGGGCACGATCACGGCTTCGATCAACTGCTGCATTTCGTCGGGCCAGGCCTGCACGCGCATCAGATAGTCCTGCTCATCGTCCACGCCGGCCGCATGCATCCGGTGCCGCACCGCGCGCTCGACGGCCGCCTGGCCGATGGAGCCGCTGTCCAGTCCCATGCGGCGCTTGAGGAGCCCGCTGAATTCCTCGACCAGGCTCATGGCTGCGCCTCGGCTGCCGACGCGTTGCCGTCAGACGGAAACAGCAGCGCCCGCACGTAGGCGGGCAGCAGATCATTGACCGAAACGGCCTGCACCATGCCTTGCGCGTCGGTCAGGACCCGACCGAGATAGCGCGCCTCGGCATTGTCCAGCGCATGCGGCTGAAACCCCGACGGGTCGTAGTGGACGGTTTCGGTGGCCTGTTCCAGGATCAGCCCAAGCAGCCGCTCGGCGTCAGTGTGATCCGGCCGGTAGCGCACCAGCGCCACGCGCGTGCTGGTGACGGCGGCGAACGTGCCCGCGCCGGCCAGCGCGCTCATGTCGATGACCGGCACAGCAACGCCGCGGCGTTCCATCATGCCGGCCACCCAATGCGGCGCGCCCGGCACCTGCTTGAAGACGCGCAGCCCCAGCACTTCGGCAATATCCCCGGCGTCCAGCGCATAGCGATCCGCGCCAATTCTGAAAAGCAGGTACAGCCGGCGAGCGGAGCCGGCGTGGCTCGCGGCAGCGCGGGCGCGGACGGCAGGAGCAGTCATGGACGCGATCACACCTTGAAGCGCGACACGCCGCTGCGCAGGTCGTTGGCCACCAGTGTCAGCTCTTCAATGGCAAGGCTGGACTGCCGCAGCGACTCCACCGTCTGCTGGGCCGCGTCGCTGAGCTGCTGCAGGGCCTGGTTGATCTGCTCGGCCCCGGTGGCCTGCGCCTGCATGCCTTCGTTGACCATCTGCACGCGCGGCGCCAGCGTCTGCACCTGCTGGATGATCTGCGAGAGCTGGTCGCCCACCTGCTGCATGTCGGCCATGCCGCGGCGCACTTCCTCGGAAAACTTGTCCATGCCCATGACACCGGCCGACACCGACGACTGGATCTCGCGCACCATCTGCTCGATGTCGTAGGTCGCCACCGCGGTCTGGTCGGCAAGGCGGCGGATCTCGGTGGCCACCACCACGAAGCCGCGGCCGTACTCGCCCGCCTTCTCGGCCTCGATCGCCGCGTTCAGCGACAAGAGGTTGGTCTGATCGGCCACCTTCGTGATGGTCGTCACGACTTGCGTGATATTGCCGGCCTTTTCATTCAGCACCGCCAGCTTGGCGTTGACCGAGCCCGCCGCGCCCACCACGTTGCGCATCGTGTCTTCCATGCGCGCCAGGCCCACCTGACCGCTGCCGGCCAGCGTGGCGGTCTGCTCAGCCGCGCTGGAGACTTCGGTCATGGTGCGCACCAGTTCGCGGGACGTCGCCGAAATCTCGCGCGACGTCGCGCCGATTTCGGTGGTGGTGGCGGCGACTTCCGACGCGGTGGCCTGCTGCTGTTTGGACGTTGCGGCAATTTCGGTCACCGACGTGGCCACCTGCACGGCCGAGCGCTGCGTCCGGCCGACCAGGCCAGTCAGCTCGTCGACCATGCCGTTGAAGCCGGTCTCGATGGCGTTGAATTCGTCGTTGCGCGCCAGCTTCAGCCGCCGCGTCAGGTCGCCTCCGCCCGTCGCTTCCAGCGTCTTCACGATGTCGTGCATGGGGTTGGCAATGGCGCGCATCAGCAGGTAGCCGCACACGATGGACGCGGCAATCGCCATCAGCAGGGACACCAGCATTCCGGTCTCGGCCGACTCCACGGATTTCTGGATGCTCACCGCAGCATCATCCGCCTGCTTTTTGTTTTCGATCACCATCCTGGCCAGGATGTCGCGTCCCCGGTAGAACGACGGCCGCAACTCGGTCAGGATCCGCGTCTGCGCCCGCGCCGGATCCGCCAACAGGGCCGGCGTCAGGATGTCGGCGCGGATGCGCTTGTACTCCAGCAATTCCTTCTGGAAGTCGTCGAACATCTGCTGGTCGTCCTGCCGGGCGATGGTGCGCCGGTAGAAGTCGATGTGTTCTTCAAGCTGCTGGTCGTTCCGCGGCAGGGCTTCCAGCGCGGCGCGGCGCTCGGCCTCGGTCGGCGCATTGAAGGCGTCCTGCACGACCACGAAACCGGCGAACCATGCTGCCCGGATCGACGTGCTGTAGTAGATGCCGGGCACGGCGTCGGTGTTGATCATCTGCGCTTCCGCTTCGACATCCAGAAGCCGCCGGTAGTCCACCACCACCATCAACGTCATGATGGCAAGAATGGCCAGAAAACTGGCCATGATTCTTTGGCGGAGCGTCACATTCTTCATACCGGGAGACCTTTGTACTGTATCGACTCGTCGACGCCCTGCCGGGACGCCCCTGGGTATTTCCCCGCCGGCAATCAGCGCATTCCTGCTCGAATGTGGGAAATTTCGACAATTATTACAAAGGTGCCGCATCACAGCCATGAAAAACGCAGGAAAACGCAAAACATGGCTAGCTTGTCGGGAAAATGCAAAGTTCTATTACATAAAATCAAGCGTCCTTTGTTAGCGGGGGTACGCCGGCGGCTGAGCCGGCGATGCTTCTGGATGCGGCCGGCAGGTCAGCCGGCGAATTTTGCAGACGCGGCAGGCGGGTCAGCCCGCGGCCTCCCACAGCGCAACCGGCGGCCGATCCTGCACCCAATCGCGCGCCTTTTCGTACGCATGGGCCAGTTGCAGCACGGCAAGGTCGCCGCGCGGCGGACCGATAAGCTGCATGCCCATCGGCAGCCCTTCCGCGTTAAAGCCCACGGGCACGCTGATGACCGGGCAACCGGCCAGCGTCCACGGCGTGACGGTCTCCATCCAACGGTGATACGTATCCATCGGCCGGCCCGCGATCTCCTTGGGCCAATCCAGGTTCACGTCGAACGGAAACACCTGCGCCGACGGCACCGCCAGGAAGTCGACGTCTTCAAACATGCGCAGCACCGTCTGATACCACGCGCTGCGTTCCTCGGTCGCCTGATAGATCTGGCGGGCGGTCAAGCCCTCCAGTCCCTCGACCTCCCAGATCAGCGCGGGCTTGACCAGCTTGCGCGTCTCGGGATTGTTGACCAGGGCATGGAACTGTCCGCCCACCATCAGATGGCGGTGCGCCAGCCAGATACGCCATAGCCGGTCGCCCGCGAAAGGCACCTGGTAGTCATCGACCTGGCAACCCGCGGTCTCCAGGTCCTTCAAGGCCGCTTCGCAAAGCGCCAGGATGCCGGGTTCCATCGCCAGGTAGCCGCCCCAATCGCCCAGCCAGCCCACGCGCTTGCCGGACAAGTCCGCATCCAGCGGCTGCGCGTATTGCGCCGGATCGTCCGTCAGCGACAGCGGCGCGCGCTTGTCGTGGCCAGCGATCACCGACAGCAGCAACGCTACGTCGCGCGGCGTGCGCCCCATCGGGCCTTCGTAGGAAAGCTGCTTCAGGAAGACTTCGGGCGACGGACCGGACGGCACACGCCCGGCCGACGGGCGCATGCCATACACATTGCAGAACGCCGCGGGATTGCGGAGCGAGCCGCCGAAGTCGCTGCCGTCGGCCACGGGCAGCATGCGCCCCGCCAGCGCCGCCGCCGCGCCGCCGCTGCTGCCGCCGGCGGTCTTGGTGGCGTCATACGGATTGCCCGTGGCGCCATAAACCTTGTTGTAGGTGTGCGAGCCCAGGCCGAATTCCGGCACATTGCTGCGGCCGATGAAGATCGCGCCGGCGGCGCGCATGCGCTCGACCAGAATCGAATCGTGCGCCGTCACCACGTCCTTGTAGACCAGCGACCCCATCGACGTGACCATTCCCCGCACGGCGGTCAGATCCTTGGGGGCCTGCGGCATGCCGTGCAGCCATCCCTGCCACTGTCCCGCGGCCAATTGCGCATCCCGCGCATCGGCCTCGCGCAGCAGCTCGTCGCTGTCGCGGCGCGCGACGATGGCGTTCAGCTTGGGATTGACCCGGTCGATATGCGCCAGGTACGCCTGCATCACTTCGCGGCAGGACACCCGGCGGCTGCGGATGGCATCCGACAGCGCGTGCGCGGGCATGGCCACGATGTCATTGAGCGGGGCGGGGGTAGGCATGGGCGTTCGTCTCCTTGGCGCGCGCCGCGGATCCGCCGGGCGCGTATTGTCATTGGGCGCAGCGCGGCGGCCAGCCGCGCGCATCGCGACAATACTACGCAAATCGGCAACGCCGCGCCCAGGGCATGAAGGCTTCCGCGCGCCGCGGACACCGGCATGGCAACGGCAGGACAACGGCAGCATGCCGCGCCGCCCGGCGCCCCCGTCTACTGCCGCGCCAGACCGTTCTTGCCGATCAATTCCAGCAACCCGTCCGACAAGG
>Ga0213828_1000565_pt1 | contig 34894 bp, 41 predicted proteins | sample MC6MC0897MG_FD_180664 | JGI IMG/M metagenome (GOLD analysis project Ga0213828, IMG submission 180664) | Enriched soil aggregate microbial communities from Iowa State University, Ames, United States - MC6-MC0897-MG | ecosystem: Environmental > Terrestrial > Soil > Unclassified | place: USA: Iowa...
ATGGCACCCGGGCTGTGGCACGGGGCACTGGGCAATCCCGCCGGAAATGTGACGTCGGATAAGCAACGGGTCTGGGAAGAAATACGTAATACCAGGCTGGCTCAGAGCCCCGGACGGGCGTCCACCATCCCGCCCCCGGCCACCGCCCCGGCACCCTGGACGCTTCAGCAGCAGGCAAACGGCACCCTCACCTTCAGTCACCATGCCGCCGTGCATCTGGAGGATTATGCCCTGTCGTCGGAGATGAAAAGCGTGCTCAACACGCCGCTTTCCGGCAACCAGACAGAGGGGCGTTATAACATCAGGGTCCCCGGCTCTGCCGGTAGCCGGGTTTACCAGGTCAGCCTGCAGCCTTTTGCCGTCAGCCGGGAGTTGCCCATGGCCATGACCGATGCAGCCGGTGCTTCTCCACTGGAAATCACCACCGGCCAGTCCGGGAACATAACCGTGGCCACGAACACGCCGCTCCTGCATGCGTTTCTGGGGCATCATTACCAGCTCAGGGGGCCATTTTCGGGCTACACCACCACGGGGGGCGATGGCCTTATCCGGAATAATGCCGGCGATATTCTGGCGGAGACGGCCTTCGGAACATGTGCTGTCAGACCAGCCCCGGAGGGAAAGTATACCGCGCAGCTTCCCGCCGGCAGTCCGCTGCGGGCGGGCCTGCCCCCCCTGATGTTTGAACGTCAGGGGGGCAAATGGCTCATGAGACCGGCGGAAGCCCACGGACAGGCCTTTCTGGACAGTCTGGCAAAGACGGGACGCTATGGCATCTCCGGCAACACCACGGGGGTCAGCACCAGCGGCGCTTTCAGGCGCGGTGGTTATGTGTTTCCGTATTCCCGTCACGTACTCCTGACCTGGTCGGTGGGCCTTCCTGCCGTCACTGACCCGGCGGGGCATCTGCCACCGGTTCCGCTGACGTGGCGTAACCAGGCCGCGGCGCTGCCCGGAGAAAACGGGTTGCCGGGGCAGTATTATGTGCATTCATCAGCGCCGGACCCGGCCCTGCGTCCTTCCCTGACGCTGCGCCAGGAAGTGGGGGTCATGCTGATGGCCGCCACCCTGTTTATTAAGGCCCCGTACCTGTCGACCTGGGGCACCATCCGGGCGGCCCGCGGGGATACGGACTACCAGGAGCGGCTGTGGCAGTCGGTCCTCCGCGGAGAGTGGCCGGAAGATAACCGTGCCGGGCCGGTGGTGGCGAAGGCCGCTGATATTTACCTGTCCGCGATTTCCCTGCTCTCTGTGGAGTCCATGCTCTTTGAAAAGCCCATGGAATATTACGTGCAGGCTGTCGGGAAGATGATGGCGGGTCAGCCCACCGGGACAGAGGTGGTGGAGGATGTGCTGGGGTTTCTGAACAATATACAGAAACTTATCAACGGTCCCCTTCCGGACCGCACACCGGAAGAGGCGGAAGCGGCGCGAAACTTCCAGCGGCTGGCAGAAAAGGTTGCCATTACGGAGCGGCTGGAAAGCACGCCGGAGCACGGCCTTGACAACGTCTTTGCACACAGGGATACCGGTGGGCTCTGGATAATGCCGGAGGAAGGTCGCGGCTCACCGGTCCGGGTTATGCAGGAGGGGGATTTGTATGTCCACAGGGGGGGGGGGGGTGAAACCTTTTATTGCCGGGATAGCGGGAAACTGCGTCCGCTGACCCCGACGGAGGCTGTCCTGAACCGGGAGCCGGTACCGGTGACCGGGGAGGATGTGCCGCAGAATCTGTACCGGGACCCGCGGACCGGCTGGCAGTATGTGCGGGATACGGATGCTCGGGGTATCCGCATCGCGGACCGGGCCGTGGCCCTGCACGACACCGGCACGGCTTCCGCGGGATATAAACTGTATGAGGTTCCGGGGTCGGGCGAGCTGTTCCGGGAGGAAAACGGACGGCTGCGTCCGCTGACGGCCAGTGAGGCGCGTGAACGGGCGGCGCAGCTGCCTTCAGAGGCCACCCTGAATGCGGGAAATTATGAAAAGGTGTATGTGATAAACCGGGACGGGGCGCGGACGGTGGAGTATGCGCCGAAGGCGGACAGAAGCAGCCCGCTGCAGCAGAACGGCAGGAGCACGTACCGCTATGAGGCCGGCCCTCCTCCCCTCTGGCGGCAGACCGGGAAGACCATTGATGCTGACGGCCGTGTCCTCAGCATGCCGGGCGGCGGGATAATCAGGCCTGTCCCAGATTCTTCACCGGAATACCTCAATCTTGTTCAGCCAGCTGGCCAGGATTTTAGTAATTCGCTGTCACTCTTTTTGCCGGCTGAACAAGGTACGATCCGGACTGAACAATCATCACCGGGTTTATATAAGGTCGACAAAAATCTGGCTGCAGATCGGTCTGTTCAATATTACCAGCTTTATTACGGAAATGATTTTCTGGGTAGGAGGATTGTCCTTGATCATCTGGAAAGAACCAGTGAGGGATTCAGAACGGTCAGAGTGGCCTTTCCGGAAGGGCTGAGTCAGCCAGAAATGGCTACACTGAAACGCTCATTACCCAATATCAGGGTCAGTTATGATGAGGTAACCGGCGTCTGGAATCAGTTTGTTGCGAAAGAAGAAGCCTTTATGGATGTTCAGCATTCCGAATTTACAACACAGGGCAGTGAAATATCGCCTTTGCTGGATGAGCAGGGAAACACGCTGCACGGACTTTATTCTGATCCGCAAGGCAGGGGCCGTGACGGGCGCCGCCTGGTCTGGGCGGAAGCGGGGGAGCTGAATGGCCAAAAAGTCGGTATCGAGCTGGAACAGGATGGCGCCGAGAACACGAAATTCTGGCAAAAAACAGAGAACGGCTACCGCAAGTTTGTTTATTCGGAATACCTGTCCGGGCTGGTCAGGCAGACAGAAGGTGCAACATCACCGGTAAACATACAGTCTCTTTTACCTACGCTTTATGAAGATTTGCCGGTCGATGGTTTCCCCGAAAACACATTAACTCACTATGTGGATGGAAACGGCTATCAGCATAATGTGGCCTATGATGGCGTGCTTAAAACATGGAGAGAAACAGGGTTTATTAAGGGGGAGTTATATGACCCGGTCTGGTGGAACGGAGAATCTTTTGAAACCGGTACGATAGATGAATTTAAAAAGGCTAAAAGAGCAGGCCGCGTTCCCGACCCTGTACAGACAACACGGGTTCGGACGATGGGCAATCTTCCGGTTTTACCCCATAATTCAGAGATGTTTGATGTTCCCAAAAGAATAAATTACGTTTGGGTACGTAATGATATACCTGAAGAATTGCTGGATAATCTGGTCAGCAATGCTGAAAGAAGTACAGGATATAAATCCATTCTTCATCTTGATTTGCCAGAAAACATATATAACAGCATAAAGAATAGACTAAAAAGCAAGAAATCGAACATCCAGATAAGTCATATCAGGTGTGAGCCATTCTTTAATGAATTCAAAGAGACAGCGACCGGAAGAATGTATGAAAAAGCAGTAAATGGAGACAACCCAAACTGCGCTTTAGCATCTGATGTCGTGCGTTATCATTATGATGGGATCTATCTAGATGCTGATGACAAAATAATTAACGCCTCACCACTCAAGGCAGCAAAAGGAGATGTTTTGTTAAGTCAAGTTCATTTACGAGACCATCCGGGTTCCTATGGGAACAGTAACTTCGCTACTCTTCCTGACAATCCGATCATGCTGGAAATGATATCCGAAATTGAAAGAAATGCTGAGCAGCAAAAATTCAAAAATATGGTTGATAATCCTCGTCCTTATATGGATGGAGATGGAAACGTTTATATCTGGGAGAACGGTGTGAAAAAAATTGTTGATAAAAAGAAATTTGATGAATACAGAAATCTGCTTATGGAGTTCGCCGGACCTGTTCTCATGAGTAAAGTTGTCAAAAGGATGAGACCAGATTATTTTGATGCACATATTGTATCAGAAAGCTATCCGTCTTCCGTCGTGCAGATAAAAGCAGTCGCACAAGAGTACAAGGATGCACTTAACCATTATTTTCCTTTTCAGGAAAAATTTAAAGTACAAACAACACTGGGAACCGCAAGCTGGCGGAAAACATGATACGTATTAGGCGTTGGGGCTAGTGCAAAATGGCGTCTGAATCGATCAAGGTTTGGCATCACTATCGATCACGATTTGGCACGCATCTCCGATCATGGTTTGGCATCCTGCCGATCACTCCGGGAATTAACTCTTTCTCACACGGTCTCCGTTGCTGATTTTTATCCCAACGGAGACATCGATGTCCATTGATAGGAGTTAAAACCAAAAAACGGACAACAAATAACCAGAATTTTTGCCTTCAGGCCAGCTCTGTCGCGCCCTTCCTTTATCAATAAAACAATCAATAACATCATTTTCATCGCTGATGTTGATTGACTGGCCACTTTTTAAACGTTTCCCGGGCTGCGGACGGATCTTCCCTGCATTCGCGGCTAACCGCAAATTTTCATCTGCGCCAGCTGCTCATGGCAGGCCAGCAGGTCCGGCAGTCTGAGTCCCCGTTTCAGGCCACTGAAGCACATCTGACTTCCGCACAGAATGCACTTCAGCGGGTCAGTTTTCACCAGCCGCTGGTACAGCCCCCGCCAGGTTATTTTCCGCGCTGTTCTGCGCACGGTTTCCGTCAGCACGTACACCACATCCAGCACAGCCCGTTTTGACGTCCATAATAGCGCACCATCCGGAACCGCTTCTCCGGCACGTGCCAGGAAAACCGCTCCATGAATTCGTCTCCGCTCATCACCAGTCTCTCCTCCTTCCCGGTCCGGTGACTGCGGTAGCGAAATGTGATGTCATCACGACCGGCGTAGTGCTCCAGCCGGCTCATAGCAAGCGGCGGCTTTTTGAGATAAGATCCGAAGTACATCGCCACATGCGTGGCGTTGTCCATCAGCTCCGACACCTGCACGTTCCACTTCCTGCGGTAGTGCCGGTCCACAAAGTGCCCCCATTCGCGACGGGAACGGCTCTCTGCTGCCAGACTCTCCGGCATGTCCTGTACTGGTCAAGTTAAGCAGGACACTTTTTTCTCAGCCATCAGCTCGTGGTTTCGGTCTGATGGCGAAAGTCAACGGCTGCAACCGGCTTGCGCCGGTGCGTTAACCGCCCCGGAAAAGGCCTTCGGGGCTTCAGGGCGGACCGCCGGGGCGGGTCCCTGACGGCTTTTACGGCATTCCGTCCTGGTCTTTCGCAGAGGGCTTTTCGTAGCACCGCCGGTTCGTTCAAAAAGGGGTGAAATGCACTCCGTCAAAAACTTTTTGCCTCCGCCCCTTTATGCCCTCTCTTCGTCGTTGCTACTCGGCCCTCGCCGCGAAAGGCCAGACCGGAAAGATAAAACCCGCGTCAGAGAAGGTCTTTTTCGGGTCCGCAGCGCGAGCTGCACCTATTCAGCCGGATTTAAGGAGCCATGCCATGTAAAACACCCTCGTGAACGTCACCTCTGATGCGACCACAGAACGCACACCGATCGCCGCCGCCGGTGAAGTGATTTCAGATACCTTTTTTGCGCCCGTTGAAACTGACGTCATTGACGGCCTGCTGGGTCGCTATGCCCTCATGTATTTAAAGCTTAAACACATAGCCGCCACTATCCGCGAAGGTGAAAACGATCAGGCGGTTGAGTACTTCCTGAATGGCAACGTTCACAGCGCTCGTGGTTTTCACATGCCGCCAGTTCGCGTGGTATTCGACATGCCCGGCGCGGTAGCGGCCCTGAATGCCGATTTCTGGCAGAAAGCGCTGAACCTGACGGACGTTTACGAGTACATGCCTAACGACCGCCGCAACGAGTGGAACGACCAGATCCGCGAAAAGAAAGCGCCGGACTTTGAGGAAAACGCGGTGCGCGCGACGCTCTCCGAACTGCTTTTCTCACGTCAGAAATTTTTCTCCGAGCGCGTTGACGGTATTTTCCACAGCCTGTCACGCAGCCACGTGACCAACCGCCCGGAAGGCTTCAGCAAGCGCATGATTATCGAATGCATGTTCGATCAGTGGGGCATGTGCAACTACGAGCGCACCGGCTACGTGGACGACCTGCGCAAGGTGATCGCGAAGTTTATGGGGCATGATGCGACCGGCCTTAACACGACCAATAAAATTCTGAAAATCGCGCGCGACCGTTCGGGGGAGTGGGTAACGATCGACGGCGGCGCGCTGCGCGTGAAAGCCTTTCTGAAAGGCACCATTCATCTTGAAATTCATCCGGACATGGCCTGGCGCCTGAATGACATTCTGGCCTACCTGCATCCGGCGGCCATCCCGGCGGAGCACCGCCAGAAGCCGCGCACGAAGCCGAATACCTATGAGCTGCACACAAATTTGCTGCCTTTTTCCGTGCTGGGCGTGCTCAGCGACCTGCAGACAGAGCGCACCGAGCCACAGCAGCGCAACCGCCGGGAAGATCCGCTCCCACCCGTGACCACAAATCCCTTTAACCGCAGCTTTAAGGGCTATTCGGACGAGGATAAGGCCGCGCGTGCGGAAGCTGAAAAAGTGCTGATGAGCCTGGGCGGCGTAAAAAAGAACCTCAACGCCTTAACCTGGTTTGAATTCGATTACGACCCGACCACGGCGCTTGAAGATATTCAGCTTTCCGGCGCGCTGCCGGAAAAGAAAACACACCAGTTTTACCCGACACCGGGCGAACTCGCCGCGCAGCTGCTGGACGAGGCGGACATCCGCGAGGGTGAAACCTGCCTGGAGCCGAGCGCAGGCATGGGCGGCCTTGCTGACCTGATGCCGCAGGCGCAAACCACCTGCGTGGAGATTTCGCCGCTGCACTGCCGCGTGCTGGAGGCCAAAGGCCACCATGTGATCGAAGCCGATTTTCTGAATTGGGCAAATGTGACCGATCAGCGGTTTGACGTGGTGGTGATGAATCCACCGTACAGCGAAGGGCGCGCCGTGTCGCACCTCAGCGCGGCGGCGGCACTGGTGAAGAACGGCGGACGCCTCGCGGCCATTCTGCCCGCAGGCATCGACCGCAAAGACCTGCTGCCGGGCTGGGACGCCGATGGAGGGCATGTTTGCGGGAACCGGGGTTCGTGTGGTGCGCCTCATGGCGTACAAGCCGGAATAAAACCGGCCCGGCTGGCAGGGGCGCCCCTGCCGGATACCGCACCGGCCCGCAAAGCGGGCCGGACAACAGCACATCGAGCAGAGCACAACATCATGACCCGAGAAGAAAAATTTACGCTTAACACCCTGCAGAGCTTTACCGGCTGCGATTTTGAAGACTACCACCACCGGGGCGAGGCGTTTCGCCAGCGCATGAGCGGTGCCGTGATGAACCGCTGGCTGGTGCCTAACAAGCTGACGACCCGGTAATCGTCAGAGCAGGACTGATAAAAATTAATACGTATACTGTTTCTCGATGCGAAACACATGATATACTGTTTCTCGACAGGAAACATGGAGCCGAAAAGTGATTAAGAGCTGGAAGCACAAAGGATTACAGAAGCTGTTTGAAAAAGGCGATATCAGCGGCGTACAGGCGCAGGACGCCGAGCGCATCCGGCTTCGCCTGCTGGTCATCGATGAAGCGCTTTCCACGGATGAGTTCAAAAACTATCCCGGCTTTCGTTTCCACCCCCTGAAAGGCGACAGGAAAAGCCTGTTTTCGATTACGGTCAGGGCTAACTGGCGCATTACCTTCGAATTCACGGACGGCGACGCCTATATTCTCAACCTGGAGGACTACCACTGATGGCTATGTTCAATCCCCCGCATCCGGGCGGTCTGATCACCGAATACATTGAAGATAACAATATCGGCCTGCGCGTGCTGGCTAAAGAGCTGGGCGTGTCCGCCTCGGCGCTGAGCAAGGTTGCCAGCGGAAAGGCGTCCGTCAGCCCTGAAATGGCGGTGCGACTGGAGGCGGGGCTGGGGATTGCGGCGCATCTCTGGTTATCCATGCAGGCCGCATGCGACCTACACAAGGCGCGTGAAACCACGGACGTTTCTGGCGTGCACCTGCACCCGGGCATGATGGCCGCTTCCGCACAGGCCAGGCCAGGCAAGTAGGCCTCGCGAATGAAACCGAACACCGCGCCGACTGGCGCGGTTTTGCTTTGCACTTTCTGCCTGCCGGGGAACGGCAACACCGCCGCGATGCGGCCCGGGAAAAGCCGGTGCTATCGCACCGGCCCTCTCCGCCTGGATGCGTATGAGCTCCCTCTTCAAAACCGGTTCAGCATCCAACTTACTTCTGTCTGTTCAGGCTGCCCGCCGTATAAAAATACGTTTTAACAGCAACAGCAACAGCAACAGCAACAGCATGTCGGGTAGCAGCAGCGCATTACTGCGCCGCCGCCCCCTGAGAACGGTACGTGCAGGTTTCCCCGCATACCGCTCAAGCCTTTATAAATGCCCGTTGTGGGCACCGGCCTCCCTGTTGTGTAACTGACGGTGGCAGTTGGGATGTAGCAGTTCAGGATTGGACATGTCGTCGCTGCCGCCCATGACCTTCCTGACCCGGTGGTGTATATTCCACCCTGTCTGGTTGGTGATGAATTGTCTGCAACGCGGGCAGCACTTACCCTGTCGCTTCCACAATGCCGCCACGGTTTTCATCTTCTTCAGCTTTCCGGCCCAGATCAGATCCAGACGACGCTCAAAGTAGATTTCCATGCCGTGCGAGTAAGGTGTTGCGTCGCCTCTGATCTTGATATGGCGTTTGATGGGGGTATCCATCGCGCGGGTGAGGTGCAGTATTTTACCCTCCGGGGTCGCTGCGCTGAACAGCCAGCGTTTATCCCCGAACGTGAAATACTTTTCTGCAACCCAGCGCCGGCTTTTACGCGTATGCCGACGTCTGCACCACTGCCATATTGCCCGCCAGATCTGGGTATCGAGGTAATTAAAGATATCTTTGGCCACGACATGCCGATGATAAGTCGCCCATCCACGGATCACGGGATTGAGCAGGTTTATCAGTTTCCATGCCGGAAGCGTCGGATTGACTTTAATTATGCTCCTGACTTTGCTCAGAAAGTTTTTCAGATTTTTTTTGGCAGGCTTGATCAGCATCTTGCCGCCGTATTTTCTGACGTTCTGACCAAGAAAGTCGAAGCCTTCTTCTATGTGCGTTATCGCTGTTTTTTCCTCAGACAGCGCGAGCCCCCGTTTCTGCATAAACTCTGCTATCAGGGGCTTGACCTCATTCTCCAGCTGCGTATTTCGCTGATTGCGATCACTGATTTCGGTGATTCCGATCACTCGCTTTCTGCACTTTTTGTCCTTTCTTAGTTTTACTCTGCGTGATCGGTTTGCGCCACTTTTCGCAGTGACTCTCCCCTCAGTTCTATCCGATGACTGTTATGCACCAGGCGGTCCATCAGCGCATCCGCTACCGTCGGATTGCTCACCATTTTGTACCACTCCGGTACCGGCAACTGGCTGATTACCAGCGTGCTGCCTCTTCCGTACCTGTCCTCCATGACTTCCAGCAGATCTGATGACTGCCGCGTCGTCAGCTTTTCAAGACCCCAGTCATCAGGGATCAGTACCGTCTTTTTCGACAACTGCAGCAGCTGCTTACGGTAGCTGCCGTTCGCATGCCCCGTATTTAGCTCATCCAGTAACCGCGGCAGACGCCACTAGCCAACCGCAACGTGTTGCTGGCACGCCTGTTCTCACAGCGCGCAGGCGACATACGTTTTCCCACACCCTGTCGGACCGGTGATAAGGATGTTCTGCTGCCGGTGATACCAGCCGCCCGTCATCAGCTCGCCCATCTGCTGTCGTTTCAGACCCCGCTCTGGCCGCCAGTCCAGCCCCGATGCCGTTGCCGACAGCCTCAGTTTTGCCTGTCGTCGCAGCCGCGACACCTTTGTCGCCTCACGCTGAAGCAGCTCGTGCTCCAGCAGCAGACTCAGCCGCTCTTCGAACCCAAGCTCACCGTACGTGCCCGGCTGTGACCACTGCTGCTCAAGCGCGTTAAGCATGTGGCCCAGTCGCAGCGACCGTATCTGTTCCTGCAACCTGTTATCCTGCATACGTTTTTCTCCATCAGTGGTAATAACCCGCGCCGCGCACGTTCTCGTGCTCAGCGACGTCATCTTCTGCCTCAGGCGGCAGTGCAGATTCGCCCTCGCGGCGGTTAGCCAGCAGGTTCACGATGACCTGCCGGTGTGGCCTTTCCAGCAGCAACGCCTGCTGACAGGCCGTTTCCAGCCGCGCATCTCCGTATTTTCTCACCAGTGACAGCAGGCCCAGGCAGCTGCGACAGGCCTGCTCAGGGTGTTTTCGCTCATTCAGGTGCCAGGCAACCACCGTGCGGGTGGCGCTGCCGATGCTTTCGCCCCAGCTCAGCAGCCGCTCCGGGCTCCAGCGCTGATGGCGATGCGAGTCAGGCATGTGCTCGTCGAGCGTTGTAAAGCCGCCTTCCTTCAGCGCTTTCGGATGCTGCGCAACCATCTGCCCCCGGTGGTATAGCCTGACCAGGCGCGGGCCCGCCTCGATATCGATATGGGATCCGACGAGCGCGTGCGGGACGGAGTAAGCGTGACGCTGGTACAGCACGTGGTAGTCGGGCCCTACCTTTGCCCGCCGGATATCCGTGTATTCATAACGGTATCGCGGCAGCGCTGTCAGGGCGGGACGGTCAAGCGCGTCGAAGCGCGTCTGACGGCTGCTGCCGGGATAATGCCGGAACGCGCGATTGTTGAGTTCCTTTAGCAACTTGCCCAATGCCATGTTCAGGGCCGCGAAGGTGTGGAACACCGCATCAGCACCCAGCGCTCGACGACCAGCACCGCGTTCTCTACCTTTGCTTTGTCCTTCGGATGATAGGGCCGGGCAGGCAGCACAGCGGTGTTGTAGTGTCGCACAAGCTTCTGATAGTTCTCATTAAGTACCGGATCGTAGCGGTCCGCCTTTTTAACCGCGGCGCGAAGATTATCAGGCACAAGCAGCTGCGGCACGCCGCCGAAGAACCCAAAGGCCCGCTTTCCTGATCCTGTGCCGGGCTGGCTTCGATGTAGGTGTAGTTTGATGCGCCGAGCGTGGCGACGAAGATTTGCGCGTGGCGGATGACGCCGGTGTCAGGATTAATCACGGGGACGGTGGGGCCACAGTAGTCCAGGAACAGCTTTTCACCGGCCATGTGCAGCTGCCGCATGCTGCGCTTTTGCTTCTTCACCCAGTCCCGGTAGAGCACGCAGAACTGAGTGTAACCACAGGCCGTATCCGGCTCGTCATGCTGGTATTCCTGCCATAACAGCAGTTTTGTCATGCCCTTACGGCGGAGTTCCTGATGGCAGAGTCCGAAGTCCGGCATGCGTTTATTCAGCACCGGCCTGCGGCCCTGATAAAACCAGGATTCAAGCTGGTTATCCGTGAGTCCGTCGGGTAGCGGCCAGGCGAGTTCGCTGGCGCGGAAGCGGGTAATCACTTCAGAGATAGTGGCGCAGCCGACGTTCAGGCAGGCGGCGATGCTGCGGTTAGGCAGGTGACAGTCGAACTTAAGGCGTAAAACATCTTTAATTTTACTCACAGGCGTTCTCTGCTTTGGCATGGCCCTGGTCCTCACGGGAAGGTAAAGAGTGAGGATAGACGAGCCGTTGATTTACCAGCAGAAAGCGGGAGATTTCGGATTAAAGATCACGAATTACGGCATTCCGATCTCGTATTTCGGTAAATGCCATATTTGATCGGATAAGAGCGAAATCCGTGATCGGTTAAAAACGAAAATCATGATCGGTTAAAACCGTAATCAGCGATCGGAATGGAGCGAAACGCGCACCATGCGTTCGCTTGACCGCATATGGCTGGATGACAGCCGGAACATTAAGGCGGGCATTATGCTCGATGACTTTACGCCGGATGGCGTCAGCCAGTTGAATCTCTTTTATAACAAACAGCCACGAAAGAACAGTACGCAGCTAATGAAAGTGCTGGACGGAATTAATCAGTCAGGGCTGGGAAACTTGTGGTTTGCGCGACAGGGAGTGAACAACGAGTGGAAAATCAAACGGGAGCTGCTTTCTCCAGCCTGGACGACGAGGTGGGATGACATTCCTGTTGCTCGCGTACTTTAAGTGACTGTAGCCAGTTAACATTGGCTTCGAGAGCGTAGTGCTAATGTATTACATAAAAACTACAAATGAAGATGGATAATAAAAACCCGCCGCAGCGGGTCATTAAATCAGACGATTCGTCGCAGTCTCGGTGACCCTGCCAGCATCCCGGACTGAGGCTCGATAGCAGCCTGTGGCTTCCAGTTACTGTGATCGCGACGCTGGCGCCCCGAACCGGCTACCATTTCCCTGAGTCTCTCAACAGGCGTACGTTGTTGCTGACCGACATAAACGACACGCATGAGAGACTGCATCATCACATTGCTTATGCTGTCAGCACTCTTCAGGCCATGACGGGCCAGGCGTGAAGCAACCAGTTCATCAAGCACAGCGCGATATTCGCTGGTAAAGTCGCCGTATGTCAGAGAGGCAGGAACAGAACCAGCATTGCTGACATTGGGCGCTGCCGACCCGGCGTTACGCTCACTAGCAGTTTTCAGTTTCAGTATGGCCATAATCCCCCCTAGTTATGATTATTTTAGCACAGAAGGCGCTCACAAAATACTCAGCCATCCATCCGTTTGACTAACACCTTCGCCCGAATTTTGCAGCCACGCTTTTCTCTGTTCTCATCAGCAGCACTGAGCTTATAACCCTGCGAACGATAAAGCGGCACAAGCGCTCTGTCAGGCTGGCTGACCATTACCGTATGCCTCCGCAAAGCTTTCCGCTACGATCATCCCTAATGGCAAAAGATAACCACTGAGCGGATTCGGGAACGGGTTAGATTCAAGGTAGCGCAGAGTAACGTTGATACGGCGGCGGGATACGCGGGCAAAAAGAAGACCGCACAATTCATCACCACACCAGATACCCACATCAATTTTGTCCCGATTCTGAACACGCCTCGCCAGCCAGTTGAAATCTATGCCCAGAAAGGCACGGTCGGGATGCTGGCGCCATGCCGGATGAACAATAGCCCAGTCATCAGGGACTATCTTATCGAGACGGATAAGATTCACCGGCAACACGTGCCCAAAGTTATCGTCGATAGTCAGGATGGCCAGCGCCAGCGCCTGTGCCCTCTTTTGCCTGTGTTCCTGAAGTGTTCCCATTGCGGCCTCAAATGCAAATCTACAAATACAATTGTATTACATTTGTATTCACAAAGAAACACATACGCACTGCGTTTTTCGTATTATTCCCGCTTAGTAAATGCCGTTTTAAGTCTCTGAACTATGTCTGAAAGGTCAGGGGAAGCATGGCAGAATTTTTTAACTATCAATTCGAGGACCAGACAGGCTTCTTCAAGATCCTTATCAGTAATGTTGTTTCCGTGACTGCCTGCGTTTCCAATCGCTTTTAGCGCATGAATGGCTGCGGCGTCATCTCCGAATAGATCCAGCCCCTGTTCAATACGCTGGTGAAGTTTCTTTGCTTCGGGCACATCCATGACGTCCATAAGTATTTCGAGAAGGCGTCTGATGGCATTGGCCGCAGCGGCACTGTTCAGCGTCAGCAGAGATGAGATGACGTTCAGCTGCGCTTTGATATCCGCCGGACAGCCTTCAGGCTCAATAAACAGCGGAAGAGGAGGGATAAACACTTTTGCCCTGAACATATCGACTATATCGACCTCAACGCCGTCACGCGTCTTCTTAACCTTTTCATCGCGCCAGCCTTCACCCGAGACGGCTATCGTTTCAAAACAACCAAGCCTTGTACATTCAAGCAGCCCCGAAAAAACATACGAGACGTCATCGTGATCAAAATCAACACGACTGACTTTTTTCTTAGTCGCTGCAGACGTGCCGAAGTGAAATGAACCCGCCCGGATGCGAAGCGTTTGGTTGTAGCAGGATGGGCAAAGCCAGGCAGGACACAGATGGGGCGTAAAAGACGTGAAAAGCGAAGGAACATTTTTCATTCAGCATCCTTGTCAACGAACGGATAAGGGAGGTAGACATTATATGTAATACATTTGTATCTCAAAGGAATTACAGATGAAATTCATTTTCGCGTAAGCATACCTGCAAAATCCTGCGCACCCAGGCTGAATCGGATCCCCAGCTGCGGCGCCACGTCCAGCGCAAAAACCTTCAGGTACTGCTCAGTGCTTTCATAGCGCTCGTGCCCCATATAGGTCTGTACGACCTTTGGCGGCACGTGGTTCAGGAAAAGGTGCATCGCAAAGCTGTGCCTCAGCGTTCTCGGGCTGACCGGCGTGACAGCAAAAGCAATGCCGGCCGTATCAGCTCTGTCTATAGCCTGCTGCAGCCAGCTCCATGCCGTTTTACGGGTCACTGCAAACAGCGGGGTGCGCCGCCCCGGCCGGAAGGTGGCCAGATAGCGATGCAGCTCCCGGACGAAGGCGCCATCGAGGAGTGGCACCACGCGTGCGACATTCTCGTCCTTTGCCGGACGTCCCCGGCCGCGGCTGCGCTGTTTGAGCGTCCGCAGGCGGACAAACGGACGCGGGCCGTCCAGTTGCAGATCTTCCGGCGTCACCATCAGCGCCTCGGTAATGCGCGCGCCTGTGTTCCACAGAAACGCAAAGAGCATGCGCTGCCGCTCGTCGGCAAACTGGCTTAACAGCACGGCCACTTCAGGTGCCAGCAGGTACTTTGGCAGGTCGGGCTGCAGCAGCGCCATGCCACGCAGGGCGAGTGCCGTTTCCCAGCTCTGCGCAGCCACACCGGTGGTGCCGGCTGCTGGCATCAGCATGACATACTCCTGACGTGCATTTGTATTACCTCTGTATTACGGATGAAACACGTAAGGACTGCATATGTCGTGTTACCGCAATCCGGTGCAGAATGTGAACCGGTGCGCATAAGTATGACAATTGAAATACTATTGTCATACACAATACACTGCAGGACCCTATTTTTCAGGGCGTGAAGCCGTCATCCTGTTCCGGTTCCTCATGGTCCCTGTAGCCGCCCGTGGCCTCTGGATACTCCTCACGCCAGCGGTCCAGCGCGGCTGCCGGCGCCGCCGGATAGTACTGCTCAGAGAGACGGCCGGCGCCGCTCAGCCACAGCACCAGGGTGCTCCCGTCCCGCTGCGCGAGGGTCAGTACGCCGTGCTCCAGGAGCGTCAGGCGCTCTGCCGGGGTGAGCGTAAGCCCGCCCGGGCTCACCACGGGAATGTCTTCCAGTGATACTGTCATTAATACCGTCCTCATCTGAGACTGTCAGTGGTAGCAGGCACCGTGCTACGAATGTAATACACAGGTACTACACCGGCGCGCTGGGCGAATTCTTTTACTTTCGCTGGTGCAAACCCCGTCAGATTTCAAAATCCGTATTTCGTTCTTCTGACGCCTATTCTGCCCCCGTACAGAAACTGCAGCCACCGGAATAAATCGCGGGCGTACAAAGTGCAGGGTAACAAAACCCTGTGTATACCGGTATCTGTTACGCAACAAAAACCACAGCTCGGGAACCGATCGGATGGGATTTATTCGCGGAAGGGCCACGCAGGCCGTGCGGTATCAGGGCTGAGGCTGGAAAGGCGGGGCAGGGGAGGGCGGGTAACCGTATGCCTGTTTTGTTACCTTGCAGGAAATGAAAGTAGAGGGCGAAAAAAAACCGCCTGTAAAGGCGGTTTAAAAAGGTAGGACCCCAACCAGATTTAGAACTGACAACTGACAATAAGGAGAGGGTCGCTTTTTCGGTGCCACTCGCAGCTGATGCAGCTGCATGTGTGAATGAGTTAAGATAGACTGATTATAGCACTGTAGAAAAGGGACGCAACATCTATGAGGATTTACTCAGAGCTGAACCGCACGGGGTTAACCAGTCGCCAGATTTGCTTTATAGAATGCTGGGGTAGTTTGTCACATGAAGACAGCTTGGATACAGACAGGGTAAGTTTTAATAACATCCTAAATTCAATCAATGAGATAAAGTATCTTTATCATACCCCAGGCATCTCAAAGCGCGAAAAAAAAGACAATTCGTTGCTGAGGAGCTTCTGGTCATACTGAAAGAAGACTGTGCGCTTAAAAACCCTGTATTCAGAGGTATCCCTGACAGGCTTTTGCACATGCTTGATTATAAAGACGCTTGGTCAGATACGGGACGCAGCCCAATCGAAAAAGAACAGGGCTTAATAGAAAATTACTTTGAGGAGTTAAAGTCACTCCTCATTGATAACTATTTACCTGTTAACATTGAGTTACTCGAAAATGAACTGGCGCAACATTCCCCTCCTACACAGGATGATCATGGAAGAATAGTTAAGTTATGCAATAACATAATGAGTTTTTTGCTGACATTGGGCATTCCACTGAAAGAATGTAATTATCATTTTGAAAGAACGTTATTTAAAGATCAACATGCTTTCGATGTAAGATTTCAATCATGGAAATCAAAAGTAAATGTCCGTAAACAAGCTTACATCGTTACATTCAGCATGGAGAATAATAAGCTCTATGACATGCTGACCTCATCTCCAACGCAGGTGATGTTTAATGGATGCACGTACAGAAATCGCATCAATGCATTCAATAAAAAAATAACCGATGTCGATATTGACGTTATATCCTATTCAGTTTTACAGTTCAATGGCATGCAGGTAAAACTTGCAGACCTATCATTGCTAGAGATATATCAGTACCTTAAAAATCCAGCATTCCTTCTAGCTTTACAACCCTCTTTCCAGAACTACACGTACGCCTTTTTCACAATCACTAAGTTCTCTGAAATATGTAATGATACAAGAATTATGGCTGCAAAAATCCTAAGCCACTCAAACAAAGTCAAACGCCATCTTTTCAGACTGTATATACTCAGAAATGCAATTGCACATAACGCCGAGTCGAATCCGTACATTGTTTTTCTGACAGCAAACCTCGAACACTATCTTCGGGGTACTATTACAACCATGTTTTATACTTCATCAATGATCGAAACGGTAAATTCGCCCGAGTCTGCTTTCCAGAGATATCTGGATTTTTATAAAATAGCAATTAATGAACTTGAGCCAACGTATTTAAGAGAAAAGAAAGAGCACGATAGCATTAATGGAAAGATAATAAAAAATCAAATAATACCGAAAGATAATCTTCTTCAGGATTGGATCAAATTGCATAGTTGAAAGAACCAGCAAAGAAGGGAGGTTTCTTTTCTTTGCTGTATTTCACTTAATAATTACAGGTATTCTTTGACCATTTTAACGAGCTTTTCAGGCCCCACCTGATTAGCGAGATGCAGGGCAGCTCGCATGATGGTGGAATCCGTAATGGTTTTACTCGGCGCCAGATCCTGCACCGCTTCGGTAAGTTTAGAGCACATCATTTTCTCTTCCGCGGTCAGTCGCACAGTTTTGGGCGTCTCACTGGTGGTTCTGTTGCGTTTGGTGCGAACATTGCTAAGGCGTGTGTCCTGCTCTGCTTTCACCACCGCCGGTTTTTCAATATGCGGGCGCTGAAGAATTTTCCCGGCCATTATTGTGCTCCTTCTTTCAGAGACATCATCTCTTTTGCCATTGATTTATAATCATTAATAACAAGTGCATTGCGGTCATAAAAATAGACCGGTTTGAAAATAACCTGCGCCTGTGCCACCTTTTCGTCAGTACGGATGCGCGTTTTCAGCACGTGGTTGCGGAAGCGATCAATTCTTTCGAGCTCGCCTTGCAGGAAGTTATTCATGACTTTTTTGGTGCTGTTGTACTCGTTTCTGAACAGACTGTAATTTGTGAACTGTTCTTCCTTAATCTCATCCAGATAATTCAGCACTGTCTGCGCGCCCGTGACGGAGAATGAACCACCGTCTATCGGAATGAGCACGTGATCCGCCATGAACGCGGCGTTTGAGGCGGACAGGTTGAGCGCCGGTGAGCAGTCGATGAAAATGAAGTCGAACTCCGCCATCACGGGTTTGAGGTGGCGCATCAGGATTTTTTCGCGATGCGGCCGGGCCATGCAGTTTTCCATAACGCGTTCAAACGAAGGGTCTGAAGGGATCAGGAAGAGGTTAGTTATGTCCTGTTCACCGTTCTTTGCCGGTATGATTGCTTCACGCACATCAAACTTCTGATTGTTGTACAGGTCACAGACCGTATTGCCGTACAGGGCATATTCTTTTTTGCCGTTCGCCAGCACCTCAGTGGCATTCGCCTGCTGATCGCCGTCCACAACCAGCACGCGCTTCCCCAGCAGAGCAAGCGCCACCGCCGTGTTAGTGGTGGAAGATGTCTTGCCCGGGCCGCCTTTGTTGCTCATTGCTGCGATAACAAACGCGCCCTGCTTATCCTGTTTTTCAGCCATGTCCAGCCCCGCATGTGTAGGTCAAAAGTATTACATTTGTAGTTTAAATATACCTTCAAGGGATTATTAGTCAAGCTATTTTGAATACAAATGTAGTACATTAGAAATACATTATCCTGTTTCAAATACCCGTCAAGTATTTGCGGTATCTCGTCATTGCGGATCGTTCTTCCTCCGTTATTAATGAAGGCAACTATCACCAATGTATGTAAACCATTACGGTCCTGGTTTTAATCAAACAGAACTTTAAAGCAGACATTTACTTTTATCAGGCAATGTTTCAATTATTATTTGCCGCTGACCACAGGAATATCCCGCAGTTTGATGTGTAACGGGGCGATAGTTTTCACGCTTCATTTGCCAGCTGCTGTCCTGAGCACCCTGACTCGCAAACCAGACCTTTCCCCGGCCCGAGCGGTTAATGCTATCCAGCGCCGCCATCAGTGCGTCGGCGTTGGCGCGCGGCAGCTGCTCGCTGAACATATCAAACTGCGCCACGTCCGACTGATAAAAATCACCCAGCATGACGCCGGCCTTTACGTACCGGGAGCCGTCCCGCCAGATGATACCCAGCCCCCGCAGTGCAGAGTCAATGATTTCCCGCGTGTCGTTCGTTTCTTAGTCGCAGATGCACGATGCCGTGTTCGAGTATTGCGGCTCATCCTCATGCCAGCCCGTAGCGATTGAGGCGCTGATGTGGTGACAGCGTGAGTCCTGCGCTCAGTGCTTCACTGCCGCGTACGTGCCGTACGGCTTCACCGCCTGCTGCATGTCCTCCAGATGCGTGACGCGCTTTTTGAACGAGCGCGAGTTAACTATTTGCTGCTTCAGTGGTGGCGCATCCTCAAGTGCCATGCAGGACTCGCCGTTCAGCTCCTGCACGGTTCGCTCGGTGATGAAGTCAAAGTTCTTTCGTATCATGCTGACGGCCAGCTGCAGGGCCGTGGTGATGCCCATCTGATTGAGGCGAGCACAAATAGGGGTTCGCTTGGAAAAGGGAAAATATCCCACGCTAAGCCTTTTTAGGTAAATGAAGTACTGCGGTTTAAGGATCAACTGCATATCCATTAACGCTCGCCGCAGGTCATGACCGAGCCTGCTCGCGAATGACCGAGGAAGCGAAACTTCACCACATCTGCATTTTCTGCTTACGCCCGGTTCTTACCCGCAAGAAGGGATTATGCACCCTGTCCACAGGACTAATTTTGAAAGGATTTTTAAGTATTTTATGACTTTTAGGCTTTTTAGCACGCTGCCAGGCCATGGTGTGCGTGGCCTGGCCTGGATCCATAATGGGATCTTGCACAACTCCGTATGGGTGGGGGCGCAACTTTCGGTGGGATTGGAAGCATCTACAGATGGGAAATGCATCAACAAGCTGTGGGAAAGACATCAAGTTAAAAATTTGTTTATTCACATGTTGATAAGTGCGGAATCGGGAGTTGCAATTTTCTCTACTGATGAGAATATGGGTAATTATTTTTTTACCCACAAAGGCTTTGGATGAGCACTATCTCGCTGAAAAGTTTTTAAAAAAAAGTAAGCATCAAGCAATCCAATGAGCTTACGGAAGCAGCCTATTTTATTTTAATGGCTCTAAAAAAAGGGATGCCACCTGCTCTTAGCTTATACGATGTTCAACATGAAATGCCAGATTGTATTGGCATGACGGCACCTCAGATTTTCCCGCGCAGACGGGAAAAATCTCATTAATTTTTAAAATATTTCATGTGTTTATTAACTTTTTTCTACCACTTATTCGACGCCAGCGGAACGTTGTCACGCGTCAAAATATTTTTGTCTGTTAAATAAAAATATTATGAAAATAAAAAACGCGCCTAAACAGTGTGGTTTTTATTGATGACACAACTTTTAACAAACACATTTATCCATTATTCTGCCTTTCAGACGACCTTTTCCGCTTAACCTGAGATCCCGCCGAATGAGCATTCAGATCCCCTGTTAGTAACGTCAGGCCCTGTAGAAAATCCCCGAAATTACGTCTATTACTAATCAGGTCTCTAGTTAGACACAACCGGAATCTGTATTCTTCTAAAGGAAAATTTCATGAAAAAAGTTACGTTATTAGGTGTAGGAGTATTAGTCGGACTGACTTCTCTACTCGCAGGGTGTAACGGTTCAAAAGAACCTTCTGAGAGCGATCTGAAAAGCGCGTGGCAACGTCTCATTGATGATGCTAAAAACAGTCCTGAGGCGGTTGCATCCGGGGCAGCTACTCAGCCCGGAAGCACACTCGATAGCGTTAAGAAAAATCATGACTGTACAACCGTAAGTTCGGGCGTTTATCAGTGCGATATTACAGTTAACATGACTAAGCCTGATGGTTCTAAATATACCTCTACTCCAAATCCAGCAAAAAAATTCCAGAAGGTTAACGATAACTGGGTTGTAGTGGCCGATTAGTCTCTACCGACTCAATCGTTATTACGTTGATATGATAATTGAGTTCAATGAAATAAATTAACAGGCCATCAGCATCGCCCATTAAACTTTTTTTTCCCGGCTTTGCTGATGGTATTAATTCTGTGACAATGCCCGTGCTCAGGCATAAGCCGGTAAGTAAATAATTGTTACTGTGATGTGTGGCAACCCGGTAACGGACGGTTCATTTTTCTCAAATCATCGGGCAGCGTGGTGCTGGCTGGGCTGACTATTGGCTTCCACCCGCTGATGACGGCGATGAACAGCATTAACCGCTTAGGGCTTGGAAAGGTGTGGTTTACGGAGCTGGAGGCTCAGTAAAGCATCTGGAAGATGAAGCGTGAAGAGCTCCTGCTCTGACGCACGACGTGACTCCGGGATATTCCGGTCATTAAATCATGACTGGTTTCTGCCGTCCGTCATGTCACCAGCGTCTGCAGATATGCCACTGAGACCGGCTGAGTTTTTCTGTCGCCAGCGCCCCGGAAAAGAAGGCGGGCGCTTTTTTCTGAGGACACGCTGACAGGAAATATTTCGGCGCCGTTGGCCAGAAGCCAGATGGTCCGCGTGATGCCATCGGTAAATCCCGCATGCAGCACGGGCAGGCCTCTGTCCAGTTCATAATGTGCATCGCACCATGCCAGCTGAACCGGATTGTCGCGCCCGTGCGCAAACCTCTTTTCAGCATGATGAAATTTATAATCATCTCTCCAGGCGGCCTCATCGCCGGTTGAGAGCTGGCGCTCCTGCCGTGAGCGGGCCCACGCATTCAGAAACGGACGCTTGCGCACAATCACTATCCATTTCTCTGAATCATGCCGCAGCGACATTTTCATCCACGCGTTTTTGCCCTCCCGGAGAGCGACTGAAAAGGTGCAGATTCTGTCGCCTAATCCTCCGTAATCCCTTTCTATGCTGAAAATACCGCAGGTAGCAAAAACGGGGTGTTCACTGATAACCAGGTCTGCGCTCACGACGGTTCCTTAACCTGTTCGGCCTGCCTGCACACGCGAATCACGGTGGCTCTCGAAACACCGGCAAGCCGCGCTGTTTCGTTAATTGATTTCGCCTGAGTGATTCTCAGGTTGCGGATCAACTCATGTTTCGCCAGGTCAGCTACCCTCCCCCGAAATCTGCCCTCCTCACGAGCTCTCACGATGCCCTCTGCCTGACGTCGTCGCCGGTCCGCATAGTCTTTACGCGATATAGCGGCCAGCATGTCGAGCATCATGCCATTAATGGCCCTGAGCATGATGTGCGTGAAGCTGTCAGTGACGGAGTTATTCAGGGCAAGGTAACTTGTGGGAAGATCGAGGCTGACGACTGACAGCTGCTTGTCAGCTATCTGCTTACGTAAAATGTTCCACCCTTCATCATCGAGCCTGGAAAGACGATCAACCTGTTCAATCAGAATAACGTCACCTGGCTCTGCGTCATCAAGCAGACGCAGCAGCTCTGGACTATTCATCGTAGTACCTGAGACATTATCAACATACCAGCCGGCGACGCGCTTATTGTGCAGTAAGGCAAAATCCCTGAGTGCTTTCTTAGCTCGTGTAGCATCCTGTTCTGAGGTAGATGCCCGGAGATAACCAAAAACGTACATCGAGGCTCCAAAAGGATTATATAGGTAGTATTAATGATCAAGGTATCACATAGGTGGTTTCATATGCGAGATGAAAGATAAAATAGGGTGGTGTCATTGGGGTATACTTATACAGTACTTGTTTCCGATGGTTTGGGGAAGGCACACAGCCACGATATAAATTGTCACTTATAAGAGACGGTCTATATTGACCATCTGTCACTTATAAGAGACAATGTACACAGGTTAAGGAAGCGAGGGCGGCAAGATGCCTTACACGGCGAAACGATACCAGACAGAAAACGGTGAGGTTCCATACACCGACTGGATGAAAAAATTAAGACGTAAAGATCAGACCGCTGCGTTAAAAGTGGATTCCAGAATTGCCCGCGCTATGGGCGGTAATATTGGAGATCATAAATTCGAAAGGGATGGTGTCTGGGAATTACGAGTTGATTATGGTCCCGGCTACAGGGTTTATTATTCAATCGAAGATGGTGAAATAATTCTCCTGCTAATTGGCGGGAACAAAAAAACGCAAACAGCCGATTTAGATAAAGCCGTTAGTTATCTGCAAGATTTTAAAAAGAGGTCAAAAAAATGACAGCCACCAAAAATGTGAAGTCGCTGATTAGCAAAAATGATTATCCGGCAGCAGTTGATCACAACGCCGCCATGATTGAAGAACTACGCGCTGATCCTGATTATGCAAACGCTTATCTTGCTAATGCCCTGGAAGAAATTAACGAGTCTGGTGGCTTAGGCGGTTTTCTTGTTGCGTTACGTCAGGTAATAGAGGCGCGAGGGGGGATTTCCGAAGCCGCTAAAAAATCTGGCCTTGCCCGTCAGAGTATCTACCGTGCATTATCCCCGAACGGGAACCCGACCATCACAACACTGGCACAACTTGCAGCAGTGGCCGGGTTACAGTTCACTCTCAGCAAATCGAGCCACTAATTTCTCAAGTTCCCCCCATAAGCGGGGGAATTTTTGTCACTGACCGTTTCAGTTACCCGCCCCGTAATTGTAACGGCTCGCAATCGAAAACAGTCGGACTCGCAATCAGCGCAAATTTTGGCTCACATTAACTGCAACTGAAATCTGCTGCAGACTCACAATAACTGCAAATGGACTCGCATTTATCGCCGCTGGCTCGCAATCAAATTTTGTCGGCTCACGCTAAGTGAAAATGAAATTTTTGCCTGTGCGCATGATGAGCGTCCATATCATTTTCAGAAGACAACTGCACGAAAGGTCAGAAGTGGGGTGCACTGGCTATCCGCACCCATAACTCAGAGCTGATTGAGCAGTTTCTTTCCGTCAGTCCGCAGTTCTCCTGCTGGTGAAATATGCCGGTATAATGTTTGTCGCGTGATCCCCAGTTCTTTGTTCTTTGCAACAGTGCCCGTTATCGCCCTGCCATATCGCATTCAGGTTATTCATTTACAGGAGTCTGTGTCAGGCTGCACAACCGGGACAGGCTGCTGCATAAAATACTGGCCTGATGATCCAGAATAAATGGCTGATTAGTTTCACCATGCCCGAATTCCGGGTAATAATAAACCGGATAGTTAACGCGCCCGGCGAACTGTTTTATCACATACCGGTAAAGCGATTTTTCTTCGTCGCTGGCATTCAGGCCGTAAAACTGACCAAAAATAACACCGCGTGGGTGAAATTTCCGGCTGTACTCTATCTGATGCAGAGTGCGGTCAAGCTGTTTAGGAGTTACCCCCGTATCTTCCAGTATCATAATTTTATCTGAATAGCTGCCCTCATAGACTGTGGAAAACAGAGACTGAACCAGGGTCAGGTTCCCGCCATCCAGTTTACCCCTCACTGTTTTTGCTGCCTGACGGTTCATCGGCTCGATGCCGGTGTAATTTATCCCGTGAGACAGGGCCTCAAAGACTTCATTCAGACTGTTGTTCATGCTCAGTTTTTTACGGTCATCAATCTCATGCATTTCTTTATTATAAGACGCCACCACGCCATGCACGCCTGGCCAGTTCAGCTCATGACTGACAAAGCTGTGAATGGCCGTTACGTCACTGAAGCCGATGAGGATTTTCGGCGTTGAGGCTGAAATACGCTGCCGGCTTGCATACAGGGCAGGGTAAAGGTTGAGCGCCCCCGAGCCGCCCTTGACAAACCAGAGGTAGTGCACGTTGCGATCGCTGAGAGCATTAATGAGGGTCCGGGCGCGCTTTTCATCCGTATTGACGTAACCCAGCCTGGTAGGCTTCTGGTCGAGATATCGTTTGTCAACCGCGTAGCACTGGCGGGAAAACGCCGTCTCAATCTCCGGTATGACGTGCTCGTCATATTGCGACGAGCTTGCAATCAGGAATACCGTCCCTTTTTGACCGGAACAGACTTTTCGTTCAGGCACCTCAGCCGGGGGAGCTGTTTTCTTCACAATGGTCGGTGGTAAGGTGGTCGCACACCCGGACAGGAAAAGCACAAGAACGAGGAGCGCGGTTTCTTTAAATGCCGTGCTTTTTATCTGAATCATATTCATCTTCCTTAACAATATGTTCGCCGCTGTTTTTGTTACGCTGGCATCTGCTGCGCGGCGGACGGTCACTACCTTTTTAGATTTGAAAAAGACTCTCCGACGGACCGCAGGTCTTTTATTTACACGGCTGTAAAGCGGCTGTGATGGCGGGTTTACTGAAAAAATAACTGACGTTTACCCGCTTCCGGCACAGCCCCGGTACTCAGGATGTCTGTGCCGGAAACCGGATATGGAGTCTAGCCGTCAACCAGGCTGTATCCCGTGAATTCAAATGTCTCGCCATACCTGACGGATATAATGACGGGCCCGTTACCGATCGTTGTAGTATCGACATATTCATTGCTAATCATTGTGTTCGCATTCCATCCGGTAGTGGCATTTCCTCTCGCGTTTTTACCTTCAGCTTCAGTCCGGTACCCGGGGTTCCCGCGTCAGTGTGAATGATAAGCTCCCCTCCGGCCACATCGCTGGCAACAAGCCTGAGCACATTGCCATCAAAGCCGGCGGATGCAAAAGGGAACGCCGTACTGGCCTCCAGGCCGTAGTCACTGAGGTTTTTGCCTGGCGCAAAATCATAATCAACGGGTGTAAACATCATTTTGACTCCCTTGTTTGTGGAAAATACTTATCAACGAGGGCATAAAGAACGGCCGCCGTATCTGCATCAATGACGCCGTTATAGTTTTCCTGACGAAAATGGAGCTGGAAGGCCCGGACAAGCAGCTGAAGCCCCGATGCGGTTGATGCGCCGGATACGTCATAGCCGTATGCCTTCAGTCTGGCAATGATATCCTCATCAGACGGAAGTCCCGCGGCGGTAAACTGCGCCAGATAAGCTGACCGGGTGTCATCGTCATACCATGCCCCGACCCCGGCCTCATACAGGGACTTCCACGGGAACGCGGCCCCGGGGTCGCTTTTCCTGCCCGGCGCAATATCGGAATGCCCGACGACATTCACGGGGCTGATGTCCGGGTACCGCTGGAGGATATTGACTGCCAGCGCTTTGATTGCGTCAGTCTGAGCCGGTTTATAGGGAGGGAAGACAAACACGCCGTCATTATCACTGGCCAGATTAACCACCTCAATTCCAATGGCTGTATCGTTAAGATTGCTTCGTCCGGCCCAGGCGCTGACCCCGGCATGCCAGGCGCGTTCGTTTTCATCAACCAGATTAAAAACACGCATGGCGTTAAAACCGGCTGCAATGTATGTTTTGTCGTCCGGGTCCGGAACCAGGTAATGTGCGCTCACGGTGCCGTCACCGGCAAGTGCCCGCACAGATGCGGCGAAATCAACGGCGGTGTAGTGCATGACAAGAAAACGCACGCGCCGGTTAAAACCCTTCACAGAGCGGTAGCTGTTATAATCGATGGGGTACATTTATATCTCCTCTTCTTTTTTTGCCAGACATCCGGCTGCCGCCCAGCGCGCTTTCAGATACTCAACAACCTGCTGCGTCTGCGGCTCTCTCAGGAACATATGGCGGAACAGCATGCAGCCGCCCACGTCAGTCAGGGAATCATTCAGGTCAAGCTGTCGGGTGATTTCAGGCACACCGCCTTCAGCCGTCCAGTCAGGTTCAGCGGCTGACGGGGTACCGACCTTGTAAAGCGCCATGCCGATATACAACGCAGTGCCGGTGCCCCTGACGGTATCGGCCCACCACCGGGTTATCACATCATACCGGGCGACTTTGCGGGCAAAGGGCCAGTAAACCTGGGGCGCGATATAATCAATGATGCCATCAAGCACCCACTTCCGCGTGTCCGCATACGCCGAATCATAGTTTGGCGCCCCGGCCTGCGTGTCTGACCCCAGCGGGTCATCCGCCCTGTTGCGCCACACACCGGCCGGGCTTACGCCGAAACTGACATCGGGTTTGATGGCCTTAATCCGCCGGTGACAGGCGTACACCAGGGAATACGTATTGTTTCTTCGCCAGTCACCTTTGGTGGTAAAGCCCTGGCCGTACGTCTGCCACGTTGCGTCGTCGTCCAGCGGGGAGTCCGCGGATTCGTAATAGAAGTAATCATCGAACTGAATACCGTCGACGTCGTACCGGGTAACGATTTCCTCAACGATACCGGTGACCCACGCCTGAACCTCCGGAATGCCGGGGTCAAGAACGAAGCGTTTATACGCGACGCCGGTCCACTCAGGATGCGTTCTGTAAACGCTGGGTGCGGAATCGGGAGACGAGTTATTCAGTTCATCGACGGTGGCATCACGGGTATTCATTGAAATGCGGTACGGATTGACCCAGGCGTGAAGCTCAATGTTTCTGGCATGAGCCTGTTCAAGCGCCCAGGCAAGGGGGTCGAAGCCGGGATTTTTGCCCAGCGTGCCGGTCAGGTACTTCGACCAGGGCAGTAAGTCTGATGCATAGAGCGCATCGGCACAGGGTACCACCTGAAATATCACGGCGTTCATGTTCATTGCTACGATATCGTCAAGAATACCTGTCAGTTCTTCTTTCTGGCGTTTAATACGCTCAGCGTCATCCCGGATAGTGAGTGAGGAGGCGGAAGGCCAGTCCAGATTGATAACGCTGGATACCCAGGTGGCCCGCATTTTCCTGTTTTGCATAAGATTACCTTTTTCAGGAGGAGTCCATTCATTAACATCCTGCATGAGTAAACAAAAGAGAAACGGAATGCCCGTCAGGAGTCAGTTTTGCTGATTTTTGTGAGCATCATCTGGTCAGGGCATGCCGCCTGACAACCGGAAGGACCGAACGAAACCATTCAGTCAGCCCCGGGTATTATTACGGGGTAACCCGCGCACTCCGCTTCTGACATTTTGTGCAGTTGTCTTCTGAAAATGACAACATAGGTGGTTTCATATGCGAGATGAAAGATAAAATAGGGTGGTGTCATTGGGGTATACCCAACAGGTACTACCTTCTGCCTTCACGCAGGATTGCCAGCTTCATAAGTTTTTAAGAAGTGCTACGGCTTCATTCCCCCGGCATCTGAAACTGCACCCTGTTTCTCGCCGTCACGTCCAGCGCAAATACCCGCGTATAAATCTCCGTCGTCTTGATGCCCCTGTGACCCGGCATGCTCTGCAATGCCTTGAGCGGCGTAAATGCGTAGAGCATGTGCATGGCATAGCTGTGCCGGAAAGTGTGCAGGGTAATCGGGATGGAAAAATTCACGCCCTCTGACGCCGCCGCCTCCGCCGCCTCGCACAGCCGGGTGTGCGCAGGGCGGTCGGTGATCTCCCAGAGGCGCACCCGTTTCCGTACGCCCCGTCTTCTCGCTTTTATGCTCGAGTGCAATGCGCAGGGTGGCGATCATCATTTCGAGCTGGGTGACGTACTGCGCGTCGGACCGCGGCACCAGGCGGTATGGAACGGCGCCGGCGCGCAGACGGCCGGCGCGGCGTTTCGCCTTTTCCTCGCGCTGCTTGAGCGTGGCCAGCTGCACGAACGGGTACTGCTGGCGCAGCATAAAGTCTGCCTTGTAACGGGCAGGGCCTCGCTGATGCGCACGCCGGTGTTCCATAGCGTGGTAAACAGCATCCTGCGCCGCAGGTCGGGCATGAAGTGGAGCAGGGCGCTGACCTCGGGCGCCGCAGGTACTTAGGCCGGTCGTCAACCAGCGCCGCCATTTGCCGCAGAGCCAGCGCTGCCGGGTAATCAATGGCCACCGGCAGCTGCGCGGGCGGGTATGAATTAGCATATGAAATGAGACTGCTCACAGACTCTTATCCTCGCAAATATTCTTTTGAGTCACCGGTTAATTCCACCCTTTGTTCCAGATGAACTCTGCAGCACGCCTTTTTCGTTCCCGCCGCCATACTTTCCAGAGCACGTTATAAGCAGACCACTCTGTGTCATGCTACCGGCTTTCCGGAAGGCCAACAGATCTGCGCAAACGCATGGCCAGAATCAGGGCCTTCATGCCAGGACGATCGTATTGATAGTGGCGCTCACGGAAGTAGCTGGTAGCGTAAATGGGATGGTCATGCTCACTCACTCCCGCTATAGTTCTGCGGGCCTCAGTCTGCATAACGGGTATCTCACGGACGCAGTACATGATTTTGGCATTCAGGGCGCGCCAGTCGCCCGTGACTTCGCCCAGCGTTAATATCGGGTAGCCTTCTGTCGGCAGCCGCTCAATCTGGGGATCAGTATGCCCTGCATCGGCGACAACGCGCGCGCAGCCCTCCGCAAACTGCTTCAGAAGAAATACCAGCTCGGAGGCGATGAGATAGCGCTCACGCAGAAGTTTATCTTCTGACGCCTTTTTCCCCGTGCTGGAGTAAACCGGTGTGAGAGCCACTGGCTGCCGAGTGCGCCGCCTAAACTGGCCAGCGCCGCTATCACCGGTACCAACGCCTAACAATATCGTTTCTGACCGTTGCCCCTCCCACAATAAGAGAGCAGGTTATCAGTGATATGGCCAGAGTGTGGTGTTCCGCATCACCGCGAGAGAGCCTGCGCAAGGCAATGACCGGTTTTTGCCCGCTAGCGAGGCGTCCTCCGAGTGAATCAGGACCGTAAAGGCGCAGTCTGATCTGGCGGAGCGTATAGGTATCCGGGTTTCACCCGTGATGCTCGTTATGCAGGCAAAGCCGGTGTTTTTTGCAGGGAACGCAAGTCCCTCAGAAATTCTTAAGATGCTTCAGCCGTAACCCGAACGCATTTTCTACCGGAAGCATACATAAGCAGCGACCTGAAACGCAGTTAGCCCTGCGTTTTTTTCATTACCATTTTCGCGCTCTTTTAATTTACTTTGAGCCGGAGCAGGAACGGATTGCCTTCTTACGTGTCTATCGAAATATCGATTCAATGACTGCACTGAAGCCGGTATTTCCCGTAAATTCTTTCAGCGCATCGGTATTTTCTTCAAGATAAGCCTTAAGGTTAGTCTGAGCCGCCCCTTCATCGGAAGCTTCAGTTTCGAAATCTATTTTTTTAAATTCAGGCGTTGACGAGATTTTCCCGGCGTAAACGGAGTCACGGACTGCGGTTCTGATATCACAGCCATTGGTAAAAAACAGATATTTTGGCATAGCATTTCCTCCAACCTGCAGCCCCGTGGCTGCAGGTTAATCATCAGTTAACGGTAGTTACCAATACTGCCGGCAGTGCAGCCGCCGGACGAGCCAAAGCCTGCGCCCCCATTGCCGAAATGATTGGCCTGACTTCCGCTTCTACGATTTGACGTCGGGTAGCTTTTGTCCTGATAGCTGACATGGCCACCATTATTACCCGAGCTACCGGATGAACCGCCACAATTACCGCTGTTTTCGCCACCACAGGTGTCACCCATCCCTGGGCCTGACACCTGACCGTATTGTACTGATTCCAGTTCTTTCATTTACAATTCCTTCTCAGTTGTTTCTGTTTAACTCCCTCGTCCCTGAACAGATCTGTTCAGAAGACTTAAAAAAATTAATATGAGAGAAATAAGCAAATTTAAAGCATATGAATTAATGTAAATAAAATATTAATTGGCTACTCAACTTAAAAACATACAAAAAAATTATAAAAATCTAAATAATAATGACATTATTTAAAATAAACAAATCTTCAGCTCAAAAGTCCAGTCTGATTTCAAAAGATTTTTTCCAGAACGTTCATAAAAAGCAGCTCCATACCCAGACACCCAAAGAAGGTCACGGTTAAGTCCCCGCAGTTTTAATCCTGGATTCAGCATTCAACCTTTCCCGTGAATGTAGCTGTGCAGCGCTGGCGTTAAGTGAGAGTGGAGCACCTGCAGGGTTGGAATCAAATAACCCCGGCTCGTTTTTTATCGTTTACACAGCTTGATGTGATTCTAATGAATGATCCGAGTCTGTACTGGTTCAGATCTTTAATGAAAAAGAGAGCAATGGGTAGATGTTAAGAATATGCATATGCATATGCCCTGCATACGCATATGCTACACCTATACACGCATCGACCTTCCGCATATACTGAACCTATGCAGACTTGTTATGGCTGCACATAAAGGCCGGTAACGGCAGGGTGTCGTAAACACATCCGTAAGGAGTAACTATGCGAACTGTATCTGTATTCAAAAACGGCAATAACCGCGCTATCCGCCTGCCCCGGGATATGGACTTTGAAGGCGTAAGCGAGCTGGAGATTCTCCGGGAAGGGGACTGCATCATCCTGCGTCCCGCCCGGCCGACCTGGGGCTCGTTCGCCGGCCTGGAAAAGGCCGACCCGGACTTTTTGGCGGAGCGCGAGGACGTTGTCAGCGACGAAGGGCGATTTGATCTGTGAACAAAATTTACATGCTCGACACCTGCATCTGCTCGTTCATCATGCGTGAGCAGCCGGACGCAGTACTGCGGCGCCTGGCGCAGGCGGTGCTGCGAAATCAGCGTATCGTGGTCTCGGCCATCACCTACTCCGAGATGCGCTTCGGCGCCACCGGCCCGAAGGCCTCGCCGCGCCACAATGAGCTGGTTGACGCGTTCTGCGCCCGCCTCGATGCCATCCTCCCCTGGGATCGCGCAGCGGTCGACGCCACCACGGACGTAAAGGTCGCCCTGCGGCTCGACGGGACGCCGATCGGCACGAACGATACGGCGATTGCCGGTCATGCGATTGCAGCAGGGGCAATTCTTGTCACCAATAACACGCGGGAATTTGAGCGGGTGCCGGGGTTAATACTTGAAGACTGGGCGAAGTAAGCCACTGTCTTCAGACTAATATGACGATGGTTAGGATGACAGCGAAGGCGTTAAGGCGGCCACAAAAAACTGCCACGAACCCCGATTTTCGCAGTCGCTGCTGGCTTGTAAAAAACGGGGTTTCATTCACAGTTGTTTTTGATGTCATGGCGCTTGATTCTCATGAGCGCGATGCAATGTCGATTGTGTTCTCTGAGCTGGATGGTGCTAGGTTCAAATGGCAAAACTGGCAGCGGGAGGAGCAAAAGTGAAAGAGCTAAATGGCTTTCTTGGTGCGGCATTGCAGTTCGCTGCATTGGATATCGCGCTGCATGAGAGTATGAAAAACGGGCTTGAAGAAGCAGCCCGAAGAATTGCTGAAACCGCAAAAGATGAAGTTGGTCACTATCAACCAGCCGTTGGCCCATTCAACAAATGGGATGATCTTGCGGAAAGCACTGAGGCAAATAAGGCCCAGCGGGGATTTCCAGCTAATGCTCCACTGGAACGTACCGGCGGATTCCGCGATAGCGGGCAGTTTGAAGTTAAAGGTTTTGACGCGGTTGTTGGATCTAAAGATGAAAAAGCGCCGTGGTTTGAGTTTGATACATCAAGAATGCCTCCTCGACCTGTTATTGGACCCGTTGTGATCCATAACAGCAGATTCATCAAAAGCATAATTGGTAGGGCAGTTGTGGAGGGAATCAGTAGCGTTCGAACCGTCCACCCATCGCTTGGCTACAACGATCTAATCTGATGACTGATGACTGATGACTGATGACTTTATGACGAGGAAGGAGAGGCGTTTAACAAACTATTCAACCATTATTTGAATGGATATAACTGCGGTTATATACTGGACACCTATCGCAATGGCGATATCTGAGGTAGACAGGATGCCTCTAGCCTGTGGCCGGGAGTAGCTTCAATAATCGAGGTAAGCATATTTTTGCCAATACCTTTACCCTGTTTATCTGCTGCAACGGCGAACATACGGATCTCAAGATGCGAAGCGCGGCCAGCAAAATCATTACGCCCGTTAAGCAGGGCAAAACCCACCGGTTCACGCTTTAACTGATCGTCAAAGACAAAGAGATAATCCCCTGTGGGAATATTATCTCTATATTTTTGAATAACGCTCTCAGGATCAAATTACTATTTCAAAGTCCTTGCCACCAAAACAAAAAAATGCACCTGATGCTATCCCATCACGCACCAGATTCATGATAAAAGGAATATCGTTATCATCCCCTAATCGCATATCGAGCATGTATTTCCTCCATTTAATTCACCGGACGGCTATTTTAGCGCCAGAAGTCGTCACATAACCCGTAATTTATTCAACGTCATACAAACCTGGTAGTTTTTAGCTTTGGTGACGGAATTTTCTGGGATTCCGGCGTACAACCCCTAAAAGCACAAAAATGTTGCGCAGTACTCGACATCTGTTACAGTGTCTACTGTCGCGCAACAGGAAGCAGATATTGATAAAGAGTTGGAAACACAAAGGGTTGCGGAAGTATTTTGAAAAGGGAAATACCGCGGGGATCATCGTTCATCATGCTAACAGGCTGGATTTACTGTTAAACGCTCTGGATCTGGCAGACAGCCTGAACGATTTAAATTTACCGAGTTTTCAGCTTCACCCTCTGACAGGAGATCGTAAGAGGATCTGGGCCATAAGCGTGTCCGGGAACTGGCGGTTAACTTTTGAGTTTAACGATGGCGATGTTCACATACTGAATTATGAGGATTATCACTGATGACTAAACGTATGCCGCCCCATCCGGGGCGCTACATTTCTGATGAGATGGAGCATTTAAATATCAGTCTCAGAGCGCTAGCTCGAGCGCTGGATGTTTCACCATCAACGATTGGCCGTGTAGTCGAAGGAAACGCAGCAGTAACGCCGGGAATGGCGGTACGTTTAGCTAACGTGATAGGGAGTACACCTGAAATGTGGCTAAGACTTCAGGAGGCGCACAGCCTTGCTCATGCGAAAGAAAACGTTGATTTGAGCAAGCTGACACGATTATTTACGCCCGAAAATTATCCTCAGCATGCCTGATCGCCTGGCCCGCAAAATTTGCGGGCCTTTTTATTTCATGCACATAGCGCATAGAAGGGGAACAGTAAGAATGTCGGTGTTAGCTTTCACCATCATGCTTGCTGTTTTGCCTGATCGGTGAGATCACTGAAGCAGTGAAGACTTCCCGGTTTCCTGACCCACACTCTGAACGACCAGCAATGTGTCTTTCCCTGGACCCATCGGTAATCGGGAAGTTCTTCATGCGAGGCTTCTCCTCACCGATGCACGTGACTCAAGAAGGGCCTGACGGCTTGTCTCTTTACTGTCCTGTCCGGGTTATCGTCAGGAGAATTGACGAATAATTTCTGAAGCAGGAAAGCGACCTATGGCAAAGGCAAAAACGGTTCATGCGTATTCCGACCCAAACCGACCACTGATTCCGATATAAACCGATCGCACTTTCCGATTTAATTCGACCGCTGATTCCGATTTGTTTCGGCCAAATCTGGTCATCCGTCGGAATCCGTGATCCTGGCTCCGGAATCCGTGATCGGATTGTCGGAATCGGTGATCCCGGTGTCGGAATCCCGCGCTTTTCACATCTAAAACAATGGACAACACTTTCTCCTGATAACGCATCACCATCTGAGCATGTGTCCCGGTGCCTTCCTGCATAATGGTCACCACTTCAGGCTCACCAGGCTGGCGAATGGCCTTGCGGAAGAAACGCAGGGCAGCCGACGCATCACGCTTCGCGGTCAGCAGAAAATCAAGGGTCTGTCCGCCAGAGTCAACGGCCCGGTACAGGTACTTCCACTGGCCTTTCACGTTGATATACGTTTCGTCCATTCGCCAGCGTCCGCCGGGACACCGATTATAACGACGAAAACCTTATTCAGAAGCGGCACCATCCGGATACCCCATCGGTGCAGGGTGGAATGGTCAACGCTGACGCTCCGCACTGCCATCATCTCCTCCAGTTTACGCAGGCTGAGTGAGTACGCCACAGACCAGTGGGCACGCCGGGCAAAAACATCAACGGGATAATGCAGACGTTTAAAGGCTTTCCTGACCAGCGACATACAGAGCTTCGTTCCGAATTTTCTCCATAATACCCTGGCCTGTTTCCTTAATGCGACAGAACTCCGTTAAGTCCTGTCTGCTCCGCCATGAGCTGCTGATCTGAAGCCGCACCTGTCTTCAGCCATAGTCCCCGTTCTGCACACACCGGCCCCGCCATGCCGCGCTGCGGCATTCAAAAATCAGCGGCTACTGTGAATATTTTCCGTTTGCCTGCGAAAAAAGGCCGTGCAAGTCTCACCCAAAATATCTGACGGCAGCGGTGACCGTTATCGCATGCCGCCTCACTGCCACTGACGGGCAG
>Ga0213828_1000568_pt1 | contig 34870 bp, 29 predicted proteins | sample MC6MC0897MG_FD_180664 | JGI IMG/M metagenome (GOLD analysis project Ga0213828, IMG submission 180664) | Enriched soil aggregate microbial communities from Iowa State University, Ames, United States - MC6-MC0897-MG | ecosystem: Environmental > Terrestrial > Soil > Unclassified | place: USA: Iowa...
CGTGCGGTGGCGACCAGTGCGGTGCGCGAGGCCGACAATGCGCAGCTGTTTCTGGCCAGTGCCGAGCGGCATCTGGGCTTTCCCATCGACGTCATTTGCGGCCATGAAGAGGCGCGGCTGGTCTACGCCGGCGTGACCCATGCCTTGCCGAGCGCTGAAGACCTGCGCCTGGTGGTCGACATCGGCGGCGGTTCCACCGAGCTGATCCTCGGCCAAGGCTCACAACCGTTACTCACCGAAAGCATCGCCATCGGCAGCGGCACGTTGAGCACGCGGTTCTTTCGCGGCGGTGACGTGTCTGCCGGGGCGCTACAGGAGGCCGAACGCTTCGCCATTCTGCAGTTTGAAAAGGTTGCCCGGCGCTATCGTGCGCAGGGCTGGCAGCAGACCATCGGTTCTTCCGGCACTGCGCGCATGCTGGCCAAAGTGCTCAAGACCAATCGCCTCAACGACTACGGTCAGGACGGCATTACCTACGGCGGACTGCTGCGCCTGTCGCTGCTGCTGTTGAAGGTGAACAACGTGCAACAGCTCAAGCTCGCCGGCCTGCAAGCGCATCGCCAAAGCATTCTCCCCGGCGGTCTGGTGTTGATGCTGGCGGCGTTCAAAGTGTTCGGCATTGCGCAGATGCTGCCGTCGGAACCGGGTCTGCGTCTGGGGCGTGTTGCACGGTTTGATGAGCCAGCACTGATCCTCGCCACGGCAGATTCGTCTCCCCTTCAGCGGCTCGATCGACTACCATGCCGCCGTCGGTTCCCGAAGGGGACTAATAGGGAATCCGAGGTGCTTGCACAGCATTGATCGGAACTGCCCCCGCAACTGTAGGTGCCGAGCCTGCTCCACAACTGCCACTGGGTAAATCCCGGGAAGGCTGGAGCAAGGCGATGACGCATCAGTCAGGAGACCTGCCGACACAGTGATTACTAACCGGCGGGGTGTCCGGGAAGGACATCGTGCCGTGCGCGTCTTCGTTGGCTGCCCGGCCTTGCGCTGTTTTCCTGACCGCGTTCGATGGTGTGTTTCCAGACCGTACTCTCCCGCTCCCCGTACGGTTCCCTCGGAGACTGCCCCATGCTGCTGCCCCGCATCGCCACCCTCATCACCGGCCTGAGCCTTGGCGCCATGGCGCAGGCGGCATCGACTGTCTATCCACTGACCGTCGAAAACTGCGGCAGCACCCTGACCTTCCAGCACGCACCGACGCGCACCGTGACCATCGGCCAGGCCGGCACGGAAATGCTCTACGCCATGGGCCTGAGCGATAAAGTCGTCGGCACCTCACTGTGGTTCAACAATGTGCTGACGAAGTACAAAGCGCAGGACGACAAGATCCAGCGCCTGGCCGACAACGAACCGAGTTTCGAATCGGTGATCGGCAAGCGCCCGGAACTGGTGGCTGTCGAGCTGGAATGGATGGTCGGCCCGCAAGGCGCGGTCGGCACCCGTGAGCAGTTTCATGAACTGAAAATCCCAACGTATCTGCTGCCCTCCGATTGCGAAGCCAAGGACAACCTCGTCGGCGCCGATGGCACGCGACTGGCGCCGTTTCGCATCGAGACGATTTACAAGAGCGTGAGCCAACTGGCGCAGATCTTTGATGTGCAGGAGCGTGGCCAGCAGCTCAATGATGAACTCAAGGCCAGCCTCGCGCGTTCGATAGCCACCGCCCAAGGCAAACAGCTCAAAGACGCCAGCGCACTGGTCTGGTTTTCCAGCGCACAAATGGACATCGAGCCATTTGTGGCCGGGCACAAAGGCATTCCCGACTTTATGCTCAGCACCCTCGGCGTGCGCAACGTGGTGGAGTCCGATGAAGAGTGGCCAACGGTCGGCTGGGAAACCATCGCCAAAGCCAATCCGACCTTCCTCGTCATCGCGCGCATGGACCGTCGCCGCTTCCCCGCTGACGACTATGAAAAGAAACTCGCCTTCCTGCGCAGCGACCCGGTCACACGCAACATGGATGCGGTAAAGCACAACCGCATCATCATTCTCGACGCCATGGCCATGCAGGCCAGCCTGCGCATGTTCGATGGCATCGAGCAACTGGCCACGGCCATCAACGGCTATGACCTGTCGCAATGAGTGCCAGCCTGATCCGTACGTTATTGGCCTTGGCCACACTGTTGATTGCAGTGGTTGCTGGCGTGGCCATCGGTGAAACCTCGATTGAACCGGGCGTGGTCGTGCAAGTGCTGGCGAACAAGTTGTGGGGCGCCGGATACGCGCTGGATCCTATCGATGAAGGCATCGTCTGGAACTACCGCCTGACCCGCGCACTGGTCGCGGCGGCGTGCGGTGCCGGGTTGGCCACGTGCGGAGTGATTTTGCAGTCGTTGTTGCGTAACCCTTTGGCCGATCCGTATCTGCTGGGGATTTCTGCCGGGGCTTCGACCGGTGCGGTGATGGTGGCGTTGCTCGGTGTTGGCGCCGGGCTCATCTCGCTGTCAGTCGGAGCTTTCGCCGGTGCAGTCACCGCGTTCGTGCTGGTGATTTTGCTGGCGCGCGTAAGCGGCTCCGCCAGCGGCACCGGGCAAATCATTCTTGCAGGGATCGCGGGTTCGCAACTGTTCAATGCGCTCACGGCGTTTTTAATCACCCGCTCGGCCAGCTCTGAACAGGCACGCGGCATCATGTTCTGGCTGTTGGGCAATCTCGGCGGCGTGCGTTGGCCGTCGGTGTGGCTGGCGGTGCCGGTGGCCGTGTTCGGGTTGGTTGTGTGTCAGTGGCATCGGCGGGCGCTGGATGCGTTTACCTTTGGTGCTGACTCGGCGGCGTCTCTCGGCATTCCGGTGCGCCGCGTGCAGATTCTGCTGATTGGCTGCGCGGCGCTGGTGACGGCGGTGATGGTGTCGATTGTCGGTTCGATCGGTTTTGTCGGGCTGGTGATTCCCCACGCCGCGCGCCTGTTGCTCGGCACCGGGCATGCGCGCTTGTTGCCGGCCAGTGCGTTGGGTGGCGCGGTGTTTCTGATTGCTGCCGATGTGCTGTCGCGCACGCTGATCAAAGGTCAGGTGATTCCGGTCGGGGTGATTACCGCACTGGTCGGGGCGCCAGTGTTTGCCCTGATTCTGGTGGGTCGGAGATCGGCGCGATGAGCAGTGTTCTGAGTTGCTCCGGGTTGACCTTCAAGGTGCGCGGCGCCGAGTTGCTCAATGGTGTCAGCCTTGAGGTGCAGCGCGGCGAGACGCTGGGCATCGTCGGGCCGAACGGTTCGGGGAAATCCACCCTGCTCAAACTGCTGGCCGGGTTGCGCGAACCGAGCGCTGGCGAGGTGCTGCTTGAAGGTCAGCGCTTGGGCAAAATGGCCCGGCGCAGCATTGCGCAAAAACTGGCAGTGGTCGAACAACAGGCCGACACCGATGACGGCATTCGCGTGTTCGATGCGGTGGCGTTGGGGCGCACGCCCTGGCTGTCGGCGCTGCAACCGTGGTCGCAGGTGGACGACGCCATCGTCGAGCAGGCGTTGACTGACGTTGACGCGATGCACCTGCGCACGCGTCTCTGGCGCAGTCTGTCCGGCGGCGAGCGGCAGCGGGTGCACATCGCTCGGGCATTGGCTCAACGACCGCAGATTCTATTGCTGGACGAGCCGGCCAACCACCTCGACATCCAGCATCAACTGACCATTCTCAACGTGGTGCAAGCGTTGCCGGTAACCACGCTGATCGCACTGCATGATCTTAATCAGGCGTTGAAATGCGATCGTCTGGCGGTGTTGGAACGGGGTCGACTGGTGGCGTTGGGCGCGCCGTTGGAAGTGCTGACACCGCAGCGGTTACAGGACACTTTCGGGGTCAGGGCGCACTATCTGACGGACCCGTTTGATGGGGCGCAGATTCTTCGATTCCACTCATGACATCCTGCATGTGCGTCGTCTGCCAGACCGGGTCAGCGTCGACCTCGATAATCTCGAAGCCCTGCCGCTGCCAGAACTGGATGGCCCCCGGCAGAAACGGATGAGTGTGCAGGTAGATCAGCTCGACCCCGTCGGCGAGCGCCATTTCTTTGAGTGTTCGATACAGCGCGCCGGCCAGCCCTGAGCGTCGCTGCGAGGGCAGGACGAACAGGCGGACGATTTCCACCACGTTACGGTCAGGCCAGGCAAGGCGCGGGAAGCGTCGGTCGTAAGGCAGATAACCGATGGACGCGACGATCTGCCCTTGCTGGCGAGCAATCAGAAAACGCCCTTTCCCACCCAGATAAACCTCGGCGAAACGCGCCAGATCGTCTGGCATACCCGTTGCGCTGAGCTTGGGGAAAAGCTCGGCACGGGCCGCCAGAACAAAATTCAGCACCTCGCCAATGTCTGCTTCAGACACGGCCTGAATGATCGGTTGATGACTCATGTAGTGCAAACGCCTCGATTGCGGCCGGTCAGAGTAACAACACCCTACCCTGCGCTGCCATGGAAATTCCCCGAACCTGAGTGTCATGCCCCGGCAGGGTCAACACCTTCATTGGCTGACCCGCCGCCATCTCCGGCAGCCGATAACTGCGCGATGTGAAATCTTCCGGACGGTTTTCGCTGCAGGATATTGCTTCGCAAATCAAGCCGCTCGTGGCCGGGAAGACGCCCTTTGAAAACTCAATGACGCCTCTGTGTAAACGCACTCAAACCCGTCCCGGCAAGTCTTTGATTTCGATCTATCGTTAGATCGAAATGGCTGTATTTGCGACCGACTAAAGGTTGCGACAGCCGATGTCTGAGCCTATGTTGCACCCGAGTCTTTTCCCCGCGATTGGAACGCGATCAACACCACCAAGAGGTGAAGAAATGTCAAAGGAATCACGCCCTGCCGTACTTGGGCTGATAGGCAACACTCCGCTTGTGCAAGTCACCCGCTTCGACACCGGGCCTTGCACGCTGTTTCTCAAACTCGAATCGCAGAACCCCGGTGGCTCGATCAAGGACCGCATCGGTCTGGCGATGATCGACGCCGCCGAGCGTGATGGTCGTCTGCAACCCGGCGGCACCATCGTTGAAGCCACCGCCGGCAACACCGGCCTCGGCCTGGCACTGGTTGGCCGCGCCAAAGGCTATCGCGTGGTGCTGGTGGTGCCGGACAAAATGTCCACCGAGAAAGTCCTGCACTTGAAAGCCATGGGCGCCGAGGTGCACATCACTCGTTCCGATGTCGGCAAGGGTCATCCCGAGTACTACCAGGACGTCGCCGCGCGTTTGGCCAAGGATATTCCCGGCGCATTTTTCGCCGACCAGTTCAACAACCCGGCCAACCCGCTGGCCCACGAATGCAGCACCGCGCCGGAGATCTGGGCGCAGACCGAACATGACCTGGACGCGATCGTCGTCGGTGTCGGTTCGGCCGGTACGCTGACCGGCCTGAGCCGCTTCTTCAAGCGCGTGCAACCGGATCTGGAAATGGTCCTCGCTGACCCGGTCGGTTCGGTAATGGCGCAATACAGCCGTGACGGCACGATGCCGACGCCCGGTTCATGGGCGGTGGAAGGCATTGGTGAAGACTTTATTCCATCGATTACCGACCTCTCCAGCGTGCGCCACGCCTACTCGATCAGCGATGAAGAAAGCTTCGATCACGCCCGCCAGTTGCTCAAGGCCGAAGGCATTCTCGGCGGCTCCTCGACCGGCACCCTGCTCGCGGCGGCACTGCGTTATTGCCGTGAACAGACCGAGCCGAAACGCGTGGTGAGTTTTGTCTGCGACACCGGTACGCGTTATCTGTCGAAGGTCTACAACGACCAGTGGATGACCGATCAGGGCCTGCTGCAGCGCAAAGGCTACGGCGATTTGCGCGACCTGATCGCCCGGCGTTTCGAGGATGGCCGCGTGATCAGTGTCGGCCCCGGCGACACCCTGCTGACTGCGTTCCAGCGCATGCGCCTGGCGGATGTCTCGCAACTGCCTGTGCTGGTGGAAGGCAAGCAACTGGTTGGCGTGATCGACGAATCCGACATCCTGCTGCCGGTGCACGAAGACGCTTCCCGTTTCAGCCAATCGGTGTCCAGCGTGATGACCGACAAGCTGCAAACCCTTGCCCCCGGCGCCAGTCTTTCCGAGCTGGAAGCGGTGCTCAGCCGTGGTCTCGTAGCGATCATTGCCGATGCATCGGGTTTCCATGGCCTGATCACCCGCACCGACATGCTCAACCAATTACGGAGATCCCTTGCATGAGTCAGCACGACGATAAATCCCAAGGCTTCGCGACCCGAGTGATCCACGCCGGGCAGACGCCGGACCCGACCACCGGCGCGCTGATGCCGCCGATCTACGCCAACTCCACGTACCTGCAAGACAGCCCCGGCGTGCACAAGGGTTTCGATTACGGGCGCTCGCACAACCCGACGCGTTTTGCCCTGGAACGCTGCGTGGCGGACCTGGAAGGCGGCACCCAGGCGTTTGCCTTTGCTTCCGGGCTGGCAACGATTTCCACGGTGCTCGAACTGATCGATGCCGGTTCGCACGTCATCTCCGGCAATGACTTGTACGGCGGCACGTTCCGCCTGTTCGACAAGGTCCGTCAGCGCACTGCCGGACACCGTTTCAGCTACGTCGATCTGACTGACCTGGCGGCGTTCGAAGCGGCGCTACAGGACGACACTCGCCTGGTGATTGTCGAGTCACCGACCAACCCGCTGCTTAGCCTGTCGGACCTCGCCGCTATCGCCCGTATCTGCCGTGCACGCGGGATCATCAGCGTGGCCGACAACACCTTTGCCAGCCCGTATATCCAGCGGCCGCTGGAGTTGGGTTTCGACATCGTGCTGCACTCGACCACCAAGTATTTGAACGGCCACTCCGATGTGATCGGTGGGATCGCCGTGGTCGGCCAGAACGAAGAACTGGCCGAGAAGCTGGGCTTCTTGCAGAACGCGGTCGGTGCGATTGCCGGGCCGTTCGATGCATTTCTCACCCTGCGCGGGGTGAAAACTTTGGCACTGCGCATGGAACGTCATTGCAGCAACGCACTGGATCTGGCGCAGTGGCTGGAACAGCAGCCGCAGGTCAAACGCGTCTACTATCCGGGGCTGGCCTCGCATCCGCAGCACGAGTTGGCCAAGCGCCAGATGCGCGGTTTCGGCGGGATGATTTCCGTGGATCTGAACAGTGATCTGGACGGTGCGCGGCGCTTCCTTGAGAACGTGAAGATCTTCGCCTTGGCGGAAAGTCTCGGCGGCGTGGAGAGCCTGATCGAGCATCCGGCAATCATGACCCATGCGACCATTCCGGCTGACACCCGGGCGAAACTGGGGATTGGCGATGGTCTGGTGCGTCTATCGGTGGGCGTCGAAGACGTCGAAGACCTGCGCGCCGATCTGGCGCAGGCGCTGCAATCGATCTGACCTTGCAAGAACGACAAAGCCCGCACGAGGCGGGCTTTGGTGTTCGAGTAGGCGGCCAGTGCTGGTCTCTGGCTTACAAGGTTTATCGGGCTTCCCACAGTACCGGGTCAAATTGAAAGTTAGTGCCTCGGCTGCTTCACACGGCATAAGGGCTGGATCTCAGCGCGGAGATCTTTCTAACCGTGTACCTTTCGGAGCGCGCCCCACGCCCCCTTGCTATCCGATTGCGCATCAGTCTGCGTCTTCGCCTACATCTTTGAGCCTAGCAAAGGCTCGTCAGCATGACTCAGTGTTTTTAGACTGATTCGAGCTTTGCCCGAATCGGGCAGGAAGAGAAGCGCCTAACGGCCGTCGATCCCCCACTGCACTAGCACATTTGTGCTAATCGACCGCCCTGTCCGCTGGCGCTATATTCCCCCGCACCCCTCGATGTTCCTCAACGTTGCCTGCTCGCAGCGTGCGGGATCGTTGTGCCTGGAAATCAGAACAACACCAAGGAAGACACACCATGAAAACCCTGATCGCAACACTCACCCTCAGCGCCCTGTTCCTCACTGGCTGCGCCACGCCGAAACAATGGGAAGCCACTGGCGGCAGCAAAAACGATGGCGTCGTCCAGGTCTCCTATGAACTGGGCCAGTTCGAAAGCGGCCAGACCAGCGCCGAACAAGGCCTGACCGTCGCCGCGCAACGCTGCAAGACCTGGGGCTACAAAAACGCCGAGGTCACCGGCTCCGAAAAAAACATCTGCCGCACCATGGGCCAGTACAACTGCCTGCAAACCACCATCACCCAGGATTACCTGTGCAAGCGCTAGACGCTTGACCCTGTAGGAGCTGTCGAGTGCAACGAGGCTGCGATCTTTTGATTTTGATCCTGAAAAGAAGATCAAAAGATCGCAGCGTGCCGCAGCTCCTACAAGGCTTGGGTTTGCGGTTGGTGATCGCGCAAGGCTCGCAAAGTTGCGCGCAGTTCGGCCGGGCGCACCGGTTTGGACAGAATGGCAATCTGGCGGTCATGTAGCGCGGCCTGGATTTTTTCGACGTCGTGTCCGGTGATGATCATTGCCGGTACTGCCCAGCCCCGTTGTTTACGCACATCGTCGATGCATTCGATGCCAGTGGCGTGGGTGCCGAGGTCATAATCGGCGACGATGATGTCGCAGTCAGTCATCAAATCCCGCCCGCTCAGTTCAGCTTGAACCACACAGCCCCAACGCTCCAATAGCGCCGAAGTCGCGAGCAATACGTTGCGATCATCCTCCACCAGACACACCTTCAACCCGGTCAGTAAACCGACCTGACGTGCTTCATCCCGATTGACCGTTGCCTGCGGCGACGCGGTGATCGGCAAGCCGTACAAAGTCACCGCTGTTCCCCGCCCGAGCCGCGAGCGCAGAGTAACGCCCACACCAATCAACTCCCCCAGGCGCTTGACGATCGACAGCCCTAACCCCACGCCTTCGACGTCTTTGTCACGCACTTGCCGCACGCGATAAAACTCTTCGAACACCTTGGCCAGATGCTCTTCGGCAATTCCGTTGCCTTGGTCATAAATCACAATGGCCAGCCCTGCCCCGCGCCGACGCACGCCGATCAAAACCGGCCGATGCGCACCGTATTTGAAGCAGTTGGAAAGCACGTTCTGCACCATGGTCGCGAGCAACGCCGGATCGCTGCACACCCAGTATTCGCAGGGGCGAAACCGCAGTTCCACGCCGGCCCAACGTGCCGCTTCGGCGTTCTGACGAATCAGATCCGCGAGCCATTCACCTAAATTGAAAGTTTGCAGTTTGGGCAGAACCCGGCCGTTGTCGAGGGTGTACAGATCGAGAATCGAGCGGAACAACTGCGAGACGTTGAGCAACGAACGGTCGATGTTGTCGACTAGGCGTCGCTCCTCATCGCCCAATCGCGATTCACGCAGGCACGCAGTAAACAGACCAATCGAATGGATCGGCTGGCGCAAATCATGACTGGCCTGAGCAAGAAACCGCGATTTTTCCAGATTCGCCGCCACCGCTTCTTCGGAGGCCTTGCGCGTACGCTCCAGCAACAAGTGCGCGTAGAACGGGATCACCGTGCTGGTGATCATCAGCATCAACACCATGAACGGTTGTGCCTGCCACACCGGGGTCAGCCGATAGACACACAGCAGCGACAGCAACGCCAGCGCCGTGGCGATCGCCAGATAGCGCGAGCCATAGCGCATACCGTTGCCGAGGTTGACCCAGATAATCACCGCGTACAGCGGCAATGCCGCCTCACCACCGACCACCAGGCCAAAGCAGGTGCCGGTGTAATCGTGGATCATGGCGAAGATCCGCCGCGCCGGGTAATGCCCGGGCCAGCGCACAATCGCTTGGCGCAGCACTATCGAGGCCAGTAAAAACAGGCAGATATACGTGACCACCGGCAAATACGTATCGAAGCGCTGCCCCGGCAAAAAACCGAGGACGAGTATGTAAACCACGGCAATAGCGGCGATGATAATGCGCAGATTGGCCTGGTCGAGTTCGGTGTTTTTCTCGAACTTCACGGGAAACGTCCTTGTGCGGCAATCGTCAGATTCAGAAGCAGCCTACAGGCAACCCTTGCTCTCGGTGCTAATGTGCAGACCTTGAGCAACGCCTGACCCAAGGAGGGTCACGCCATGACCTGCCGAATTATCATAGCCGACGATCACCCACTGTTTCGCGAGGCGATGCTGCGTACGGTTCAACGTTTGCTTCCCGAGGCCGTTATCGACGAAGCCGGCGATCTCGACGCCGTGCTGGCGCTGCTGCCGTTGGGTGATGAGCCGGACACATTGATTCTCGACCTGCGTTTCCCCGGACTCACCTGTGTCAGCCAGCTCGGCGAACTGCGTCGGCGCCTGCCGCGTACCACGCTGATTGTGGTGTCGATGATCGATGATGAGGCGTTGATCAGCGAAGTCATGGCCGCCGGCATCGACGGCTTTATCGGCAAGAACATCGCCCCCGATGAAATCGGTCAGGCGATTCTGGCGATTCGCGAAGGTGAAGTGCTGGTGAAGTTCGCGCCATCAGGCTTGCTGCCACTGGAAACCGGTACCGCCCTCACACCCCGTCAGCAGGACGTGCTGCGCTTGATCGCCCAAGGCAAGACCAACAAGGAAATTGCCCGCGAACTGGTTATCTCACCGTTCACGGTACGCATTCATGTATCTTCTTTATTACGCACGCTGAACGTGCCCTCGCGAGCGGCCGCCGCGGTGAAATACACGGGGACTCTGTAGGCGCTCGGCAGCTCCTACACGGGATCGGTGTGTTGCTGCAGCAATTCCATGGCCTCAGAGGAAAATCGGTAGGTCTTGTCACTCCCAAGCACGATCAGCCCCTCTTCACCCAGACGCTTGAGCACTTCACGCACGCTGACGAACGACAGCTCGGGCGATGAAGACTCGACAAACGTATGCACGCCATTCACTCCAATCCCATGCCCGTCGCGGCCGGCCACCACCAGTGCATTGATGACTTTGAAGCGGATCAGGCTGGTGCGCAGTCCGAAGTGGCGCAGCAGTTCGCGAATATGCGTATTGGCGCTGCGATCAAACTCAAAGGCCAATGGGTTGTTCGCTGCCCGAAACGCTGAAGGTGCGTTTACAGCGCCAACGCCTGGGTGGTTAAACATGGCGAATACTCCCTTTCTGAAATGTTCAGGCGGGTTGCAGCTGCTTCCCGCCTGCCGACCACGTGTCGGACAGGCAACGTGATCGTGACTTTCTATATAGAAGGTGACGACAGCGCCGCCCTTCCCGCCCCGTCAGAAATCGACCGTGGCCGACAGCTGCAAGGTCCGCGGGTAACCCGGAGAGAACGCGCCGTAGGACGCCACGCCCGACCAGTACTCACGATCGAACACGTTCTGCACCGTGGCGCGGAACGTCGTTGGCCGGCCTTCGATTTTTGTCGCATAACGCGCGCCGGCGTCGAAGCGGGTCCAGGCATCCAGTTCCTGAGTGTTGGCCTGGTTGACGTACTGGCTGTCGGTGTAGATCGCCCCGCCGGTAAGGGTGAAGCCTTCAAGCCATGGCGTGTCCCATTCGGCCCAGAGGTTGGCTTGCACATCCGGCACGCCAACCGGTTTGTTGCCGCGATTGGCCTTGGTCGCCGAATCGGTCAGTTCGCCGTCGAGCACCGTCACACCGCCCATCAGGCGAGTGCCCGGTGCCACTTCGCCGAACATGCTCAACTCGATACCACGGTTACGTTGCTCGGCCTGCACCGAGAACACGTTGTCGGCACCGACTTCGCCACTCGGTTTCTCGATCTGGAACAACGCCAACGTGGTCATGAACGTGCCGTGCTCGTACTTGACGCCAATCTCATGCTGCTTGGATTCGTACGGGGCAAAGGTTTCGCCGGCGTTGGACGCAGTGCCCGGGGCGATGTCGCCCTTGCTCAAGCCTTCGACATAATTGTAGTAGAGCGAAACGTCTTGCCAAGGCTTGACCACCACGCCAACCAGCGGGCTCGTGGCGTTGTCCTTGTATTTCGAACTGACCGCACCGGCCGCGTTGTAGTTACGCGATTCGATGTCCTGACGACGTACCCCGAGAGTCAACTGAAAGCGGTCATCGAGCATCGACATCGTGTCGGTCAACGCCACGCCGGACAGCTCCGACTCGGAAACGCGCAACACTTTGGGCGAGTTGATGTACTGCTGCGGCCTGTCGATCGGGTGGTAGATATTCGACAGGATGGCCGTGCCGTTGTTGATACCGCGCGACAGCTCATCCTGATACCGGGTCGCCATGACCGTGGTGGTGTGAGTGATCGGGCCAGTGGCAAACACGCCACGCATACCGACGTCAGCCGTCGAGCGATCAACGTTGAATTTGTAGTAACCCGGGATGTTGCTGGTATCGCCGGCGTCGTTGAGGATTCTCGGCACCTGATCGGACAGGCGCTTGACGTCGGACTTGCCACCACCGGCATGAGCGAACACGGTGACGTTGTCGGTCAGGTCATATTCACCACCGAGCAAGGCCGACTGCTCTTTGGTGTCCGACCAGCCCCAGTCCTGCGAGTGATTGGTGCGGCCGTTCGGCGCAGACGGCACATCAACGCCCGGCGCAATGGTGAAGGGCCGCGAAGCGCCCTCCCAGCCTTCTTTCTGGCTGATGTAATCGAGATTCAGGCGCAAACGCTCGCCACGATAATCCAAAGCGATCGCGCCGACACCGAGATCGCGGTGTTGATCGTCAATCGCCGTATCACCACCCTGCAGGTTGCCGTTGAAACGCACGCCGAACTGGTTTTCCGAACCGAAGCGCCTGCTCAGATCCAGATGCCCACCCACTTGAGAATCCGAGGCATAGCTGCCGGTGAACCGGGTCAGGTCTTCATCCAGCGGACGCTTGGGCACGATGTTGATCACGCCACCGACGCCACTGTTCGGCGAGATGCCGTACATCAGCGCACCCGGCCCCTTGAGCACTTCGACGCGCTCGGCGTAGTCGGTGAACACCCGATAATTCGGCGCGACACCGTAGACGCCGTCGAACGCCAGCTCACCAAGGTTGCCTTCGCCAATCGGGAAGCCACGGATGAAAAACGAATCGACGATACCGCCAGTCTGTCCGGTCGAGCGCACCGAAGGGTCGCGCTCCAAGGCGTCGGCGACGGTCACGGTCTGCAGATCGGCGAGGGTCTTGGCGGTGTAACTGGTGACGCTGAACGGCGTGTCCATCACGTCTTTGTTGCCCAGCATGCCCAGCCGTGCGCCGCGCGCCACCTGACCACCGGCGAGGGTTTCCGGCAAGGCAGTCGCGCCGTTGTAACGGGCGTTGACGTTGGTGGTGTCGAGGGTCAGCGCGTCCGGCGCGGCGTTCGCAGTCGGGTCGGCGGCAACGCCTGGTTGCTCGGAGCTGGCGGCCCAAGCGTTGGCGCTTCCTGCGACCAAAACGAAATTCAGCATGGCGGTACGCACGGCGAGTGCTAACACCCGCTCACCGCAAGGACGACTGACAACAGGCATGACGTGAGGATCCTTTTCATCGAGGGAAAATGGTAATCACTCCTATTGCCAGTCGATCTGCGAAAAAGTATCACCCGCAGTAAAGTTTTTTTGCTGTGGCTCGATCAGGGTCAGGCGTAGAGACTTTCCAGGGGGATCGCGACGACCGGCAACGCAGGGTCAAACGCGTGCCGGGTGGTCTTGTACGGAAAAATCTCGCCGCGAGCGATGGTGGTGAAAATCCGCGCCACCTCGAACGCCTGCCCGGTCTGCCAATGCCGCACACAGACGCGTGGATCGGAGTAGTCGAGCTGGATGCACGGCACCCGTCTCAAGCCCAACTGCAACGCCGCGGTGAAACGGTGATTGCCGTCCATCACGATGCCGCGCGAACGCTCGACGATGATCGGTTCCAGCCAATGCCCGGCGCGGACGATCGACTCGCGCAGCAGCGCCACGTTGGCCGGGTCGACCTGCTCCGATTGCAACACGTCGCACAGTGGTCGCAGCGCAATCTGATAACCGTGGTCCATGGTGATCTCCTGATTCGCCGGGGATTTCAGCAGGCATCGGCGCGGGCGACCGGCGCATGCTGACTGGCCATATCGAGCAGGCGCTGGGCGAGTTCGATCAGCGGCAAGTCGACCATTTCGCCGTCCACTTGCACCGCGTGACTGCCTGTGGCCACCGCCCGCATTACGCGGTCAGCCCAGGCCAATTGACGCGAGTCCGGCAGGAAGGCGCGCTGCACCGTCGCCAGTTGCCCGGGATGGATGCACAGCTTGGCGCCGAAGCCCAGCGAACGCGCGTAATGCGAGTCCTTGGCGACCACCGCCAGGTCGCTGATCGCCGGCGTCACGCCATCGATTGGCGACGGCAAATCCGCCGTGCGCGACGCCAGTACGATGCGGTTGCGGGCAAACAGAAACGCCTCGGGCACCTGGCTGCAGTTGATGTCCAGCGAGAAATCCAGCGAACCGAACGCCAGTCGCGCCACGCCGGAAATGGCTGCGATCGCCTCGACCTGTTGCAGGCCTTTGGCGGTTTCGATGATGGCGACGATCGCCAGTTTCGGTTGCCACGCCAGCAGGCGTTCGACCACGCGTGCCAGGGCCTCGGGGCATTCGGCTTTGGGCAGGAAAATCCCCTCGCAACGCTCGGGGTAGCGCAGGTCGCTGAGCCAGCTCAGATCCTCGGCAAACAGCGTGCTGCTGACGCTGTTCAGGCGGATGTACCGCTCGCAGGCAACGCTCGGTGTTTTCTCCTGCCACGCCTGGATGGCGGCGCGAGCGGCGACTTTGCTGTCCGGATGTACGGCGTCCTCGAGGTCGAGAATGATCGCATCCGGCCCTGCATCGCAGGCTTTGGAAAAACGCTCGGGACGGTTGCCCGGCACGAACAGGTAGCTGATCGCGAGTGGCGCTTTGCGGCTGAGTCGATCGGATTGCATGGCGTTGCTCCTTTGACGTGAACCCGTCGTGGTTTGTGAAAATTTTCAGGCCCGTTCAACGGCAGATTTGCCTGCCGTTCCGGGGCTTGTCGCAACAGCCCTTAACGCCTTATTGATCAAGCAATTAAGAGACTTTTTAATCTCGGGACGAACGAGTCCTTGAGCGTGTAAATGCACGTTCATGGATTCACCTGAAGCAGGTCGTTATTGAAAAATATTTGAAAACCTTACTTGATAATCGTTCCTGTTCGCAATATTGTTCACGCCGCCAAGAGAAACTATTCTCGTTTCAAAGCAAGTCATCGGTATCTGCAAAAGTACCTGTCAGTGATGTCACTTAAACATCAGCTACAGGCTGCTACAGGGCAATGGCCAGCAACTAATGGCCATTCATTACATCCGCACAAAACTTATGGAATGGGGTTCTCATGCAATTGTTCTGTGAACCATTTATTACGATCAGGGCTACAGATCCAATAGCGGACTTCACTTGGCATCCGCCTCCCAGTTGTTTAAAGGCTCGACGCTGACGAGCAAAAAAGACGACCTGCATCGATAACAATCGGTGATCGAACTATCAATGGCGACGTAACTTTCGACGCCAGGGGTTAACTATGCCTACAACAAATAAATCTGCTGTTGAGCAGCCGTATAAAGTTCATCACCCGGAGATGTTAACGCCACTGATCGACCCGGTTATTTCCACGCTTATCAACAAGTTCCCGAACAAACTTGCAGACTTGGTGGAACAACAGGGCTCACCGTTAAATCTGGTCTGGCCCCATGCGTTTGAATTGAACACGCAAGCGCTGCTGAACGTATTGAAGCAATATCAGGTTCCCCATGCCCTGTTCTACGGGGCCAAGGCCAACAAGTCGCAAAGCATGCTCGGCGCTGCAGCGAATTCGGGGATCGGCGTCGATGTGTCGAGCATTCACGAGTTGAATGCTGCCCTGCGCGCAGGTGTGCCGGGCACCAAAATCTGCGCCACAGGACCGGCCAAAACACCCGTTTTCCATCAAGCGCTGATCAGCGCCGGTTCATTGATTTGTGTGGATTCGCTGGAGGAATTCGATCACCTGCATAGTGTGATCCCCACACAACCAGGTCCGACGAAAACCAGAGTGCTACTGCGTTACAGACCGAAAAGCAGTCAGAACAGCCGATTCGGGATGGGCTCGCAAGACCTGTTGCAATGCCTGCAACGGTTGACAGAAAACCCTGAGCCTTTTCATTTTGAAGGTTTCCATTTTCACCTCGGCGGCTATGGATTCGAATCCCGCGCACAGGCCTTTCGTGAGGTCAGCGGATTTATCGAGGCGGCCAGGGAAATGGGCTTGAATCCGCAGATGATCGACATCGGTGGCGGCTTGCCGATTCGTTATGTCGAGCCTGAGACCTACGCTCAGTTCCTGCAAAATGACAATAACCCGAGCCACTATTACAACCAGAAAGTTCCCGCCGCTTATTATCCTTACGGCAGTGAACTGACCGCGACGCAATGGCTGACGTTATTGCTCGAAGCCGAGCACTCGCCGGGCTTGTCGATTGCCAATTACTTGCAGACGCAGAATATAACCCTCGCACTCGAACCCGGCCGAAGTCTGGTCGATCAAGCCGCCATGTCAATATTTCGCGTCACGCGCAGCAAACAATTGGCTGACAATAAAACCGTGATCTTCGTGGAGGGCAGCAGTTTCAGCGCTTGCGAAACCTGGTTTGCCTCGGAATATCTGGTAGATCCGATACTTGTCAGTACCAAACAACAGCCACACGCCCCGATCCAGGCTTATATCGCCGGCCATAGTTGCCTGGACGATGACGTCATTACCCATCGCCTGATCAACTTTGCGACGGCACCGCAAGCCGGTGAATTATTGATTTATATCAACACCGCCGGTTACCAGATGGACTTGCTGGAAAACGAGTTTCATCGCCATCCCCTGCCCCGGCGGTTGATGGCGACCTGTTGTACGGAAGGTAACTATGCGTTTTCACCTGACTACTGAAGGGAACAATTGCAATGATCTTGAATAAAGTCTCTGACCTTATTGGTAATACACCGATGTTGGGCATCGATGTTCCGGATACCAACGCGCGATTGTTGTTGAAGATTGAAAAGAACAACCCCGGCGGCAGTATCAAAGACCGCATGGCGCGCAACATGGTGCTGGCGGCGCTCAAGTCCGGTCGCCTGAAACCCGGCGGTGTCGTGGTCGAATCGTCGTCGGGCAATACCGGGATTGGCTTGGCCATGGCCGCGGTCGAGTTCGGTCTGCATTTCATCGCCGTGGTCGATCACCACGCCGCACAAGACAAGATCGCCGTGATGAAGGCCCTCGGGGCCGACATTCGTTTCGTCAAAGGCACTTATCGCGAAGATGAAGTCGCGGTGGTCGAGCGCCAACAGATGGCCGCCGAACTGGCCAGCGAGATCCCCGGCGCGGTGTTCATGAACCAGTCCGACAATGCGGCCAATGCCGGCGGTTACAGCGATTTCGTCCGCGAAACCATTGTGCAGGCTGAAGGTGTTGTCAGCGCTTACGTCGGTTGTGTCGGCACCGGCGGTTCGATGACCGGCATCGCACGCGGCTTGAAAGTGCACAACCCGGACACCGTCACCGTCGCGGTGGAACCGGCCGGTTCGATCGTCTTCGGTCACCCCGGCTACCCGTACTACCAATCCGGCACCGGTACGCCGGCCGGCGACACCGTGGGTCTGGTGCTCGACTACAGCTGCATCGATCTGGGCGTGCAAGTCACCGACTCGCAGGCGTTCGAAACCGCCCGCTACATCGCGCGCAACTTCGCCCTGCTGGTCGGCGGCTCCACTGGCGGTGCGATTTTCAAGGCACTGGAGCTGATCCACAAAGGCGTGCTGAGCGGCAACGTCGTGGTGCCGATTGCCGACGGCGGCGAGAAATACCTGCACACCGTGTTCGACGACAAGTGGCTGCAAGAGCGCGACCTGATCGACCCGAGCATCGCCCCGCAACTGGACGCCTGGCTAGGCAAGACCCACTGGCTGGACAGCGTTTCCGCGCCGCTGCAACTGAGCGTCGCATGACCCACCCTTCACACAGGAACGCCTCTCGATGAATCTGTTGAAAGTCGCCATCTGTGGTGGCGGCAGGACCGGCCATCTCAACGCCATCCTGTTCAAGCAGCTACCCAATGTTCAGGTTTCGATGCACACCCATAATCAGGAGGTCATCGAACAACACGCCCGCCAGACGCCGATGCAGGCCTTGTTGCCGGACGGTTCGACCCTGAGCGCCCGGCTGGATCGGGTGACCAGCGACGCGAAAGCCGCGGTGGAAGATGCCGACATCGTCATCATCACCGTGCCGGCCCACGCCCGTCCGCAAACGTTGAAAGACATCGCGCCGCATCTGACCACCAGCAAACCGGTGTTCATCGGCGCGATTCCCGGTTTTTGCGGTTTCGACTGGCTGGCCGAAGCGACCCTGCCCGACCGGCCGAATGTGGTGATCTGGGGCATGAAGGATGTGCCGCACACGGCGTTCGAATTGACCCCGGGACGCTCGATCAAAATGGGCGGCGGCAAAAGCCAGTTGTATGTGGCGACCCACGCACGGGAGCCACAAACCGCGCGCCGCCAATTGGAAAAAATACTCACGCGGCTGTACGGCCCGTGCGTGACGATGCTCGAGCATTTTCTGGAAATCACCCTGACGCCGGGCAACCCGATCATGCACAGCTCGGTGATCTACGGCCTGATCGGCCCCTACGGCCAGTGGCATCGCAAGATCTTCCCGCAACGCATGTGCTGGTGGACCGAATGCCCGGAACTCGGCGCCTATTTCCTTGAACGCATGGATCAGGAAAGCCAGCAACTGTGCGCGGTAATCAGCCAGCGTCTGGGCATCGACCTGTCCTCGGTGAAATCGCTGAAACAGGAAATCGTCGAGGCCTACGGCGAGCAGATCCGCGACCCGAGCAGCATGCTCTCGATCCTGCGCACCAATCAGGCCTACAACGACATCCTTGCGCCGATGGTGCCGGCCGCGGACAACCGCGCCGGTTACGTGATCGAGCGCGAGAGCCGCGCCTTCAACGAAGACGTCGCCTACGGCCTGGTGCTGCTGGTGGAAATGGCCAAGCGTTTCGACCTCAAGGTGCCTTACATCGAGGAAGTCCTGCAGTGGAGCGTGGCCTACATGAATGGCCTGCGCGACTCGGCACTCGACTATTTCCCGCGCCAATGGCCGCACACGACAAGCGCCGCCGCTTGATATCTCTATTCAATTTTCGACGAGCAGACCACTGATATGGATGACTTCAAGACACTGATCGCCTACTCCCGCAAAAACGCCATGCGTCGTCTGGTGCGTTGCCTGTTTGCGGAAAACATCCTCGACCGAGCGGCCCTGAGCTTTTCCGTCGAGGGCAACCAGGCCACGTATCCGCTCAAGGGCGGCCACGCCCATCTGGCCTTTTCCGACATCGCCAAAGGCCCGGCCGATACCGTGGTCAACGACGGTGACGTGGTGTTGGTGACCGATGAAGGCCTGCGCCAGCTCATCACCAGCCACCAGGACATGCTCGATGTGCTGCGCGACAGTTTCGACTTCGCCCCGACCGACGAAGGCGTGGCCGGGCTCAAGTCCGACATGGAAAACAGCCTGAGCAACGACGCTCATGCCCGTCAGCATCGCCAGCACTGGAACGCCCGACTGCAGCAGGCCACCAAGGATGCCGGGCTCGACAGCTTCACCGACTACCTGCGCCAGCACGCCAAAACCAAGGACGCCGCCATTCTTCTCGACCAGTGGGGTTCGCTGGAAGGCCATCCTTATTACCCGACGTGGAAGGCGCGCCCGGGCCTGACCGATGAAGAGGTCGAGCAACTGTCGCCCGAGTTCAACGCACAGGTACCGCTGCGCATCGCCGCACTGCGCGCCGACAACGCGAAAAGCGAAAGCATGCCGCACGTGATCGATTACCGCGCCTGGTTCGCCGAGCATTTCCCGACGCAATGGGCGCAATGGAAAGCCGCGCTCAACAGCAAGGGGCTGGACGAAAAACAATGGCTGCCCTTGCCGATCCACAGCTGGCATTTACAAGCCTACGTGCTGGAAACCTTCGCGCAGGAAATCGCCGACGGCATTCTGATCACCGATGGCCCGGACCTGCCAACCCTGCCGACCATGTCCTATCGCACAATGATGCCGGTACTGGACGAATCCGCGCCGCTGATCAAACTGCCCATCGCGGTGTGGATGACCAGCGAACTGCGCAGCCTGCAAGCCAAGTCGATTCACATGGGCCCGCGCATCAGCACGGTGATCAGCAAGATTCTCGAGACGGAAAACCGCTTCGATCAGCGCCTGGAAATCTTCCCGGAAGAAATCGGTGTGCGTTACAAAAATGCCGTGACGCAGGACGATCATCCGGGCCGGCATTTGTCCGTGGTCTATCGCAGCAGTGCGCCAGCGTTCGAACGCCGTGATGATTGCCTGCCGATTACCGTGGCGTCGCTGTTCACCCGTTTGCCCGGCAGCGGCCGCCCGCTGTTCACCGACCTGATTGAACGTGACGGCGTGCGTGCCAGTGCCGCGCAGGTCGAGAACTGGTTCCGCGAGTACGCGAAAGTGGTGACTCACCCGGTGGTGGCGATCTACTTGATGTACGGCATCGGCCTTGAGGCGCACCAGCAAAACACCATGGTGCTGTTCTCCCCGGATGGCAAAGCACGTAGTCTGCTGATCCGCGATTTCGGTGATGGCCGCACTTACGCGCCGTTGCTCGAGGGCCGTGGTTACAGCCTGCAACCACACGTGCAGCCGGGTATTCTGCCGACAGTGTTCTCCGGTGATATCGAGCCGGTGCGCATGTTTGTGCTCGACGCGGCGTTCCTCACGCACTTGCATGAAATGGCCCTGTGGCTGACCAAGGAATACGCTTTCAACAACACGCGGCTCTGGCAGGTGTTGCGCGAAGAAACCGACCTTGCCTTCGAAGCGGTGCGTGACCGGGTCGCGGCAGACGTGTGGGAAACCGAGCACAAGGCGTTCGTCGAAGAGCCATGGCCAACCCGTTCGTTGTTGCGCATGCACTTGATGCAGTACAGCAACTATCGTTTGCAACACACCCTGACCAACCCGCTCGCTAGCGTTTAACCGAGGCTGACTCATGTCCCAAGCAGGTGCCATCCAGGGTTCGAGAGTAAGAATCCTGATTTATCTTCTATTTGCGATCCAGTTGGTATCGATGGGCGCGATGGAAATGAGCGGGCCGTTCTGGCCTGTCCACCTGCGTGGGCTGACGACGTCAGAGTCGCTTTTCAGCTTCGCCAGCATCGCCGTGTACGTCGGGCCGATGCTGGGCATTATTCTCACCAGTGCATTCTGGGGCCGGATCGGTGATCGCTACGGCCACAAGTTGATGATGATCCGCGCCCTCGCCGGTTTGTCGTTGACCCAGCTTGGGCTGGCCCTGTTCAGTGATATCTGGGTGATTCTGATCCTGCGCTTTCTGCAAGGCGCGTTTGCCGGCTATATCGCCCCGGCACAGGCCTACGGCGTGAGCATTGAAGCGCCGTCGCGGCGCGCACGGCTGTTCGCCATTCTGCAGATCTCGACCAATGTCGGCTCGCTGCTGGGTGCGGTGGTCGGCGGTTTGATCCTCGATTACGCGACGTTCTTCTGGATCAACATCATCGCTTCGGCGCTGTGTGCGGTGTGTACCGTGATCGCCGCCGTGACCTTGCCGGACGTGCCGCCGGTGAAGAAAGCCGTGGTCGCCGACAAAACTGCGCCGGTTCGTTCCGGCAGCCTCTGGCAAGGCTCACCATTGCTGTCGCTGCTCGGTGTGATGGGCATTCTGTTGCTGGCGCGGATGCTGCCGCAGACCTCGTTTTCGCTGTATGTCAGCTCGGTGTTCGAGGTCAGCAATTCGGTGGTCGGCCTCTGCTACGGCTTGCTGGCGCTGGGCTTCATTCTGTCGGCCACGGCGTGGTCGCGTTATTTCGAACACCGTGGTCAGCAGGACACCTTGCAGCGCATGACTTACGTGGTCATCGGCTGCATCGTCCTCACTGCGGTGGCAGGCGTCACCCACAACCCAGTGGTGTTCGTTATTGCCTACTTCATCTGGGGTGTGTTGCTGGGTGCGACCACGCCGGTGTTGATGGCGCTGATCTCGAAGACCGCCGACAGCTCGCAACAGGGTCATGTACTGGGCATCGCTCAGGGCACTGCGCAATTCGCTTCGATTGCGGGGATTTCCGCCGGTGGTCTGCTCAGTCAGGTCTACGGTTTGCAGTACACCTATCTGTTTGTTTGCCTCGCTTACGTCGTCGCACTGATCCCGATCGTCGCGTTGCGCTACTGGCCGGCGGCGATGCAAGCAAGCCCTGCCCCGGATGGGGAATGATCAAGGAGTCTGCTTTTGAATATTGAACAACTGCGCGCCGACACCCCCGCCGTCGCGCAACTGATCCACTTCAACAATGCCGGCGCGGCGCTGATGCCCGCGCCGGTGATCGAAACGATGACCCGTCATATTCAGCTTGAAGCGAGTCTCGGCGGCTATGAAGCTGCCGGACGGCAATCGGCCGACCTGGAAAACGTGTATGGCGCCATCGGCCGTTTGATCAATGCCCAGCCTGATGAAATTGCGGTGATCGAGAACGCGACCCGCGCATGGGATATGGCGTTCTACTCCTTGCCATTGCAACCCGGCGATGTGGTGCTGACGTCGACCACCGAATACGCCGGCAACTACATTCCCTATCTGCAAATGAAGCAGCGGCGTGGCATCGAGATTCGGGTCATCCCCAATGATGAACACGGCCAGGTTTCCCTGTCGGCACTAACGACCATGCTCGAGGATGAACGGGTCGCGCTGATCTCGCTGCCGGTGATCGCCACCAATGGCGGCCCGGTGCAGCCCATCGAGCAGATTGGCGCTCTCGCCCGTTCGGCTGGCGTGCTGTTTCTGCTCGACGCGTGTCAGGGTGTCGGGCAGATGCCGATCGACGTGCAGAAAATCGGCTGCCACATGCTCGCGGCCACCAGCCGCAAATACCTGCGTGGACCGCGCGGGATGGGTTTTTTGTATGTCGAAAAGTCTCTGTGCCAGAACCTTGAGCCGGCGCTTCTCGACTTGCATGCCGCCGCGTTGCAGAGCGCCGACACGTTCACCATCCGCGCCGACGCCCGACGCTTCGAGAACTGGGAATGCAACGTCGCCGCCAAGCTGGGCCTCGGTGCGGCGGTGGAATACGCGCTAGCGCAAGGCATCGAGCCGATGTGGTTGCGGATTCAGCAATTGGCCGGTTACCTGCGCCAGCGACTGCTTGAGATTCCCGGCGTCACGCCACAGGATCTGGGGCTACAGAAATCCGGGATCGTCACGTTCACCCATCAAAACCACAGCGCCGCGCAGGTGCAACAGTGGCTGACCGGCCAGGAAAAGCGCATCAACGTCAGCACCTCGACGTTCCGCTCGACCCTGCTCGACATGCAACAAAGGGACTTGCTGGAGGTCAGCCGTGCCTCGGTGCATGCGTACAACACCGAGGCGGAAATCGACGCGATGATTGCTGCGCTGAGACGTCTGCCACGAGTCTGAAGCGGACACCAATCGGCGCTTGCGTCCCAGCGGCTTTGTAAACTAGCATTGGGAATACTTCTCAATTGCATGAAAATCTGCAGCCATGAGCGAAACCCTTCCCGCGAATAATGCCAATCACCTGCGCGCGATCGAAGCCCTGTACAGCGGCCATCACGGCTGGCTGTACGCGACGCTGAGAAAAAAACTGGGAAACGCCATGGATGCGGCGGATCTGGCGCAGGACACCTTCACGCGCATCCTCGCCTCGCAAGTCACCGTCATTGAGCAGCCGCGCGCGTATCTGAGCTGCGTGGCCAAGGGCATTCTGGTCAACTGGTATCAGCGCAAGGCGCTGGAACGTGCCTACCTGGACGCCCTCGCCCATGTGCCGGCGCCGGAAGTGCCTTCGCCGGAATTGCGGTTCATGGTGCTGGAAACCCTGCACGAAATCGACGCGATGCTCGACGCCCTGCCGCCGCTGGTCAAACGCGCCTTTCTGTTGTCGCAGATCAGCGGGCTGAAATACGACGACATCGCCGAGCAGTTGGGCGTATCGCTGATCACCGTCAAACGCTACATGAAGCAAGCCTTCGTGCAGTGCCTGTTGCTGGTGGAGTGAATGCTCAGCCGCCGCCATGAGCCGCATCTCGATCACCAGGCCTTGGAAGAAGCCGCCGACTGGTTGATCCGCATGAGTGAAGGCGAACTCAGCGACAGCGAACGCGGCGAATGGGAATACTGGAAAGCCAGCACTCCCGAGCGCAGTCGTGCGTGGGCCCGCGCGCAGCTGCTGCAGAGCAAACTCGGCGGGCTGCCACCGTCCTTGGCGATGTCCGCACTCGACCGCCCAAGCAGCCCGGAACGACGTGCGGCGCTGGGCAAACTGGCGATGATTCTGGCGATCCTGCCGGCCGGCTGGGGCAGCTGGAAGCTGGCAGAGTCGCAGCAATGGTCAGCCGACTATCGCACGGCCGTTGGCCAGCAACGCGAGCTGACCCTGGCCGACGGTTCGAAAATCACCCTGAACACCGACACCGCCATCGACGTGCGGTTCGACGCCAATCAACGCCTCATCCACCTGCGCGAAGGCGAAATACTGGTGCAGACCGCACCGGACATTTCACCGTTGGCGCGACCGTTTCTGGTCAGCACCCGTCAGGGCCGCATGCAGGCGCTGGGCACGCGTTTCACCGTGCGCGAACTGCAACCGCGCACTCACCTCGCGGTACTGGAAGGCGCGGTCAAAGTCGAGCTCGCGGACAATCGCCAGACCACGCCACTGATCGTCAACGCCGGTCAACGCGCCGACTTCTCTTCCTACACCTTTGGCCAGCTCAGCGTTGCCGACCTTTATGTCGGTGCCTGGGCGCAAGGCATGCTGATGGCTGACAAGATGCGCCTGGCCGACTTCGTCGAAGAACTGACGCGCTATCGCCGTGGCTTCGTGCGCCTCGATCCGGCAATCGCGGATCTGCGCATTTCCGGCGCCTACCCGATCAGCGACAGCCAGCGCACCCTGAACATGCTGGCGCAAACCTACCCGATCCTCGTCAGCGGCCATTTGAATGGCTACTGGGTCATGCTCTCTCCGGCCTGAGTGAAAAAATATTTGCCTTAGGCTGATACTTTTTCCGATCTCGACTGGCTATTGGGGAGAAGCATCTTTTCGTCCTGTTTATAGGCTCATTCATCCATGTTTGCCGCACGCCATCTGCGCCCGGAACGTCAGCTCAAACCCGTTGTTCGCAGTGCGTTGCTAAGCCTTGTTCTGATCGGTGCCGTTTGCCCGTTTGTCTTGGCCGCCGTGCCGGTGCAACTGGACGCTGTCGCGGTTCGTGCCTACAACATTCCCGCCGGGCCGCTGGGTGCGACTCTGTCGAGCTTCGCCGTGGACGCCAACATTGCCCTGTCGTTCCAGCCCTCGCTGGCCGAAGGCCTGACCAACCCTGCGTTGATCGGTCATTACTCGACGCAGGAGGCGGTCAATCGCTTGCTGGCCGGCAGTGGCCTGGACATGGTCTTGCGCAGCGACGGCAGCTACACATTGGTGCAGCGCCGGGTGACGCTGGATGAAACCGCCGTGATCGGCACCGACAAGCGCAGCGATGCCCTGCCGCAGGTGTATGCCGGTGGCCAGGTCGCCAACGGCGGACGTCTGGGCTTGCTCGGCAACACTGACGTGATGGACGCGCCGTTCAGCATCAGCACCTACACTTCGGCGCTGATCAAGGATCAACAGGCCGTCACCGTCGGCGATGTGCTGGAACGTGACTCCTCGGTGCGCTCCACTGGCCAGACCGGGGGGATTGTCGACTCGTTCTTCATCCGTGGCTTTCCCGTCGGCGAAGGCAACCTCGGTGAACTGGCCTTCGACGGCGTGTACGGCGTGGCGCCCAATTACCGGGTGTTCACCGAATACGCCGAGCGCATCGAACTGGTCAAAGGTCCCGGCGCCCTGCTCTACGGCATGTCACCCAACAACGCGGTCGGCGGCGTAATCAACGTGGTGCCGAAACGCTCCCTCGATGAAGACCTGACCCGTTTCACCGCCAGTTACGCTATGGATGCTCAGGCCGGTGGCCATCTCGACGTCAGTCGACGTTTCGGCGAAGAACGCCGCTTCGGAGTGCGCTTCAACGGCAGTACGCAACTGGGCAACACGGCGATCGACGATCAATCGCGGCATGTCGATATTGGTGCGATCTCTCTCGATTATCAGGGTGAGCGCCTGCGCACAACCTTCGACTGGCTCAACCAGAAAGAAAGCTTCGACGCCGCTTCGCGACCGTTCCTGATTGCTCCAGGCGTGGACATTCCTTCCGCCGCCAACGGCCGCAGCAACGTCAGTCAGGATTGGGGCTGGTCGCGAACCCAGGACAAATCGGCGCTGCTCAGCAGCGAATACGACCTCAGCGATGCGTTGACGGTATTCGCCCATGCCGGCGGCGGCAAATCGGATGTGGCGCGAATGTCCGACCAGACGCCGACCATTATCAATGCCGCTGGCGACACCTCGTCGATCCCCGGTTATTACAAGTTCGAAGTCGAGCGTTACACCGTTGATGCCGGTGCGCGGCTGCGCTTCGATACCGGGCCGATCAGTCACCGTACGACCTTGCAAGTCAGTCGCTATCGCGATGTGTTGTCGCGCGGGATCATTTCCGGCGCACCGATTCTGTCGAACATTTATCACCCGGTGGATCGCCCGCAACCTTACATCCCCAAGCCGGATACGCCGAAGGTCTCGCAGAGCGAACTGACTGGCGTGGCGCTTGCCGACACGCTGTCGATTCTCGATGACCGCGCGCAGGTAACCCTGGGCCTGCGCAAACAGAACATCAAATCCGACAACTACAACGCCGCCGGCATGGTGACCACATCCTACGACGACGGCCGGACGACACCGTTGTTCGGCGCGGTGATCAAGCCTTGGGATCACGTTTCGTTCTACTACAACTACCTCGAAGGCTTGAGCAAGGGCGACATCGCGCCTTCCACCGCGTCCAACGCTGGCGAGATCTTTGCCCCTTATGTTTCCCGCCAGCACGAACTCGGGATCAAGGCCGACTACGGCACGTTCACCTCCACCATCAGCCTGTTTCAGATCACCAAACCCAGCGGCGAACTGGCCTCCGGGGTTTTCTCGGTGCAGGGCGAACAACGCAATCGCGGGCTGGAGCTGAACGTGTTCGGCGAAGTCACGCCGGGCACTCGCCTGCTCGGCGGCGTGACCCTGCTCAATGCCGAACTGACGAAAACCGGCGTGGCCGCCAACCGCGGCAATAAACCGGTCGGCGTGCCCGAGGTTCAGGCCAACCTCTGGGCCGAATGGGACACCTCTTGGGTCGAGGGGCTGACACTGACCGGTGGCGCGATCCACACCGGCAGCCAGTACGTGAACCAGGCCAACACACAAAAACTCGATGACTGGACCCGCTTCGATGTCGGCGCCCGCTACAGCACGCGCATCGATGATCGACCGACCACGTTTCGCGCCACCGTGCAGAACGTGTTCGACCACGAGTACTGGTCGGGCGTCGCCTCTTATGGCGCGTTCTCCCAAGGCTCACCGCGCACCTTATTACTGTCGGCGACTGTCGATTTCTGAAACGTTCAGCCGGACAGCGGTGTGAGCCGTTGGCCGAACTGACCTTTGCAAAGGCTTTAACCATGGTGATTTTCGATCGACGCAGCCTCGCGCTGGCTGCGCTGTTACTGGCAGGACTGCTGAGCCTGTCTGCGCTGGCGCCGCGCAATGCAAACGCCAGCGAAGCGGATACGGCGCGCACCGAAGTGACCGATCTGCTCGGGCGCAAGGTCAAGGTGCATCTGCCGGTCAGACGGGTCATCCTCGGTGAAGGCCGGCAGTTGTATCTGCTCGCCGCACTGGACACACAGAATCCGATCGAACGCATCGTCGGCTGGCGCAAGGATCTGATCCAGTCCGACCCGGACACCTACAACGCCTACCTGCGCAAATTCCCCGGCATTGCCAAGATCCCCACCTTCGGCGGTTTTGAAGACGGCACCTTTGATATCGAACAAGCGATCTCGCAGCGCCCGGACGTGATCATCCTCAATATCGAAGCGCAGCACGCCACCGAAGATGCGCGCTATATCGAGAAGCTCGACGCGTTGGGCATCCCGGTGGTGTACGTCGACTTTCGCAACAACCCGATGCAGAACACCGAACCGACCATGCGCCTGTTCGGCAAACTGTTCGGCAAAGAGCAACGCGCCGAAGCCTTCATTGATTTTCGCAACCAGCAGATTCACCGCGTCACCGACGTCATCGAGAAACAGCACCCACCGCGTCCAAGCGTGTTCATCGAGCGCATCGGCGGCTATACCGACGATTGCTGCCTGAGTTTCGGTAATGAAAACTTTGGCTTGTTTGTCGACATGGCCGGCGGCAACAACATCGCCCGGGGGATCATCCCGACCACGTTCGGCCAGTTGAATCCCGAGCAGGTCATCGTCGCCAATCCGGCGTACGTGGTGGTCACCACGGCCAACTGGGAAGCCTTTGCACCCGGTGGCCACTGGGTCGGTGTCGGGCCCGGCGCCGACATGAACCAGGCACGGAAAAAGCTCGCGTGGTACACCCAGCGTCCGGCCTACGCCGGAATCAAGGCTCAGGAGACACAAGCCTTCCACGCCATCTGGCATCAGTTCTACAACAGCCCTTACCAGTTCGTGGCCATTCAGCAATTGGCCAAATGGTTTCACCCGGAGCTGTTTGCCGATCTCGACCCGGACGCCTCATTCCGTGAACTGCACGAGCGTTTTCTGCCCGTGCCGTATGAGTCGGGCTACTTCGTCAGCCTGCGCAATCCTGAGGTCAAACCATGAGTTCGTTGACCGACACCGTCGAGGTGCAGCGCGAAACCTATCGGCGGCTGGTGCTGCGTAAACGCCTGATACTCGCCGGGCTGGTGATTCTGCTGTTGTGCAGCGTGCTGCTCGACCTTGCTTTGGGGCCAGCGAGTTACAGCTTCAGCGAAGTGCTCGGCGCATTGTTTTCACCGGACAGCGCGTCTCCACAAGTGCGCGTGGTGATGTGGGATATTCGTTTGCCAGTGGCGTTGATGGCAGTGGCCGTGGGCGCGGCGCTGTCGCTGGCCGGCGCGCAGATGCAGACGATCCTCAACAACCCATTGGCCAGTCCGTTCACCTTGGGCATTTCCGCTGCCGCCAGTTTCGGCGCGGCACTGGGCCTGGCCTTCGGTGTGGCGTTGTTCCCGCTGGCCGCGCAATTCATGGTGCCGCTCAACGCCTTCATCATGGCCATGCTCTCGGCGCTGTTGATTCACTTCCTGAGCATGCGCCGTGGCGTCACTGCCGAAACCATCGTGCTGCTCGGCATCGCGCTGGTATTCACTTTCAATGCGCTGTTGGCGCTGGTGCAATTCTTCGCTACCGAACAAGCCGTCGCCGCCGTGGTGTTCTGGACCATGGGCAGCCTGACCAAAGCCACCTGGCCGAAACTCGGAGTGATCTGTCTGGTGATCCTGATCACCCTGCCGATTTTTGCCAAACGTGCCTGGGCCTTGACCGCCCTGCGTTTGGGTGACGACAAGGCTGCCAGTTTCGGCATCAATGTGCGCAGCCTGCGCTTTCAGACGCTGATCATGGTCAGCCTGCTCGCCTCGTTTCCCGTAGCGTTTGTCGGCACCATCGGTTTTATCGGACTGGTCGGGCCGCACATCGCGCGCATGCTGATCGGTGAAGACCAGCGCTTCTTTTTGCCGGCCTCCTTGCTCACCGGCTCGTTGATTCTCTCGGCCAGTTCGGTGGTCAGCAAGACTCTGATCCCCGGTGCGATTTTCCCTATCGGCGTGGTCACCTCGCTGATCGGCGTACCGTTCTTCATTTCACTGATTCTCGGCGGGAAGAAAAACTCATGGTGACGCTGCAACTGGAAAATCTGGGCGCCCGCTACGGCCAGCGCGAGATCATTCGTGGCGTCTCGACGGCAACGTTTTCTGGCGGTCAGGTGGTGGCTGTGGTCGGGCCCAATGCGGCCGGCAAATCGACGTTGTTCAAACGTATGGCCGGGCTGATCGACGGGCCGGGTCAGGTCATCCTGAAAGAATCGAGAAAAGGCCCGACGGGCATCAGCTACATGCCGCAAGGCCTGAATGCCAGTGCGCGTTTGACGGTGTACGAATCCGTGCTGCTGGCACGCAAGCAACTGACGCCGGGCTGGGTGGTCCACGATGATGAGCTGAAACTGGTCGACGAGATTCTCGCCGCGCTGGGCATCACCGGGCTGTCGTTTCGTAACCTTGGTGAACTCAGCGGCGGTCAGCAGCAGTTGGTCTCCATCGCCCAGACGCTGGTGCGCGAGCCGGAAATCCTGCTGATGGACGAACCGACCAGCGCCCTCGACATGCATCGACAAGTGCAAGTGCTGAACTTCATGCGCAGCCTCGCGCGCCAACGCGAGGTGATTGTGTTCATTGCCATCCATGATTTGAATCAGGCATTGCGTTTCGCCGATCAGGTGTTGGTGATTGCCGATGGCACCAGTCAGGGCAGCGGCCCAAGCAATGAGGTGATCACCGAGCAGATGCTGCGCGATGTCTATCAGGTCGAGGCGCGGATCGAGCAGTGCAGCCGGGGCCTGCAGCATATTCTGATCGACGATATCGTTTGATCTGCGGTGATCACGGATCGACTTGCGCCATCAGCTCTGGCACCGATTCCGGGCGCTTGGCGTAGCGCTGAGCCAGCACCGCACAGACCATCAACTGGATCTGATGGAACAGCATCAGCGGCAGGATCAGCACGCCAATCGTGCTGCCGGCGAACAACACCTGCGCCATCGGCACGCCGGTGGCCAGGCTCTTTTTCGAACCGCAGAACAAAATGGTGATGCGGTCTTCCTGGCTGAAGCCGAATACCTTGCCCAACAGCGTCGACGCCAACAGCACCAGCGCCAAAAGAATGCAGCAGACCACCACCAGCCCCAGCAACTCGACCAGCGGAATCTGATGCCAGATACCTTCGTTGACCGCCTCGCTGAACGCACCATAGACCACCAACAGAATCGAGCCCTGATCAACGAACTTCAGCCAGTTCTTGTTGCGCCCGACCCACGCGCCGATCCAGCGCCGGGCGATCTGCCCGGCAATGAATGGCAGCAACAATTGCACGCTGATTTTCAGGATCGCATCCAGCGTCGAACCGCCATCACCGTGGACGTCGAGCAGCAACGTGACCAACAGCGGCGTGAGGAAAATCCCGAACAGGCTCGATGCCGCCGCACTACAAATCGCCGCCGGAATATTGCCCCGCGCCAGCGAGGTGAATGCGATCGCCGACTGCACCGTGGCCGGCAGTGCGCACAGATAAAGCATGCCCATGTACAGCTTGTCGCCGATCATCGGTGACAGTAGCGGTTTCAGCGCCAGGCCCAGTAACGGGAAAAGGACAAACGTCAGGCCGAACACCAGCAGATGCAGGCGCCAGTGGCCGGCACCGGCAATGATCGATTCGCGGGACAGTTTGGCGCCATGCAGGAAAAACAGCAGGGCGATGGCGATGTTGGTTAGCCAGCCGAAGCCGACGGCGACCTGACCGCTGGCTGGTAGAAAACTGGCCAGCAGCACGACGCCAATCAGCGTCAGGGTGAAGTTATCGGGTAAAAAACGTGGGCGAGTCATGGTCGGTTCATCCGGGGGTTGCCAGTGCGTGCCGACGACTCTAACGTGACTGCCAATTACCGACTAACGCCGAAGGGCCACAAGATGCCGCCTAAAGGACATGACAAAAGCGTGCGCCGCAGCATTCCCGGGCTGCCCAGCCTGCCGCGTCCACTCTACGGGCGCACCGAATCACTGCCCAATCGCGCCCTGACCCGACGCCACAGTCACCCGTGGGTGCAGTTGTCCTACGCGATTCAGGGCGTGCTGGAAATCCAGACCAGCGCCGGCCGCTTTGTCGCCCCGCCGGAGCGTGCCGTGTGGATCCCGGCCGGTGTGCCGCATCGGGTATTCAGCTCGCCGCACACGGAAATGCGCAGCCTGTACATCGATTGCAGCGTTGCCGGATGGGCGCTCGAGCGTTGTCATGTGCTCGGCGTCAGCGATCTGCTCAGGGAACTGATCCGCGCGTTCAGTCAGGTCCCGGTGGAATACGACCAGAGCGGCCCGCATGGACGCCTCGCTCAAGTGATCCTCGATCAACTGGCCGAGGCGCCGCAGATCGACCTGATGCTGCCGCTGCCGCAAGACGCGCGCTTAAAGCAGATCTATCAGAGCCTTGAACAACACCCGGAACAGCAGACCACACTGAGCCACTGGAGCGAGAAGTTCGGCGTCACCGAAAAAACCCTCACGCGCCTGTTTCTGCGCGACACCGGCCTGACCTTCCGCGCCTGGCGCCAGCGCTTGCGTTTGCTCGGCGCGCTGACACCGCTGGAGAAAGGCGAACGCGTTACCGACGTCGCGCTGGCCTGCGGTTACGACTCGACCTCGGCGTTTATCGCGGCGTTTCGTCAGCAGTTCGGGGAAACGCCGGGGGAGTTTTTTCGTTGAGTCTCGTCTTTTTTGGACTTCCGATAATCGTTAAGTGCAAAGTATCTGTTCGTATGATGTTCAGCTAATTATTCAAATCCGCACGCCCTTCAGAATCGACTAACACACCCCGCACAACCAAACAACTGTCAACCTTGACAGTTGTGCTATTGGCACGTGATGAGTAGCGTCAGAGTTGGGCGATAAAGCTTATTCGCCTACCAAACAATCAACCCGACTTAATTATAGAGATGCCAATACAATGGACAACTTTGACTATATAGCGCTCGACCTGGATAAGAACCTGAAACCCTTATCGGAGAGAGCTTCGCGCGCCGAACCAGAAAACCATTTCCAGGTAAAGATCACACCTACCTTTCCTCCCCTTGATGGCGTCAAATTCAAACCAAACCACTTTATTTATGGTTCGCTTACCTCAACAACCATAAGCATTATTGCGCGTCAGGACAACGGAGGGGACGTGCAACAATTCGCCCTCGTAGTACCAAGGGCTATAAAAAACGGGACTCATCCACTCAGTGAAGATTTATTGGCCGTAGTTTTGGCAGGCGGCGTATTTTACAGGGGAAAAAATGGCAGCGTCACGCTTGAACAAGTCGAAGAACGCCAGTTTGTCAAAGCCAGCTTTGATTACCAGATCACCTACAATGGAGACATATATAAAATCGTAGGAAAACTGCTGATAAAGGCTACGGCTCCCGTTTGAGCTTATATATCTATCAATCTCCCAGTGACTCCAGCAAGTCTGCAGAAGGTACAAAAAACAGGCCGCCGGTTACCGCTGTGCTGAAATCCAGCAACTTGTCGTAGTTGCCCGGCGGCTTGCCGACAAACATGTTTTCCAGCATTTGCTCCATCGGCTCGGGCGAGCGTGCGTAACCGATAAAGAACGTGCCGAACTCCCCTGCTCCCGGTCGGCCGAACGGCATGTTGTCACGGAGGATTTTCACTTCTTCCCCGGCCGCGTTGGTGATGGTGGTCAGGGCACTGTGCGAGTTGCTCGGTTTGACCGCGTCATCCAGTTCGATATCGGAGAGCTTCGTGCGACCAATGACGCGCTCCTGAGCTTCAACGCTCAAGCCGTTCCACGCGGTCATGTTGTGCAGGTACTTCTGCACCAGCACGTAACTGCCGCCGCTGAAGCCGGGGTCTTCGTCACCGACGATGGTGAAGTTGAGAGCTTTGCGCCCGACCGGGTTTTCCGTGCCGTCGACAAATCCGATGATGCTGCGCATGTCGAAATAGCGGAAACCCTGAACCTCGTCGACCACGCTCACGGCATCGCCCAGCGCGGCCATGATTTGTGTGGCCAGCTCAAAACACAGGTCCATTTGATCGGCGCGAATGTGCAGCAAAAGGTCACCCGGGGTTGCCGGAGCGTGCCGCCCTTCCCCGCCAAACTCGCGAAAACCGTGCAGCGACGCCGGGCGCGGATTACCGAAAAGTCGATCCCAGGCGTTCGAGGAAAAGCCGCAGATGCAGGTCAGATTGCCGGTCGGTACACGCTTGCCAACCGAGCGCACCAGCCCGGCGACATCGCCGCACCAGTCTTTGACGGTTTGCGCAGCTTCCGGCCCGGCATTCAGCGTCGCGACGATGAAAATCGCGCTGCTGGTGATCGGACTGCACACCGCTTGAGGTTCGAGAATGTCGGTATTCATCGCTGAAAACATTGCTCCGTAAAAAGTGCCCGAGCTGTTAACGAGGGCGGATAGTTCGTTTTTATCGAACTGTTGCGCAGAAATAAACGATTTTTCTTTACCGCAAAGTCGTCGCTAGCATGGCCCCGTCTGACCCCAATCCAAGAATAGACAGGGAGCGTGACATGCCAGCCACAAACATCAATATCGGCGAACCATGGATGTGGGGCGCCTTCATCGTCTTCGTACTTGCCATGCTGGCATTGGACCTGTTTGTCTTTGGTGGGCGCAAGGCGCATCGGGTGTCAGTGCGCGAAGCCTTGTCCTGGGTCATCGCCTGGTGCCTGCTGGCACTGAGTTTCGCGGCATTGCTCTGGTGGTATTTGCACGGTGCGTTCGGCGCCGAGATCGCCCGGGAAAAAACCCTCGAATTCCTCACCGGTTATCTGATCGAGCAATCGCTGTCGATCGACAACATGTTCGTCTTCGTGATGATCTTCAGCTACTTCGCCGTGCCGCCGGAGCTGCAGCGGCGAGTGTTGTTGTACGGCGTGCTCGGGGCGATCGTGATGCGCGCGGTGATGATCTTCGCCGGGGTGTGGTTGGTGTCGCAGTTCGAGTGGCTGCTTTACGCGTTCGGCGTGTTCCTGATCTTCACCGGGATCAAGATGCTGGTGTTTGCCGACCACCAGCCGGACCTGGACAAGAATCCGCTGCTGCGCTGGGTGCGCGGGCATATGCGCATCACCAGTGGTTTTCACGGCGAACGGTTTTTCATCCTGCAGAACGGCGTGCGCTGGGCCACGCCGATGTTTCTGGTGCTGGTGCTGATCGAGGCCAGTGACTTGATGTTCG
>Ga0213828_1000570_pt1 | contig 34781 bp, 19 predicted proteins | sample MC6MC0897MG_FD_180664 | JGI IMG/M metagenome (GOLD analysis project Ga0213828, IMG submission 180664) | Enriched soil aggregate microbial communities from Iowa State University, Ames, United States - MC6-MC0897-MG | ecosystem: Environmental > Terrestrial > Soil > Unclassified | place: USA: Iowa...
CGTCCAGTTCTTGTTGATCCGATAGGCACCGTTGAGTGAGAACACGCCGAAGCCCGAACTCTTGTCGTAATCCTTGCCGACCACGTTGCCCTTGTTCTGGTCGATACGGTTCTGCGCGGCAACCACCCTCCACAGTGCGCCAGCGCTCCAGTTGTCTTCGCTATAGGTCAGACCGAAGCGGGCATCCAGCGGCGGCATTTGCGGCAATGCCTTGCCATCGCTGCTGTTCTTGCCCCAGGCGTAGGCCAAGGTCGCATCGGCTTTCCAGTGGTCGGTGAGCTTGTATGCGGCACCGAGTTCACCGCCCATGATTCGCGCGTCGATGTTCTCGGCGCGCGAGGTGCTCATGCCCATCATTCCCGGGGTGTAGTCGAAGAGGATGTAATCGCGGACCACGCCGACGTAACCCGAGGCCCAGGCTTCGAGTTCGGTGCTCTTGTAGTTCACGCCGAAGTCGAACTGGGTGGTCTTTTCCGGTTTGATCGAATCGAACGCGTTGACCGATCCGGCCGGACCGGACTTGGGCGAAAACAGCTCCCAGTAATCCGGGAAACGCTGCGCATGACCGAGGCCTGCATAGAGCGTGGTCGGGCTGTCAGCGAGGTCATGCTCGTAGCGGATGAAACCGCTCGGCAGGGTGTCGGCGCGGGTATCGTCGGCGGTCGGGTTAGGGCGGCTCATCATCCCCGAACCGGTGGTCTGCCGGTAATCCTTGGCCGAAGCGCGGTCGACACGGGCGCCGGTGATCAGGCGATCACGGTCGGCGGCGTACCAGGTCATCTCGCTGAACACACCGTAGTTATGGAAATTGGCGTCCTTGCTGTACGGCTGATCCTTGTAGGTGTCGATGCCCATGCCGCTGCGTTGGCGGTGTTCGTTGGTCTGCGCGTCGAGGCCGGTGATCAACTGGATATCAGCCCAACGCCAAGTGGCTTTGATCCGTGCTCCGAGGGTGCGGCGGTCGACATTGGATGCCATGGGACCTGCCATCATGCCGGTGCCGGACGGCGTGCGCAGGGTGTAGTTGTCCATCACGTGGTCGGCGTAGTTGTAGTAGACCTGCGCTTCGAGCTTCTCCAGCACATCAGTGATGTTGGATTTTTCGAAACGCAGGCCGAGGCTTTCACGCAGAAACTGCGAGCCATCCATGCCGCGTCCGGCGTAGCGCGCTTCGCCGTCGCCCTTGCCGGCGGTGAGTTCGATCAGGGTGTCGGCGTCCGGGGTCCAGCCGATGGCGACGTCGCCGTTCCACTTGTCGTAGCGCGAGGCGACGATGTCGTTGTTGCCATCGCGGTAATCGTCGGAATGCGCGGTGTTGCCGATCACCCGCACATAGCCCAACGGCCCGCCGGCAGCGGCGTCGACGACCTTGTCGAAGCGTCCGTGGGAGCCGGCGAGAATGCTCGCATTCACCCTGGTACCGAGTTCGCCGAAGCTTTCCGGCTCGCGATCAAACAGCACCGTGCCCGCTGATGCGCCCGGCCCCCACAGCACGGTTTGCGGGCCTTTGATCACGGTGAGTTTGTCGTAGGTTTCCGGCGAGATGTACGAGGTCGGCGCGTCCATCCGCCCCGGGCAGGCACCAAGCATCATGCTGCCGTTGGTGAGTATATTCAGACGCGAGCCGAACATGCCGCGCAGCACCGGATCGCCGTTGGTGCCGCCATTACGCACCAAGGCGAACCCCGGAATGGTCTTCAGATAATCGCCGCCGTCACTGGCAGGCACCGGTTGGCGCGGATCTTTTGGATTGGTGACGATGGTCAGTGGCGAGCTAGGCGCAATTGCGGTGATCACCGTTGGACTGAGTTCTTCGTTGTGGCCGGCGTGATCATCGGCCAGTACCAGCGGTGACAGCAGGACGCCGCAAAGGACGGCGGTAGCGTGCCTGAAACGAATCCGCGATTCGTTCAAAGCGAAGGACGCCGGGGCAGAACCCGAGCGTGGAACAGCAGCAAACCTGGACATGACAATTTCCATCAAACAGTCGTAAACGACACGGCCGGCAGCCTGAAGCTGTCTTCTCAACCGTGTGCAATCAGAGGTGCGGTGTTTACGCTGCGACGGGCGGGGCGCGGGTGCGGGCGCCGGGGAAGAAGGTCTGCCGGGCATGGCCCAGGCGCGGGGAGGGTGGGGTGAAGGTGTTCAGCGGCGGGATGTTGAAGGCGACGAAATCGCCGCCGCCGGTCAGCGCCGGGCAATTGAACAGCAGGCTGCAGTAGCCGCACTTTTCCCACAGCACGTGGTGAGAGGATTGTGGCGGGCAGTGTTCTGCCGTCGGTTGTGCATCATGGCCGCTGTGGTCCATGCCCGGCATGTCCATCGACATGTCCATGCTCATCGGCATGGAAGTCGAGGCGTGTTGATCCATCGGCATCGACTGAGAAATCAGTGGGCCGATGAAGATCATCAACATGGCGAACAGGGCGATCCAGCTGCCGCGGGTCAGGTGTTCAGTCTGACGGCGTTGCCGGGAGGGCCTGGCGCTCAGCGGGCGCATGGGCGGAGTCTGCCGGAAGGCTTACTGGGCGTGCGCGTGGGCCTGCGTGGTTTCCGGCGGTTTCTTCTGCACCGAGACTTCGACGGTGATGTCACCGGCCTTCTCGAAATGCAGCGTCAGCGGGAAGCGCTTGCCGTCGCTGAGCAGGCTGCGGTCTCTCGGGTTGAGCAGCATCACGTGATAGGCCATTGGCGCAAAGGTCACATTGCCGCCGGCCGGAATGGCCACGCTCGGCACCTGCTGCATCTTCATCAGATCACCCTGCATGACGTGCTCGTGCAGTTGCGCTTCAGGAGCAATCGGCGAGTCGACGCTGAGCAGGCGGTCGTCCGTCTTGCCGGCGTTGTGAATGATGAAATAGGCGGCAACGGTCGGTGCGTTCGGCGGCAGCTCTTGCGACCACGGATGAGCGATTTCCAGCTCGCCGGCCCTGTATTCGTGAGCATGGGCAAAGCACGCCGGCAGCAGCAGCGCAGCGACGATGATGAGTTTGTTCAACATGGCAGTTCTCCAGAACGATTTGAAACGCAGGTCAATTGCGCGAACAAATCAAACCAGAGGGGAAGCGCGGGGATTGAGACTCGGCCATTGCTGGCGTGGCGTGGGTGTTTGCAGCAAGGCGGGCGCCACGCTGCGATTGCTTTCGTAACGGGCGAAATACAGCTGTGGCGAGTGCCCCGGCAGCGCCACCAATGGCGCCGAGCCCGAGCAGCACCAGCAATGCTGCATGTTCGAATGCGTGTCGTTGGCCGGGGCTTTTTGATCGATGGGGCCGATATTGATCGCCACCATCTTGGTCCCGCTGCCGGTGCAGAAACTGCTCCAGAGCAACTGGTCGGCCGGTGAACCGGCCGCCTGCGCCATCGCTCCCGTCATCGGCATGGCGAGCATGTTGAACAGCACTGCAAAGCAGGCGATCCAGGCAATTGCTAGCCGGTGTCGGTTCATGGGACAGATCCATTAGGTGGGCGATCAGGCGCGGCTATTTAGCCTGATCAGGGCCGATAAGTAAAAAAGCGTCGTGCGGTCTGGTGTCGCAGCGCTGCCTGCAAGAGCTTGAGAAGCGTGCGCCCCAGCTCGATTTCGCCGTTATAAATGAGTGTAGCGGCTTCGATTCGCATTGCCTGGGCGAAATTCGAGTCGCTTTCTATTCGTGCACGAATGGTCTGCTTGTAGTCTCGGAGCGTCACCCGGTTGAGCTGCCCATCGCCCGAGTCTTCGATCTCATAACCCTTGATGTATTCGCTAAGATCGGCAGGCGTTTTGAGGTAATCCTTGACGTCGAAACGGGAGAATTTTTCTGACATTGGATATGTACGCCCTTGGAATCAAAGACGTTGAGCGTAGAGGTGGACGCTGAATGCCGATAGTCAGTGATTCGTTAAGTTGTTGTGGGCAGTGTCCGGTGCGTTTGTAGGATTCAGGTCAGATATCCGGCCGAGCCCGTGACATTGTGGGAGCGAGCCTGCTCGCGAAAGCGGTGGGTCAGGCAATGATGTGCAGACTTTGCCGACGTTTTCGCGAGCAGGTTCGCTCCCACACTGTTCGGTGGCGACCACATTGCCTGTTCACCCCGCGAACCCAGTGGAAGCGGCGGTGCGACGATTCGACTTGCCGGCGCAGGCGGCCGTGAGATCTGTGCTTATTTTCAGATACGGTTAAAGGTCGCGAGGGCAGCGAGGATTTTGTCGACCGAGGCAAACTCCCGATCAACCCCCGGCAACCCCGGTCGCTTCAACACAATCACCGGCACCCCACGCTCGCGCGCCACTTCCAGCTTCGGATCGGTGGCGGTGCTGCCGCTGTTCTTGCTGATCAACACATCGATCTGCCGCCGCTCGAACAGTGCGCGCTCATCCCCAAGCAGAAACGGCCCGCGGGCGCCGATCACTTCGCAGCGTTCATTGCCCGGATAGACGTCGAGGGCGCGCAGGGTCCAGAACTGGTCGGCGGGGATTTCATCGAGGTGTTGCAGCGGTTCGCGGCCGAGGGTGAACAGCGGTCGGCGAAACGGCTTTAGGGCAGCGATCAGCTCGGCCCAATCGCTGACCTCGCGCCAGTCATCACCGGGCTGCGGTTGCCACGCCGGGCGACGTAATGCCCAGCAGGGGATGCCGGTCAGTCGCGCGGCGGTTGCGGCGTTCTGGCTGATCTGTGCGGCATATGGGTGCGTGGCATCGAGCAACAGGTCGATGCCTTCGTCACGAATGAATTGCGCCAGTCCTTCAGCGCCACCGTAACCACCGACGCGCACCTGACAGGTCAGATCCGTCGGCACCCGGCCAACGCCAGCGAGGCTATAGATATGTTCTGGCCCGAGTGTGCGGGCAATCGCCAGCGCTTCGGTCACGCCGCCCAGCAACAATATCCGCTTCATGCAAAACCTCCGGCATGCCCGACAATCCCGCCCTGACGATCAATCGCAAACACCTCGACCTGTACCTGCGCGGGCAACACGCTACGGGCGAAATTCAACGCATGGCGGCAGACTTCATCACCGAGGGCGACCCCCGCCGCACTGGCCATGGCCAATGCCTGCTGGCTGGTATTGGCCTCACGAATGCCTTGCTGCAACGCTTCATCGGCGCCAATCGCCGCCGCCCACGCAGCCAGTTGCGGCAAGTCGATGCTCGAATGCCGCGAGTGCAGATCCATGTGTCCGGCGGCCAGTTTGCTGATCTTGCCGAAGCCGCCACACAGGCTGAGTTTATCCACAGGCACTTTGCGCACATGCTTGAGCACCGCGCCGACAAAATCGCCCATTTCGATCAGAGCGATTTCCGGCAGATCGTAGACCCGGCGCATGGTGTCTTCGCTGGCGTTGCCGGTGCACGCGGCGATGTGCAGATAACCGTTGGTTTTCGCCACGTCGATGCCTTGATGAATCGAAGCGATGTAAGCCGCACAGGAAAACGGCCGAACGATGCCGCTGGTGCCGAGGATCGATAATCCACCGAGAATGCCCAGCCGTGGGTTCATGGTTTTCAGCGCCAGTGCTTCACCACCCTCGACGTTGACCGTGACGTCGAAGCCGCCGGCATAACCAGTCTCGGCGGCGAGCAGTGTCAAGTGATCGCTGATCATTTTGCGCGGCACCGGGTTGATCGCCGGTTCACCGACGCCGAGCACCAGCCCCGGCCGGGTTACGGTGCCTACGCCGGCGCCAGCATTGAAGCGAATCCCCGGTTCGGCCATTAGCCGTACCCGCGAATAGAGCAGAGCGCCGTGGGTCACGTCGGGATCGTCACCGGCATCCTTGATCGTCCCGGCCTCGGCACCGTCGTCGGTCAAACGACAGAACTCCAGGCGCATCTGCACCTGTTTGCCTTTGGGCAAAACGATCTGCACCGCATCGGCCGAAACCCCGCCAAGCAACAGGCGTGCAGCGGCGAGGCTGGTGGCGGTGGCGCAGCTGCCGGTGGTCAGGCCGCTGCGCAAGGGCGCGGGTTGTTCGGCGGTTTCGTCACGCATCAAGGGGTTTGACCAGATCGAGCAGGGTGATCGGCAACGCCTGACGCCAAGTGTCAAACTCGCCGAGCGGCTGCGCCTGGGCGACATGAATGCGCGTCAGCTCGCCACCGTAACGTTCACGCCAGCTCATCAGGGTCACTTCGCTTTGCAGGGTCACCGCGTTGGCGACCAGTCGGCCACCGGGTTTGAGCTGTTCCCAGCAGGTTTCGAAGACTCCTTCACGGGTCACGCCGCCGCCAATGAAAATCGCATCCGGGCGCTCGAGTCCGGCCAATGCCTGCGGTGCCTTGCCGCGAATCAGATGCAGGCCGGGCACGCCCAGTGCATCGCGGTTGTGCTCGATCAATTGCTGACGGCCATCATCGGCCTCGATGGCCAAGGCGCGGCAGCTCGGGTGCGCGCGCATCCACTCGATACCGATCGAACCGCTGCCGGCGCCGACATCCCAGAGCAGTTCGCCGGGGGTCGGGGCGAGGCGGGCGAGGGTGATGGCGCGTACGTCGCGCTTGGTCAACTGGCCGTCGTGCTGGAATGCCGAGTCGGGCAGACCGGCCAGGCGCGACAGGCGCGGGGCGTCGCTATCGGCCTGGCACTCGATGGCGATGACATTGAGGTCGGCTTTCGGCGCGTCGTCCCAAGCGTTGGCGGTGCTGTCGATGCGCCGCTCGGCGTCGCCGCCAAGATGCTCGAGAACGCTCAGGCGACTCGAACCAAATCCGCGCTCACGGAGCAATTGCGCAACAGCCGCCGGACTCTGACCGTCATTGCTCAGCAACAACAGCCGCACACCGCTGAACAGTTGTGCATTGAGCGCCGCCAGTGGTCGGGCCACCAACGAAAGCGTCACCACGTCCTGCAACGGCCAGCCAAGACGAGCGGCGGCCAGCGAGCAGGAGGACGGCGCCGGCAGGATCAACATCTCGTCGCTTGGCACCTGGCGGGCGAGGCTGGCACCGACGCCGTAGAACATCGGGTCACCACTGGCCAGCACGCAGACCGCTTCGCCGCGCTGCTCAAGCGCCGGTGCAAGGGAAAACGGGCTGGGCCACAATTGCCGCTCACCGCGAATACACACCGGCAGCAGATCCAGTTGGCGCTGGCCACCGACGATCCGCGAGGCGCCCAACAGGGCACGCCGGGCGTTTTTGCCCAGGCCCTTGAAGCCGTCTTCACCGATTCCCACTACCGTCAGCCAGGGTGACATCTATATTCCTCTAAACACGCCGTTCCGACGGGCAGACTTTTCATGCCAGCGGACAAAGCAGGCATAATACCGCGCCTTCGCCCGCGAAGCGCCTTTCCCACGCAGCCGGTCAGCCCCTTGAACGAACGCCCGATGTCCACCGCCTTACGCCCCTCGGCCTGCCCGGGGTTGCTGCGTATCGTCCAGGCACTGGACGGCGGTATCTGCCGGATCAAGCTCAATGGCGGGTCAATCAGTGCCGATCAGGCTGACGCGGTGGCCGAGGCTGCCGAACAGTTCGGCGCGGCGATCGAAGCGACCAACCGCGCCAATCTGCAGATTCGCGGGATCGGTGAGCAATCCGCAGCGCTGATCGAGCGTCTGCTCGCCGCCGGTCTCGGCCCGCGCACCGCCGCCGGTGATGACGTGCGCAACCTGATGCTCAGCCCGGCCGCCGGCATCGACCGGCAGATGCGCGTCGACACCCGTGCACTGGCCGAGCAGATCCTCGACACCTTGCAAAGCCATCCACGTTTTCATGAGTTGAGCGCCAAGTTCGCCGTGCAACTCGATGGCGGTGAAGCGCTGGCGATGCTCGAACATCCGCATGACCTGTGGTTGTCGGCGTTTGAACGCGACGGTGAACGATTGTGGGCATTCGGCCTGGCCGGGTGCCCGACGGATCGCGCAGTCGGCGCCGTGGCGGCAGAAAACGGCCATGCGCTGGTGGTCGCGGTGCTGGAATTGTTCCTGCAACTGGCCCGCCCTGAACAAACGCGGATGCGCCATTTGCTCGATGAACTGCCGATGCTGGCCTTTCTCGACGCCCTGCGCACGCGCGTGCCGATCAAGTCGGTCAGCCAGTGGCAGCGCACTGCCGTTGCGCGGGATCTGCACATCGGCGTTCATCCGCAACATACCTCGGGACGGGTGTACGTCGGCGCCGCGCCGCCGCTCGGGCGTCTTGATCCGGCGATGTTGCGCGCCGCTGCACAACTGGCTCGGGAGTACGGTGACGGCAGCCTGCGGTTCACGCCATGGCAAAGTCTGCTGCTGCCGAATGTCGAAGCGGCCGATGCACCTGTGGTGCTTGAGGCACTTGAGCAGTCGAACCTGCTGACCGATTCCGGCGAGCCGTTGGCACAACTGATCGCCTGCACCGGTGCCAATGGCTGCGGCAAAGGCCTGGCCGACACCAAACAGGATGCGCGCCATCTGGCGCCGCTGCTGCCCTCGGGTGTCAGCGTGCACCTGTCCGGTTGCCCGCGTTCGTGCGCTGCCGCTCACCGTGCGCCAGTCACTTTGCTGGCGGTCAGCCGCGGTCATTACGACCTCTATTTTCGCGATGCCACGCTGCCGGGTTTCGGCACGCTGCACGCACGCAACCTTACTATTGAAGCGGTCGCGACCCTGCTCGCCGCCCGCTCTCGGAGCCCCCTTGATGCTTGATTACATCCGCGACGGTCAGGAGATCTATCGCAACTCCTTCGCGATCATTCGCAGCGAGGCCAATCTCGCGCGAATCCCGGCCGATCTGGAAAAACTCGCGGTGCGGGTCATCCACGCCTGCGGCATGGTCGAGGCCATCGACGGTCTGCAGTTTTCCGAAGGCGCGGGCAAGGCCGGGCGCGATGCGCTGGCCGCCGGTGCGCCGATCCTCTGCGATGCGCGGATGGTCTCCGAAGGTGTGACCCGTGCGCGCCTGCCGGCCAACAATGAAGTGATCTGCACCTTGCGTGACGAGAGCGTGCCGGATCTGGCCCGTGAACTGGGCAACACCCGTTCCGCCGCCGCGCTGGAACTGTGGCGTCCGCACCTGGAAGGCAGTGTCGTGGTGATCGGCAACGCGCCGACCGCGCTGTTCTATCTGTTGGAAATGCTTGATGCCGGGGCACCGAAACCGGCGCTGATCCTCGGCTTCCCGGTGGGTTTCGTCGGCGCCGCTGAGTCGAAAGCCGCACTGGCCGCCGACAGCCGGGGCGTGCCGTTTGTGATCATGCAAGGCCGCCTCGGAGGCAGCGCCATGGCCGCTGCAGCCGTCAATGCCCTCGCCACGGAGATCGAATGATGCAGGCCAAAGGACGTTTGATTGGCCTGGGCGTCGGCCCGGGTGATCCGGAACTGATTACCGTCAAAGCCCTGCGCCTGCTGCGCGAATCGCCGGTGGTGGCGTACTTCGTCGCCAAAGGTAAAAAGGGCAATGCGTTCGGCATTATCGAAGCACACTTGCAAGACGCGCAGAATCTGCTGCCGCTGGTCTATCCGGTGACCACCGAAGCGCTGCCGGCGCCATTGTCTTACGAACAAGTGATCAGCGATTTCTACGATGAGGCTGCCGAAACCGTCGCGGCACATCTGGATGCCGGGCGCGACGTCGCGGTGATCTGCGAAGGCGATCCATTCTTCTACGGCTCCTACATGTACCTGCACGATCGCCTCGCCAGCCGTTACGAAGCGCAAGTGGTGCCGGGCGTTTGTTCGATGCTGGGCGGCGCTTCGGTGCTGGGTGCGCCGTTGGTGTATCGCAATCAGAGCCTGTCGGTGCTTTCCGGCGTATTGCCCCATGAAGAGCTGAAGCGACGTCTGGCCGATGCCGACGCGGCGGTGATCATGAAGCTGGGGCGCAACTTCCCGAAAGTGCGTCAGGTGCTGGAAGAACTCGGTCTGGCCGAACGCGCGCTGTACGTCGAGCGCGCAACCATGGCCAATCAGAAGATCGTGCCAATGGATCAGGTCGAGCCGATGTCCTCGCCATACTTTTCGCTGATCATTGTGCCGGGCGAACGGTGGCAAGGCTGATGACTCAATCCACCCCCGCCATCGTCATTCTCGGTCAGGGCAGCCTGGCCACCGCGCAGCGCATTCAGCAGGTCTATCCAGCGGCGCAGATTCACGGCCTCGCCGGGCGCGTCGAAGGCGCCGATCGCACCTATCAGGAATTCGGCGCGACCCTGCGCGAGCTGTATCAGCAAGACACACCGATCATTGCCCTGTGCGCGGCCGGCATTGTCATCCGCACACTCGCGCCGCTGCTGCTGGAGAAAGGCGCCGAGCCACCGGTACTGGCCGTCGCCGAAGACGGCAGCGCGGTGGTGCCGCTGCTTGGTGGTCTGGGCGGGGTAAATGGCATGGCGCGGGACATCGCTGCCGGGCTGCAAGTCGCAGCGGCCATCACCACCAGCGGCGAGTTGCGTTTTGGCACGTGCCTGCTCAACCCACCGAGTGGTTACGCGCTGGGCGATCTGGAACTGGGCAAGCGATTTGTCTCCGATCTGTTGGCCGGGCACAGCGTACGCATCGAAGGCGCGGCGCCCTGGCTGGATCAGGCGCAATTGCTGGAAGATCCGCAGGCGCAGCGCTCGATTCATGTCGGCAGTGCCGAGCGTGTGGCGTGTGCCAATGAGTTGTTGATTTATCCGCGCAGTGTCGCGGTGGCAGTCAGCGCCGAAGTGGCGGATTTGCCGAACGTCGTCCGCGCGGCGTTGCAGCAAGCGAATCTTGCAGTGCAGGCGCTGGCCTGTCTGTTGGCGGCCGAGACCGAAATGGCCTCGACGAATCTGCATGAAGCGGCAATGGAATTGGGGGTGCCGTTGCGCTTTGTCTCGGTATTGAACGATATCGAGGCGACGGTATTGGCGGCTGTGCCACAGGCGAAGGTCGTCATTGTCAACGACATGGCAATCGCTATTGCCGAACAGCCTTTGGACGTCGCGCAAATCGGCCGTGCACGTGGGCGTTTGGCGGTGATCGGTCTCGGTCCCGGCGCTGCCGAACTGATGGTGCCGGCGGTAAAAGCCGAACTGGCCCGCGCCACCGATGTGCTCGGCTACGAAACCTACGTGCGCATGGCCGGGCCTTTCCGTGATGATCAAATCCAGCACTGCACCGACAACCGCGAAGAAATGCAGCGTGCTCGTCACGCCTTCAGGCTGGCGGCCGAGGGGCGTTCGGTAATTGTTGTATCGTCCGGCGACCCGGGCGTATTTGCCATGGCGGCGGCGGTGCTGGAGGCGTTGCACGAGTCCGATGATCCGGCGTGGCACAGCGTTGACCTGGAAATCCTGCCGGGTGTCTCGGCCTCGCTGGCCACCGCCGCGCAGGCCGGTGCGCCGCTGGGCCATGACTTCTGCGTGATGTCGCTATCGGACAATCTCAAACCGTGGTCGATCATCGAAAAACGTCTGGACCTGGCTGCCGAAGCGGATCTGGCGCTGGCGTTTTATAACCCGATCTCCCGCGCCCGTCCGTGGCAACTGGGCCGGGCACTGGAAATCGTCGCACAGCACCGCACGCCGCAGACCCCGGTGGTTCTGGGCCGTGACATCGGTCGCCCGGGCCAGACCTTGCGCACCACGACATTGGGCGCGTTGACCGCGGACCAGGTGGACATGCGCACGATGGTATTGATCGGTTCTTCGACCACGTGCACGTTTCCACGGGCAACCGGTGGGGATTGGGTTTACACGCCGCGTTGGTATGGTGAAAAGCCGATTGTCTGAGTTTGCCTTTATTGATCGCCGGGGGAAGTTGTAAATAACTTCTCTCGTCGTGACATCAGGTCAACACTTGCGAAGTTGAATGCCGGCAGTAAGACAAGGCCACGCCCTTTCCGGGGGACGTGGCCTTTTCGTTGTTTGCGACAAAAGAAATAACAGGCGCAGTTGTTGCTGAATCATACCGTTGTCCGATTTGAATGTTGGTCGATGTTTCATTCGACATTATTTGAGCTTGTTCAAGTTTGAGTGCGCCGTGTTTATTCAATAGTTTTGCCCGACTTAGAACTGTTGAATCAAGGAAGAATACGGATGAGTGCTACGGGAAACACTGCAGGCGAACTTTCATTCACTTCGGCTGCAGAGTATTCGACACTTCAAGGGGCATTGAGCGAGTTTGCCGACTCAGGCGAGTATGCGGCGCTGGCCGAGTCTCATGAACTTGCCAGCAAGACCTTCACAGCGGTCGAAAAACTGCTGCCGGCGAAACTGTTTCAGGAGCGACTCGAGGCCTTGATGGATCGCAAGTCGACGCCGGTGCCTATGGCCATCCATCGGATTCGAACCCGGTTGAATCGCTATGTGGCGAGATTGTCAGCCACGGTGGACATGCTGAATGGCGTCGCCCGGCCCGTGCCGAACATCATGCACTTCGTCTGGGTCGGTGGCAGTGAGGTGGGCAACAATCAGCGCGATTACATGAACATCTGGCGCAAGGTGCTGGAGCCGCAGGGGTATCGGTTCAATCTCTGGTACGACAGTGATGCACTGCTCGCCTTTGAGATGAATCGGGTGATTCTCGACAGTGCAAGAGCGGATGCGATGGCATCGGAAGGCGACAAGGTCACCAGGCCCATGCAGTTGTCGCAGATGATTGAAGACCGCGCGCGGGTATTGAAACATCAGATGTTCGACTACCTGAACCAGCCGCAATGGGCTGGTCGGGCGGACGAGGCGCGTATCGATCTGCTGGTTCGTGCTTACGGCAAGGATCGCGCGACGCTTGAGGCTTTCCGTCGGCAGTGCCTGGAGACGCATCAGGCCATGGTCGGCACGGACTTGCAGTTGCGTGACGTTCGCTACGAATTTGCCGGGCATTTCCTCCAGGATGTCTATCAGCGTGAAGTGGCCATGCGCGGCAATTTTGCCGCGGCGAGTGATGTCGTGCGGTTGCAGGCCGAGTACCTGGAGGGGGGGCGCTACAGCGACATGGATTACTTGCCGCCACTGGCCGAGACGTTGGGCGGCGTGGATATCAGTGGTTTTGATGGCAATCAGCGACTCGGGGTACTGAAACTTTTACTGGATCACAACCAAGCGCTGATGCCCGGCCGGGATCCGCACCGCTATACAGAGATAACCGGCGAAATTGGAGCTCGGCATAAAGAGGCATTAACCACTTTTGCGCGCGGTAAACCCGGTATTCATGAGGTTTTCGTCGCACCGCAGGAGCGCGCAGTGCCGCAGGATGCCCTTCGCTTGGGAACTGCCCATGGCAGTGCGAATACCGGGGAAATGAACGCGCATTTCATCGCCCACCCGGGCAGTGCCATGACCCTGTCTTACATGCAGATGATTCGAAGCAATTATGACTGCCTGCTAGAAGTGGAGAGCCGCTTGCTCGCTGCCGGCATCGACATTGCGGATGAGGGACGGGCGTTGCCCATCATTCAAAATGTGGTCAATGAAACGGCGGCCGAGGGCAAGTTTCCCGATTCGAAAACTCACTATTCGTCAGCGAAGCTGATCGATGCCATTCGCACGTATTATCAGGACGGTATTCGGGTCGATGCACGCGGCACCATTGCCCTTACCGGGCCGGGTGCGGCGGCGGCAGGACTTGGCAAATATATCGAACAGCGTCTGCAATCCGATCATATCGATGAGGTTCGCAATCGACTGAAATTGGTCGAGGGCTATAACGTTTCCACGGAAGAGGAGCGGATCTCCGGCTGGACCGTGAATGGCGATGAAAACAAATGGCTTGAGCAAGAGCAGGACAAATGGCGCAACGGCAAACTCAAGTCACGTTACGCCGGTCAGTTGGCGGATCTGCTGAGGCCGCAGACCCTGACCTTTAAACAAGGCTGGCCGGTGATCGAAGGCAAACCGGTGCTGTTGACCTCGGTGCTGCAACAGCTGATGGATGACTTGGGCGAACCGTTCATTCGCGCAATGAAAGACAAGTTGAGCGGCGATGTCACTTTCAACGAAGCTTTTGCCATCGGTTTCGATGCCCGCCAGCAAATTCTCGCCCAGCCTGCCCTTGAACTGCCGCCGTCCTACGGTGCGGAGTCCACCAGTAACCTGAACGAACTGTTGGTCCGGGTTGCCCGCGGCTCGCTCGCCGTCGAACAACTCAGCCCGTTGCTGCGCGTGATGCTGGGCGGAATGTTCGGCGCGGCGAGCCTGGATATCGATGGCTTTGCCGGGGCGTGGAAGGACCTTTCCAGCCTCGCGGCGCAAACCGCCGAAGATGGGCTGTTTGCCCGCTTCAACGCTCTCGAAAGTGCCTTGCGCCAGCACGCGTCGCCGGCCTTCAAGGCAGGCCTGGCAAGCGCTGAACCTTCCACCACGTACACCGCCCGCGAACTCAAGGTGCGTGCCTTGGGCGAGCCATTGACGTTGCGTCAGTGGGGTGAACGTATCGCCCGGATCAACAGCACGGCGCGCCGTGAATATCACGCGCAGATTCTGCGCAGCGGTGAGGCGGTTCGTACCGAATTGTTCAAGGCTGGCGCCGTGTCCGCCAGGAAAGTGCCGCAGGACCTGCTCATGACCATGCCGGGCGATCCTGGTCGTCGATGCTATCCGCTGGCACTGATGATGGCGGCAGCGCTGACCGGTGGTGAGGCGGCTGAGCGTGCCCTGATCGGCCGGGTAGCGAACGTCAGCCATGCCCCGGAGGACGCCGACTCGCGGGCTTTGTTATTGGCGCTGGACGAATTGCAGGCTGTGCCGCTGACAGCCGTGGGCAAGCCACACGGCCATCATGGCCTGGACTCCATTGCACAAATGCTTGAGGCGAAAGCCGCTTCGACGGTCATGCTGCTCGACACCGGCAATCACGCGTTGCTGGTGGGGAAAACAGTGCAGGGCAGCCAGACGGTTTACCGGTTTTACGAGCCGAATTTTGCGATTTACGGGTTTGCCCGGGTAGAGCAACTTAAAGAGGGCATGCAGCGCTACCTGAGCAGAGATAACGCTGCAATGGCCCGGCTATACGGTCTCGCGGAGGGCGACCGTGCGCGGTTCAATGTTGTCGAGCTCGATACCACGGCGATCATCGGCCGGACACTTTTGTCGAATACGCCGCTGGGCAGCTTTTTGCAAAACGCTCCGATTGTCGATCCAGGCAGCGCTTCGGTCTGGCAAAAACAAGCCGTTGGACGCCAGCGATCGCTGGGTGAAAACGCCCGGATGGGCGCCAGTCTGGCGCAACTGGATGCGCGTTATTGGGCGCAGGCATTCGAGCAGGCCACCGGTCAGTTACGTACCGAAAACAAGTTGGGGGGTGAGTTTCTGCCGCTGCTGGAAACGCTGCAGAAGCACCCCGACGCCGGCTACAGCGTGACGCTGGTAGACGCGCGCAATCCGCAAAACGCTCGAGTCGTTACCACCACCGACGCGCGCTTCAGCAAAGTCCAACAGCACATCCAGCGTCTGGTGCAGTCCCTGGCCGGCAAAAATACTGCAGCGGGCGAGGCCGACGGCGGTAGTCGGTTGAGTTTCGCCTTTGCGATTCAGACGCTGATTACCGAGATGCGCCATCGCGAATACCAGTCCGGGGAAGAGCAGGTGCCGGCGTTGTCGATCGCCCTGCAGGTGCAGGTCTATGTCAGTTATGCCCAGTTAGGTTATGGCGTATTGAACGATGCGGCACAGATCGTCAGTCTGGTTCGGCAAGTGGCTGCCAGTGAGCAGGCATTGGCGCTGCGCCAGTCATCGCTGTCCGGTCGGCTGCTGGGCCGGGCCTCCGTAGCTGCCGGGATTGTCTTCTCCGCCGTCAATATAGGGTTTGACCTCTATGGTCTGGCAGTGGCGACCAATCAGGAACAGCGTTCACGGTTGGCCACGCAGCTGGTATTCAATGTCGCGGCCCTGGCGCTGGATATCACCGCATTGGCGGTTGGCGGAGCGGTGGGCGGTGCCGCTGCGATTCTGTCGGTGCCGCTGCTCGGCGTCGGCATTGGTGTGACGGCGATCGCCAGCAACCTGGGACAGATCAGCGACAAGGCCAAAGGCGTGGGTGCGTACTTGCGCAAGATCCAGGACGCCTATGGCCCTGGCGTTTACGCGCGCAAGGACGGGGCGCTGAGTTTTGAACCCGAAGCCGTCATCACCGAGCTGGACTTGCAAGGCAACCGGATCCGTTTCGACAGTCAGAAGTTTTACCCCATGGATCGCGGCGGACTTGAGTTGCCGCAGTTCAACAATCACCCGTCGCGACTGCATCAGGCGATCGATATCCGCGAGACGCTCGGACTGCCGCAAGTGGTCAGTCTCATCCGGCCGGCGCCCGGTGACGTAGAGACGGTGGTGCTCCCGTGTACACCGCAGTGCTACTTCGGTTATGAGTACCAGGTCGGAACGTCCGGCTATGCCTATGAGCCACAGCCTGGCGAGTTGGCGCGCGAGCCCCGGCAAGCAAGCGAAAAGGCCTCAGCGAGCTTCCTCAGCACGCTTCTGCCATTTGGCGTCCTGGCTGATGAGCTCCACCAGCCACTCATGCAAACCTGGTATCCGAGCCTGCGCAACAGTACCGTCAACAAGCTGGAGTACGACAGGCATGGCAACCAGCGTTTCTATTTCTTCGCCAACACACCGTTCCCGCACATCCTCTACAAGCTCTACCCGTTCAACAAGCCCACACGGATTGTGGTGACGCTGGACGAACAGGTGCGCCAGTTGCTGGTGCCGACATTGCCGGCAGAATGGAAACAGTGCATTTCCTACGAGATCTTCAGCCGTTCACCAGGTGCTCGCCAGCTCTGGTTGACTCCCGGTCTGGTTGCCGTTTTCCTGCGCAATTACGCGGCGACCCAGTGGGTACTTCATGCGCCATGGGTCAGCGAAAACAAGGTGCGATTTGAAGAGTCGTTTCTCAGTGTCGATGGAATACGGATCGAGGGTCAGGTGGACTTCATCCAACTGAGCAATGGCGAGATGTTCAGTCTCGACTGGAAAAACCAGCGTCTGCTGCTGGTGTCTGTCACCCAGGAGCAACAGGATTCGCAGGCTGCGCTGCTGGCACGCGTTCGGACACGCGTGGTGGAGCGACGCGTTGCAGCGGCTTTTGTGCCGTTACACAAATTCCGGGTGCCTATGGACGCTGCGCTGCGGCCCGTCCTGGTCACCGCCTATTACGACGTTGCGCGTGCCCGGCTGTTGTATGCGCGCAACCTGCCAGAGGATGTCAATGACGGCGTTGTATTGGCTGCAGCCAACGCCGGGCAGGCATGGTTTTATCACCCCGGGCACGCGACGGTCTGGCGGGTCGATGCGATCACCGGCACGGTCAAGCATCGCTACCGACTGATGAACCCTGGCGGTGGTGCAAGGATCATTGGCTGCGAACAGACTGCCAACGGCCTGCGTCTGCGGCAGAAAATGCTTGAAGTCAACGGAGGGGTAGAGATCGCATTCGAATACCTGCTGACTGAATATTCTGCAGTGCTTGCCGGCATCCATACATCAGCCGCCTGGAGCGATTACACGCCTAGGCGTCCGGCCGATTACTGGCATGCATTGGTGGCTCGCTTCAATACGCCGCAGACCTATGCCGATGGCACGTCTGGCATGGCGTCGAGCCTGAGCACGTGGGGGCCCGCCGGGTTCGTGCAGATTCGCAGCCATGAGAAAGAAACGCTGCGAGATCTGGGCTGGATCCGTCTGGCTGACCGGCTGTATTTCCAGTTGGCCCATAGCACCGGGCTCAAGCTGGACACGATCCTGCTGACCTGGGATGACGGCTTGGACGATCTGCCGCTGTTCTACAGCAAGCAGGCCCGATTGCTGCGTCGTGGAGCCGGGCCGGCGGGTGGGCAAGTCGTCGCCGAGGATGTCATCGATGTCAGTTCATTCGCTGAGCGCTACATCGCAACCCGGGCAGACGGACGCCTGTTTGAGGTCGACAAGCAAGGCGCGCTGCAATTCGTTGGCATCGGAGCCCACTGGTTGCGCAGCCATGCCGACTGGCTCAGCGCATTACCGGCGCTGGCCGATGCTTATCGGGATGCGCCGTTTTCGATCATCGGGTTGAGTAACGTTTCCGGCCTGCACTCAGTGGCGGCGTGGTGTATCGGCGCGAAGGTATTGCTCGCTGAGGTCGGTGAAGGTACGGAGCTGGCTTTGCTTGGGCTGACGCCCGACAAGCAGGCCGCGTGGCTGCTGGACATTTCGGCGGGGCAGCTTTATCGCCAGGCGCTGGTGCAGATCCAGACGTTGCGCGCAGCGTTTGCCAACGGCCCGCGGTTACTGGATCGCACGTTGCTGCCAGTGGCGGAAAAAGTCTGGGGGCAATGGTCATTCGCCGAGGTGCTGACGCAGGGGCAAGGGTTGCTCGGGCGTACCCGCCAAGGCGTTAACCTGGAACTGCTCGATCAACAGCCGGCACGTATCGTCGGCGTCGAAAGACAATGGTCGTTAATCGCCGGGCAGACCGCCGAGCAGTTGCAGGCCCGCTTGAAGGCGTTATTGAGCGGACAGGCCCATGCACCGGTTGTGCACGTCGAAGACTCCCAGGGTCGCTATACGTACTTTGTGCCGGAACTGGATCGCCTCTTTGATATTTCGGGTCGGGCCGATGGTCAGTGGTCGGTGTTTCTTGGCGCGCGCGACACATCGGTGGCCATGCTGTTCGACCCGATTGACAGCCTGATCTACAGTCGCGGGGCGGCGCAGGGCGTCTGGGTACAAGACAGTTACGCCCGACGCGAAGGCGAGCTCCTGGCGCTCGAGGTGAGTGGTGAGGTCACCGATATCATGGCAATGCTGCCTGACGGGGTCGAAAAACTGATTCTCACCTATGGTGCCAAGGCATTGAGCTATCGGGTGTCGGAACAAGCCTGGCAACGGCTGGACTGCATCGTAGTCGATCGCCAGCGTCCGCAAGGTGCAGTCGATACGCCTATCTGTACTTTGGTACTGGACGTGGACGCTGCCGAGCGCCTGTTGGTGTCTTTGGTCGACGGGCAGTTGGTAATCTCAGACCCGGATACGGCCCACAGCCTGATCGTGCGTAATGTCGCGCCGGAAGGTGACGAGTCAGGCAGGCTGCTGCAAATAAGCATCAGGCTCGGCGCGGTGGACTACCGGCGAGGTGTCAACCAGTGGCTTGATGCGCTGGCATACGTACAGTCCGATGTAGAGGTTGCAACACTGGAGAAGTTAGTAAAGCAGCTGGCCTGAAATATACAGCCAAACTAAAACGTAAAAAGGTCGTGGTCGCGAGTTCACGACCTTTTTACGTTTAAATGTTTTTATTTGTTTTAGGTTGTTCAGGTTTTAAAGGTGTTGATGCTCGGCGGAAATATACGGAAAGCGATTGTTCTGATGATTGATCAGATATTTAAGTTGCACATGATTTCTGAAAATAATTGAGTTTTTTCTTTTTTGAGATTTGCCGATTTAATGATTAGCGTGGTGCTCGTTACTATTCTTTTGAAAGATTTCGAGGGCATCATGCGAGATATTGAAGTTGCAGTTGGCGAGAATTTTGTGAACTTTGCAGCGCTCTTTGCGCGTAGTGATTTTGAACAGGCGTTGTTACTGCATAAAAACAACAAGCATTACGACGCGCTGCTGCGCTATTACGCCGCCTGTGCCGGCGCCAAGGATTCACAGCAGTTGCTTGAGCCGTTGCGGCTGTTACGTCAGACGCTGGAGCCTTTGCTGGGATCGAGTCGGGTGAGGCGCGAGGTGGAGCCGCCGTTGCCAACCGAGCAAGCGTCCGCCCCGGATCTGGCGCGAATTTACGAGCGGGTCGAAGCCTTCGAGTCACGGGTGCATGTGGGGGTCGAACTGCTCAAAACCGCGCCGACACGCGTTGCAAAAACGCTGCACTTCGTCTGGCTGGGGGGCGGGCTTGGCGAGATTCAGCGTGATTACCTCAATGTCTGGAAACAGGTGCTTGCCGGGCAGGGGTACACGCTCAATCTCTGGTACGACAGCGATGCGCTGCTGGCATATCAGACCAACAAGCTGATGGTCGAGGCGGCCAAGGCTGACGCCTTGGCCCATGTCGGCGATAAAACCGTCGATGAAAATGCGCTGGCTGACCTATACGAAGAGCGTGCCATTGTGCTGAAGCGGCAGATGCAGGCACACCTCAATGAAGCTGTGGCCAAAGGGCAATCCGCCGATGACGCACGGATTGATCTGCTGGTTCGCGCCTATGGTCAGGATGCGGCGTCATTGCAGGTACTGCGCGAGCAGAACCGTCGCACCCTGCAAGCCATGGCCGGAGGCGATCTGCAGTTGCGCGACCTTGACGCGGCGTCTGTTCCCTTGCAGCTTCAGAGCCTCTATGAGCAGGAAATGCGTTTGCGCGGCAATCTGGCGGCAGCTTCGGATATCGTGCGGGTCGAAGTGCTGTATCGCGAGAGTGGCAGCTATGCCGATGTCGATAACTTGCCGCCTTTGGTGGCGAAGTTGGCGGGGGTCGATCTTGAGGTTCTGGGTGTTGACGCCCGCCTGGGTATTTTGCAGCTGCTGCTCAACCATAATCCCGATTGGATGCCGGGCCGTCAGCCCTCCAACAGCTATGCCAAGCGCATCCCGGCAGAGCACCGTGCGGCGTTTGAAGCGTTCGCTCAGAGCCGCCCGGCACTGAGCCAGGTTTTCCAGGCACCGACCGATTTGCTGGCTCGCCCCTTCATGTTGCGAGCAGTCGCCGAAGGCAATTCGATGACCAATGCGTTCCTGATGGCCCATGCCGGATCGGCGACGCTGCAAGCGGTGATCGAACGTATTCGCTTCAACTATCAGTTGGTCGACGACACGCTACGCCAGGCGGCGCAGCGTGGTGTCGCACTGACTGACTCTGAAGGTGTGTTGTCGTTGGCGCAGACGATTCTGGAACAGACTTACGGCCCGTTCCGCGAACTGCCGAATCAGGAAGAAATGCTCGCAGGCTTTCTCGCCAGTGCGGCTGCGAGCTACTTCAGTGACGGGATCCGGCGCCAGAGCGAAGGCACCATCTATCTGACCGGCCCGGGTGCGATACGCGACGCCATGGCCGATTACGCCAGAGTGCATCTCACTCCGGAGCAGGCCAGGGAAATTCGCACCGAGGCCGCCATTGCACGCTACGCCTCGGTCAACCGTGCCACCGAAGAAGAGCTGGATCACTCCTGGAAAGACAACGCGACCGATCCGGTGAAATGGGTCGAGGATGAGCAGGCGCGCTGGAAGCAAGGCCATTACAAAACCCGCTACAAGGGCGATGTCGCGCAATTGCTCAAAGGTTCGAGCATTGAGTTCGAGCAGGGTTGGCCTCTGATTGAAGGGCGTGCGGTGCTGCTGACCGATATCTTGCAGCGTCTGGTCGACGGGCTCGGCGATCGCTTTGTCGAGGCCATGCGTCAGGGCTTCGACGGGACGATGACGTTCGAGGATCCTTTGCCCCTGAGTTTTGCCGATCGTCAGCTCATCAAGGATCAGCCGCTCAGAGCGCGACCTGCGGCTTTTCCGCCAGACAGGCGATTCCTGAATCTGGGGCTGGATGAAGTGCTGAGCGCGATGGCCCATGGTGAGCTGACACTGGCCGAGACAACGCCACTGCAGCGTTTGGCGTTGGGCGTGTTGCTGGGAATCGACTCGCTGCACAGCCAACGCTTTGACGCGTACAGCGGTGATTTGGATAACCTGGCCAACAGTGTTCGTGAGCTGGGTGCTTCGAGTCGCTATGCCGTCATTGAACGACATCTGTATACCCGCAAAGATGCAGCGTTCCTGAGTGGTCTGGCCGGCGAGATCGCTGAATCGGCAGCATCGGTCAGCGCGCTGGATCTGAAAAAAGCTGCGCTGATAAAGGCGCAGACCCTGCAACAGTGGGGACGCTACGTTGCACAGATACAACAAGTGGCCACGCTTGAACATCGCTTGCAGATTGCCCAGAAGATGGATCAGGTCTTCGGTCAAATCGAAGTCAGCGGCGTGAAACCTGTGCCGCAAGATCTACTGCTTGATGGCGTTGGCGAAACGATTGGGGGGCGCTGTTATCCCCTGGCCTTGATGATGGCCGCTGCCATTGCGACGGGCGAAACGGCTTCCCATCACCTGCGCGAACGTTTTTACCTGGCCGTTCTTGAGCCACAGCAGAATGATTCGATGGTTTTTGTACAAGCGCTGGAGGAACTGCGAGGGACCCGGCTGAGTGAGGTGGGCACGACGCTCTCGCGGGCTGATCTGGGGCAGATCACCACGGCACTGGAGAACCATACAAGCACCCGAACGTTGTTGCTCAACTCGGACAATCACTCGATGCTGGTGGCGAAAACCGTAGAGGGTGAAAAGGTCCTCTATCATTTTTACGACCCCAACTTCGGCGTGTTCGAATTCGAGAGTGCCGCGATGCTCAAGCGGGCGCTGGAGCACTTTTTCCTGAAGATGGGCATGGCCAAATATTATGCGGCCTACGGTGCCGAGATCCGGCCGACGTTCGACCTGATCGAGTTGCAGGGCGAGCGCGTGGCGGCCTTGCCATTGTCCACCGGGTTCGAGGTGGCGAAGATGCTCAAGGGCGAGCCGTTGCCCGGGCAGCCAGCCGGCAAGTTGCGCCAGCGTCTGAACAGCGCTCATGGTCGATCACTGGTCGAAAATTCTCATCTGGGGGCCAGCCTGCTCGGGCTGGACAGTCATTGGTGGGGGCAGCAGATCGCTCATGCGACGACGGCGCTGCAAGACCTTCATACGTCGGCCACGCCGTTGGTGCCATTGTTCGACACCCTGGAAGTCACCCCCGAGGGCCAGTATCGATTGCATATGATCGACCCGGCGCAGCCTGAACGTGTGGTGCAGGTTGTCAGCGACGACCACCGACTGCTGCGGATCAAAAACTGGTTGTCCGAGCAGTTTACGACGCTGGCGCGCAAACCGGTCGCAACCGTGGCGGTACTGGATCCGACCGAGGCTGGCAGTGTTCATACCCTCAATGCCGGTTTCGCGATCCAGGCGCTGATGAACGCCTTGCGCGGACGTGAAGGCGAAGGCCGCACGCTGACCACCGCGGTACGTCTGCACGCTTACCTCAATTACGCGCAGTTGCTGCATGGCAATGTCGTGGATGTAGTCGGTCTGGTTCAACTGGTCAAAACCGCGTTGGGGGAAGAAAAGATCATCGCCCGCACTTGTGCCTCCGTGGTCTCAGAGGCGTTGGGGCATGCAGCCAACGAAGGTATCGGGGCCGTGCTGGGACTGGCCAACGTCGGGTTTGATATTTATCAGTTGGTAACCGCTGGTGACGATGTTGAAAAAGCGCAATTCGGCACGCAACTGGCGTTTGACTCCGCCAGTCTGGCCTTGACGGCCGGCGGGGTCGGAGCGGCAGTAGCTGGCGCGTCGACTGCCGCTGCGGTGCTGGGCGGCGCCGGGGTGATTTTGGGCGGGTTGGCTGTGGGCGTGGCGGCGCTTGCCCAAGGGTTTGCCGCCATCGCACGCAACGCCCAGGAAGTCGGGAGGTTTTTTGCGGATCTGCAAGAAGCCCATCGCGGCGTCGGTTATCGCTTCGATGCCGCCCTGAAGGCGTGGGTTGTGGCGCCGGCGCTGGTGGTCAAAAGAATCGATCTGGCAGCCACAGCGCTGATACTCGACAGCCCCAGGCTTTACCCGTTACGCGACCACTTCGGTGTGCCGGATTTCGACGCCGACTATTCCCGGGCGATCAATGTGCGCCAACACCTGGGTTTGCCTGGGCAGCTTGCGTTCGCACCGGCCGAGGGACAAGCCATCGTCCTGCCGTGCACCCCCGAGACCTGCTATGGCTATGAATACAAGGCGCTGCCGTTTGCTTCTGCGCGGCATGACCGCGGTTTCGACATCGCCCGCCGTCTGGAAAAACGGCAAGCAAACGGCAACTGGCTGTTTCTGTTTTCGTTTTACTCATTTCCTTCGCACTACATCGTCAACCGTCTGCTTCCTCAGTATCGCGAAACCGTTATCGAGGTTCTTCTGGACAGGACTCAACGCACGCTCGTGGTCCCGTCGCTGCCCCGCGCCTGGAAAAATCAGGTGTCATACAAGATTTTCGGCGTTGGCGCGCATTGCACACTGGCGCTAAATCCAGACGCTCACATAGAACTCGTGTCGTCGAGCCAGTACTCCTCCAGATGGGTACTGGAGGCCGGTTGGGCGCGCGAAAGTGATGTCCGGATCGAGCAACTGGGCGATCTGTATATCGGTAATGTTCACGTGAAAGTGACCGGTCATGGACGTCATTCGCTGCTGATTCGCACGGGCGATCACCAATTGTTCAGCGTTAACCGTGGCAAGCGTCAGTTGGATGTCATCCAGCAAAGCGCTCCGGAGGGGCTTGATGAGCAAGCGTTACTGACGCATTTCAGAGCGCTGGCCCGCGAGCATCGCCTGGTACTGCCCTACACGCCGGTGCATGACTGGCTGATCCCGTTCGAGTCGCCGCAGGCGCCGCGCTCCACCACCGCCTGGTATGACGCCCGGGAAGACCGTTTCGTCTACATCCGCAACGAAGACATCGCCGATACCGAGGACGCACAACTGGCACTGGTGGCCGATGGGTATGCGTATTTCTATCTGCCGGACAGCTATGACATCTGGCAGGTCGATGCCGTCAGCGGGCTGCTCAGGTATCGCTATCGGTTGATCGTGGCTGAGGGCGAAAGCCTGATTGGCCCCGTCGAGATGGATGCACATGGCGTGATTCATGTAGAGCAGACTGTCACCGGCGCCCATGGGCCCCGACGGTTCAATTACCTGATCCACCGGCAGCAACTGCTGCTGGGTTCCGTCACCCATGACATGGCGCCGGAGCTGCAGGCGACCGTATTCGCCAGCGAAATCCTGGGCGACTGGGCATCGGTGCTGGGCGAGCACACAGTGCTTCGTCCCGTCGCTGAGCGAGACGGTGAGACGACCGTCGACTGGCAACCGGCGACGTACGTTTCCGTCAGTTGGACATTCGACACGGACAAGCGCGATATCGTCTGGATTCGCAGTCTCGATCGTTTGTTGATTCATCCATTGCCTGAGGCGCGTCATGCCCGTGGCTGGCCGGACTCGATCAAGAATCTGGCGGACCTGGTGCTGTTGCCGATGGCGCAGCAAAAAAATGTCTACTTCATCTACAACCGTCTGGAGCAGACCCTTTGTCGCCGGCAGCGGGTGGTAGTGCAAGGTGTCGAACAGTGGTCGGATCGCTGGGTGCAGCCGCCAGGGCTCAAGCAAATCGTGGCGGTCGAGAACGGCTACCTGATTCTGGACGACGAGGGACGACTCTTTAATCTGTCTGCCCAAGGCGAGTTCCCCCTGTACGGTGTCGGTGAGCAGTGGCTGAAGGATCATACGCACTGGTGGCTGGCGCTGGAGCCGCTTGCCAAACGTTATCCGGTGGACAGTTTTGCGATCGTTGGTTTACGCAACCTGGCCGGAGACGGCAACCTGAGTGCCTGGTGTGTCAACGGCCGTCTGCTCTTGTGCGATCCGGGACGCGACGTTCCAGTGCGCTTGCTGGGCATGGCCTCCGATAATCGGGCGGCCTGGCTGTTCAATATGTCCACAGGTGAAATCTGGACACAGGGGTTCGTTGAACCACAGCAGCTTGTCCGGGCATTTGGAGAGGGGGCGCAACTGCTGCACAGCGACGTTCTGCCAGTTCCCGAGCGGGCGTGGCGTGACTGGCGGTTTAGCGACGTCGCCGTGGATGGCTCCGGGTTGCGCGGTACAACCGTTGACGGCGTAACGCTGCAACTGGGGCATCAGCAGACAGCCTTGGTCACCGCTGTCGACCGTCGTTGGGTGGCGGCACAAGGCGAGCAACTGGTAGAGCACATGCAAGCCTTGTTGGCCAGGGTTGAACATGGCGCATTTGTGTCAGTGGAGTCTGCGCCTGGCCATTTGCAGTGGTACGACGTGCGCAGCGCTCGGCTGGTGAGCATTGCCGCCGACCGCCTGCCTGCGGACGTTGTCATGCTGGGCACCCGCAATCAGGTCAATGTCTTACTGCACGAGCGTCGGCAGGGCACGGTGCAGGCGTATCCAGGCCTGCACAGCTTCGGGCCGTTCGACTATCTTCAGCGCGATGCACAGGTCATGACCCTTGAAGGCCACGACAAAATAAATGATCTGCTACCGCTGATTGCCGACGATGTCAGCACGCTGGTCGTGCGATTGGGACAGGGCGGTGTGACCTGTCATTTGTCGAAGGACGCCTGGTCGAGACTGGACGCGGTTGTCGTCGACTGTCGCCATGCACTGGGGCAATCGCCGGCGATCCCGGGCAAGTTGATCTGGGACTTCGACACGCCGGATAACCTGTTGTTCGAGATCGTGCAGGAGCATTTGGTCATCGTCGATCCAGCCAATGAGCATGCACTGATATTCCGTGATGTGGGCTCATCCGATCCGTCATTGCGCGGGGAAGTATTCCTCGCCTTCAAAGCCTGGCAATCCTTGCCGATCTCCGCGTGGGTGCGGCAGTTGCAGACCAGGAAAGGACGTGGCAGCGTGACATTCCGGGCACTGACCGCCGAGCCGGCCATTGCCGGCTAAGCCCGCCTCACGATAGAACGCCGCGAACAAGGCTGTTCGCGGCGTTCTGCTGTCCGATCATGGTTCGAGGCACTGGTTCAGGACACCAGATAGCCTTTGACCCCGGTGAAGATGATCTGCGCTGCCAGTGCGCAAACAAACAAACCCATCAAACGACTGACAATCTGCAAACCCTGGTCGCCGAGAATCCGCTCAATGCGGTTGGACAGGTAGAGCACCACGCCGACGGTGAAACTGGCCAACGCAATACTCATGATCGCCGTGAGTTTGTCGTCCCAGTGCGGCTGGCTGACCCCCATCACCAGCAGTGCACCGATAGTGCCGGGGCCAACGGTCAACGGAATGGTCAGCGGTACGATGGTCACGTCCTGCTGCACGTTGTCGGTTTGTACCACGGACTTGCCTTGCGCCATGCCCAGCGCAGAGATGAACAACACGCTGCCGGCACCGATACGGAAGGCATCGACCGTGATGCCGAACACATCGAATATCACCCGCCCGAACAAATACAGCAGCACACTGGAAACCAGAGTGGCGATCGCCACCTTCCAGGCCAGGCGCCGTTGCTCCTTGCGCGAATAACCACGGGTCAGGCTGATAAAGCAGGACAACACGAAGAACGGGCTATAGAGCACCAGCATCTTCAGGTAAACGCTGAACAACACGTGGAGCATGGTCTTGGCTCGCAGCAGGAGAGTGTGGGAAGGAGTCTATCAGTCGTTCAATGACTTGTGGGTGTCATCACTTTAAAGTCTTTTGAAGTTGTTGTGTTATTGGTTATTTATGTGTTGTTTAGTTGCTTTGGTAATTGGTGTTACATGTTTTGGTTTGTTGTTGGTTAATGCTTTGGTTATGGTTGTTTTCACAAGTTCATGAGGGCTTGTTTTAATAAGGATAAGGAATCCATGATGCATAACCAATACATTCAACGAGCTTATATTTCCAACTGCGTTGGCAACTTGCAGCAATATGAAATTGATGAGCCTGCGGCTATTCAGAGTCGCAGTTTTGCTCTGAGTCTCGACTCGGGAGACGTGGTTGAAGCCCCGACCAAAGGTTCTATCGTTGGCGAAGGTATCTTGTCCTTCTCGGGTGGTCTCAGTGACCAGAATCGATCCGATGCGCAGAACGCTTTTCTTTTCGCCAGTCTGGTGGCGAACAAAAAGTATCCGCTGGAGCATCAAGGCCAGGAGTGGTATCTGTTATTCCGCGAGGTCATGACCAACGCCGGCTGGACACCGGTCAGCAAGTACTACAGTAACCTCGAAGTCGCCGGTACCAGTGTCCGGATGGATAAACTGGTGCTGGAAATTCTCGGCTCGGTGATTGCAGGTGTCGCCGTCCCGGGTCCCACCACCGCGTTGATGCTGAAAGTCGCTGGGGACGCCATCGCCGCGTTGCAAAAACGTGACACCGCCCTGACGGTGTACGAGCGAAATCTGCTGAACAATGGCGTCGGTGGCGTTACGGCCGCAGCCTGCACTGAAGTAAACGGCGAAGCCATCATGGCGATGGGTGCCGTACGTTTCCTGCGCAGGAACACTTCAACCAAAGTCTTGTTTGTAGACGTGGATGTCCGCAATGTTAAGTTGTACCGTGGTGAAACGGTATTTGCCAAAAATACACTGGTCGCTGATGCAGCTCGCGATACTATCCGGAAGAAACTGGGTCTGAATGCTGTTTCGAAAATCGAAGAATATGATATTTAATTGATGTGAAAGGGTGGTCGAAAGTCGGCCGCCCTTTTTTGTATGGGAGAAAACAATATGACTGACGATTGTTTGATATTGGTTGTCGGCGCTTCCATTCTGGTTTTGCCTGAAACGGATCAGATGGAAGTTTATGATGATCTGATTGACTCAACGTTATTGGCGCAACTGGTGGCCAACAAAAGGATTGAAAAGTTTCCGGGCGTGAATTGGTACGACGCTTATGTAGGCGTTCTCGATGACTTCTGGTTGCGCCATCAAAAGTCCAGTCAGACCTGGAAGGTCAGCGACGAAGCGGAAGAAACTTCCCTTGGTTTTTTCACCGCCGCGCTACGCCAGGGCGCTTTGGGGCAAACCCGCACAATGACCAATGTGCTGGCACGAATGGCAAAGATGTCGGGCGAAGAGCCTGCCATCCAGTTGTTGCGCAGTTACATGACAGTTTCTGACGCGGGGCAATCGATCACCGCACCGGCATCGTCGATGGATGTGCGCTTGCTGGTCACCTGCGCGAACTCACCGTCCTCGATCACAACCTCGTATGTCCAATTCAAGACTCGCGAAGCGCTGACTTCCAATCCGTTGCAACAAGTGTTTCAACTCGCTGATGTACGAGGCGTGGTCCAGGCGAATCACGCGCGGGCCAATCTTTCCGAAACCCTTTATGGCCCTGCGCGCAGGGCCATTGCCTTGAAAGTCAGGGATCGGCGTGCCAGCAGCGTCGCAACATTGACTCTGCCAGCGGAGATTGAATCGTGACGGACCTCAATACACCGCAGGCCGCAGTGGTGGGTGCCAGTGTCGTGGCATTTGCCGGTGGTCTGCCGGCGTCACATCGGGACGACATCTACATGAGCACCGCCTATGCACAACGGGCTACGCGCGCGGCGTTCAATGATGGGCTGTCGGGTGACTGGTTCGAGTATTACTGCAACGTGCTCAGGTTTGTCGGCTGGGATATGCCGAAACCGCAAACACTGGCGCCATTGAATAACCGCCGGATGGCCACGCAGGCCACGCAGCGTATCTCAAGCAACCTCGGCGAAGCATTCTGCGAGCCAATGCGCCGTGCTCTGGTGGCGATGGAGCGAAACGCAGTGGCGCTCAACCTGTTTGAGTCCGCCAGCCTTCGCGCTAACGCTGGTTTTTTTCAGATGATTCCCTGCGTCCTGAACGGACCGAACAAGGTGGAAATGGGCGTCTATCATCGACAGTTTCAGATTGAGCGAGCCGTGCCGGGATTTCTGTTCAGCGAAGATCAAACACTGATCCACGACAGCGTTGAACAGTTCGCCGCCATCACCTTCAATACCCTCCACTACGCGCAGTTTCGAGAGAAGGTGAAAAAGTCGGTAATTACTGGCTCGCTCAAGTACTTGAGCAATCTGGAAATATGATCGACTCGGCGACCAGGACAACTCAGAACGTCGAGGCTGTCCGGTTCTGCTGATCACGCTGGGCGACCCAGTGCTCGATCAGCTCGCGCAACTGCGACAGTTCGACGGGCTTGGACATGTGCCCGTCCATCCCGGCCTGGCGCGCGCGCTCTTTGTGCTCGGCGAGAATGTGCGCCGTCAATGCCACGATGGGCGTGCGAATGCGTTGGTTACTGACTTCCCATGCGCGCAATTGCTGGGTCGCGGAGAAACCGTCGAGTATCGGCATTTCGCAGTCCATCAGCACCAGATCGTAGCGTTGCGCCTTCATCGCTTGCAGCGCTTCCTCGCCATTGCTGGCGGTGTCCGGTTGCAGATTGAGCTTGCCGAGCATGCCGCGAATCACTTTGGTCGAAATCGTATTGTCTTCGGCAACGAGGATGCGGAAATCGCTTGGCACTTTCGCCGCCGTGGCCGGGCTGACCACTTGCGGCTGGAACACCACCTGGCCTTTGTTGCGCTGGTTCAGTTCATCGGCGAGCGTCGTCTTGAGGGTGTAGCCGGCCACCGGTTTGGCGAGGATGCGTTTGATCCCCGAGTTGCGCGCAATGATTTTGCTTGGCGCATTGCTGATGCCGGTAAGCATGATCAGCAAGATGTCGTGATTCAGACTCGGGTCTTCCTTGATCTTGGCCGCCAGTTGCATGCCGGTCATGCCCGGCATGTTCTGATCGAGCAACACCACATCAAAGTAATCACGCAAGTGCGCCTTGGTGCGCAACAGTGCCAGCGCTTCTTTGCCTGATGGCACGGCGCTGACGTTCAAGCCCCAGGCACTGCATTGCTGGACCAGTACTTTGCGGCAAGTGTCGTTGTCATCGACCACCAGCACCCGTGCCCCTTGAAGCGGACTGTCGAGGTCGGATGTCGGGTGTTCGAGGCGATCCGGATCCAGTGGCAGGGTCAGCCACAAGGTGCTGCCCTGAGTGGTGCCGCTCTTGATGCCGAACTCACCGTGCATCAGACGGATCAATTGCCGTGCGATCACCAGCCCCAGATTGCCGCCCAGGCGATTGGCCGAGAGGAAATGCTTGCTGTGCAGTTCTGCGTGCATCAAGGCATCACGCTCTTCCTGCTCCATTGGCTGGCCGCTGTCCTGCACGGCAATGCGCAGGCGCGGTTTGCTGCTGCGCTCATCGAGGGCGACGACGATCAGTACTTCGCCTTCGTCGGTTTTCTTCAGGGCGTTTTCCAGCAGGCTCAGCAGGGTCTGGCGCAGGCGTGTCGGGTCGCCGCTGATCACCCGTGGCACTTGCGGCTGGATAAAGCTGATCAGTTCGACATTCTGCTGCTCGGCCTTGGCGCGGTAGATGCTCAGGCAGTCATCGATCAAGGCATTGAGGTCGAACTGCACATCATCCAGTTCGATCTGCCCGGATTCGAGCTTGGAGATGTCGAGGATCTCGTTGATCAGCGTCAGCAGTTCGTTGCCGGCGCTGTGGATGGTCTGCACGTAGTCGCGTTGCTTGACCGACAACGGCGTGCCCAGCAGCAGTTCGGTCATGCCCAGCACGCCGTTCATCGGCGTGCGGATTTCGTGGCTGATCTTGGCGAGGAATTCGGCTTTGGCGTTGATCTCGGCATTGCTTGCGGCGAGATCGCGGCTGACGCTGAAACGGCTTTCGGTGATGCTGCGCTGGCGCTCGCCGAGGGCGATGCTCATCAACAGACCGCTGATGCAGATGAACGCCATCAGGGTCATGATCAAGCCTTGTGGCGAGACCAGTGTCAGCCCCAGCAAGGCGGGAAGAATGATCAATGTGCCGATGTTGAACACCACCATCGCCGCGACGAACAAGCGCGCCGGGCGATAACCCTTCTGCCAGTGATAGAACGCGACAAACAACATGCTCAGGCCGGCCAGGGCCACCAGTGCATAAGTGATGATGTTCAGCGGCAGGGTGTTGACGAACAGCAACAACAGGCTGCAGGTCACGATAAACAGGATGTCGCCCAGCAACAGTTTGTTCAGTGGATGCGGACCGAGCGGGGCGAAGAAGCGCAACGCAAACATCAAGCCGGCGGGGGCGGTCAGCAGTAGGGCCAGATAGGCGCCCGGTGTCTGGATCGCGTGCCAGTTCGGCAGCCAGGGGCCGGCGAGGTTGAGCAACAGCAACAGACTGAGGCCCAACAGGCCTTCGCAGACTGCCAGCCATAAGCTGCTGCGCGAGCGCGAGTAGGCGTAGCGCACCAGGTTGTGCAACAGCAGCATGCCGAGGCAGCCGAACAGTAAACCGAAGACCAGCGTCTGATTGTGGTTGGCCGCGCTCATCACCGCCGATTGCAGGGTGACGTGCGGGCGCAACTGATGGTCGGACACCAGGCGCAGATAGACCTCGAGGGGTTTGTCGCTCTGCGGCAACGGCAACATGAAGTCGCTGCTCGGCAACGGCCGTTCGGCCTGCGGCTGGTCGGTGCCGGTGTTGCGTTGCTCGATCAGCTGGTTGCCGTCGAGCACGTAGAGATTGAGCTGTGACAGGTCGGGGGCAAAGATGCGCAGCACTTGTTCGTGCTTGCCCGGTGCCAGCCGGAAACGCAGCCACAGGGCGCCATCGGGCGCGGACGCGGTGAGGCGGTCAAGGTCGATGGGGCTGAATTGATTGGTGTAGCGAGCGGAGCGGATATCGCTCAGTTGCAGATTGCCCTGATCGTCGAGCAATACCGACCATCCACTGCCTTGCGCGGCCTGGGCCGGGAGCATGCAGAGCAAGGTCAGCAACGTGACGGTGAAGCTTATGGCAATCCTGAGCCAGCGCACGGCGAAATCCCTTCGTAGGTTGATGCCAGAATATAACGATGCGCGACGGTGGAACAGCCCGGCAGGGAATGGCATTCCTCGCCGGGCTACAACGACAGCTTATTCCTGGGTTTCGCCACGTTCACGGGCAATGGCGCGGTAGCCAATGTCCTTGCGGTAGAAGCAGCCTTCCCAGTCGATGGCGGCCGCCAGCTTGTAGGCTTGCTGCTGCGCTTCACCGACGCTGGCGCCCATTGCGGTGGCGCACAGTACGCGACCGCCGGCGGTGACAACGTTGCCGTCCTTCAATGCGGTACCGGCGTGAAAGACTTTGCCTTCCAGGCTGGCGGCTGCATCCAGACCGTTGATCGCGGCGCCTTTGGCATAGTCGCCCGGATAACCGCCAGCGGCCAGCACGATACCAACGCTCGGGCGTGGATCCCACTGCGCTTCAACCTTGTCCAGCGCTTGCGCCAGCGCGGCTTCGACCAGCAGCACCAGGCTCGATTGCAGACGCAGCATCACCGGTTGGGTTTCCGGATCGCCGAAGCGGCAGTTGAACTCGATGACTTTCGGGTTACCGGCCTTGTCGATCATCAGACCGGCATAGAGGAAACCGGTGTAGACGTTGCCTTCTTCGGCCATGCCGCGCACGGTCGGCCAGATCACCAGATCCATCACGCGCTGGTGCACGTCGGCGGTGACCACCGGGGCAGGGGAGTAGGCACCCATGCCGCCAGTGTTCGGGCCGCTGTCGCCGTCGCCAACACGCTTGTGGTCCTGGCTGGTGGCCATCGGCAGCACATTCTTGCCGTCGACCATAACGATGAACGAAGCTTCTTCGCCGTCGAGGAATTCTTCGATCACCACGCGCGAACCGGCGTCACCGAAAGCGTTGCCAGCGAGCATGTCACGCACGGCGTCTTCGGCTTCAGCCAAAGTCATGGCGACGATCACGCCTTTACCAGCGGCCAGGCCGTCGGCCTTGATTACGATCGGTGCGCCTTTTTCACGCAGATAAGCCAGGGCTGGCTCGATCTCGGTGAAATTCTGGTAGTCGGCGGTCGGGATCTTGTGGCGCGCCAGGAAGTCCTTGGTGAACGCTTTCGAGCCTTCCAGCTGCGCAGCGCCGGCGGTCGGACCGAAGCAGTCAAGGCCACGGGAGCGGAACAGGTCAACGACACCAGCCACCAGCGGCACTTCCGGACCAACGATGGTCAGGGAAACGTTTTTCTCGGCGAAGTCGGCCAGTTGCTCAAGGGCCAGCACGTCGATGGCGACGTTCTCGCACTTGGCTTCAATCGCCGTACCGGCGTTGCCCGGAGCGACAAAAACCTTCTGCACGCGCGGATCCTGAGCCACTTTCCAGGCCAGGGCGTGTTCACGGCCACCGCTGCCAATGATCAAAACATTCATTTCAAAAACCTCGGATGACGCTAATTCTGTTGAGCGCCGCAGGGACGCTTTTCTGTAGGAGTGAGCCTGCTCGCGATTGCGGTGTGTCAGTCACTGCAGCTTTGACTGATCAATGGCTATCGCAAGCAGGCTCACTCCTACATTGGAACGTGTTCTTAGTGACGGAAGTGGCGCATGCCGGTGAATACCATCGCGATGCCGGCTTCGTCAGCAGCAGCAATCACTTCAGCATCACGCATCGAACCACCCGGCTGGATCACCGCAGTGATACCGACCTTGGCCGCATTGTCCAGGCCGTCGCGGAACGGGAAGAACGCGTCGGAGGCCATCACCGAACCGGCCACTTGCAGACCGGCGTGCTCAGCCTTGATCGCAGCGATACGGGCCGAGTTTACGCGGCTCATCTGGCCAGCGCCGACACCGATGGTCTGACGGTTCTTGGCGTAGACGATGGCGTTGGACTTGACGTACTTGGCGACTTTCCAGGCGAAGATCAGGTCGTGGATTTCCTGTTCGGTCGGCGCGCGTTTGGTCACGACTTTCAGGTCATCGGCGCTGATCATGCCGATGTCGCGGCTCTGTACCAGCAGACCGCCGTTGACACGCTTGTAGTCCCACGCAGCAGCGCGGTCAGCCGACCACTCGCCGCAGGCCAGCAGGCGCACGTTGGCTTTGGCTGCAACAATGGCGCGAGCTTCTTCGCTGACGCTTGGAGCGATGATCACTTCAACGAACTGACGCTCGACGATCGCTTTGGCGGTCTCGGCATCCAGTTCACGGTTGAAGGCAATGATGCCGCCGAACGCCGATTCGGTATCGGTGGCGTAAGCCAGTTCATAGGCCTGACGGATGCCGCCTTCAGCGTCCGGGCTGACTGCCACGCCGCATGGATTGGCGTGCTTGACGATCACGCAGGCTGGCTTGACGAAGCTCTTCACGCATTCCAGCGCGGCGTCGGTGTCGGCGACGTTGTTGTACGACAGCTCTTTGCCTTGCAGTTGGGTCGCAGTGGCGATGCCGACTTCGGCAGGCTTGGCCTCAACGTAGAACGCCGCGCTCTGGTGCGGGTTCTCGCCGTAACGCATTTCCTG